>Ga0194047_10000279_pt1 | contig 34864 bp, 36 predicted proteins | sample JunL225m_MetaG_2_FD_160070 | JGI IMG/M metagenome (GOLD analysis project Ga0194047, IMG submission 160070) | Anoxic zone freshwater microbial communities from boreal shield lake in IISD Experimental Lakes Area, Ontario, Canada - Jun2016-L221-5m | ecosystem: Environmental > Aquatic > Freshwater... | reverse complement strand
TGAAGTCACCACATCGTCCTTGAGCGTGGTCACAAAACCAATCGAGTTCAGAATCGAAACAACGCGCTCCGAATCAATGTGCACTCCTAGAAGGCTCTCAACGCGCTTGACGGAAACTTCAACCGACATAGGAACTGGACATGATGCTGTCTGAACCACAGTGGCTCCGGCATGAAGAGTCGCGTCTGGGCATGTTTCGCGAAGGATTGTGACAAACCGTTGCGCTGCTTGTTGCCATGCGTTCGGGTCTGTTCCACGTTCGAAACGAATTGAAGCTTCCGATCGAAGTCCGTGCCGAATTGCCGAATAGCGAATCGGATCTGGCGAGAACCATGCGCTTTCAACTGCCAGGGTTGTGGTCGTTTCTGTGATCTCTGAATGAAGGTCTCCCATGACGCCAGCAAGACCAACACCAACGTTGGATGCTCCGTTGCAAATCAACAAATCATCAGAATGAAGATGACGTGTCTGGCCATCCAGTGTTGTGAGGGTCTCGCCTTCATTTGCCAGGCGCACACGAAATGAAGACACGACGACCGCGTCATAGGCATGATTCGGCTGATTCGTCTCGAGCATCACCAGGTTTGATGCGTCAACAACATTGTTGATGGACCGCATTCCAAGATGTGCAAGTCGACTTGCAACCCAACGTGGAGAAGGTCCGACTGCAACGCCACTGATGTAACTAATTGTGAATGAACCGCACTGCTCGGGAGCGTCAATAACGACATCCAATGATTTGTTGCTTCCCGATGGAGTTACTGCAATTCGAGGTCCCCGTAGAGGCACACCGAAATGAGCGGCAAGATCGCGTGCGACTCCGAGATGTCCCCAGCAGTCAGCACGATTTCGAGTGAGATCAAGATCAAAGATGACATCGTGTTCAATACCGAGAACTTCAAACGGACTAACCCCTAGTGGCGAGCCTGCAGGAAGAATCAAGAGACCAGATGACTCATCACTGAGTCCGAGTTCCACTTCTGAACACAACATGCCTTCAGAATCAATTCCGAGAATTCCACGTCGAGCAATCTCCATGCCATTCGGCATGGAGGTTCCTAACGTGGCCAACGGGACAATGTCACCTGCCTGCATGTTGGTAGCCCCACACCAGACGTGGCGTTCTTCGCCATCGCCAGCATCAACGAAACAACGAGTCACTTTTGCAGCATCAGCGTGTTTCTCCATTCGCACGATGCGCGCAGTAACGACGCCCGGAACAGGCACTCCAACAACTTCCATCTCTTCAACAGCAAGACCAAGCGAGTTCAGGGCCAATGCAACCGCATCGGGATTGTTTGGCAGATCTGCCATCTCACGAAGGATCGAAAGAAGAATTTTCACGAGAACTGCTCCGTGAATCGAACATCATCGGAATACATATCGCGAATGTCATTAATACCGTGGCGTTCTTTTGCCATACGGTCGATACCGAACCCGAATGCAAAACCACTCCACTCATTCGGATCCAAGCCACCTGCGCGCAGAACATGCGGGTGCACCATTCCGCAGCCGCCCAATTCAATCCATGTGCCATCGTGACGACGGATATCAAATTCTGCACTTGGCTCGGTGAATGGAAAATACGACGGACGCAAACGAGAGGTGAAGCCAGGACCAAAGAATGCCTTCGTGAATGATTCAATAGTTCCGGCAAGATCGGCAAATGTAATGCCTCGATCGATAACGAGGCCTTCAATCTGATGAAAGACAGGCATGTGCGTGGCATCTGGGGTTTCTTTGCGGAACACGCGGCCGGGCATCACAGCATAAATCGGTGGTGGCCAATCTTGCATGACGCGAATTTGTACCGGCGATGTATGCGTACGCAACACAACGCTTCCCTCTACATCTGACTCAACAAACAACGTGTCCCACATGCTGCGTGCAGGGTGCGATGGCGGCATGTTGAGAGCTTCAAAGTTGTAGAAGTCTGTTTCTACTTCTGGACCTTCTGCAATCTGAAAGCCAAGCCCAATGAATACATCTTCAAGACGTTCCATTGCCTGCGTTACTAAATGCATACGACCGAGGCGACGTTCCACGTTTGCTGACATAGCAATCTCGCTCATATCAACACGTTCAGATTCGATTTGACTTGAGAATTCAGCGGCTCGCAATTCGCGTGAGCGACCATCATTTGCAACACCAAGAGCTGCCAGTGCGTCATTGACTAACTGACCTAGTTCTTTTCTGGCCTCGATATCAGTCACTCTGCCTAGCGAAGACTTAATTGCAGCTATGGGGCCCTTCTTGCCAGTCAATGCTGAGACAACGCCACGCAATTGTTCAGACGTAGCAGCGTCGCGGATTTGGACAATGCCATCAGCAAGAGCCTGGGCAAGTTGCCCGTGTTCGGGAGTAGATGCAGATGTCATAACGAAAGAAACGCTACTCCCCGACTACAGATGGCATGGGGAGCATTAACCGCGAGCGTGGGCAATATGCATGGCGATGACCGTGCCAGCCATAGCAACGTTCAGGCTTTCAGATCGGCCAACTTGAGGGACAGTGACCCATGAATCAACATGTGACTCTGGGTCAAGACCACGTGCCTCATTGCCAAGAACGACACCGAACAGACCACTGAGGTCAGCTGAATAGATCGACTCAGGGTTCAGACCATCATCGTTGTGATGCGATGTGGTGCCGAACAGTTTGACGCCAGCCATTTGCAATTGATCGAGAGAATCAATCTGCCAAATCGGAACATGCAACATTGCACCAGCTGAAGCGCGAAGAACTTTTGGTGACCACGGATCAACAGTGGAGCCAACAAGAACGACACCACTTGCACCGGCTGCTTCTGCGCTGCGTACCAATGTGCCGAGATTGCCTGGGTCTGCCACTTCGACAAGAACCAACAGCCAATCAGAAGACGAAAAGGACAGTGGACGACCAGGTGGCATTTCACACACAGCCATGATGCCGCGTGGCGACTCAGTATCACTCACCGAGTTGAAGGTGCGCTCATCGAGAACGTGCGTGTACACCCCTGCTGCTTCGTAACCGTCGTAATCATCACGAACGAACTGATCGACGAGAACAAAACCGGCAGCAACGGCTTCAGCTACAAGAGTTGGACCTTCAATGACGAAAGAACTTTCTTCATAACGAACACTGCGACGCCCGATGAGGCGTCGCAGTCGTTGAACCCGAGGGTTTGCTGAAGAGAGTGGAAGCCGGCTCAGGCGAGCGCAGCCTTTGCAGCCACGACCAACGCCGAGAATGCTTCTGCATCAAATACTGCGAGATCTGCCATGACCTTACGATCAACTTCGATTCCGGCTGCATTGAGACCGGCGATAAAGCGGCTGTATGAGATGTCGTTCAAACGGCATGCAGCGTTGATGCGCTGGATCCAGAGACGACGAAACTCGCCCTTCTTTGCGCGACGGTCACGAAATGCGTATTGACCTGAGTGCAATACCTGCTCGTTAGCAGCGCGGAATGAACGGCTCTTATTTCCGTAATAACCGCTTGCCTTTTCGAGGATTGCTTTGTGCTTCTTGCGGGCATGTACGGCCCTTTTGACTCTTGCCATGGTGTTACCTTCCTAAATCTTTCCTGTATCGATTAACGCATGCCCAGCAGGCGCTTGATGTTCTTGGTGTCTCCGGGATGCACATCTGTGGTTCCAGCGAGACGACGGGTACGAACACTCGACTTCTTTTCGAACAAGTGCTGACGGTTGGCTTTTTGACGGCGCAACTTTCCTGTTCCCGATACTTTGAAACGCTTTGCAGCGGTCTTGTTTGTCTTCATCTTTGGCATGTCGTGTTTCCTCTATTCCTGTACTTCTGATGTTTCTTCTGGTTGAACCACATTTTCAACAACTGGTGCTGAATCCTCTGGCTCGTCCTTATCTGACGATTTTTTGACTGGCTTCTTGTCTGGTGAAAGAACCATTGTCATATTTCTGCCTTCAAGTCGCGCCTGGGTTTCCACCTTGGCAAGCGATCCGAGTTGTTCGAGAGCTGCATCAAGGATTTTTGCGCCCAATTCAGGGTGCGCTACCTCGCGGCCTCGAAACTGCAGAGTTACTTTCACTTTGTGTCCGTCTTCGAGGAAATCACGCATGTGACGAACCTTGGTATCGAAGTCTCCCTTTCCGATTTTTGGTCGGAACTTCACCTCTTTCACGGTGACGTGGGTTGTCTTCTTACGAGATTCCTTCAGCTTTTGTGCTTCTTCGTAACGGAACTTGCCGTAGTCCATGATGCGGCACACTGGTGGATTTGCAAGTGGAGCAACTTCGACAAGGTCGAGGTCGAGCTCACGAGCAAGGACAAGTGCGTCAGCCGTGGTGCGAACACCAACTTGGCTGCCATCTGGACCAATAAGGCGAACCTCGCGCGCACGGATGCGTTCGTTGTAGCGCGGTTCACTCGGTGGCGTAACTATGACTGTTCACTTCTAAGCAATGGGCAAGCCCTCCTCTGTATCAATATCGCAAGATGCGATATGTTGCGCCAGTGCGCAAAGCAGACACAGAGCGACAGAATCGCTCGCCTTCTCGACCTGTCGCAACCTCAAGGCTGGACCGGTGGGGGCAGATGCCCCACTTCGCTCAGTTGACGCCAGTTAGGGTATCGGCTCATGACCTCTGACCACACCATGCCAGCAACAGAATCCCCAAAGCCCGAAATGGACGAAGGCACAGCCGAAGCCCTCGAGGCCGTCGCAGAAGCTCGTCGACGCCTGGCAGAGGTGCCCGCTGCCATCGTTGTGGCGAACCATGCCATGGGACTCTTTGAACTAGCCGCCATTCACCTGTCAGCTGAGCCCGTACGACTGTCTGACGCCCAAGTAGCAATAGATGCACTCGGGCTACTTGTTGATGGCCTCGGAGAACGTTTAGGTGAACATCACGACACACTGGTGGCTGCTCTTGGCAACATCCGCCTGGTCTTTGTTCAGAAATCGTCTCCGACTACACCGAACGAATAGCCACAGCCTCAGGGCGCGCAACACGAAAGCCCGTGCGAAACATGACGGCGCGTCCCACCGCTATCGTGCGAGAACCGTCTGCGATCGACACGCAATGAAATGGCCACACAACTGACGCTGCATCAGTAATTTCGCCCAAACCGTGTGCATCGTTAAATGCGGTGACGATGCCCGAGAGTTCCTCGCTCAATTCTTCCGACTGCATGAGTTAGTGAATGATTTTAGAAATAGGAATTTCAAGCAGGTCAGAAGCGCCAGCGTCAATGAGATCAGGAATCAGTGTGTTGATTCCGCGCTTAGGAACAACTGATTCAACAGCAACGTCACCAGAAGCCAGACGAGACACTGTTGGAGATTTTGCTGCAGGTAACAAAGCAAGTACTGCATCAAGTGATGACTCTGCCACATTCAATTTCAATAACACTTTGTCACGGGCTTCAAGCGTGCCAGTCAGCAATGTCATTAATTGCTCCATAGCGTGACGCTTCACAGGGTCGGCGTATGCCTCTTTGTTGGCAATCAATTCCGTGAAGCTAGTGAGAACAGTGTCGATGATGCGAAGTCCCGAAGCACGCAATGCTCTTCCGGTCTCTGTGATATCAACAACACAATCAGCGATGTCAGGAATTTTTGCTTCGCTTGCGCCATAGCTAAGACGAATATCAGCTTTGATGCCGCGTTCGGCAAAATAGCGACGTGTCATCTCTGGATACTCAGTGGTGACACGCACTCCATCTTTCAAATCTTTCCCTGTTTGCGCCGGTGATGAATCAGCAACAGCGACTACCACTCGCACCGGTTGAGATGTGGCCTTTGAATAACGTAATTCTCCGAGACTGACAACATCGCTCGAGGTTTCTTCAATCCAGTCGCGACCCGTGATACCAAGGTCAAAAAGACCCTCTTGAACATACGAAGCAATTTCTTGCGGGCGAAGAATTCTGACTGCCTCAACTCGCGGGTCATCGATTGATGCCTTGTACTCAACAGATGACGAACGCACCACCGTGAGGTCAGCTGCGTCAAACAGAGCAAGTGTTGCGGTCTCTAACGACCCCTTAGGTAAGACAATTTTCAGCACGAGATGAGGCTAGCGAGACAAGCGTTCCGCTCACGGATGCTTTTACGAAGAGTTAGGAAAATTGAATGATTTCTTGGCTGCTGCGACCACGCAACCACGCCGAGGCATCCATGACGGCTTTACCTTCGGGCTGCACAGCAAGGAGTCGCACTGCCCCATCGCGTGTGCCGACAATTCCGAGCCCATCACATTGACCTGGATGCAATTGCTCTGCGTCTGTGACCATTTCTGCTGTGATGACCTTTAGCCGCTGAAAGCCAAGCATCGTGTACGAACGAAGTGCTCGAACCCTGCGCAGTACGTCAACACTTGACAGATTCCAATTAAGAAGAAGTTCTTCAGCACTCACCTTTGTGGCATACGAAGTGTCGCCGTGTTGCGGCACGCCCTTCCCTACACCGTCATTCAAGGTGTCAACGAGAAGTTCACCACCAAGTACGGCCAAGTCTGCTGTGAGAGTTTCCACTGTGTGCTTATCAAGAATATTGATTTCTCGTTGAGCAAACACATCACCGGTATCAAGCGTTTCTTCCACGTTCATGATGCACACCCCTGTTTGTACATCGCCCGCCAATATGGCCCGTTCAACTGGAGCAGCGCCACGCCAACGAGGCAAGAGTGAAAAATGAACGTTGACCATTGGCGTGCGAGAAAGGACAGATGCAGGAATGATTTTGCCGTATGCGACTACGACTCCCAGAAGTTCGCGATCAGAATTCTCTTTCAACCACGTCATGTCATGCGACACCTCAATTGAATTATCGAGTGCTATCTGCTTCACAGGGCTAGGAGTGGTAGATGAACCTCTGCCACGTCGCGCATCGGCACGAGTAATGACATGGGCTATCTCAAAATCATTACGTATCAGCTCTGACAGGATCGTTGCGGCGGCGACTGGGGTGCCAAGAAATACGAGAGGGCGAGCCTCACGAGTCATGACTACTTCAGTCCGATATGGCGGGTCTCTCCTTCAGAGGTTCCCCCATCAGCAATGCGCTTGTATTCAGCGAGCGCCTCTTCGCGTTGATCTGGCGTCATACGCTCAAACATCAACACGCCATTCAGGTGATCAAGTTCATGTTGAAACAAGCGAGCCAGCAGTTCATCTGCTTCGATCTGAATTGTGTTGCCGCCTAAATCAACTGCTTCAAGCATCACTTCTTTTGGACGCAACATTTCGACGTACAAACCAGGAATCGACAAACACCCTTCGTCATAGACCCATTCGCCACGCGATTCAACTATGCGAGGGTTCAACAAGGTGACAGGTTCTCCATCGACGTCGTACACAAAGATCTGTTTCTGTACCCCGATTTGAGGAGCAGCAAGGCCTAAGCCAGGCGCTTGATACATGGCTTGCAGCATTGCCTGAGAGAGTCGAACGATTTTCCCGTCGATATTCTCAACTTGCTCAGCTACTGAAGTGAGAACTGGATCTCCGAAGGTGCGAATGTCATAGGCCACAATCTGAAAGGCTACCTGCGGAGACAACATGCCAAAGAACACCCCCTCATCGTCTGACCCTTCCCCACAGCACTATTTTTCTGATTCTCCACAAACACCCTCACGGCGAAAAGAGTTCTCTGTCTCGGGAACTGACGGCGAATTGACACTCTCCACTGATGCCGGTGTCTTTAGTCAACATGGACTCGACAAAGGCACATCAGTGTTTCTTGAAGTCATGGCAAAGCACGATGGTGCTCCAATTGCGGCTGGATCATCTTTATGCGACATCGGTTGCGGATCTGGGGCCATTGCGCTCACTCTCGCTGTCCGCTACCCAGAATGCACGATCTATGCCGTAGACACCAACGAACGCGCTCGCGACATTTGCATGGAGAATGCAATGCGTAATGGCCTCACAAACATTGTTGTGATGAGTCCCGACAAGATTGATCCGTCACTCAAGTTCGCCACCATGTGGTCGAATCCGCCAATTCGTATAGGTAAACCTGCGTTGCATGACTTGCTTGAATTGTGGCTAGCTCGACTTGATACTGATGGAACCGCATATCTAGTTGTCAATAAGAATCTGGGTGCTGATTCTTTGTCTCAATGGATGACTGGACTCTCCTACCCCACTACTCGACTTGCTAGTCGCAATGGTTTTCGAGTGCTCGAGGTAAAAGCTCGCGGTTAAAAACGATACGGATCAATGTGAATTCGTATCGACGTTCCAAATTCAGCCCTGAGCAATGCGACCGCAGCATCTAGTTCCTCCCGAGAAGGCGCACGAAGAAGATATGCGTCATCATCTCGAGCCATATTGATTCCGGCAGGTAGTGAAATTTCTGTAATTGATCGTGGAGCCGTTACAGACACGCGAGCAATGGCACCAAAGGGAGGCAAGGTCATTGCACGTCGCTGGGCAGTGTCAGCTTCGTTCCACTTCTGTAATGCAGCAGACACATCTGATTGCGACAACGCGACAATCAGCGGGTTATCAACTTGACGAGTTTGAATCACGAGAGTCCCGTTCGCTCCCACCATGCGAGCAGCTTTAGCAATCATGGAGAGCACCTCATGTGTGCCGGTCAATCGCGGTGCTCCGAGATCGCGATCGATATCAGCAAAGACGACAGTGTCTGCAGTTGGTATGCGATGAAGAACTGCTTCTGTCCCTATGAATACTGTCCCCTTGCTCCAATCATCGGGTGAGTCAGATGAAATCTCAACCACTGGGTTACGAGTTGATGCCTGTATTTGAGATACAAGTTGAGAGACCCCACCCCGAGGCACGGTAAACGCAGAACGACCACAGGAAAGACATACTCCACCGTGCATGTCTTGACAGCGCACACACCACAAGTTGTTGTCTTCGTCGTATGTCAACAACGACGCACACAATGGACACGCTTGTACATGACGACATGACTTACAAACAATCAGTCGAGCCTTCCCTTTGGTATTTAAGACACAGACAGTTGTGTCGCCAGAGGCACTGACCGCTTCAAGCAATTCACTCGAAAGCAACGATTGGGCTACTGGAATATCAGAAAGATTCACAATCATTATTTTTGGCCAACTTTTTTCTGCATCAACATGCTTCACGCGGCCGCTGAGCACGTGAAGCGATTGGGCCGATGGCACTGCAGATGTACAGATGAACGGCACACCGGCCCGACGCGCGCGCTCGCTTGCAACTGTTGTGGCATCCCATGCTGGAGACCGTTCTTCCTTCAACAATTCATCATGCTCATCGATGACGACGACCGCAACCACATCTGGGCATGGCGCAAAGACCCCGGAACGCGTTCCGATAACTACATCAACTCCACCACGCGCACTGTCCCATTCGTCGGGAACTAACGCCGTACTGAGACCCTTGCGACGAAGAAAAGCTGCACCCATCGATGCCATCTTTTGCGATGGGCAAATAACGAGAACGGGACCCACACAAGCCAGACGCAACACCACCGCGAGTGATGACAATGCGGGGGGAACTACAAGCAATCCTCCGCCAGATTGAAACAACTCAAACGCAGCGACCGACACCGCATCTGTGCTGATGTCTTGAGAACGAGTCCGTCGAGAATGAACAATTCGTTCGCGCATACGCGGAGCCGATGCACTCGAAAGCACTGAACGCCATGACCCCCACCAACGCTCCGAGATCCACTTGGTGAGCGGAATCAGCTCTGGTTCAACCCCCAACCCAGACACCGACATAATCGGCATCAGTCGATCAAGTGTCACACCAGAGTCATCGCCTTCGCCGTAACGAGAGACATGCGTTATCCACCCGCCAACACGCCGCCCATTAAGCATGATGCGAATACGGGAACCAACGACGGCTCTAGTCTCGAGGTCAGTTGGTATGAGGTAGTCAAAGACCTTGTCGATACCCGATACATCTGGAACTACCGACGCAACGAGTGGCGACTGATTGCTCAGAGTTTGACAGCGGCCTTGAAATCAGACAGACGCGACAAGGTTTCCCAAGTGAATTCTGGTTCTGGACGACCAAAGTGACCGTATGCAGCGGTCTTTGCATAGATAGGACGCTTCAGATCAAGGTCACGCACGATTGCACCGGGGCGCAAGTCGAAGACGTCACGAACAGCTTTTTCAATTGACTCTTCACTGACAGCATTCGTGCCGAATGTTTCAACCAGGATGCTGATTGGCTGCGACATACCAATGGCGTAGGCCACTTGTACTTCACACTTTTCAGCAGCGCCACTGGCAACAACATGCTTTGCAACCCAACGAGCTGCATACGCAGCTGAACGGTCAACCTTTGAAGGATCTTTGCCGGAGAATGCTCCACCACCGTGACGACCCATACCACCGTATGTATCAACAATGATCTTGCGGCCAGTAAGGCCGGTGTCAGCATGTGGCCCACCAAGCACAAACTTGCCTGTTGGGTTGATGTAGATCGCAGGATTGTCGTCGGCAAACGCAGCAGGGATGATTGGCATGATTACTTGCTCAATCAGGTCTGGGCGAATTTCTGTTTCACGACTGACACCATCACGATGTTGTGTCGAGATAAGAACTGTCGACAACTTCACTGGACGGCCATCCACGTATTCAAACGTCACTTGAGTCTTTCCGTCTGGACGAAGGTACGGGATGAGCCCGCTCTTGCGCACTTCAGTGAGACGCTCAGCGAGACGATGTGCCAACCAGATGGGAAGGGGCATGAGGTCAGGCGTGTCATTGCACGCATAACCAAACATCATTCCTTGGTCGCCAGCACCTTGACCATTAATGATGTCTTCGCCGCTTTTTCCACTGCGTTGTTCTTCGCTGATATCAACACCTTGTGCGATGTCTGGGCTTTGCGCATCGAGCGCAACAACAACACCACAGGTGTTGCCGTCGAAACCATACGCCGCATCGTCATAACCGATGCGCTTGATAGCCGCACGCGCGATAGCTGGAATGTCAACATATGCATCAGTGGTAATTTCACCAGACACAACGCACAGGCCAGTTGTCAACAACGTCTCGCAAGCAACACGACTGTTCGGATCGATTGTCAACAGCGCATCAAGAACTGAGTCAGAAACTTGGTCTGCCATCTTGTCCGGGTGACCCTCGGTCACGCTCTCAGACGTAAAAGTAAAATTTCTCAAGGGGACTCCTTCATCATTGCGGACGATGAGCCGCCCGCACCCGAGACACGCTATCTAATACAGCGGTCGCGATGGTGTGTTTGTCAGCAAGGGGCACTTCTATCGACTCCCCTGATGCCAACAAGATGGTCACTTCGTTCGTGTCATGACCAAAACCAACCTGATCGGCAGAGACATCATTTGCCACAATCAGGTCCAAATTCTTTCGAATTAACTTGCCACGAGCGTTATCCACAAGGTTGCTGGTTTCGGCCGCAAACCCAACAAGAGTTTGTCCGACAGGCTTATTAGTTCCGAGAAACCCGAGAATATCCACGGTTGGTTCAAGGAGAATCTGAGGAATGCCATCATCCTTCTTGATTTTTTCAGCGACAGCGTGGACTGGACGAAAATCAGCGACAGCAGCGGTCATGACGACTACATCGGTGTCTGCAGTTCGACATGTGACCGCGTCCAACATCTGTTGTGCTGTTTCAACTGACACAACAGTTATTCCTGCAAGAGTCTGACGATCCACGGTGCTGACGATGGTGACAGTTGCACCACGCTTATGAGCTTGCTCTGCAATTGCGTAACCCTGTTTCCCACTGGAGCGATTTGCGATGACACGCACTGCATCAATCGGTTCGCGAGTTCCACCCGCAGTCACCAACACAGATGTTCCGGCTAAATCTTTGTCTGGGCAAGTTAAGACTTTGTGCACTGCATCAACAATGGACGCGGTATCTGCAAGACGCCCCGTACCAATATCGCCCCCAGCTAATCGTCCTGATTGAGGTTCAACAATGACAACGCCTCGAGATCGCAACAACGCAATGTTGTCCACCACTGCTGGGTGTTCCCACATTTCGGTATGCATGGCAGGACACAACACCACAGGCGCCCGAGTAGCAATAAGAGTGGCACTGAGAAGATCATGTGACAAACCCATCGCGTAAGCGGCAATCACTCGTGCCGTAGCGGGTGCAACAATAATGACATCAGCATTCTGGCCAAGTCGTGTGTGCGGGATGGGAGACGCATCGTCCCACAAACTCGTGTGCACTGGTTCAGATGCAAGAGCCGACACTGTGACTGGTCCAATGAATCGATGAGCATCTTCTGTCATGATGGGCGCAACGTGAGCACCAGCGTCAACTAATTGACGACACAGTTCCACCGCTTTATACGCAGCGATACCACCAGAAATTCCGAGAACGATGGAATGACCGTGTAAAGACTTCATCACGACTTTCAGGGGGTGTAGGCCGGGACGATCCCGAGAAACTATTCAGCGTCTGATTCAGCGATGTCAGCGACAACGTCGCCTTCGACTTCGCCGAAAATAGCAGCTGCTTCAGCTTCCATTTCGTCGTACGGCAAACGCTCTACTTTGACAATTTTGTCAGCAGCGATTTCTTCGAATGCGATAGAGAGCGGTTTACGTGCAACTGACGACACCTGTGGCGGAACCATGTGACCAAGACCTTCACCCAATTGATTGAAGTATGAGTTGATCTGGCGCGCACGGTATGAAGCAAGCGTGACGAGGCTGAATTTAGAGTCAACGCGATCAAGCAAACCTTCAATGTTTGGATGAATCATGGAGTCGTTCTGACGGGACATGGTGGACCTCCGAAGTCGCCTAAAGGTTATCGGCGTTCGGCCCGTGCCGCACCAATAATTCCTTGTATCTCTGCGACTGCACGTTCAAAATCATCGTTTATGACCACTTCATCGGCCAGCGCTGCTCCCTCGCGTTCCTCGTCTTCAGCTTTCTGCAAGCGCTCGACGACATGGTGCTCTGGATCGCCTCTTCCCTGCAAACGGCGTTGTTGCTCTTCACGCGACGGAGGCCGAACAAAAACCAGAATTGCCTCGGGGTGACTTTGCTTTACCTGTTGTGCTCCGTGTAATTCAATTTCAAGAACGATGTCGGAGCCTGAATCAACTGATGGTCGTGGCGAGCCATAGAGATTTCCAAGAAACTCTGTCCACTCAAGAAACCCATTGTCAGCGATGTGCTGTTCGAATTCAGCTCTCTGCACAAAAACGTATGCTTCATCAGATTCACCATCACGTTGAGCACGAGTGGTCCATGACCGACTCAGCCACAGAGACTTATCGCGTTGAACCAGAGCTTCAACAAGCGTGCCCTTCCCTGCGCCGCCCGGACCAGAGACGATGACGATGATGGGATCTGTCATCGTGGATTCTCCGCGACATCGATAAGTGCTCGACGCTGAGCATCAGTGAGTTCATGAACACGCGACAATGGCGCTATGCCGATGTCAGCCATCAGACGGCGGCCCGCAACTTTGCCAAGACGAGGGGCTACGTCGAGAAGTTTCACAACGTACACCTGCGACTCGCATGAACCCTCGGACGCATTCAACACTGTGGCAAGGTTGCCGCGCGACGCTTCAAGCACTGCCGCGACACGGGCGTTGCGCAGTTGCACAACTACTTCCATGTCTGTGTTCGTGCTTTCCATAACCCAATGATAGTTCCGAGAAGTCGGTTGTGGCTCTCTTATGAACAATCAGACCTGATGTACAGCGTTCACAATGGTTGACCAGGAGGAAGCTCCGAGTACATTCGCACGAGACGCGGCGGCACAAGCGATACGCCACGTTGCATCGGGCCGAGCAAAGGACGCTGTTCCGACCTGCACCGCATCGGCTCCGGCCATCATCATTTCGACTGCATCATCACCTGAGGCAATTCCGCCAACGCCGACAATGGCAATACTGGGCAGCGCCACGCGAATGTCGTGAACCGCACGTACCGCAATCGGATGAACGGCAGGTCCAGACAAACCGCCGCCACCATTGCCAAGACTTCGACGCGATGTACGTACATCGATCTGCATGCCCAACATTGTGTTCATCACCGTGAGCGCGTGGGCGCCTGCATCAGAGACTGTGGTCGCCACTTCAACAATGCGATCCGTGTTGGCACTGAGCTTTGCCCACACAGGCACAGAAACACTGGCGCTCACTGCAGAAATAATTTGCCCCGCTAGAGACGGGTCATGAGCAATGATTCCATTGCGCCCTTCCAGATTGGGACACGACAAGTTGACTTCGATAGCACTTATGCGATCACCGGCAGCCACTAACTGCTCTGCGGCTAACACGTATTCATGAACAGTGCGACCCCAGATACTTGCAATCACTGTTGCGCCAACACCTTCCAATTTAGGAAGGGATTCGTGAATCCATGACACAACGCCTGGCCCTTGGAGGCCCACAGCGTTCATCATGCCGCTTGCTGCAACATGTACCCGCGGAGAAGGATTCCCCGGCCACGGTTCATGGAACAAACTTTTTACAACAACAGCACCAAGTCGGTGCAAAGGCATGTAACGCGAGAATTCAACGTCATGACCACTTGTGCCCGATGCAGTCATGAACGGATTTGCAAGGAGAACTCCCCCCACGTTCACTCCACCCATGGAGTCCAAAATGCGCGCGCCGCGCCGCATGGTCATGCTCTGCCGTGATATTCCTGCAGTGATCGCACTTCGACCTCGCTAGAGCGTTGTTCCCATAAACCATTTACAGCAGCAAGAGCAGCTTCAACAGTTGTCACTGACGATACGCCATTTGCGTTGGCAGCTTTGCGAATCGCCTCGCCGTCCTGTCGCGATCCGCGGCCATGCGGGGTATTAACAACAAAACTGATTTCTCCGTTGGCAACTAGTTCGGCTGCATTCTCTAATGCTGAACCTTCAATCTCGGACAACTTGCCGACAATTCGATCGACAGGTAACCCGAATTTCGCCAAGTATTGAGCTGTACCAGTAGTTGCTGCAACTCCGAGACCCAAATCCCTCAATCGTTTTGCAACAACTATTCCCGCTGGCTTGTCCCCGTCATTGAAAGATAGAAAGACTGTTCCGGATGTCGGCAACACTGTTCCTGCTGCAGTTTGCGACTTTACAAACGCTCGACCAAAAGTTCGGTCAATTCCCATCACTTCACCAGTAGAACGCATCTCTGGTCCGAGAGCTGTATCGACTTGGGGGAAACGATTGAACGGTAGTACCGCTTCTTTCACTGACACGTGTCCACCGCTTACCGGAGCTACAAGCAACCCCTCAACGCGCAATTCTGCAAGTGTTGCTCCCAACATCACGCGACTTGCGACCTTTGCAAGTGGCACGCCAGTTGCCTTAGCGACAAAGGGAACCGTGCGCGAAGCACGCGGGTTCGCTTCGATCACATAGACCGTTGTTCCCAATACAGCAAACTGCACATTGATGAGACCGCGAACATCGAGCGAGTTAGCAATTGATGTTGTGTAGGCACTGATTACTTCAACCACCCATGCTGGAAGTGTCTGTGGAGGAATCGCACACGCTGAGTCTCCGGAATGAACTCCGGCTTCCTCGACATGCTCCATGACGCCACCAATTAATACTTCGCCGGTGTGATCACGAATGGCGTCAACATCTACTTCGGTTGCATCTTCAAGGAAGTGGTCGATAAGAACCGGACGCTCAGCAGAAAGCCCACCTTCCTTGCCAAGACTCCCATCGCGAGCCATCTGGTCCATTGCGCTTTCCAGAGCTTGTGCATCATGCACAATCTGCATCGCACGCCCACCCAACACGTAGCTAGGGCGAACCAGAACCGGATAACTAACACGCTGCGCAATAACACTTGCCTCTGCAAACGTGACCGCAGTGCCACCCGGAGGCTGCGGAATCGATAAAGAGTCACACAGTTGATTCCACTTCTCACGGTCTTCAGCAAGGTCAATTGAATGAGGCGAGGTTCCGGCTATCAAAGCTGGATCAATGAGGCCTGACAGTTTCAGCGGAGTTTGTCCACCAAGACCAACAATGACTTTCGGAGCTACACCACCTGATGCGAGGGTCTCTGCGGCAATGACATTGAGTACGTCTTCGCGAGTTAAAGGTTCGAAGTACAAACGATCTGACGTGTCGTAATCCGTTGACACAGTTTCAGGGTTGCAGTTCACCATGACCGTTTCGTACCCAGCGGCTCGTAAGGCGAAGCTTGCATGAACACAGCAATAGTCAAATTCAATTCCCTGGCCAATTCGGTTTGGACCCGACCCAAGAATGATGACTCGTGGCTTGCTTGACGGCCGCACTTCGTTTTCGTCTTCATACGTTGAGTAGTGGTACGGAGTTTGTGCATCAAACTCAGCACTGCATGTGTCAACGGTCTTATAAGTAGGGATAACTCCTAATGATTCACGATGAGAGCGAACTGCCATTTCATCTTCTTTAAGAACATATGCCAGTTGACCGTCAGAGAATCCGAGACGCTTCGCGCGACGCACTTCGTGTCGAGTCAACTGAGCCAATGACTTTCCTTCAAGTGAATGGCGTTCATCAATAATGATTTGCATCTGATCAAGGAACCACACATCAATTTTTGTTGCATCATGGACTTGATCAACACCCATTCCCCGACGCAACGCTTCTCCGACTTGAAAGATTCTTTCGGGAGTAGCAATAGAGGCTTTCTTCAACAATTCCGCGTTACTGAGGCCGTCATAGAGAGACTCACCACTGTCACAATTCAAACCGAGCCTTCCTTGTTCAAGGGAACGAAGCCCTTTTTGCAAACTTTCAGGAAAAGTACGCCCGATTGACATCACTTCACCAACGCTCTGCATTTGCGTTCCAAGAACACCCGTTGTGCCGGGGAGTTTTTCAAAGGCCCAGCGAGGAATCTTTGTCACCACATAATCGATAGTTGGTTCGAAACTTGCTGGAGTCATCTTTGTGATGTCGTTTGGAATTTCATCAAGCGTGTAGCCAACTGCAAGCTTGGCAGCAATCTTGGCAATAGGAAAACCCGTTGCCTTGGAAGCCAGTGCGGAGGAACGGGACACACGAGGGTTCATTTCGATAACCACTAGGTCACCATTTGCAGGGTTCAATGCGAACTGCACATTGGAACCGCCCGTTTCTACTCCGACGCGCCTGATGCATGCGAACGCCGCATCACGCATCATTTGATATTCAACGTCAGACAAAGTCTGTGCTGGAGCAACCGTGATTGAATCACCGGTATGAACACCCATTGGATCAAAGTTCTCGATGCTGCAAATGATGACGCAGTTGTCCGCGTGATCGCGCATTACTTCGAGTTCATATTCTTTCCATCCAACAATTGAAGTTTCCACCAAAATCTCTCGAATTGGGCTCGCATCAAGACCGTTCGAAGCAAGTTGCAAGAACTCTTCCATTGTGTTTGCAATGCCGGTTCCACGTCCACCGAGGATGTACGCAGGACGAATGATGACGGGAAGTCCGATTTCTTTCAGAACTTCGGTTGCTTCGTCCATATTGTGCGCGATTCCACTGTGCGGAACCTTGAGACCAATTTCAATCATGGCTTGTTTAAATTTGTCGCGGTCTTCTGCAGTGGCAATTGCTTCAGCGTTTGCGCCAATAAGTTCTGGCGTACCAGGAACTCCTACCAAGCCCTTTTCAAAAAGTGCCATCGCCAAGTTAAGACCGGTCTGACCGCCGAGAGTCGGTAACACCGCATCGGGTTTTTCCCGCTCAATAATGCGGGCCAAAATTTCAGGAGTGAGGGGCTCAATATATGTGCGATCAGCAAAGTCTGGGTCCGTCATGATGGTTGCAGGGTTTGAATTAGCAAGAATGACTCGGTATCCCTCTTCTTTCAAAACGCGACACGCTTGAGTACCCGAGTAATCAAACTCACATGCTTGACCAATGACAATGGGTCCTGAACCGATAATCAAGATTGAGTGAAGGTCGTTACGGCGAGGCATTATTTTTTCTCCATGAGTTCTGCGAATTGTCCGAATAGGTAATGACTGTCGTGCGGACCTGGCCCCGCTTCTGGGTGATACTGAACACTGAATGCGCGTAGATCACGCAGGCGCATTCCTTCATTCGTTTGATCATTGAGATTGATATGCGTGATATCAGCTATTCCCGAAAGCGAGTCGGGGTCGACACAAAAGTTGTGGTTCTGGCTCGTTATCTCAACAGTGCCCGTTGCGATGTGACGCACCGGATGGTTTGCTCCGTGATGACCAAAAGGCAATTTAAACGTGTGCCCTCCGAACGCTCGCGAGAGCAATTGATGACCGAGACAGATTCCGAACGTTGGAGTACCCGCTTCAACAATGGTTCGAATGGCCAATGTTGCGCCGCCGACCATCTCAGGGTCGCCAGGGCCATTTGATAAGAACACTCCGGATGGAGACATAGCCAACACCTCTACAGCAGTAGTGCTGGCCGGCACCACTGTCACAGTGGCAATGTCAGACAGGTGTCGAAGAATTGTTGACTTAATGCCAAAGTCATACGCCACTACATTGAACTTGCCATTTCCCACTGTGTAGGACTTCGGTGTCGTCACTTCCGACACGAGGTCGATTCCGGACGTTCCTTTTTCATTTTTGGCTGCTGCGAGCAACTGTGCCTGATCAGCGGTTCCAAATGCACCTCTTAGTGAACCTGAGTCACGCAACAACCGCGTGAGACGGCGCGTGTCGAGACCTGCAACTCCTGGAAGTTTCTGAGCCTTCAACATAGAGTCAAGGTCAGTCTCGCTACGCCAGTTGCTGTGACGACGAGCCATGTCGCGCATAATGACACCACGTGCAAATGTTCCACGCGACTCAGAATCAACCGGCGTGACTCCGTAGTTTCCGATGTGAGACGTTGTGAAGGTAATGATCTGTCCGGCATAGGAAGGATCGGTGAACACTTCTTGATACCCAGTCAGTGCGGTATGAAAAACAACTTCGCCCGCGGCAATGCCATTGTCTGGCATGTACCCCACGGCTTCTCCTTCAAAGACGGAGCCGTCTTCAAGCACAAGTGCAATGTTTGTAATGTCGGTACTCACGCGAGTGCCTTCCCTTCCTGCACGACCAAATGGCCGTTGTAGATCGTGTGCCGCACGCGACCACGAAGTTCCATGCCGTGATACGGCGTATTTGTACTGCGACTTGCAAGCTCATCTCGAGAAACTGACCACACGGTGGTGGTATCCCACACTGCAATGTTGGCTGGCTCTCCCACTGCAATGGGTCGGCCCTGATGGTCAGAGATGTTTGCAATAACTGCTGGGTTCCACGACATCAATGCAGCGATCTTCTGCGGCGACAGATCAACAGCAGTGTTGACAACCCCGAGCGCTGTTTCAAGACCAAGCATTCCCGGTGGCGCAGTATCAAGTGTTTGTTCTTTGGTGTGACCAGCATGCGGGGCATGATCTGTAGCGATTGCATCGATAGTTCCGTCTGCAAGGCCCTCGTGCAACGCAGTGATATCAGCCATCGTGCGTAGTGGCGGATTCACCTTGAATATCGGATCAAACCCGGTGAGTAGTTCATCTGTGAGCGAAATATGGTGAGGAGTCACTTCGGCCGTGATGGGCAAACCCTCAGCTTTTGCAGCACGAACCAATTCAACACTGCCCTTTGTAGACAGATGCATGAAGTGCTCTCTTGCCCCCGTAATACGGACAAGCTGAATATCACGGCGCACCATTTCTTCCTCTGCCGCCGCTGGCCAACCAGGAACGCCCATCGTTGAACAGCAGGCGCCATCGTGCATTACTGCACCAACGGTCATACTCGCAACTTCGCAATGCTGAGCCAATATGAGATTCAGTCGTTGTGCAGCCATGAGTGCGCGCTGCATGACAAGCGCATCTTGAACACCAGTCCCGTCATCGGTAAACAAACTGACACCTTCTTTTGCGAGTTGTTCATACGGAACCAACTGAGCTCCCGCACGTCCAACGGTGATGCATCCGGAAGGGATTACTTCGCACAATCCAACAGCCAGGCCTCGTGCACGGACAAACTGCACTGTCTTTACATTGTCTTGAGCGGGGTCCGTGTTTGGCATCGCCACTACAGCGGTAAAACCGCCAAGCACAGCGGCGCGACTACCAGATTCAATTGTCTCAGCTTCTTCTTTGCCAGGTTCGCGCAGGTGTGTATGCAAATCGACGAAACCAGACGAAATAAAGCATCCGGCTGCTTCCAGCACAATGTCTCCGGCAAGAGCATCTCCGATGGATTCAATGACACCATTTGCAATGCGTACATCAGCAACAAACATGGCATCAGGATTCACAACGGTCGCACCGCGGATCACTATTGACTGATTTTTAGCGTTCATGCTTCGACTCCATTCGACAATGTGGTCGTTGCATCGCCACCCAGAAGACTGAAGAGCACGGCCATACGAATCGAAATACCGTTTGTGACTTGTTGCAATATGCGCGAACCGGGTACCAAAGATGGATCAACAATCATCTCAACTCCTCGATTGATGGGACCAGGATGAAGAAGCAATGCATGGTTTTGCATTCGTGCTGCGCGCTCTGGCGTCAGCGCAAACAATGAGCTGTACTCGCGAAGACTTGGCATCTGAGCCGAATCCATTCGTTCACGTTGTATGCGAAGCATGTACACCACGTCGACGACATCAATGACATCGTCGAGTGAATCAGCGGTAGTAACTCCCCACCCTTCAAGTGAACTAGGTAAGAATGCCCCGGGCGCCACTAACACGACCTTGGCCCCAAGACGTGTGAAAACGTCGATGTCACTACGAGCAACTCGTGAATGTTTGATATCTCCTACAATCGCAACAGTTCGGCCCTTCATCGAGTTCAATTCATTGAAATTGCGGGTGATTGTGTATGCATCAAGCAGGCCTTGTGTCGGATGTTGGTGCCAACCATCTCCGGCATTGATGACTGCAGCGTCTGTCCATTGAGTGATCTGTTGAGGCGCCCCACTTGATTTATGTCGTATAACAAACGCATCGACACCCATCGCTGACAAGGTCTCAATGGTGTCGCGCAGACTTTCGCCCTTGTTGACACTTGACGAACTCGCCGTAAAGGTCAACACTTCGGCAGACAGGCGCGTTGCTGCTGTTTCAAAACTGAGACGAGTTCGCGTTGAATCTTCAAAGAACACACTTGCAACCGTGCGGCCGCGCAATGCTGGCACTTTGGGAACAGCGCGTGCGTTTATTTCTGCCATGTGGTCGGCCATGGCCAAGATAGAGACAATGTCTTCAGTGCTGAGATCTCGTGTTGATAACAGGTGCTTCATGACTGCTGCTCCGAAGCGGCAACTACTGTCACGCCGTCAGGACCGACACTCACTTCGTCGGAGAAGTGCGTCGGAATGTTCTTACCGACATAGTCGGGACGTATTGGCAATTCTCGATGCCCGCGATCAACCATGACCGCTAGTTGCACAGCACGAGGTCGACCATGGTCGTTCAGTGCTTCAAGAGCTGCACGCACAGTACGACCAGTAAAGAGAACGTCATCAACGAGAACGACTGTGCGACCTGTGAGATCTACGGGGATATCAGTAGGTGCAGACAGCACGATGGGACGCAGGCTGAAGTCATCTCGATACATAGAGATGTCAACTGCGCCGAGCGGGACAGACACCGCATCGGAAATCTTGGCGATGTTGTCATGAAGGCGACTTGCAATCCATGTTCCACCTGTCTGCATGCCGACGATGACGACATCTGACAGATCAGGGTTTCGCTCCACAATTTCATGTGAGATACGCATCAATGCGCGATCGACATCCGAGGCACCGAGAATCTCAGATGACACAGAGAACACAGCACTCATGATGTGTGAATCACCAGAAGGACGGGCATGAAAAACGCCCCTCGCGAGGGGCGTGCGTGCATGAATAATCGAGCCATATTGTCCTTCCGTTCGAGCCTCACAGGACTCGTTTTACGGTCGAAATCACTATAGCACTGATCTACCCACGTGCGCTAGGGCTCATTTCGGGCAAACAGTTGCCAATAGGCGTTTGCCTTGTATTCGTGAAAACCAGACGATATTACGTTCCAGTCTTTGAGATTTTCGCCGTCCATGTTGCGAGGAAGAAGCACGAATTCAATACCGTCAGCTAACGGACTGCGCTGGCCTTCCAGTGAGGTGTTTGGCCCGTACATCACAATGCGGAACGGGTTAGGAAATTGATAAATCTCAGTGCGATGAGCCAAGTGTGGCGCAGTGGAATACAACACTGAAATTTTTGCTTTCGGCGGAATGTAGGTGTACATCTCATCAGCCGCAAGGGCGATGGGGTGTTGAGCACCCCAATGTGGATACTGATCCATTCGGAACGGAACATACGACCACATCGATGCACACCACAATGACGACACGACAACCGCTACTACCAAAATTTTTTGCAGCGTTTTACCCACTCGCGAGACCCCAACAATGACTGCAATCAACAAGGCAGGAACAGCCACCAACGAATAGTGGTACTCGATGTGAAACTGGTACCAGAAATTACTCACAGTGTTTCCGATCAACACGAGTGCACTCACCATCGCGACTTCGGGCGCCATGAAACTCAAAAGGGCAAATGGAGCAAACATCTTCCACCAATACATCATTCGGCCTTCTGATGTGAGATACCGAAACACTGTTGCGGGATGAGTGACACTTTCCTGTAAGAATCCGGAAAATCCCCCAAAAGGAATTCTCCAACCGTTACGAGTAGGGACTCCGATGAGGTTCTTCATCAACACGAACATGCCCAGCAAGGCTGCAGAAATACCCGCCAATGCAGTAAGAAACCCCCGCCGAGTTTCACCACGAATCGCCACCATCGCGCCAAGCGGAACGATGACTAGAACTACGTCTTCCTTCACTAACAAACACAGGCCGACTGCTATCCAGTACCAACCCCACCTTTTTGACAGAGCAAAAACAATCGCAAGAGGGACAAACAACCCGAGAAACGAGTCTGGGTGATAGTTCTCAAAGATTGTTCCGTTGACAGCTGGGTTGACAAGCCATATGACCGCGAATGCACAACCAAGCGCCCCGCTGTTCAATTGGCGACGAGCAAAAAAATAGATCGGAAGAGCACCAGCCGCTACAACAAATGATTGAAGTGCCAACAGTGTTTCTGTACCTGGAAAGATCCAATACAACGGAGCCACGAAGAACAGAACAAGAGATGCATGGTCACCGAAGAGATTGCGGCCCATCAAAGTCACAAAAGGTGCATGGAACCGTGACAACAACCACATGCCCTGGTCATACAGCCCAACGTCAAAGGACGACGTTCCGAGACCACGATGAATATCCCATTGCAATCGTGTTGTCGCAACGCCAGAACACACACACAACAAAAGAGCTGTCCATGTCCACAATGACGCTTGCGTTACGCGATCTCGCAGCGAGAGGGTCGTAATACCAACGCCCTCGATACCCATGTCTCTATATTTACAGAACGGGGCGTGCAATCTTTGCCACAGCGGCTAAAACTCCATTGACAAATCGTCCGGAGTCATCCGTAGAGAAACGCTTTGCCAATTCCACCGCTTCGTCAATCACTACAGCAATTGGCACATCGGGACGAGATGTCAATTCGTAAATAGCCAGCCGCAAGATGGCCCGATCTAGTGCTGGCATACGATCAAGCGCCCACCCTTTGGCGTGCGTGACGATGGCTTCATCGATAGCGGCCCTATGGGTTTCAATGCCGTTCAGTAATTCACCCGTTAAGTCTGCTGATGCAACGCCCCTGTCAGCCAACAACTCGAGCGGAGACATTGAACGCTGTTCAGATTCGTATAAGAAAATAACTGCCTGCTCGCGAGCATCAGTTCTTTCGTCGCTGGCGCGGAATGATTCCGGATCGCGCGCCATTAGACGCGTGTGACGTAATCGCCGGTGCGAGTGTCGACTTTCACTTTGTCACCAACGTTGACAAACAAGGGAACCTGAATGACTTTTCCGGTCTCAAGAGTGGCTGGTTTGCGAGCACCCGAGACGCGGTCGCCCTGAACTCCAGGTTCAGTGTCAGTGATGACCAATTCGGCAGACGCTGGAATTTCAACCGTGATGATTTCACCGTTGTAATAGGCAATGATCGCCATAGCTTGTTCTACGAGGTAATCAGCTGCATCTCCGAGAGCTGCCGGAGTAACGGTCATTTGGTCATATGACTCTGTGTCCATGAATACGAAGTCGTCACCATCTTTGTACAAGAACTGCATGTCACGCTTGTCAAGAATCGCTTGTTCAACACGAATACCCGCATTGAAGGTTTTTTCTAATACGTTGCCGTTCTTCAGGTTGCGCAACTTGGTGCGCACAAAGGCTCCACCTTTTCCAGGCTTCACGTGTTGGAATTCAACAACGGTAAAGAGTCCGTTGTCGAGTTGGAGTGTGATTCCGTTTTTCAGATCGTTCGTGGTGATCGCGGGCATGTGAGGTCCTTGGGGGTCTGCGTAAGAATTCGGCACGAATTGCCGGTGACAACGACCAGATCCTCGATCCGAACGCCGCCTACCCCACCACGATAGAGCCCAGGCTCCACAGTCACCACCTCATTGACCGCCAGAACTGCCGTGCACCGTGGCGAAAAGATGGGTTGTTCGTGAATATAGAGCCCAATTCCATGGCCCGTGCCGTGCACATATTCGTGGTCAACACCTTCTCGTTCAAAGACGCGACGTGCTGCAGCATCAATAGTTGACCCGACAACGCCTTCCCTCACGACCATTACTTCGGCCATTTCAGCTTCACACACAAGTTCAAACATGCGGTCATATTCGGCGGAGGTGTTCCCGACACGAATGGTTCGCGTCATATCGCTCTTATACCCGTCGACCATTGCGCCGAAATCAATCACCACACCGTGGCCGCTTTCGACCAGATCGTTACTTGGTTCATGGTGAGGGCGCGCGCCATTTGGTCCAGTCGCAACAATTGTCTCGAACGCCACATCATCTGCTCCACCCTCTTTCATGAGATGGTCAAGTTGATTGCGGATCTGTTTTTCCGACTTACCCAACAAGCCGTCTGCCACCACACTTGCCAGAGCAATATCTGCAATGGTTGCGGCTCGTGCAATAAGCGCAATCTCTGATTCATCCTTCACGCGGCGAAGATCATCAAGTTGTGTGCGTTCGGAATGCACCGTGCAGATATTTTGCAGCGCTGTCATGTGGTGAGCAGTGAGATGCGAAGGGTCTACTGCAATTGTCGACGACCCAACGATGCGTCTGACCATCTCTTCTGTCGTAATGTCTGCGATCACACGTTCAACATGCACCACTGCCCGAGATTCTGTAGTTTCAGCAAGTGCGCGATCAAAGTATCGACCATCCACCAGCAGCCACGCATCATGTGTCGAACGTTGCACAACCAATTGCGCTGTGCCGCCAGTAAAGCCCGTCAACCAACGAATGTCTTGTAGTCGAAGTACTAAGAGGAAGTCGGCTTCTGTCGTCGCATGCAGTCGCGAAAGACGACGTGATACATCCATTATTGGGCTGCTAATTCAACCAACGCTTCAACGGCCAACGCATACCCCAGCCCACCAAATCCGGAAATGGTTCCGTTGACAACTGGAGCCAACACACTGACATGTCGAAACTGTTCACGAGCACCTGGGTTAGAGAGGTGCACTTCGATCACATTGCCGGGATACGACTTCAAGGCGTCATGCACTGCCCACGAGTAATGAGTGAATGCACCAGCATTAATGATGATGCCATCTGCCATGCCCTTGGCTGCGTGAATCGCATTCACCATCTCGCCTTCAGTATTGGTCTGAAGATGCTCAATAGCGATGCCGTGTGTCGATGCCGCCGCGACAACTGTGGCTACATGGTCTGCCAACGTTGCGTGGCCGTATACCTCTGGTTCGCGAGTGCCTAGAAGATTCAGATTTGGGCCATGAAGTAACAAAACAGTGGACAAAGACATATCAGCCACCGTACTCTGCCCAGCTTGCCTGATCGATGGAATAAACGAAATGGGGTTGCCCCCACCATCCTGGCGTATGCGGATGATCGAAATCCAGGTCCTCTCGTCGATTCATTCCGACCCGCTTCATCACCGACTCGCTCGGTGTATTGGTTTCACTAGTGAATGAGAAAATCTCCGAGATGGCGTGTTCTTCAAATCCGATTCGCAGTGCTTTCGTTGCGGCTTCGGTGGCATAACCCTTACCCCACGCCCACGATGCAAGCCTCCATCCAATTTCGACACACGGCGAAAAGGACACATCAAATGTGACAACTGCCAATCCTGTGTAGCCAGCGAACCTGCCATCAACTTCTATTACCCACAGCCCATAACCACGCTCAGCGATTTTCGTTGTAGACCGTTCAATGAAAGCTTCACACTCTTCACGTGTCATTGCTGATGGGAAATATCTCATGACATTCGGGTCAGCACACATCTGCGCGAACGGTTCGATATCTGACTCATGCCATTCGCGCATCACCAGCCGTTCGGTGCGGTACATGGCTACCCCAGTCGAGCGATGAGATCTACGAGAGCTTCGCGAATTTTTGTATCAGAAATTCCCGACACCACTTCGAGGCCCGTCGCCGAGTCAAGAACAAAGGTGATCGAATCAATAGCTTTTTTGTCTCTACCCATATCAACAATGAGTTGCTCAGGAGTGATTTCCTTCGGCAGAGCATGATGTAATCCGTACACATCGTGAACAACTTCGTAATGCTGATCAACACGGACAGAATCAATACGGCCCATACGGTGAGCAAGGTGCGCTGCATACAACACACCGATGGCTACTGCTTCGCCGTGCGCAATAGAAAAATCTGTTGCAATTTCTAACGCGTGAGCCAGTGTGTGTCCGTAATTGAGAAGCGCACGGACTCCACCTTCGCGTTCATCAGCTGACACGATGTCAGCTTTAATACGCACACAGCGCGCAATTCGGTCAACCATCGACAATGAGCTCAGGTCCTCACGAACTATGAAGTGATACTTCGCCATCTCGCCTAGACCGCACCGCATTTCGCGTTCTGGCAAGGTGACAAGAGCGTCCATTTCACACACAACGCCATGTGGTTGCCAATATGCACCAACAAGGTTTTTACCTTCAGCAATATTGACGCCAGTCTTTCCGCCTACAGCAGCGTCAATCATGGCCAACAATGACGTAGCGACATGCACAACCGGTATTCCACGGTGATAGGAGGCTGCTGCGAACCCGGCAACATCAGTGACCATTCCCCCGCCAACACCGACCACAACATCTCCGCGAGTAAGACCTGCTTGAGAAAATTCGCGACACAAGCGTTCAATAGTGGTGAGGGTCTTATGACTCTCACCTTCTCCGATGACATGGGTTGAGACATCTAGGTCTCCGAAAACGGGAATGTACTGCGATGGTATTCCCTCTTGAGTCACTATCGCGACGCGACGTGCAGAGGTCGGGATCATGCTTTTGGCCTGCGACAACACTCCATGGCCGACAACTACCGAGTACGACCGAACACCAAGATCTCCTATTTCTGTTACTGAGTCACTCATCGTCATTTCCTACAAATTCTTCTTGCTCGTCAAGTGCATCGATTAACAAATCGACGACTGATTCAACACTTCTGTCCGACACATCAATCACGATGTCTGCAATCGAAGCATAGAGCGGGCCACGATCTTCAGACATCTGAGTCAGCGTTCCCATTCGGTCATTATCTAGCAATGGGCGGTGAACCCCTTTGGCCGTGCGCTCTGCCAATACTTCTGGACGTGCATGCAGCCAGACAACGACTGCAGTCCCTGCATTACGTGCACGGTCAAGCATTGATCGATTTTCTTCCCGCACTACCACCCCGCCAGCACCGGCAATAATTGGGCTTCCTGGTCGAGCCAAACATTCGCGCAAGACTTCAGACTCGCACTCGCGAAATGTCTGTTCACCGGAGTCTGCAAAGATTTCACGAATCGTGCGACCCTCACGGGACTCGATCAATTTGTCGGTATCGAGTAGTTCTACGTGGCGATGTTCAGCTAGCAATCGCGCCACCGTGGTCTTGCCCGTCCCCATAAGTCCGACTAGGACAATGCAGGGTTCTGAACGGGTCACGACTCTAGTGTTGCTCGAAATGACGTTGCGTTGCGAACGAATTCGGACAGTGAGTCTCCGCCGAACTTGCGTTGCGCCTCTGCGGCAAGCACTAACGCAACCATTGTCTCTGCAATAACGCCAAGGGCTGGCACAGCTGTGACATCGGTGCGTTCTTTGAAACTCACTGTTTCTTCTTTTGTCACTGTGTCAACAGTTTTCAACGTTGGCCGATTAAGTGTGGCTAATGGCTTCATTGCTGCACGAACAATCAGTGGTTCTCCGGTGGTGATTCCGCCTTCTGTCCCACCTGAGCGATGACTTTCGCGTACGTATCGAAGATTTTCAGCGTCCCACGTAATGGGGTCATGTGCTTGACTGCCGCGAAGGCCTGCAACTTCCCAACCATCACCTATTTCAACACCCTTCACAGCTTGGATGCTCATGATTGCCTGCGCCAAGAGTGCATCAATTTTGCGATCCCAATGAACGTGACTTCCTAATCCAATGGGAACTCCATGAGCGACCACTTCGACTATTCCGCCAAGCGAGTCACCGTCACGGGCCGCCGCTTTGATGGCAGAAATCATTGCGTCTTCACCAGACTGAGTAAAACAACGAACCTCTGAAGCGTCGATGGCAGCCAAGTCAGCCATTGTGGGCAGAGTGAGGGCCGGCGCTGTTGCTTCTCCCATGCGCACGACGTGACTTAAGATTCCGACGCCAAGGTGCGACAACAATTGCTTTGCCAGTGCGCCAGCAGCAACACGTGCTGCAGTTTCGCGTGCACTTGCACGTTCAAGAACATCGCGAGCATCGGTGAAACCGTACTTCTGCATTCCGACAAGGTCGGCGTGGCCAGGACGCGGTTGTGTCAGCGGAGCTTCAGTCGCGCCAGGTTCTGGTGACATTTCTGCATGCCACTTATCACTTCGAAACCACTCGGAGTTCTGAATTTCAATTGACACAGGTGAGCCAAGGGTGCGACCGTGTCGCACGCCCCCAACAAGAGTGACGCGGTCTTCTTCGAAGCGCTGACGAGGTCCTCTGCCGTAACCAAGTCGACGACGGGCTAATTCAGATTCAATATGTTCGGCCAAAATGGGAAGGCCCGCAGGAAGACCCTCGACAATAACTGTGAGAGCGCGACCATGAGATTCACCGGCTGTGAGGTACCTAAGCACGGTTTTCAGACTACTTGCGGCGAGCGGAAAGTTCCCGCTCTGCTGCTAATCGCATTGCTTGTGCGTCTGAGAATTCACCAAACCACAGTCTTTGTTGATGTCGTGCTTGATGAATCAGCATCCAGAGACCGTCAACCACTGTTGCGCCGGCCGCCCGAGACGCTGCGAGGAGCGACGTCTCCATAGGTGAATACACCGCGTCAAGGACTGTGAGACCACTGTGAAGGACAGACGGATCTACTGGAATGTCTGAACTATTCATGCCTACGGAAGTGGCGTTAATCAAAATCGATGCTGAGGCAATACTCGCTTCGTTTCCGACCGCAATAGACACTTCATCACCAAATGCCGCAAACGAACCGACCATAGCCACTGCATGTGCGGGCGTTCGGTTCACAACAATGACATGGGCTCCGCGACGCACCAATGAAAGAGCAATGGATCGAGCAGTCCCTCCAGCTCCGAGCAACACCACCGTAGAACCACGCAAGTGGGCGCCCCCTACTTCAGTGAGAGCGTCACAACATCCATCACCGTCAGTGTTGTGTCCAACAGAACCGTCGGGGCCAAACGAAATGCAGTTGACGGCGTTCAAGAAATCTGCGTCGGGAGTTACAAAATCCAGAAAGTCGATCACCGCTTCCTTCAGCGGCATTGTGACAGACACGCCTACGAGATTTTCATCTTGTAAGCGTTGAAGCGTGAGTTCAACTTCTTTCATTGTGCATTCGGTCGCAACGTAATCACCCGTTCGCTTCGATGCAGTGAACGCGGCCGTATGTATAGCCGGCGATAGTGAATGCGAAATTGGCGAACCTATGACAGCTGCGATTGTGCTCATGGAAGTAATCCTGCCGCTTTTGCTTTCTCAACATTTGCAAGATGCTGTTCATATGTTGTTGCGAAGACGTGTGAACCTGCAGCATCTGCAAGGACGTAGTACAAGTATTCACATTTCACTCCAACGGGCAGGCCTACACATGCAGCATCTGTTGGTGGCGGAGTTCCAAATGGCGCAAGGGCGGCCTGGATAGAAGCCTTCCCAGGGTTCGCAATTGGTGTCGGCGGCAGACCTTCATGAAGATACGTGTTGTACGGAGTATCGGTTGCCTTCATATCTGTCCAAGACATGGCAGGGTCTTGTCCGTATTTCACCGATGCATCAACCTCAAGCTTCATCTTCTTCGCTAAACGGTTATAGATGACTTGTGCAATCTTTGATCGATCGGCTGGCACTTTTGCTTCCCGTTCAATCAACGAAGCAATGATCAGGATTTCATACGGGCTAAACCCACGAGTTTTCGCACCTGCTGTGAGGTCCACTTGACGAGCAACGCGTTCCATCATTGATGCCAGCCGTGCAACAACACGAGCCTCCGTGTCATCGCCGGAAATCTGGTATGTATCAGGAAAGAGTAGACCCTCGAGTGATGTCACAGTTTTTGGTCGAAGTGTCGAGGGAATGGAGATGTCTTGTGACGCAGCAACGAAATCTGCCACCTTCATAAAAGTCATTTTTTCCGCCAAACGTTGGGCCATCTGCGCGACTGTCATCCCTTCAGGAAAAGTAACTGAAATAAATGTCTGAGCTGGTGGTGTGGCCAAGGCTTCAATAATTGATCCCGCGTCATCTCTCGGGTGCAATGCGTAGTAGCCAGGCGTGAGAATTATCTTTCCCTTGGTCGATGCATACCATCGGAAAATTGTTGCATTACTCACTATGCCTGCATTCTCTAAACGAGTCGCAATAGATGAAATAGTGTCGCCATCATTCACGGTGAAATTAACGGCCACCCCCGGATTTCCTGATGGATTGAGAACGCGAATTGTCCAGAACCCGATGGCGCCGAGGAACAAAAGAGACGCTGCGACAACAATGGCCACTGTCCGCGTGATGCCACGTAACTGTTCAAATTCAGGTGATAACGATTCCAGTGAGTCAACTGATGTCTCCGAGACCCGATCCCATGGATCATCGTGCCAATCATTCGGCAGCAACGGATCGCCGTTCATTGTTCAGCCTGATGAGCTTGAGTATCTAACCACGATTGCAACATCACAGCAGCTGCAACCTTGTCAACAACCCGACGACGAGCTTGAGCATTCATCTTTTGTTCCATCAACACTCGATCTGCTTCCACAGTGGTCAGACGTTCATCATGAACATGCACTGGCACTCCCACAACCGTAGCCATGCGTGCCGCCTCGACACGTGCAGCCTGCGCTGCCTTTCCTTCTGATCCATCCATATTCAACGGCAGACCAACGATGACAGCTTCGGCTTCTTCTTCGACAACCATTTTTGCGATATTGCGATGATCCCCGCCCATTGAACCACAGCGCAGCAGGACTGTGTATGGAGTAGCAATGGTGCCACTGCGATCAGACGTTGCAATACCGATTCGCTTTGATCCGAGATCAATGCCAAGCACTCTCACGAATTATGCGATCGAACCGAGTGCGGCCCGGGTCTTGTCTCGTGCTAGCTGTAGCGCATCGTCGAGTGCAGCCGGATTCTTTCCACCAGCTGTCGCAATATCGCCTTTGCCACCACCGCCCCCACCAACTGCCTGGGCAGCTTCCTTAATAAGTTCAGATGCATTGCCTTGTACTGCCGGCGTAGTGGCCGCAACGAGCGATACTCCACCGGTGTCAGTAACGGCACCAACAATGACGGCAACAACACCTGGCTGTTGGCGAATCGCAATTGCAAGATCGCGCACGTCGCCTGCGGTAAGGCCATCAACACGCGCAACAACAAGGCCATCTACGGCTGTAGCGGCTAGTTCAACTGCACGTCCGACGGATAACTTGCCGCGCAAGACCTTGATCTCATCATTCGCAGCTTTTAATTCATCAAGTCTGCGCAACACTCCGGCTACAGCTTCATCTGGGCGCACGCCGACAGCTTGAGATATTTCATTCAAAATGGCGTCATTGCGTTGCATGTATGAAACGGCATTTGCGCCAGTGACCGCCTCGATACGACGCAAGTTGGAACCGATTGAGGATTCGCCAATAATTTTGATGAACCCAATGTCGCCAGTGGCCGACACGTGCGTTCCACCGCATAATTCAGTCGATGCACCAGCGTTCAACACGCGTACGACATCACCGTATTTGTCACCAAAAAACGCAATTGCACCAGCTGCTAGTGCTTCTTCTTTTGATGATTCAGTGGCGGTGACAGGCGAATTGGTCAAGACCTGTGCATTAGCCAAGGTCTCAATTTTCATGATTTCTTCTGCGGTCACCGCGTCATAGTGACTGAAGTCAAAGCGTAACCGATCAGGAGACACAAGAGATCCTGCTTGTTTCACATGCTCGCCCAAAACTGTTCGAAGAGCCCAGTGCAACACGTGCGTGCCCGTGTGATTACGACGCGTCGCTGTACGCGCGTCGACATTAATTCGCGCGGTGACTGCTACCCCTTCAGTGGGCTCACCTGACACAACTCGACATACATGTCGGCGTAGTCCCGGCAATGCAAAATTAGTGTCAATAACTGATAATTCGAAACCGTCACCAATGATGCTGCCGATATCGCCGACTTGACCGCCACTCTCTGCATAAAACGGTGTGTGATCAAGGAAGACTTCAACACACGAGTCATCACCGTCGATGACTGCAAGAACAGTCGACTCAGACGAATCATGAACATAACCAACGAACTCAGTCACGCCGTGGGCTTCCATCACCTCACGGTATGCCTCTACCCGGTCTGCGTCAGAGCGACCTGATTTACGAGCACTCTTAGCGCGAGTCTTTTGTTCATTCATTTCCGACTGAAAGCCCGCAATGTCAACATCGACTCCACGCTCACTAGCAATTTCTTGTGTGAGTTCTAATGGAAAGCCATATGTGTCGTGCAACAGGAATGCGGACCTTCCAGACAACTTTTTGCTACCGCCCGACAGATCGTCTTCCAAGATCGTCAATCCGGTCTTCAATGTGTGACGGAAGCGTTCTTCTTCTTTGGTCAGTACCCCGAGAACAAAATCTTTGTTCTTCGCAACATCGGGATACGCATTAGCCATGACATCGATTGCCGTGTTAGCCAAAGACGGCATTACCAATTTTTCGGTTCCGAGCAAATACGCATGACGGACTGCCCGACGAATAATACGTCGCAACACGTATCCGCGGTTTTCGTTACTTGGGAATACGCCATCGTTGATAAGCATGACTGCTGAACGAGCATGTTCTGCCAGAACGCGCAAACTAAAACTATTTCGGTCTTCGTAGTCGCCAATTTTATAGTGGGCGCCAGTTGTGGATTGAGCTTGTTCAATAATGGGAAACAACACATCTGTTTCCCAAACTGAGTCAACACCTTGGACTAACGCAAGAATTCGTTCGAGGCCTGCGCCAGTATCAATGCTTGGTTTAGGTAATGCAGTGCGTGAACCATCTGGAGCTTGGTTGTACTGCATAAATACAAGATTCCAAAACTCCATGAATCGATCACCGGTTGGATCAGTCGCAGGACCACCATCGGGACCAAATGCAGGCCCACGATCGATATGAATCTCTGAACATGGACCGCATGGCCCCGTATCGCCTGCCTGCCAAAAGTTGTCTTTGTCACCAAGTCGCTGAATGCGATTCATGGGTACGCCCACTTGCTCGTGCCACATTGCTTCAGCTTCATCGTCAGATTCATGAACTGTGATCCACAAACGATCACCGTCGAAACCAAATACCTCTGTGACTAGTTCCCATGACCAGGGAATCGCATCAGATTTGAAGTAATCGCCGAAACTAAAGTTTCCGAGCATTTCAAAGAAAACAAGATGACGCTTCGTGCGACCCACTTCGTCAAGATCGTTGTGCTTGCCACCGGCACGCACGCACTTTTGCACGGTGACTGCCCTGTTGTACGGAGCAACTTCATCTCCCATGAAATATGGTTTGAAGGGCACCATTCCGGCCACGGTAAAAAGCAATGTCGGGTCGTGTGGAATCAGACTGGCTGACGGAACAACGGTGTGTCCTTTGTCGGCGAAATAACCCGAAAATGAGCCGCGCAACGCATCAGCTGAGCGCGGGATACTGGAGCCATTTGACGATGCCATGAAGGCCCCATCTTAGCGATGGCGGGTTCGCTGACGGGGTGGGTTATGACGGCGCACAGGATTCAGTGGCGCATCTGGCGATTGCGGCGACCAAATAGTCGACTCAGAAGTTTGCCTGTTGCGATATTGCTCAACGAGTGACGTCACGGCATCGGAGAGCCCGAGGACAACTCGACGCACCCCAGCAGCAACGGCGTCTGCAATGTTGGCAGGAGTCATCTTTTCTGAGAACGAAGCAATGGTTCGCTTCAGCCAGACAACAAGACTTGCCCCGGCGGCTGCACCTGACACAAACCAAAACAGACGGCGCATCATGACCTGCTCTTGTCGGGGGTTTTACCGCACGTCCTCATCGCCCTCACGGTAGTACCGCAATTGGCCTAATCCCAACGGAAGATACGACGGAGGCTGCACAGTTGTGGGCGGAGCCTGTCCTGTATGGCCCTCGCGAACATCAGACAGAGCGCGAAACAAAGCATCAGTGACAGATCGACTCTTTGGCGCCTGTGATAAATAAATTACCGCATGTGCCAGATTCAATTGTGCCTCTGGTAGCCCCACACGATCAAGCACGTCGGCAGCTGCAGTTGCCACGAGCAAAGCATTGTTATCGGCTAAGCCAACATC
>Ga0194047_10000278_pt1 | contig 34886 bp, 33 predicted proteins | sample JunL225m_MetaG_2_FD_160070 | JGI IMG/M metagenome (GOLD analysis project Ga0194047, IMG submission 160070) | Anoxic zone freshwater microbial communities from boreal shield lake in IISD Experimental Lakes Area, Ontario, Canada - Jun2016-L221-5m | ecosystem: Environmental > Aquatic > Freshwater... | reverse complement strand
CGCTTCAAGAGTGCCAATGAGTAAGCCAATCAACATAAGTAGTGGCGCCACCGTCACCAGAGTTTTAAATTCAGGTGTTGCTGAACGTACAACTGTTGCTGGTTCACTCGCGCTCGCGAGCACCCCACCTACGCCATTAATAAACCACCCAACGCTGGAAAGCACCCAAGCAGTGAGCGCGTCAAATAAGTCGCCGAGTGTTGACTTAGCTACGTTTTTAGCTGCACAACTAGTAATTGAGACAAAGCACAAAACGCTCCCCATTATTTGACGTTTAGTCCTGTTGAAAAGAAGAAGTTAATGAGTTGAGGAGCAGCTCCGATGAGCACCGCGGCTCCTATTGAAGTGACAACAGCTCTCCGGCCAGCCACTGACTGATTCGAATTCTGAAAATGTGCCCCAATGGCCCACACCCCCGCGCCAAGAACTAGTGCAATAAGACAAGCAATTAGGGACCAGGACGCAATTCCATTGGCGATTTGCTGTAATACAGCACCACCCGGAAGGGCCGTTGTTGATGGGGTCAAAGTAACGGAGGCAAAGAACATAAATGTGTGGCTTTCTGTTGGTTGCTACACAACGGTCGCTGGTTCACAATTACTGAATACATCTGCGAGAATGGACACGTGCTTATCGCCCTGACTCAAAATCTGATCTCCAAATGGCCCTCCTTCGCCGTTTACGCAACTGCCTTTGGTGTCCTTCTTTTAGGCATTCTTTTTGGTGTTATGTGGAATCGCCGTCGTGGACACCGAGCCATTGCCCAGCGACTCAACGCTCTCGGATCTCGTCTTGGCACCGAAGCCGACATTTCAGACGGAAAAGTAGAAACAGCAATTACGTTTCTCGAAGAAGTAACTGGCGTTGCAACCACTGCCGTTAGCGAATCTGCTGCGGAAAGTATTCGACTTCGACGCTCGCTCGATGCACTACAACTCGGTCTCGTACTTTGTGACGAAGCAGGAAATGTTATTTTCCGTAATTCGCAGGCTGAAGCTCTTATGGAGAGTGGCTACGGAGATGTACTCGGTGCGCAAGCTGTCACCGAAGTACTCAGCGAAGGTTGGGCCAACGGTGTGGCTGAACGAACGATTGAAATATATGGGCCACCACGTCGCACGCTAAGTATTAGAGCAACTGTGATTGACGATGGTCGACGACCACTTGGTGTTATTGCAGCGATTGAAGATGTTTCTGAACGACGACGTCTAGAAGACATCCGACGTGACTTTATTGCCAACGTTTCTCACGAACTTAAAACACCTATGGGTGCCCTTGGACTACTCGCAGAAACGTTGCAGTATGAAAAAGATCCAAACGTTGCAGCCAGACTTGCGGACCGCATTAACTCTGAAGCCTTCCGAGTGAATCGCATCATTGAAGACCTCCTTGATCTTTCCAGAATTGAAAGTGAAGGCTCACCTACTCGCGAGCCAATTTCAGTTTCACTCTTTGTCGCCGACGCCATTGAGCGCATCCGGACCGCAGCAGAACAGCAAGGCGTGATGGTGGAGTTCAAAGAGCCCGAGACAAATTTTGTTGTTGTTGGTGACAGACGCCAGCTGGTTTCTGCCATGCACGCGCTACTCGAGAATGCAGTGGTGTATTCGCCTGCAAATGGAACGGTTTCCATCAAAACAGCGCGAATCGACGAGTCTGTAAACGAATTAGGTGAGATTGCGGGTCCACTGATTCGAATCACCATCAAGGACCAAGGTGTTGGTATCCCCGAGAAAGATCTCGAACGTATTTTCGAACGCTTCTACCGAGTTGACCCGGGCCGAGCACGTCAAACTGGTGGAACTGGCCTTGGACTAAGTATTGTTCGACACGTGGCACAAAATCATGGTGGAAATGTTCTCGTTACTTCAACAGAAGGTGAAGGCTCAACGTTCTCGCTTGACCTTCCAATGAACCACTGATGTCAAAAAATAAAGAAGAAAAGAAGATTCACCTCCTTGTCATTGAGGACGAAGAATCATTTATTGACGCGCTCGAAATTGGTTTAGACCGCGAAGGCTTTAAAGTCACGATTGCTCGAGATGGTCAAGAAGCACTCGACAAATTTGAAGTTGGAAAGTTTGATGCAATTCTTCTTGACCTGATGCTGCCAAAAGTTTCTGGTCTTGACGTTTGTCGAACAATCCGAGCAAAGAGCGACATCCCGATCATCATTGTGAGCGCCAAGAGTGAAGAAGTCGACATGGTCTTGATGTTGGAACTTGGTGCTGACGACTACGTCACGAAGCCATATCGACTCAGAGAACTTGTGGCTCGAATTCGTGCAGTGCTTCGCCGTCGCGAAACCTACACACCTTCTGAAGAAGCCAGTACCGAAATAATTGAGCTCGGTCCTATCCTCCTCGACATTGACTCACGCAGGTGTTACGTGAGCGGAGAAGAAATAAAACTTCGTAAAAAAGAATTTGCGCTTCTTCGCAATCTTTTAGAAAATCCCGGTCGTGTTATGACTCGTGAAGTGCTCATCGACCGCGTATGGGGTGACGACTACGTTGGCGACACCAAGACGCTCGACGTACACATCAAGCGCCTTCGTGCACTGATTGAATTTGACCCAAAGAATCCAATTCACATCACCACTATTCGTGGCGTTGGCTACCGCTTTGAGTTAACTAAGCCGGAATAACAGTTTTGCCGCCGAGGTATGGCGCAAGAACTTCTGGCAGAACAATCGATCCATCGGCCTGGCGCCCTGTTTCTACGAGTGCAGCCCAAATACGAGCCCACGCCAGAGCTGAGCCATTTACCGTGTGCACCAAGGCCGTTGAGCCATCTTCAGTGCGGTAGCGAACGTTGGCACGACGTGCCTGGAAGTCTCTAAACCAGCTCACCGACGAAACTTCTAGGTAGCGATCAACGCCTGGGCTAAATACCTCAAGGTCAATTGTCTTAGCGGAAGAAGTGCCCAGGTCTCCAGTGCACAAGTTCAGTACTCGGTAGCTGAGTCCAAAGGCCTGGAGCATTGCTTCAGCTCGGGCCAAGATGTCAGCGTGTGCGGCTTCTGCTTGTTCAGGAAGGCAGTAGGCAAACAACTCCACCTTGTCAAATTCGTGAACACGAAGAAGACCTCTGGTGTCTTTCCCAGCAGATCCCGCTTCGCGACGAAAACACGCAGTTTGTGCGGTGTAGCGAATGGGCAGAGTTTTTGGATCAAGGATTTGATCACGCAGCATTGAAGTCAGTGGAACTTCAGAAGTTGGAATTGCCCAAAGGTCATCTCGTTCAATGGCGTACATGTCATCTTGTGATTTAGGAAGGTGACCTGTTGACATCATTGTTTCCGTTAAAGCAAAGCTCGGTGGTCGAAGCTCTTCGTAGTCACCCATGTGTTGATCGAGTGCGTAGAAGCCGAGTGCTCGAAGAAGTCGTGAACCAAATCCTCGGTACAGCGGAAACATCGAACCAGCAATCTTTGCGCCTGACTCCATATCGAGAAGTCCGAGTTCTAATCCAATTTCCCAGTGAGGCTTACGCTGGTGTTCTGCGTATACCGGTTCAGGCTTACCTTGTTCCATGCCAGGCCACCAGCGACGGAGTTCAACGTTTTCTGTTTCGTCTTTACCAATCGGAACTTCCGGTGAAGGAAGGTTTGGAATAAGAAGGAGTCGTCCACGAAGATCTGCGCCAACTTCATCGGTCTTAGCGCTCGCTGCGCTTTCAAGGTCTCCAACTGATCGACTCTTTTCCATCAGTGCCTCAGCGGTAGCCGTATCTTTGTTTCGACGTGCTTCTCCGACTTGGCGAGAGAGGTCTTTTACCTCGGCACGAAGTCGCTCGGCTTCTTGTAAAAGTCGGCGATGCTCAACATCGAGGGCAATTATTTCGTCCATTGTTGATGGAGAAATTCCACGGCGAGAGAGTGCTTCCTTGACAAAATCTGGTTCTCGGCGTAGTTGTACAAGATCAATCATGAGTACAAGACTACCGATACTTGCCACGAGGGGTGTTTCGAGCGGTTAGTTTCGAAGTACATGAGTTACGCCATTGAAGCCCAAAATCTCGCAGTCACCTTTGCTGATCTGCACGCCGTAGACAACGTTGATTTTCATGTTGCCTACGGAGAGGTCGTCTCGCTTCTGGGTCCAAATGGTGCCGGAAAAACAACTGCCGTTGAGACGTTGCTCGGTTTTCGGTCTCCAACATCAGGTAACGCTCGCATCCACGGCCTTGATCCGGTGCGCGACCACCAAGAAGTAGTTCTACGCACCGGTGCACTTTTGCAACGCGGAGGTGTGTGGTTTCCCATGTCACCGGTCCAAGTTCTTCGACTTACCTCGAGCTACTACCAAGCTCCTCGTGATGTAAATGAGCTCCTTGATCTTCTTGATCTTCGTCGTTGCGCAAAGACCCCATGGAGAAGGCTCAGTGGTGGCGAACAACAGCGAACACTTCTTGCGCTCGCACTTCTCGGACGCCCAAAGGCCCTATTGCTTGACGAACCAACCACGGCTGTGGATCCAGAAGGTCGCCAAGTTATTAGAGACCTTATTAAAAATGAACGAGACAGAGGTTGCGCACTTTTAATCACCACTCACGAACTAAGTGAAGCCGAGCGAGTTGCCGACAGAGTTGTTGTCATGAATCGTGGCCACATAGTTGTTCAAGGCACCCTCGATGAACTCAGTGGCTCGCCTGAAATGATTTTGGAAGTTTCGAGCCCTATTGATCCAACTGCGTTGAGTGCAGTACTTTCGTGCACCGTGACACTCGATGGGCCACTCCAGCTCCGCTGTGACACAGCATCTTCACCGCAGATGATCTCATTAGTGACTTCGTACTTGAACAGTGTCAATGTTTCAATGACCTCACTTCGCACACGTGCATCACTCGAAGAGCGTTACTTAGAGCTAATAGGTCATGAAAACTCTGAGGTGCGCTCATGAAGCCTTGGTGGGCACAAACTCGTGCAGAAATTGAGATGACTCTTCGTCGGGGAGAAACACTGCTTCTCACCATTGGCATTCCAGTACTTCTGCTGGTTTTCTTCTCAATCTCTAAGGTCACAACTTCGCCAACTCCTCACCGTGTTGATTTCATTGCTCCCGGTGTTTTGGCGCTTTGCATCATGTCAACTTCCCTCGTTGCGCTTTCAATTAGCACTGGGTTTGAGCGCTCGTACGGAGTGCTTCGTCGACTTCACGTAACTCCACTCGGAACGCGCCGACTTATTGGAGCAAAGATTGCTGGCGTTCTCGTCACCGAAGTCATCCAAGTGGTTGTACTTTCACTTGTTGCCCTTCTTCTACAGTGGCATCCTCGCGGTGGTTTTAGTGGAGGGCTTGAAGTTGCGGCGCTCATGATTCTTGGCTCCGCAGGATTCGCTGGCATCGGACTACTCCTCGCGGGACGTCTTAAGGCAGAAGTAAACCTCGCGGCGAGTAACGGTCTTTATTTAATTCTCTTGCTTGTTTCTGGCATTGTTGTGCCGATTGATTCAATGCCACAGTTCATCCAACACCTTGTTGTAGCCACACCGTCGGGTGCGCTCGCCGAAGGCCTCCACCGCATTTTGGGGCTTGGACTTCAGCCAACTGTTGGTGACTGGATCAGCGTTTCGCTTTGGGCATTACTGGCGCCACTGCTAGCAGTGCGTACATTTCGCTTTGACTAGTTAAGTAGTGCAAGCCCTTTAGCAAATTCACTAACTGGAACCGCACCTAGGTAGACACCCTTCACGACACCAGCCTTGTTAACGAAAAATGTTTCTGGCAAATTTGTAATACCAAACAAATTCGTCGTGACTTTGCCATCGGGGTCATAAGCGACTGGAAATGAAATTCCCATTTGCTTGACAAATGTTCGAGCAGAACTTTTTGCGTCGAGGGCATCGATTCCAATAACTTGAGTTGAGCCAAGGTCGTGAGCTTTCAAATATTTTTCAATCTTTGGCAACTCCTCGCGACAAACTGTGCACCAACTAGCAAAGAACATCACAACACCTGGATGGCCGCTCTTCCATGGGGCACTTACGCTTTGTCCCCCATTGAGTGATGCTTCACTAAAAGACTTGATGGTCTTTCCTACTTCACTTGAGGCTGTCAGCGCTGAAGGTTGTTGCACGGTGCCACCGGTGAAGTACGAAACAACGGCAATGAGCGCAATGGCAATGACGAGTCCAATGCCAAGCGAAACAAACATCATTGGCGAGGGGTGACCTCGCTGGGGCTTAGTGGTTTCGGACGAGGACATCAACAGCCATCATTACAAATAAACCCGTGAGGTAGGTAATTGAGAAGTGAAAAAGACGCATAGCTTCATTTACGTCAGCCTTGTCTTCACGTGCGTGCAAGAACAATTTAAACGCGTAGAACGTGAACATTCCGCCGAGCAACGTGGCAGAAAGTGCGTAGACCCATCCCAGGTGTGCGGTAGGACCAACCAGCATTGTGAGCGCCCACATGACAACTGAGTACACCAAGATCTCCAAAGTTGTTCGACGCAGTGAAGCAACAACGGGCATCATTGGGACATTGGCCGCGGCGTAGTCATCACGGTAGCGAACAGCCAGTGCCCAAAAGTGTGGCGGTGTCCAAATAAAAATGATGGCAAAAAGAAGAATTGGCGTCCAGGTGACGTTGTTCTGCACGGCAGCCCAACCAATAAGCACCGGAACCGCCCCAGCGGCGCCACCAATAACGATGTTCTGCTTGGACCTACGCTTCAACCAAATTGTGTAGATGAATACATAGAAAGCAGTTGCTCCCATGGCAAGCCATGCTGAAAGGTAGTTCACGCGCCACGCCAGTAAGGCAAAAGAAAGTAGCTCGAGAATGCAGGCAAATATTGTGGCGGCTCTGGGAGTCATGACACCGGTTACGAGTGGGCGCTTCTTGGTGCGCTCCATAATTGCGTCAATGTCACGGTCGTACACCATGTTGAATGTGTTCGCACCACCAGCGGCGAGAGTCCCGCCAATGAGTGTTGTGATCATGAGCCAAATACCAGGAATTCCATTTGCGGCGACGACCATGGTGGGAATAGTTGTAACAAGAAGCAGCTCAATAATTCTTGGTTTTGTGAGTGCGACGTAGCCCTTAATAACTTCAATAGAAGTGTGCTTTTGGGCGGTTGTTGTCATAGGTTCCATTCTACGAGTCAAGTTATGCCCCTAGGCTGGGCGTGTGTCTAAACCTCGTTTAAGCGTCTCTGTCCCAGTGTTTCGCTGGATGGCCTTCACCACGTTCCTCTCGATGATCCTTATTGTTCTTAGTGGTGGCGCAGTTCGCCTTACGGGCTCAGGGCTCGGGTGCCCAGACTGGCCCACTTGCTTTCACGGAAAGATTGCTGGTTCGTGGGACATTCACCCATTCATTGAATACACCAACCGAATGATTACCGGTGCACTGATAGTTATTACAACCATTGTTTTCATTGCAGCATTTTTGAGATCACCTCGCCGACGTGACCTAATTGTTCTTTCAGGGCTTCTCATACTTGGAATTTTTGGCGAAGCAGTTCTTGGTGCGTTCGTGGTCTACACAAAACTCAACCCGTGGCTTGTTTCAATTCACATGTTGCTTTCAATCGCCATGGTTATTGTTAGCGCAATTTTTTATCACCGATCCAAATATGTTTATGGACCTGATACTCGTAGTGATATCAGAAGTCCGCATTTCTTGCGAATTGCCCGCCTGCTCTGGATTCCATTCATTGTTCTGCTGATAACTGGAACTATCGCCACAGGCTCTGGACCACACGCTGGATCGTTTCGTGGTCAGATGCGCGCGCGTCGCCTGCCTTTTGCGTTTCAAGATGCAACGTGGATTCATTCCCTCGCTGCACTTTTGTTCATTGGCCTTGTAGTTGGACTACTCATCAGCATTTGGAAAACACAAGCACCAGAAGCGTTGCAACTTGGCATTCGACGTTTAGTCTTCGTCTCTTTGTTGCAAGGACTTATTGGTGCAACGCAGTACGTGCTTCACGTTCCTGTTGTTTTGGTTGAACTGCACATACTTGGTGCAGTCTCGCTAGCGATTGGTGTCACGCAATTTCATCTGCGCCAAAGTGCTCATGACCGTGAGCCACTGATTCCAAAAAAATAATCACCGCATAGTGCCCATTAACTTCGGACACCTTTTGGTGGAGACGATGGGGATCGAACCCACGACCTCAGGCTTGCAAAGCCCGCGCTCTACCAACTGAGCTACATCCCCTAGGGGAATCTCAGCCTAGCAAATCTCCGACTAGTCAGGCTGATGACGCCTAATTGCACGCTCGCGCTGGCGGTCAATACGTAGCATTTTGCGCTCCACATCTGCCCATTGCAGTGGGGACTCTTCAACCGGGATGCCTTCATCTTCGGCATGAAAAAAGATTCGAAAGGCCACGATCCACATTGGTACGTAGCAACCCAGCTTGGCTACAAAACCCGCGAGCTGTTGATCAAAGACTGGGGTCATATTTAGGAGTTCATGCTGATTATGAAGTCCAGGGTAGAGAGAATGAACTGAAAAAATCCAGACAAACGAAAGGCTCGTTACCACGAGTGAAGAAACAAATATAAAGCCCGCCCTTCCTGCAGGAGACAAGCGGCGTGCTCCAGGAATTATTGCGAGGCTCGGAATCCAAAGCAGAAATCCACTCAACAATGTTAGGAGCAGCACTACATTTCTTCCAAGCGTCGAGCTAGCACCCCAATCAACCAACGGTGTTGAAAGAGTCAATGTTCCAAGAACAGTGACTAAAAATATTGCGAGCCCTGGGTGAGCAACTTTTGTTGCCAGAAAGTCGACACCTCTTGGCCGAGTCAGTCGAGAAAAAATTTCTATGGGGACACTTCGAAGCAAAAGTGGGGCGACGAGCAACATGATGATTAGCCGTTGCACTGTCGCTACAGTCAACGACACCGAGGCAGCGATGTCACCAAGGGGCCAGACAACTACAGCAAGCAATGTGATCAGTGCCCAAAAGCAAAGTCTTCGCTGCTGAGCATTAGTGATAAAACTTCGATGCGCAGCCCAGCACGCTCCTATGAAAAGTAACTCTTCTACGTGCCACTGAAAGGGCAGCAATGTTGCCATCACGCAACGATAATGGTTCTTAGGCGACTTGTTTTGCGCGACGACTTCTCACGCGTGGCCCCATGTTTGTTACGAGCAAAGCCCAAATAAGAATGTCCGTGTACACAATCACTCCTGGGAAAAGTGCGCCCGCAGTGGTGATTTCATCCAAAGTCAAAATCGTAATGAGACAGTTGATGACACCCATCAAAAAAGCCTGTGGTGACTCGGTTTCAGGGGCAATCCAAGATTTTCGAACTGTCGGAAGTGCGGCAATGTGATCCGCTACACAGAACGCCACCAACGCAACTGTTGGTTGGTTGACGAATATCCAGAATCCCACACCAACAAGTGATGCAGCTCCGCAGACAATATCGAATGTTCCGATTTGCCAAACACTTTTTTCATTGTGAAACGAGGCAGAGATAACAACAAACGGAATAATTCCGAGAATCAGTGTCATGTACGCAGCAATGCCAACGTGTTGTTGCAGCTCAACGCCAAACGAAACTAATCCAAGAAATCCCCACAAGCCCCACGTCACCCTGTTCGGTGCGGTTTCTCCGCGCCAGGTGTCTCGGGTGTAGCCATACATTCCGTACAGCGAAAGCGCCATTGCAAGGTAGATGAATTGGGAAGGAATCACCCATTAAGTTTGCTCGTTCTTTTTAAAAAATTTGGGATAGTCCGCTATGCCTTTTACTTTCCCAACATCAGGTAGCGTCGTCAGTCATGGATGCAAAGACTTTTCTGGGAATGACCCAAACTGACGAGAACACGTGGACCTTTGAAGTCACTGAGCGAATCATGACACCCGGAAAATTTATGTTTGGTGGATGTGGGCTTGGTTCAAGTTTGGTTGCTCTAGAAGAAGCGAGTGGCAGACCTACGGTGTGGGCCACTGCGCAGTATCTCTCCTATGCACCACTCGGCTCAACGGTCAACGTGAAAACCAACCTTGTTGTTGCGGGTGGCCACGTTACACAGGCTCGTGCCACTGCTTTCGTGGAAGACCGAGAAATCTTGACTGTGAACGCAGCACTCGGCACCGGAACACTCAGTTCAGATACTCCGTGGCTCGACATGATTGAAGTTTCTTCACCCGAAGAGTCACGCCCACGAATTATGCCGGGGCGATTTGATAATTCAATCTTCGACCACGTTGAAACACGTATTGCCCTTGGACGTAGGTATGAAGACATGGACGGATCAGCTGGATCACCGGTATCGGCATATTGGTCTCGCGTCCCAGGACACATTGAACCATCGGCTGCAACACTCGCCATTTTCGGTGACTACCTTGCTGGTGGAGTGAGCCAACCACTCGGTAAGTACACCATGGGCCGCAGTCTCGATAACACCATTCGCATCGCAACACTTGAACCCACCGAGTGGGTTCTGTGCGAAATGCACATGTACGCACTGAGCGGTGGCTTCGCACAAGGAACTGCGTTCTTGTGGAGCGAAAAAGGCACGTTGCTCGCAACCGCCAGTCAATCAATCGCCTCAAAACTCTTTGACCCCACCCACTTCTAAAGGACCTTGTGGTCTGGTGTAGATTGGTACCCCTGCGGGGCTATAGCTCAGTCGGTTAGAGCGCGTCACTGATAATGACGAGGTCGTAAGTTCGATTCTTACTAGCCCCACCACTGCAGGTCACAGACTTTGGCTAAATGCGTTAGCGTTTATGCAATTAACCAAAGGAATCTTCATGGCCACCGATCGCTCCTCACTTACTAGTCAAGAACGCGAAAAAGCCGCAGTTTTTCACTCGTGGTCTGCTCAGGCAACCATCTCTCCACTCATGATCGAAAGCGCCCAGGGCGTCTACGTAACGGATGAAGCCGGAAAGACCTACATGGACTTTTCTTCCCAGCTCGTTAACACCAACATTGGCCATCAACACCCCAAGGTCATCAAAGCAATCCAAGAACAAGCTGGCAAGCTCGCCACAATCGCTCCTCAGCACGGCTACGAAGCAAGGTATCGAGCAGCCGAGTTGATTCTTGATCGTTCATTTGACGGTGCGGCAAAAGTGTTCTTCACTAATGGTGGCACCGAAGCAATTGAACACGCAGTTCGCATGGCTCGTCTACACACTGGGCGTCACAAAATTCTCAGCCAGTACCGCAGTTATCACGGTGGAACTTCAACTTCAATCAACTTGACTGGTGACCCACGTCGCTGGCCGAATGACAACGGCTCTTCTGGCGCTGTTCACTTTTTTGGACCATTCCTCTACCGTTCAATGTTCAATGCAACAAGCGAACAAGAAGAGTGTGAGCGTGCACTAGCGAATCTTGAAAACACAATCATGTTTGAAGGGCCTTCAGCCTTCGCAGCGATTGTTCTAGAAACTATTCCTGGCACCGCAGGCATCATGGTTCCACCAAAGGGCTTCTTGGCTGGCGTTCGAGAACTGTGTGACAAGTACGGCATTGTTTACATTGCCGACGAAGTGATGTGTGGATTTGGTCGCACCGGCGAATGGTTCGCATACTTGGGCCAAGGCATAAAGCCGGACCTCGTTACCTTCGCCAAAGGTGTCAACTCTGGTTACCTTCCCCTCGGTGGCGTTGTCATCAATGAAGCCATCAGCGCAACGTTCAATGACCGAGTATTCCCAGGTGGACTTACCTACTCTGGTCACCCACTCGCCTGTGCTTCTGCCGTCGCAGCAATTGAAGCCATGGAAGAAGAAGGCATAGTTGCTAACGCCAAAAAGATCGGTGACGAAGTACTTCGTCCCGGACTACTGGAGCTAGCGAAAAAACACAAGATCATTGGAGAAGTTCGAGGACTCGGTGTGTTCTTTGCACTGGACCTTGTAACGGACCGCGACACCAAAGAGCCTCTTGCTCCATACGGAGGAAGCTCTCCCGCAATGAATGAACTTATTGCTGCGTGTCGCCAAGAAGGCCTTCTAATTTTTGCTAACTACCACCGCTTGCACGTTGTGCCGCCATGCAACATCACGGCTGAAGAAGCCCGTGAGGGACTTAGTCGACTTGACCGAGCACTCGCAGCTGGCGACAAGTACTACGTAGGTAAATAGTGTCGATAGAAGAGCGTCGGGCCCTCGCCGCTAGCGCGCTGAGAGACCTCGGACACGAGTTCATCTCAACAGAGCTGAGCGAAGAGCAGTTGGAGCGAATAACTCGCCACGCACAAGATCTTCTTGACGAACTAAAGCAAACAGCGAATCGCACTCGAGAGGTTCCCGTAGGTTCGCTCGTGCAGTACAAAATGGCCGTGCCAGAAGATGGCAGTAGAGAGAAGCATCAACTCTTTGCTGACTCCGTTGTCTCTGGTGGTGCAAACCCAATGGGACTCAATGCAACATTGTGGCGAGAAGGTGAAGTTGCCTTCATGGAAGCAACTTTTGAAAAAGCTTTCGAAGGAGCACCGGGACGTGCTCACGGCGGCATTGTGGCGGCACTCATTGATGAAACCATGGGACTCGTAATGAGCATTCAAGGATTGGTTGCCTTCACTGTGCAGCTTGACGTTTCTTACCGTGCACCAACGCCAGTGTTTCGTCCAATTGTTTCTAAGGGCTGGCTCGAGAAGCGAGAAGGAAGAAAGCTCTACATCAATTGTGAAGTTACTGATGGTGATGTTGTCTGCGCAGAAGCTAAGGGAATTTTTGTTTCGGTGGAGCCGGCAAAATTTCTTGAGAGCATTACCATCGCTAAGTAGCCGCTGCTTTTAGTTGCCACTTCACCAGTAATCTGGTTACATGCCCGCTATTTCAGTAGAGAACCCATTAGAACTTCCTAAAGTTGTAGCCCCGCTCGCAGGCGACCAGCCTCGACGCGTGAAGTCAATCACTACAGCCCCACAGGGATTTGAAGGCGAAGGGTTTCCAGTGCGACGTGCGTTCGCTGGCATCTCTGATGCTGACCTTGACCCCTTTGTACACATGGATCAGATGGGTGAGATTGATTACGGCCCAGGTGAACCAAAGGGCACTCCTTGGCACCCACATCGTGGTTTTGAGACTGTTACCTACATGATGGAGGGAACATTCCTTCACCAAGACTCAATCGGTGGTGGTGGAATTATTGCCAACGGTGCCACACAGTGGATGACTGCAGGAGCAGGAATCTTGCACATCGAGCGACCACCGGATGAACTCATTGACTCTGGTGGCTTATTTCACGGAGTCCAGCTCTGGGTGAATCTTCCAGCAAAGTTAAAGATGGCGAACCCTCGCTACCAAGACATTGGCGCCAACGATGTTTCGCTTCTCACCAATCAAAATGGTGATGCCATTATTCGAGTTATTGCCGGAACACTCGGTGACTCCGCTGGTCCAGGATCGACCTACACACCAATCACGATTCTTCACGTAACCCTGATGCCTGGTGGAACCATTACCTTGCCGTGGAACAAGGACTACAACGCACTCACCTACATCCTTGCTGGTGAGGGAACTGTTGGAACCGATCGCCACGCAATTGCGATGGGACAGATGGCTGTTCACATTGATGGCGACTACATAGTCATGTCAGCAAATGAAACCCAAGACTCCAGAACTAATGCACTTGAAGTGCTCGTTCTTGGTGGACAACCAATTCGTGAACCAGTTGCTAAGTACGGTCCATTTGTTATGAATACTCGCGCAGAATTACAGCAGGCGTTTGATGACTACCAGGCGGGACGACTGGGACAAATCCCAGCAGTGCACATTTAGTCTTTTTGTTCGCGATGAATAAGAAACGTTCCTGTCGATCTACTTACAAGTTTCCCTTCAGCATTTGAAATAGTTGCCTCGGCATACGCAATTTGACGAGTAAGTCGAACTATCTCACCGCGCATTGTGTAGTTTTCAGACAACATTGCTGGGCGCATGAGTTCTGTCGACATTTCAATTGTTGCTTGGGTGCGGTCTTTGCCGGTGAGTGCTGCGTTAATAGCAAAGTTCATCGCGGCGTCCAGGAGAACAGAGTGAACACCCGCTTGCACTGCCCCATGGGGGTTGCAAGCTAGCTGTGTTGGGGTGAAAACACCGTTGGCCCAACCGAGATCTTCCCCATCAACTCCGTAGCTCTCAAAAGAGCCACCGATGGCGCCGATAATCTCCATGCCACCGTTGCCGAGCCATCTATCCATGTCTTTTCTTGCCACTGTCATGTTTGTGACGATACTTCGCGCTGCGGTCTAGGATGCGAAAAGTGGTTTTAGCCACTCCTAGAGGGGGAAAAATGCAAACAGCAGTAATCGTTGATGCCATCCGTACACCGGGTGGAAGACGCAATGGAAAACTTAAGAACTGGCACGCAGTTGATCTTGGTGCCGAGGCACTAAAGGCAATTGCCAGCCGCAACAATCTCGATCCAGCGCTGATTGATGACGTAATTGTTGGATGTGTTAGCCAAGTTGGTGAACAAGCATTCAACGTTGGTCGCAACCTAGTGCTCGCAGCAGGCTGGCCTGAATCAGTTCCTGCAACAACAATTGACCGCCAGTGCGGATCTTCACAGCAAGCACTTCACTTCGCGGCCCAGGGCGTTATGTCTGGCGCTTACGACATTGTTGTCGCTGCCGGTGTTGAAGCAATGAGCCGTGTGGCCATGGGATCTTCAGTTGGTAAGGACTCGGGCTTCCCATTCGGAACCACTGTTCGTGACCGCTACGAACCAGCCGGTGGACTTCAAGGACAGGGCATTGGCGCAGAAATGATTGCTGACCAGTGGGGTATCACACGCACCGACCTTGACGCATTCTCTGCTGAAAGCCACCGTCGTGCGGCACAAGCAACTGCTGAAGGTCGTTTCGACAACGAAATCATTCCTATCTATCTTCGTGACGAAGAAGGAAAGCTCACAAGCGAGCTGATGACTGCTGACGAAGGAATTCGTCCAGATTCATCAGTTGACTCACTCGCCAAGCTCAAGCCTGCATTTAAGGAAGATGGAAAAATTACTGCTGGAAACTCATCGCAGATTACTGACGGTGCTTCTGCAGTTCTCATCATGAGCGAAGCCAAGGCTAAAGAGCTTGGACTAACGCCTCGCGCTAAGTTCCACTCGTTTGCACTTGCTGGCGTTGACCCAGTAACTATGTTGACTGGTCCAATCCCTGCAACAGCAAAGATTCTTGCTAAGGCCGGAATGACACTTGATGACATTGACCTTGTAGAAATCAACGAGGCGTTTGCATCAGTTGTTCTTGCGTGGCAAAAAGAGCACAAGGCAGACATGTCAAAGGTAAACGTAAACGGCGGTGCAATTGCCCTTGGACACCCACTTGGTGCTTCAGGAGCAAAGCTTTGCGCAACACTGCTTAACGAACTTGAGCGCACTGGTGGCCGTTTCGGACTCATCACAATGTGTGAAGGTGGCGGACTTGCAAACGCAACCATCATTGAGCGTCTTGGTTAATAACTAAATAACTGCCCCCGTGCCTTCGGGCGCGGGGGTTTTGTTATTTATAACGTGTGGCGAGAAAGAATGCACCGAACATTGAAGCGAGCCCCAGCACCAAGTACCACGGTGACACTGCACCAGGAAGCACGTTGAGGTAATTCATCACGATGACAAAAAGACCGAATCCAAGAAGTTCAAGAATTAGCGCACCGAACCACCTAGGGCTCTTTGTTGTGTCTTGCTTAGTTTTTGCGGTGTAGCGACCACGTTGTTCGGGCGATACGTAGCGGCCCATTTCTTTGCTTGTGCGACGATTCTTAGCCATAGGTAACGATGTTAGATGATTGGTGCAACCAACTAACGAGTTGCTCCCGGACAGACTGACAGCGTCACAGTTGAGTTATAGAGAATTGAAGAACCGCCCGCAGATCCTTGTGAAACGACAAGTCCTGCTTGAGACGGGGGACAGCTCGATGCCGGTGCTGAGATTTGCGTGCCCGATAATCCTTGGCCCTGAAGTGATGTCTGCGCAGCGCTAAATGTCTGTCCAACAACATTTGGAACAACAACGTTGCAGAATCCAGATGAAGTAATTAGTTGAACTGATGCACCCGACTGCACTGGTTGCTGCGCCGCTGGGACCGTGTTAACAACGAGTCCTTGTCCGACTGTGTTGGAACACACAGTTGACGTTGTGGTGCTGACGCTAAGTCCTGCTTGACCAATTACTGCTGCAGCTGCAACGGTGGTGCTTCCATTAACCGCAGGCATTGGGAATGAAGATCCTGGAGCTAGAACAATCAAGGTGACTGTGTCTCCTGTCTTCGCATTTGATCCACCAAGGGGGTTCTGAGAAAGGACTGTGTCAGGCAAAGCATTGCCGGCTCCTGGGGCAGTTGCGGTGAACTGAACCTTCGGAGAAAGGCCGAGGCCGAGTAGGGCGTTCTCGGCCACACTAAGGCTCATGCCGGTTGTGTCAGGAACAGTAACTGGCTGCGTTGATTTTCCAAGGCTGACCTTCAGAGTGACTGATTGGCCCTTTGAAATGTGACTTCCCGCCGAGGGGTTGGTCGAGAGAACTGTGCCGCTGTCCTTGTCGGAAGCAACTTGAATGACCTCACCAATAATCAGTCCGTCTCCACGGAGTGTTGAGCTTGCAGAAGAAACTGATTGACCAACAACATTTGGCATGGTTGATACTGATCCACCAGCCACCATGAAGTAAACCAATGCGCCAAGCGCAAGAACGACTATTGCAACTACAGAAATAATTGCGTTCTTGTTCGGGTTGCTTCGTCTGCGAATGTCGGTGCGAGGACCTGACATCACTGGCACTGCCTGTGTTCGCTCACCGGCAGAAACTGCAGAAACTGCACGGGTCGCATCAGCACCAAAGAATGCTCCGCCATTAGCTGCGGCACGAACAGGTTGTCCTTCGCTGAAGCGAATCAGGTCTGCACGAAATTCGTCAGCAGTCTGGTAACGCTGTCCTGGTGACTTTGAGAGTGCCTGCATGACAATTGCTTCGAGGTCACGTGGTACGTCGCTGTTGAAACTTGTTGGTGGTGGAACTGTGCCGTTTACGTGCTGTGTTGAAACAGCAACTGGTGAGTCGCCAATAAATGGAGCGCGACCTACAAGCATTTCAAACAGCACTACACCGAGTGAGTAGACATCGCTTCGTCCATCAACCGCAGAACCTGATGCTTGCTCTGGTGAAAAATAAGTAGCAGTCCCCATTACCGAACCAGCTTCTGCGAGATGGTCTTCACTCGCCACTGCTTGGGCAATTCCAAAGTCGGTGACTTTAATTTGACCATCGGCGGTAATAAGAATGTTTCCTGGCTTCACGTCACGGTGAACAACACCACTTCGGTGCGCATAGCCAAGTGCTGCAGCAATTTGTGCAACGAACGTTGCCGACCTTGCTGGAGTCAGAGTTTTAGAAGAACGTAGAAGATCCGCGAGTGAAGTTCCATCAATGAGTTCCATAACAATGAAATACGTTCCATTGTCTTCGCCCCAGTCAAAGACTGGAACGATGTTTGGGTGAGACAAATTCGCTGCAGCCTGAGCTTCACGGCGAAAGCGCTCAACAAAAAGAGGGTCAGAGCCAAGCTCTGGGTACAGAATTTTCAAAGCGACGGCACGATTTAAAAGTAGGTCTTGTGCACGGTAGACAAGAGCCATCCCACCACGAGCAATGAGGTGAGTTACCTGGTAGCGCTTCGAATAGATTCGCTGGTCGTTTACGGGTTCCATACTTTTACTAGCCTACGCCTTCGATTCGTCTACTAATGCTCGTTTATTTTGCGCAGGTTGTTGAGGTTCCATGCGTTGGCAGGCCTTTTTGCAGCGCAAGAGCACCTTCAACCAAACACTTCGTAATTGGTCCAGCCACAGTTGAGCCAAACGCTGAAACTGGCTGGAGTGGGACCACAACCGCAACTGCAACCGTCGGGTGAAGGGCGGGTGCAAAAGCAATCATCCAGGTGTCAGTGTTGTTTGCGCTGTTGCCTGTTTGAGCCGTTCCTGTCTTTGCCGCAACATCATCTTTGGCTAAGAAGATTCCAGCCGCGGTTCCAAAACGAACAACATTTTGCATCCACGGAACAATTTGTGATGCTTGGAGTTGTGTCAAAGGATTTTTCCACACTGAGTTCTTAAAACGCTTAACAATGCTGCCGTCTGACGAGGAAATAAAGGACATCAAGTGGGGTGCCATCATGACACCGCCATTAGCAATCGCTGCAGCAACCAATGCATCTTGTAATGCTGTAGCACGAACATTCTGCTGACCAATTGATGAGTACGCAAGTTGTGGAATGTCATTTGAAAAGACCGAGCCATCTGGAAAAAAGCTTCGAACGGTGCCTGGTAGGTCAAGAGGTGGTGTGTCATTAAATCCAAATGCGTTCGCTGTGGCAGCAAGAAGTGATCCACCAAGATCCATACCTAGAAGTGCGTAGCCAGGGTCACATGAAGCTGGAAGCATCTCTGCAATTGTTCCACCGCATTTGGTGTTGCCGCTGTTGTAAAGGAGTTTGTTTGAACCTGGAAGTCGTGCAAATTTTTCAACTGGATAAGGCTTCGAAACTAAATCTGGGCGCCCGATCACTGCGGCTGCAGTTGTAATCACCTTGAATGTTGAACCAGGAGGAAATGTTTGCTGTGTTGCCATAAGACCAAGTGGTGGGAATCCATTGGCATTTTTTGATGTGTAGTTTTTCCACGCCTTCGCCGCCACCGTGAAGTCTGATGACACAAGCGGAGTTGGGTCGTAGTTAGGGTTTGAATACATCGCCAGGACCGCACCATTTCTTGGATCAAGAACAACTGCTGCACCATCTTTGCCCGCCAGTGCATTACGAGCAATTGTTTGAAGTGCTGGCTCGATGGTGAGGTTCAATGTATCGGCAGAACTAGATGGTGCGAGGAGTTGCGCCAAGCTTTGTGGTGGTTGCGCGTGAGCTGACAGGTAGCTGTCATACTGCGCTTCTAAGCCCCAGACACCATACGAAGGTGAAGAGAACCCGACCACACCAGAAGTTAATGAACCGAGCGGATAGAGGCGTTGCCAAGGATAAGGTCCCTTGACAGGAACTGACTGGGCGAGAATGGTTCCGTCTGCGGCAACAATTTCACCGCGTGCGTACAACGTTGATGCTTGAGAAATTCTTGGATTGAGAGATGAGCTGACTAATTTCTCTGATTGAAAGAACTGGATGTACGCAGACTGTGCAGCAACCACAACAAATAGAAACAAGATAAAAGACGCCAAAAAGCGAAGTCGACGTGACATCTCTTATCCTTTCTTCGCTTGGGTTGTTGTTGTAACAACCGTTGAGGTGGTTGCCGCAGAATTACTTGAAAGAGTCCATGCGGTGTGCAAATACGCTGCGTAATTCAGTGCCGCATTGAGTGTTGGTTCAGCAATGGTGGCATTAAGGGCTTGTTGGTCTGCCGGTCTGAGTTGCGAAACTTGGTAGGTCGTGTCGAGCACCTTTTCGGGTTGGAACCACAAGACACCATTGGGTTGACCTTGGTAAACACCCACAACACCATTGTCATTTGCTAAATAAAACGTTGAGTATGCGTACCAATGCATAATCAGAACAAAACCCAGGATTAGAAGCGCAAACACACCAGCACCGCCATAAACACGCCATGAGAATTGTCGTCGTCGAATAATTGTTGGCGGTGACTGCGCAACCTTTGCTTCAGGTGGAGGAGTTGAGCTAACAGTTTTGTTAATTGGGTTGCTCGCGAGTGAAACCTCATCAAACTCCAACAAAATAACGGAAATGTTGTCATTTCCTCCGGCACGTTTTGCACCGTCCACAAGTTCAACAACGGCATCTTCGAGTGGGTTTGGCGAAGATGCGATGCGTCCAATCTCTTCGTTTGTCAGCTCATTTGTCAGTCCATCACTGCAAAGCAAAATTCGATCACCGACGTGAATGTTGAGCGACAAAACATCAATGTCTAATTTCTCTTCGACGCCTAGCGCTCGTGTTAGCTGATGGCGACGTGGGTGTGTCAGTGCTTCTTCTGGAGTGAGCCTGCCCATACGGACCCACTCTTCAGCAACACTGTGATCTTCACTTAACTGGCGAAGTGCTCCATCTCTAAGTTGATATGCACGCGAGTCACCAACGTTAAATAGCGTCGGAGACCCAACTCCTTCAGCGTCATATGTAATGCCAACCGCGATGACAGTTGTTCCCATTCCAAAACGTTCTGGGTTATCGCTCGCATCTTTAATAATCGCAAGGTTTGCTTTTTCAATAGCTTCGTGCAGTCCCTCAACTGCACCACTACGTGCAAAGTCTTCTTTCACAAGACTTACAGCCATCTCTGAGGCCACTTCACCCGCAGCGTGACCACCCATGCCGTCAGCGATTATCGCCAGTTGATTGTCAACATGCAGGGCATCCTGGTTGGTCGCACGAACGACACCAGTATCAGTAGCTGCGGCAAAACGCCAGCGGGTCAACGAACCACCTCGAACAAGACGCCGCCAACCTGCACGATGTCCCCGCGCTCAAGGTGAACGCGACCCTTAACTAGTTGCTGATTTACGTATGTTCCGTTTGTAGATTCAAGGTCTTCAATTGACAGCTCACCCGAATCATTAGCAATGCGTGCGTGACGTGATGACAAAAAGTTGTCGTTTAATTGCAAGTCACATTCCGGGCTTCGACCAATCACCACTGCGGCATCTATGTCGAGTCTTTGGCCAGCACGATCAAGGGGCTCAATGAATTCAATGTGCAGATTTTGTGAGCGTCGCCGTCCACGGCTTACCTCGTCTGGAGGAGAAACTTGAGCCGAAGCGACACGAATCACCCGCGCAAAAAACAAAATAGCGACAACCATTACAAGGATTTGCAGTGGACGAACCACTGCTGCGTAGTTCGAGGCGGCTAGAAGACTCAAGCTAACTCAATCCGAAAATGAACGAGGCCAACCGTTATGTCATCACGAGGTGACAGTGAGACTGCAGTGATCTTGTGACCATTAACGTACGTACCGTTTGTTGATTGAAGGTCTCGCACCGCGATGCCTTCACTGGTTTTCCAAACTTCTGCGTGTCGACGTGAAGTATTGGTGTCGTTGATGACTACATCAACATCGGGGCTACGGCCAATAATCAGTGGGCGATCTCCCAAGGCGAACGATCTGCCATCAGCACAGATAAGTCGAGGCTCACTTTCCCCGCCCACAAACTTAGTTTCAACAGCCAGGTCACCAGCTTTTAGTTCATCGTCGATAAAAACCTCGAGTGCCACAGGGCCAACGAAGTTGTATCCCTCATTAAGCGCGTGCTGGCGAATGGTTTCTTCAAGTTCAGCTATCAGGGCTTTTTGAAAACCGTTGAACCGTTCGGCGTCTACGGCGCTTAGCCACACCTGGACGTGATTCGGAGAAATTGGTCCACTGCTAGAAAGTCTGCGAGAAAGGTCGATTTCTCTGATGATTCGTGTTCCGATTTCGATCGGCTGCAGTGTGTTCTTGAAGGGGCGTGACAATGTCCGTTCGAAGAGGCGCTCTAAACGGTTTTCAACATTTTTTAAAGCCATATACCTTTAACTGTACCGGGCGCCGAGCGGTTAAAAGTGCCGTAAATACTACGGTTTTCTTATTGAAGTAATGTTCGTGTTCTCGGGCGAGTGGCGAAATGGCAGACGCGCTAGCTTCAGGTGCTAGTTCTCGAAAGGGAGTGCGGGTTCAAGTCCCGCCTCGCCCACCATTTGCCTTGTCAGCACTACGAATAAATGCCCGACATCTTCTTCATTACAATCAAAGTCATGGCCACCAGTGCAGATAATGAGTATGAAGTAGCAAAACCTCAGCAGCAGCGCGCGATTGAAACAACCAATCGAATCCTTGAAGCGGCCTATGACATTGTGGCTTACGACGGATACCAAGCGCTTACGACTAATTCAGTTGCTGAACGTGCAGACGTAAACATCAGATCTGTGTATCGATACTTCGAAGACAAAAGTGCAATCCTTACCCACTTGGCCCAAAGAGAACGTGACATGAGAGCAACCAAATTTGGTGCACAATTCAGAGAACTTGATGGTGAAAAAGACCTTGAAGCCTGGGTAGAAGCCACTCTTCGTTTGGCCCTCAACATTCGCATGGCCGACCCACGAGCGAATCATCTGTACAAAATTCTTCGTGCGCTTCCAGAGTTTTCAGAATTCACGAGATTGGCTGATTTAGAAATTGCTGAAGGGCTAGGTCGAGCAATTCGTTTGCGATTCCCCTCTATCAGCGTGAAGAAAAGTCACTACGCAGCTCGTATTTGTTATGACCTAGCGCAGTCATTTATTAACAGCACTGAAACGGCTAACGGGAAAATTGATGACTACTTCAATGAAACAGCGCGCGCCGCAACACTGTACTTACGCTCGCTTGAAGACTCCGAGTAATTGGTTTGACATAACCACCAAGCGGGTAAGCGACCCTGTCGGCACCACCAGTGAGATCTGAAGTGAAGCAATCAAACAGTGCAAGCTTGAAGAACTATTTAACGTTTCTCGATGAGTTCCATGTAGTCGTCACGCCAGAGATCAAAATATTCCTCTGGTAACAAGACTGCGTGTGTTGGCTTTAGGGCTTCAACGAAAGGGCGTTCGTGGCTCACCGCAACAATGGTGCCCTTCCACTGGCCCATCATTACCCCAAGGGCTTCCACGCTTGCGGGATCGAGGTTGTTTGTAGGTTCGTCGAGAAGCAGAAGATTCGCATCTGAAGAAGCGAGCAGAGCCAACGCTAACTTCGCGCGCTCTCCACCAGAAAGAGTTCCGGGCATTTGATGTGCCGCAGATCCCTTAAGTCCGAATGCACCAAGCAGCGCACGTCGTTCAACTTCGGTGACAACGGTTGCGTTCTCTAGGTTGTCAAGAACAGATTTACTGAAGTCAATCTGCTCACTCTCCTGCGCAAAATACCCAACCGTTACATTTGCACCGAACTTCACAACTCCGGTTTGTGCTTTTTGTGTGCCTGCCAAACAACGAAGCAATGATGATTTACCTGCTCCGTTTTTTCCGACAATGACAATCCGGTCTCCACGACGAGTGATGAAGTTCATGTCTCTAAGTACTTCAAGTTTGTCGTATTTAACGCCAACATGCTCAACTGTCATTGGAATGTCACCACTTCGTGGTGGTTGAGGCAGTTTGAAGACAACTTTCCGCTCTTTTTTTGTAACTTCGATTCGGTTGTCTTCGAGTTTTTCAACCTTGCGGTCAAGGACCTTTGCAACACGTGCACGGCTTGCGGTTTGCCCACGCATTCCATCAGCAAGCGTTTTCATCTTCTTAATTTGTTCGTCTTGTTGTCCAGCAGTTTTCTCTTCGCTTAAGCGGCGCTCTTCTTCTTGTTGGAGGAACTTTGAGTAATTGCCTTTGTATTCGCGAAGCTGACCATCACGAAGGGCTAGAACGCGTGTAATGGCCTTATCAAGCAAGGGGAGGTCGTGACTAATTACAACGACCGTTCCGCGGAACCGCTCTAATTCATCAAAGAGCCATCGCTTCGCAGCTTTGTCGAGGTGGTTCGTAGGTTCGTCGAGCACCATTGTTTCTGGTTCTTCATACAAAACTCTCATGAGGTCAATGCGTCGGCGTTGTCCACCCGAAAGTGAATCTAGATCCTCAAGCAGCAATTCTTCTTCGAGACCCAGTCCTGCAGCGAGTCGTGCAACTTCAGATTCAGCTTCGTATCCCCCGCGCTCGCGAAACGTTTCTTCGAGTGACGTAAAGCGTTCGATGGTTTCCTCGGTGGGATTTTCAGATAGTTCGTGGCGGGCTTTTTGCATTTCTGCGTCAATGGTGTCGAGTCCTCGTGCAGACAACACGTGTGACAGGCCAATGGGTTCGACTCCGAGTCCACCCGGTACTGGTTCTTGAGGAAGGTGACTCAATGTTCCCTGGTGTTGAACAGTGCCAGTGATACGAAGATGTTCAGGCTGGTAGCCGAGCATTACTGAGAGAAGTGTTGATTTTCCAGCACCATTGTGGCCAACGAGGCCCACCTTGTCGCCATTTCCAACCACAAAGGAGACGGTGGAGAGAATACGTCGTGCACCAATCTCGATGCCTAATTCTTTGACAATGATCATTTAGCGGTCGAGCAGATTGGCGTTCGCGCGAAGCTCGTCGCGGAAGTTGGGGTGGGCAATTTCGCTAAGCGCGTAGGCGCGTTCGCGAACCGAGAGCCCCCGAAGGTCAGCAGAACCATATTCAGTGACAATTACGCCAGCAAGTTGACGTGGCGATGTAACAACAGAGTATGGAAGCATTTCACCAATGATACGACTCTTTAGAACTCCCCCGACCGTTGCGGTTGATTGCAGGCAAATAAGTGAAGTGTGCTCCAGTGAAAGGCTCGTTCCTTCAACAAAGTCCTGATGTCCACCTACGCCTGAATACTGCCGCGCACCAATGGTGTCAGCAAGAATCTGTCCGTGAAGATCAACCGAGAGTGCTGAGTTGATTGAAACCATTTTGTGATTCTTAGCAATCACGTGTGGGTCATTGGTGTAAAAAACAGGAGCAACACCGATGGTTTCATTGTCATTAATAAAGTCGTACATTGCTTGGCTTCCCGCAGCGAAGGTAATTACAGATTTGCCTTTATTAATTGACTTTTGTGCATTTGTAACTTTGCCCGAGACAATCAGTTCCATCAGTCCATCGGTGAACATTTCAGAGTGAACCCCATAGTCGCCACCGCTGCCCCTAACGAGTGCTTGGGCAACGAGATTGGGAACTGAACCGATTCCTGTTTGTAGTGTGCTGCCGTCGCTGATGAACTTGGCGGCGTGTTCTGCCATCATCGCATCCTCAGGAGTTCCTGGATCATTCGGAAAAATTGGCGGGTGCTCATCCGAAACAACAATCACGTCAATGTCATCAACAGAAATATCGTTTGAAAATCCATCGAGTGCATGTGTTGTTGGATAGTGCGGTGAACATTCGACAATAAGTAGGCGATTCGGATCTCTGCCTGCGGCGAGAAACTCTTCTCGGTGAGCTCCGTTGTAGAGCGATAGATTGACGCGGCCGTTTTTATCTGGCATTGTGCCAATCATCATCATCACGCGAGGTTTCAGATGTTGGATAAGAAGGTTGTACTGGCGAAAGAATGACGGGATGAACTGAACATCACCACCGTTGGCTAGGTAGCTTCGTTCCCCTCCACCATAAAAACTTGCTCGAAGGTGAACCCCGGGGTGTGTGAAGAGCTCATAATTTCCAAGAGTTAGTCCGCTGCTAACCGTTAGGTCTTCCCAGTCAGTTCGCTTCGACATTTCCTTCAGAAGTCCGGCGGGTGTTGAGGTGATTAGGCCAAGTCCCAGCGTGTCTTTGGCGCGAACAAGCGCGACTGCATCTTGTGCACTTAACTCACGAGCCCCCATTTCAATATTGTGCCACGATAGAGACATGGATACACCGTTTTTCATTGATGTTTGGAGCGATGTTGTTTGCCCCTTTTGCTACCTGGGCACACGTCAACTCCAAGGAGCTTTGAGCGAGTTTGAACACGCCGACCAAGTTGTTATTCGCCATCGTGCCTTTGAGCTCGATCCTCGCTCACACAGCAACTACGACCTAACACTCGCTGAGCTGTTGTCCAAGAAGTATGGGATGAGCATTGAAGAGGCTGTTGCTGGGAACTTGAGGTTAAGTAATGAAGCGGCGAAACTCGGGATGAAGTGGGCTCTGGATAAGGCGCGACCAGGAAATACTTTTAGTGCTCATCGCCTTATGGCCCTTAGCGCTACGCAGGGTTTAGCTCACGAGATGAGCGAACGACTTTTTGAAGCGTATTTCTGTAACGGCGAAACCATCAGCGACCAAGCAACTCTTAGCAACATTGCCCTGAGCGTCGGAGTGAAGGGTGCTGATGATCTATGGAACAACTCAATGTTTGAAGATGAAGTACGCGCCGATGAGGAAACGGCACAAGAACTCGGAATTACTGGTGTCCCATCACTTCTTCTTGATAACAAGTTCATGGTGGTAGGCGCCCAAGGATCAGAGCAGATTCTTAATGTCTTGCGTCGTGCCTGGGCGCGACGTGAAGTGGCTTAAGCCTCTTCTACGTCGGCCGGCACAACAGCAGCTGTAGCAACGGTGTGACCTTCATCGAGGTTCATAACTCGAACCCCGGTGGCGTCTCGACCCTGTGAAGATACTTCGCGCACAGGTGTGCGAATAAGAACTCCACCACTTGAAGCGAGCAAGAGTTCATCGTTGATGTTTGCCATGAAGGCAGCAACCACAAAACCGCGAGCAGCACTTAGCTTGATTGCTCGAACACCTTGACCACCACGACCTTGACGGTTGAAGCGATCGGTCTTAACTCTCTTACCAAATCCAGTGTCGGTAACGACAAAGAGGTCGGCATCATCTCGAACAACATCGAGTGAAATTGCCTTGTCGTCTGCCTTTAGCTTGATGCCGCGAACACCTTGTGAGTCACGTCCAACTTCACGAACTTCTTCTTCGTTGAACCTGATTGACATTCCACGATACGTAACAACCATGAGGTCATCTGCACCCGTTGTTGGAATTACACGAACTACTTCGTCGCCGTCTTTGAGTTTGATAGCAATCCAACCCTCACGACGAGATTTGTCGTATTCACTGAATGCTGTCTTCTTGACCATTCCATCAGCCGTAGCGAAGACGAGGAACTTGTCTTTGGGGAAGTCTTGTGTTGAAACAATCGCTTGAATTGATTCATTCGGCTGCAAGTTGAGCAAGTTAACAACTGCTGTTCCCTTCGCCGTACGTTCCTTCATAGGGATCTCGTGACCTCGTAAACGGAACACGCGTCCACGGTTAGAGAACAACAACAAGAACGAGTGTGACGTTGTGTACACAATCTGGTCTACGAAGTCTTCGTCTTTCAGCTTCGCTCCTTGGACACCACGACCGCCACGACCTTGCACCCGGAACGAGTCCGAAGCAACGGCCTTCACGTAACCCGCTTGGGTCATGGTGATAACAATCTCTTCGTCCTTAATGAGGTCTTCTACGCCAAGTTCACCTGGGTCGTTAACAATTTCAGTAACACGATCATTGGCGTACTTGTCTCGAATTGTTGACATTTCATCAGAGATAACTTTGCGAAGTTTTTTGTCGCTCGCAAGAATTGACTGGAGCTCTTTGATGGTTTCGGCCAACTTGGCCATTTCTTCATCGAGTTCTTTGCGACCAAGCTTGGTGAGGCGTGAAAGCGTCATGTCCAAAATGTGGTTCGCCTGTTCCTCGGAGAACGAGAATGGTGCGGCCATCAGAGAAGTACGGGCTGCTCCACGGTCATCAGATCCACGAATGGTCTTAATAACAGCATCAAGCATGTCAATGGCCTTAATAAGACCTTCAACAATGTGTGCACGAGCTTCAGCTTTGCGAAGTCTGAACTGTGTGCGACGCGTAATGACCTCAACCTGGTGAGCAATGTAGTGCGTTAGCGCTTGTGCCAAGTTAAGCGTACGAGGAACACCGTCTACGAGCGCCAAGGTGTTTACCGAGAACGTTGTTTGTAGTGATGTGTTCTTGTAGAGCTTGTTAAGCACAACGTTGGCGTTGGCATCACGCTTCAACTTGATTACGAGGCGCGCTTGACGACCTGCAGAGTCGTTTTGCATGGCGGAAATTCCGTCAAGCTCTCCGGCCTTTACGAGTTCGTAGACCTTTTCTTCAATTGATTCAACAGATACTTCGTATGGGAATTCAGTAATAACAATTCGCACGTCATTCTTTGTTTCTTCAATTTCTGCAACGGCACGCATCTTGACTGACCCACGACCCGTGCGGTACGCGTCAAGAATGCCTTGGCGACCAAGGATCTGGGCACCGGTTGGAAAGTCTGGACCCTTAACAAACTGCATTAAGTCATCAGGTGTTGCTTCTGGATTAGCTAAGAGGTGCAACGTAGCGTCAATGACTTCACCAAGGTTGTGTGGTGGAATTTTTGTAGCCATACCAACTGCAATTCCCTGCGACCCATTAACCAGAAGGTTTGGGAAGCGCGATGGAAGAACGGTTGGCTGCTGTGTTGAGTTGTCGTAGTTCGGCTCGAAGTCAACAGTGTCTTCGTCAATCGAGTCGAGCATTTCGAGTGCGAGTGGAGCAAGCCGACATTCGGTATAACGCATTGCTGCGGCGCCTTCGTCTGGTCCTGTTCCTCCGAAGTTACCGTGACCACTAATGAGTGGGTGGCGCATTGCAAAGTCTTGAACCATTCGAACAAGTGCGTCATAGATAGCTGAGTCTCCGTGTGGGTGATATGTACCCATTACGTTTCCAACAACACTTGCGCACTTGGAGTGTGGACGATCAGGTCGTAGACCTTGGTCGAACATTGAATACAAGATTCGACGGTGAACGGGCTTAAGTCCGTCACGGGCGTCTGGGAGCGCACGTGAAACGATCACTGACATTGAGTACTCGAGGAACGAGCGCTCCATTTCCAGGTTGATCTCAATTGGCTCTACATAGCCAACAACTTCTTCGCCGGCTGGTTCGTTACTTGGTATTGATTTTGGTTTACGTGCCATGTTTCCTCTGCTCCTAGATGTCTAGGAATCGAACGTCTTTTGCGTTTGTCTGAATAAAGTGTCGGCGTTGTGGAACATCGTCACCCATGAGGATTGAACACACTTCGTCGGCTAGAGCTGCTTGTTCAACGGTGATCTGCAGAAGCGCGCGCTTTGAAGCATCCATCGTGGTGTCACGAAGTTCGTCGTAGTCCATTTCACCTAGACCTTTAAGTCGTTGGAAGTCATTTTTGTGATTTGGATTCTCTGCAAGGAACTTGGCTTTGGCAGTGTCGTCTCGAAGATATTCCTTTTCTTTTCCAACCAATGTTGAGTACAGAGGTGGTTGCGCAACGTACACATTTCCATTTGTCACTAACTCGGTCATTTGACGGAAGAAGAACGTGAGAAGAAGTGTGCGAATGTGGCTTCCGTCAACGTCGGCGTCCGCCAGCAAGATGATTTTGCTGTATCTAATTTTCGTAACGTCAAAGTCACCTTCAACACCTGCGCCAATGGCTGAAATAAGAGCTTGGATTTCTGTGTTCTTCAGAATTTTGTCTGAGCGTGCTTTTTCAACGTTCAGAATCTTTCCTCGGATTGGAAGAATTGCTTGGTTGCGTGGATTACGAGCATCCTTCGCAGAACCACCAGCTGAGTTACCTTCAACAATAAATAGTTCGCACTCACGTGGATCGTTTGAAGAGCAGTCCACCAGTTTTCCTGGGAGTCCCGCACCGTCAAGCGCACTCTTTCTGCGTGTTAGGTCACGAGCTTGGCGTGCGGCCATTCGTGCACGCGCAGCTTGTGTTGCCTTCGCAATGATCTGGCTGCCTTCTTTTGGATTTTCTTCCAACCATTCGGCGAGCTTGTCGTTTGTTGCACGCTCTACAAGAGAACGGATTGAAACGTTTCCGAGCTTTCCTTTTGTTTGTCCTTCGAACTGTGGTTCAGCGAGACGAACAGCAATGATCGCGGTTAGTCCTTCACGGATGTCTTCACCAAGAAGGTTGTCTTCTTTTTCTTTTAGAAGATTGCGCTTACGTGCGTAACGGTTAACAACGTTGGTAATTGCTTTACGGAATCCCTCTTCGTGCATTCCACCTTCAATGGTTGAAATACCGTTAGCGAACGAGTGAATGCTTTCGTAGTAACCCGTATTCCACTGGAAGGCGACTTCAACTTCTTGTCCTTCTTCAGCCTGTTCGTAGTAACCAACTTTTCGAAAGAGTGACTCTTTTGAGTTGTTGAGGTGGCGAACGTAGTCAACAATTCCACCTTTGTAGACGAAGGTTTCTTTTGCTTCTCTTCCCTTGCGCTCATCTTCAAAGCGAATTTCTAAACCTTTGTTCAAGAAGGCCATGATCTGAAGACGCTCTAGAACGGTTTGTGCACGAAAGTCAACGTCTTCAAAAATTGTTGGGTCTGGTGTGAATGTAACTGTCGTTCCGGTTCGGTCCTTAGGAGCCTTGCCTGTTACTTTTATTTTTCCAGATGGCTTTCCACCATTTTTGAAAACAAGCTGGTGATGATCGCCATTGCGATCGATTTCAAGAATTAATTCAGTTGAAAGAGCGTTAACAACTGACACGCCTACTCCGTGAAGACCTCCAGAAACTTTGTAGCCTTCGCCGCCAAACTTTCCACCGGCGTGAAGAACCGTAAGAACAATTTCTGCAGCGGACTTGCCTGGGTACTGTGGGTGTTCGTCGACTGGAATTCCTCGGCCGTCGTCGCTCACTCGAACACTGCCATTGGCCAGAATTGTCACATCAATGCGTGAGCAGTAGCCAGCCATGGCTTCGTCAACCGCGTTGTCTACAACCTCCCAGATGAGGTGGTGAAGCCCTGCAGGGCCCGTAGAGCCGATGTACATACCTGGTCTGACACGAACTGGCTCAAGACCCTCGAGAACGGTGATATCGCTTGCTCCGTAGCTAGCGGACCCCTTGCTTTTCTCGGCCACAGAGGCTTCCTTTCGGTAGAAATTCAGGCGTTTTGACGCCGTCACCAAGTTATTTTGGGACCCCATAATCCTACCCGAGAGGGTGTGACATTTGTGCGCGTTTAAGGCACCTAAACGCCTTATTTAACTTGGTTTTTTACTTATTTTCGAGCACTGTTCGAAGGGCGGTTGGAGCGCTCTCTCCGAGGGGTAAAAAACCCTCCAAAATGGTGTTGGTTTCGCTCGAAATTCTCTGTGCGAACGCCCCAGATGGGACGGTGATCAACAAGACCCCGTTTTTGATGAATTCTGGTCGACAGTTTTGTGCCAGAACTGGGTCAACAATGCTTGGCCACAGTTCTCGAATTTGATCGATGGCACGGATGTCTACTTTTCGAAGACGTCCGGCAACAATGTTGAGGAGGTCGCCAATTGTTTTTGGTTGCTCATTGAATCGTGCCATTACAAAGCTTTCGTTACGTCAATTACCACCGCAGGGTTCATTCCATGTGGCAATGGTGACGCTGTTGTAACCAGAGTTTGCCCTGTTGGTAGTAACTGCAACAAACGGTTACTTCGTAGTGGGTCAAGCTCACTAAAAACATCATCAAGGAGAAGAAGTGGTTCGATTCCCCTTTCTTGTTTTACGAGATTATGTCCAGCAAGACGAAGTGCGAGTGCAATTGAGCGTTGCTCACCTTGTGATGCCTGGCGACGCGCATCTCTCGTGTTTATGGAAAGCATGATGTCGTCTCTGTGTGGACCAACAGTTGTGTGGCGACGATACAGATCGTCGTTTAAAGACTTGGTGAGCGCGTCTGAAAGATCGCCAGTCCATGAACGTTCATAACTAACACCTATTGGGGTTGTCGACTCAGAAAGCTCTTCATAAAAATGTTGAACCAATGGAAGAAGTAGTGCGATGGTTTTTTCTCTTACTTCAAGCACCTCGTTGCTGACATCAATAAAGTCTGCACTCCAGGCATCGAGTTCATTTTTTTGTGACGTTGATGGTGTTTGTCCGTCGAATGCGTACAGCAATGCGTTGCGTTGTTTTAAAATTTTGTTGAAGCGTTCGACTAGTACCGCGGTTTTAGGTTCTTTGTCCTCAATCACACCCGTGAGGAAAGTCCTTCTGTTTTCTGGGCTTTCGCGAACTATTCCAACACCCTCGGGGGTGAAGATTGTTATTGGCAAAACATCGGCGAGCTCGGTTCTTGATTTTGGTTTGTTGCCGTTGATCAACATTTTTTTGGTTGTGTTTTTTAGACCCTTGCTTATAGTGAGGTCAACTTGTACACGACGATCGTTTTGAAACAGCACACCATGAACTTCGCTTTGTGTTTCGTTTGTACGAATCATGTCGTGAGCTGATGATGTTCGAAACGATTGTGCTGTTGCTAGTGCGTAGACCGCTTCAAGAACGGAGGTTTTTCCTGTGCCGTTTGGTGAAAGAAAAACAGTTACTGCATCATGATCTGGTTCTAGGCGTAGTTCTTTAAAGGTGCGAAAATTTCGAAGTGTGAGTTCGTGCAGCCCCACGGCAATCTCGAAACCTATTGAACGCGAACAGGCATCAACAGGTAGCGAAAACGTGTGTCTTCAACACCATGGACCATTGCCGGTCGAACCGAGTCAGACATTTCTAAAATTATTTCATCGCCGGGAACCGCTTCGATTCCATCGATAAGAAAGCTCGGGTTAAATGCGATTGTTATTTCTTCGCCTGAATAGTCGGCATCAACGTTGTCCTCAATGTCACCAGTGTCGTGGCTTTGGGTTCGAATCTCAAGTCCTTTGTCTTTTGTTGTTAGACGAACCGATGACGTCGAGTCCTTAGCGAGCAATTTTGCTCTTTTGAGTGATGTGAGGAGTGTGTCTTTTGCAATTCGTAGTTGGTTTGGGTAACTAGCTGGGATCAACTGGAGAACAGATGGATAGTTTCCATCAATAAGCCTTGATGAAATGTTTGTTTGTCCAACAATGAAACAGATTTCTGAATCATTGAGGGTTACACCAATTTCTGCGTCTGTGCCTAGAGAGGCGGCGGCGCGTTGTAATTCTTGTAGGGCTCTTGCTGGGACTAAAAGGTCGTGGTGTCCACCAAAACCCTTAACGCCTGGGACATCGCGTACAGCGAGTCGGTAAGAGTCTGTGGCGATTAGTCGAAGTGCGTCGTTTTCTGTTGTGAATAAAACTCCAGTAAGGAGTGGGCGAGCATCATCGTTCGCAGCAGCTCGAACAACTTGGTTGAGGCCGTTAATTAGGTCGGCTGCAGCAATGTTTGTTATAGAGCCACTAATAGGTGGAAGTTTTGGATAGTCCATAACAGCGAATGTTCGGAGTGAGAATTTTGCTCGTCCTAAGGAAACCTCAACGTTTTCTTCGCTACCGCTAATTGTTACTGCGCCAGCTTCGAGGGAACGAACTGCATCTACGATTAGTCGTGCGGGTACAACTATTGATCCATCTTCTCCACCGATTACATCCACTGTGGTGCGTACTGTTATATCTAGGTCTGTGCCTGTAACTGTGAGTTGGTTACCACTGAGGTTTAGAAGGATTCCTGACGAAGCCCCAATAAGACGTGTTGCTACAACCCTGCTCGCGGCGGCAAGGGCTTCGACGAGAATGTCGCGCTCTGACTTGAACTTCATAGAACTACCTTTCGTTACTACTGAGACTACGGTGTGGATTTATATATTTAAAAGTACTAGTAGTAGTAGGTCTGTGGATATGTGTATAACTTCTCAAACTACCTGGTCGTAATTGATTAACCAAACACACAACAACACACATACTTGTTACTAATTCTCTCAACCTTCAAAACTCAACCTTCAAGTTATGTGGACTGAGTGACACTAACCAACGCGTAAACAACAAGGAGAAACCCAAGTTGTCCACAAACTAATCGCGACCCTCCCCTTGTAAACGTCGTTTTAATTGATTGACTTCTGCGAGAACTTCAGCGTTTACCGCGAGCTGTTCTTTAATTTTCTCCACACCACTAATAACAGTCGTGTGGTTTCTTCCATCAAAAATCCTGGCAATCATTGGATATGAGTAGTTGTTGAGTAGATCACGGACCAAGTACATAGCAATGTGTCTGGCGTGGACCAATGGTCGCAGACGCTTAGAGCCGCGAACATCCTCAACTGATAGTCCATAAAAATCAGCAACCACAGAAAGGATGCTTTCAGGCTTTAAGACAACCTGCTCTTGTCCCAGGTTGGTCAGGTGGGTTTTTGCGAGCTCTAGAGAGATGGGTTCTTGGCGAAGGTTTGCAAAAGCGCGAAGCATTGTGATTGACCCTTCGAGCTCACGAATGTTGTCTCGTACGCGGTGAGCAATCCACTCAGCAACATCAGTCGGTAGGTCGATCCCCTCACGCTCTGATTTAGACCTCAGAATCGCAATCCTTGTTTCTAGGTCTGGTTGGTCAATCTCAGTAACGAGACCTTGGAGCAACCGACTGCGAAATCTATCTTGTAGTCCAGCGAGGTCCTTAGGTGAACGATCTGATGTGAGAACAATCTGCTTACCTTCACCATGAAGTGCGTTGTAGGTGTGGAAAATCTCTTCGTGGAATGTTTCACCACGGGTTTCCATGAACTGAATGTCATCAATCAACAAAACATCGTTCTCGCGGTAGCGCTCATGAAGCGCCAGTTGCGTACGGGTTTGAATAGCGCGAATGAAGTCATTAAGGAATGTCTCAGTGGAGACATACAGCACCTTTCTCCCCGGGTAGTTCTCTTGTACATAGTTGCCAATGGCGTGCAATAAATGGGTTTTACCCAAACCTGAGTTTCCGTAGATCATCAAGGGGTTGTAAGCACGACCCGGTGTTTCTGCAACAGACTGCGCAGCGGCAAAAGCCAAACGGTTTGATGATCCAGGAACAAAAGAATCAAATGTCATTCGTGGATCAAGGCGAGCAGGTTTATCGATGCTGGGTGAGAACGAGATTGTTGGAGCAGGAGTTATTGGCTCAGCAACCGGAGCGTCGTCGCGGTCGAGGACGTCAACATCGCTCAATGTAAGCAAGATTTGAATTTCCGACCCAGCAAGCTCACGAGCTTGTTCGGTAATAAAAGGTAAATAGCGCTGTTGAACTCGCTGGAGTTGAATTTGGTTGGGCGCACCAATAATTAGTTCACCATTTGCATAATCCACAAGGCAAAGTTTGTTAAGTCCAGCTGACCAAACAGCCTCAGAAGCATTGCTACGCAAGGAGTCACGAAGTACTGACCAGATCTCCTCACCACTTTGCATTTTTTCCTCCACAGACCACAACTGACATTATCCACAAGCACTTTTTGACTCCATGCAGGCGGGGAGAGTCACCATACACGCAATTTCGAACCCCCGCTGAGGGAGGTTGCTCCATCAGGTAAGATTGTTCCCAGTAGCGCGCCAGCGACCCCCAGGGGGTACCGCGAAGCGCATCAATATAGTTTTAGAAGAGGATTTTATGA
>Ga0194047_10000277_pt1 | contig 34997 bp, 27 predicted proteins | sample JunL225m_MetaG_2_FD_160070 | JGI IMG/M metagenome (GOLD analysis project Ga0194047, IMG submission 160070) | Anoxic zone freshwater microbial communities from boreal shield lake in IISD Experimental Lakes Area, Ontario, Canada - Jun2016-L221-5m | ecosystem: Environmental > Aquatic > Freshwater... | reverse complement strand
AATATAATTTAATTTTTAATATTTATATAATTAAATACAACGCACAGTTTGTACACTGTTAATTAAGGTTTATAAATAGGCGCTATTTTTACTGAAATTGTTTTTATTGGTATTTTAATATTTTGTTATTCTACAGTTTTGCAGGTTTATACACGCAAAAACCAAGGATATCCACTAAAATTTTATTTATCCACGCAACCCTTGTGTATTTTTAAATTATAAAATTGCTAATTTATACATGGTTTTACCGCTTTAAGGGCTTTTAAGTACTAAGAAAACATTATTTTTGCTCTCCTATAATTATTTATATATGTCAATTATTCAGAACATTAGAGAAAGAGGTGCTTGGATCATCTTTGGAATTATCGCAATTGCTTTAATCGCATTCATATTACAAGATGGTATTGGAAGAAAAAGAGGGGCCAGCGATGTAACCACCCTTGGGAAAGTGAATGGAGAAGTAATTAATAAAATAGAATTTGAAGAAAAGTTAGACGCCCAAGTGCAAAATTATGCAGCACAAGGCGTTAAAAGAGAACAATTGATTGGTTATTTATGGAACCAGGAAGTAGATCGCCTTTTATTTAAATCAGAAGAAACCAAACTTGGAATTACTGTTGGTACAAAAGAATTGTCTGATGTTTTATTTGGTAATGAATCTCCATTTAAACAAGAGTTCACCGACAAGACAACCGGACAATTCAAAGAGAACGACGCCAAGCTTGCTATAAATCAAATTAAAAAGTCAAAAAATAAAGACCAAATTAAACAGGTTGAAAAGTTTTATATAGAACCGGCTATAGAAAATAGAATGAGAAATAAATACCAAGCCTTGGTTGTAAGAGGGGTTCAGGTACCAAAGTGGTTGGCCGAAAAACAATTAGCAGAAACCTCTAATATTTCTACTATTTCTTTTGTGCGCGTTCCTTATACAACCATAACCGATACAGCATTAAAAGTTAGCAATGAAGATATTGCCGCCTATTTAAAAGAAAACGCAGCTGCTTATCAAGTAGAGGAAGCAAGTAGAAACATTAGTTTTGTTGGATTTAGCGCTGCACCATCCAGCGTCGATAGTGCAAGTGCGAAAGAATTAATTACCGCACAAAAAGCTGATTTTAAAAACGCAAGCGACCCCGTAGCCTTCTTAAACAAAGCTGGAACAGAACTACCCTTTTATAATAGCTACCTAAGCAAGAAAGCAATTAAGATACCAGAATTGGATTCAATTATTAAGGCGGGTATTGGAAATGTATACGGCCCCTATGTTGATGGAAAAAACTTTACCGTTGCAAAAGTTATTGGTGTTAAACAATGGCCAGACAGCGCTAGTGTTAGACATATATTAATAGCTACTGTAAATCCAACAACGGGACAACAAATTAGAGATGATAGCACCGCAAAAAAATTAATTGATAGCATTAACGGCGCCATTAAAGGCGGCGCTTCATTTGACGCACTTTGTGCTAAATATTCTGAAGATGAAGGAAGTAAAGCAAAGGCGGGTGTTTTACCACAATTTGGACAAGGACAAATGGTAATGGCATTTAATGATTATGCTTTTGAAAACAACACGGGCTCAAAGGGTGTTGTAAAATCAGAGTTTGGTTATCATTATATTGAAATATTAAAACAAACAGCTAGAGGACCGGCGTATAAAATAGCTTATCTATCAAAAACCATCTTACCAAGCAATGAAACCATTACAGCAGCCTCAACCGCTGCCGCACAACTAGCTTCTTCTTCAAAAGATTTAAAATCTTTTAATGCCAACGCGGTTAAAATAAACAAACAGGTTTTACCAGCAGCAGGAATTAAAGCAAACGATTTTGATATACAAGGCATAGGAACGAGCAGGGCGACGGTGCGTTGGATTTTTGAAAACGATGTTAATGCGGTTTCAGAACCATTTGAGGTAGGAGATAATTATTTTGTTGCTGCTATTAGTGGTATTGAAAAAGAGGGTCTTGCAAGCGTAGATATTGCACGCCCACAAGTAGAAGGTATTATTAAAGACAAAAAGAAAGCAGAAAAGATCAAAACAAAATTAAAAGGTAATAGCCTTGAGACAATAGCCACTAGCGTAAACGCGATGGTTCAAAAGGCAGACAGCATTAATTTTAATTATACCATGATTCCTGGTTTGGGCAACGAGCCGAAAATTGTTGGTGCCGCATTTAATAAAACATTATTAAACAAGGTGAGCGAACCCATTGTTGCCAACACGGGTGTATTTGTAGTGAGTGTAAACAATCTAGGTGCGAGGCAAACACAACAAGATCCTGTGTTTTTCAAAGACGAGTTGTTACAAAGAACAAGAAGCGTGATGTTTAGATCTAGCCTTGCTTTAAAGAAAACGGCAAAAATTGTAGACAACAGGGCGAAATTGTATTAATGTCTGATGTATTAAATAATAAAGTAGCGGATAGTGGTATTGTTACCATTGATTTAGCGAGCCTCTTGCCCGCAAATGACTTTGTTTTGTTTGATATTAAGCCCTTTCTTTTTATGGAATTAATATTAAAAGAAAAAGATTTTCGAGCGGCATTGCCTACAACAGACTGGACAAAATTTCAAGACAAGATAGTAGGCATTGTGTGTTCAGTAGATGCGATTATTCCTATGTGGGCAAACATGCTAATTGTGTCTGCGCTCAACCCATATGCAAAGGCGATTTATTTTGGAGACGAAAACAAAGCAAGAGAACAACAATTATTAGAAAGCATTACAGCATTAAATACCGAAGCCTACTTAGACCAAAGAGTTGTAATTAAGGGTTGTGGAGACAAGCCTATTGGGGCGTCCGCTTATATTGCTATTACACAAAAACTAAGACCCGTGGTGAAAAGTATTATGTACGGTGAGCCATGCAGTACAGTGCCCGTTTATAAAAAGAAGTAACCGTATAGCATTTTTTTAATGTGCTTCTAGCCAGTTTTTCCCCACACCCACTTCGGCTTCAACTGGAACGCCATTAGGAAGCACCATCGCCTCTTTCATGCACCTTAATATTAATTCTTTTAAGGCAGGTAATTCTTTTTCTACTGCATCAAAAATTAATTCATCGTGAACTTGTAAAATCATTTTAGAGGCCCAGCTGGTTTTTTTCATCTCAGCATGAATTTTAATCATGGCAAGTTTAATCATATCAGCAGCAGAGCCTTGAATAGGGGAGTTGATTGCATTTCTTTCTGCAAAACCACGTACGGTAAAATTGCTACTATTAATATCTCGTAACCAACGCTTTCTTCCCATTAGCGTTTCAACAAAACCCAATTCTTTTGCGTTGTTAATTTGCTGGTCCATATATAACTGAATATTAGGAAACTCTTTTTTATAGTTGTCTATAATTTCTTTTGCCTCGGTTCTAGAGATGCCCAAATTTTCTGCTAAACCAAAAGCACCTTGTCCATAAATAATTCCAAAGTTCACACTCTTGGCTTTATAACGCATTTCCTTTGTTACATCTGCCTCGTTAATACCATATACTTTTGCCGCAGTGGCTGTATGAATATCTTTTCCTAGTTTAAAGGCCTCGCACATATTGGGATCTCCGCTGATGGCTGCTACAATGCGCAATTCAATTTGAGAATAATCGGCGCTTACCAACACGCGGCCAGCATCACGCGGTATAAATGCTTTTCTAATTTCTCTACCTCGCTCTGTTCTAATGGGAATGTTTTGTAAATTAGGATTGGTGCTGCTTAATCTACCTGTAACCGCAACGGCTTGTGCATAGCTGGTATGCACGCGTCCTGTTTTTGGATTGATTAATTCAGGGAATGAATCAACATAGGTTGATTTTAATTTTGTTAATTCTCTAAAATTTAAAATATCATCTACTATTTTATGCTTGGACGCCATTTTTTGTAAAACATCTTCCCCGGTTGCGTATTGCCCTGTTTTGGTTTTTTTTGCTTTCGCGTCTAATTTTAAAATATCAAACAAAACCTCGCCCAATTGTTTGGGTGAAGCCAAGTTAAATCTAACCCCCGCTTGTTCATAAACACGTTCCTCGCTTATCTTAGCGTCTACTTCTAAAACCTTACTGTATTCATTTAAAAAATCAATATCCACCTTAACACCCTCGTATTCCATATCCACCAAAACGCGTACCAATGGGTTCTCTACTTCTTCAAAAACTTTTTCTACCCCACGCTTTTTAATTAATGGCGTAAAACAGTTTTTTAGTTGAAGTGTAATGTCTGCATCCTCTGCTGCATATTCTGTGACTTGTTCTAGGGGAGCATCCCGCATATTCCCCTGATTTTTACCCTTTTTGCCAATAAGTGTTGTAATAGAAATGGGCTCATAACCTAAAAATTGAGCACTTAACAAATCCATACTGCGCCTACCTTCTGGCTCAATCACATAATGTGCCAACATGGTATCAAAAGTTTGACCCAATAACTCAACGCCATACCATTTTAAAACTAAAAAATCATATTTAAGGTTTTGACCTATCCATAAAATTTCTTTATTTTTAAAAAGCGGTTGGAATAGTTCTAATATATTTTTTGCACTACCCTCTCCCTTTCCGTCTTCTTCTATGGGGATATAAAATCCCTCGTGTACTTTATAAGAAAAACTTAAACCCAACAAAGAAACATCATTGGCGTTTACACCCGTAGTTTCTGTATCAATACAAATTTCTTTTTGTAGTTGAAGCTCCTGAACTAGTTTCTTAATGGCTGCTGTTCCAATCACGGCAGTATATTGATGTGGGGTGTTTGCGCTGTTTTTGTTGACGACCAATTCTACTGGAAGCCCCTCTTCTGAATCTCCTACCTCCTCTTCATGACTCATTGCTTCTGATTCGTTTTGTGCAATGATATCTTCCTCTTTTTCACCCCCTTTCTTTTTTTTAATTTTTACATTTACTGTATTGCCAAACAAATCGGTTTGTTCTTGTTTTTTCACTACCACTTCGGCTGCGCCCGCACCACCCATTACCGAAAACTCATCACCTAAAATTCTTTTACCTAATGTTTTAAATTCTAGTTCGTTAAAAATTTCTGCTAACGCAGATTTATTTTTTTCTTTTAGTCTAAAATCTTCTTCGTGAAAAGCAACGGGGACATTGGTTATAATTGTTGCTAATTTTTTACTCATGATGGCTGATTTTTTACCAGCACGCACTTTCTCACCCATGGAGCCGGTAATTTTATCTGCATTTTCTAATACGCCCTCGAGTGTATCATATAACTTTAAAAGCTTTGCAGCTGTTTTTTCACCTACACCCGGAATGCCAGGAATATTATCTGAAGCATCTCCCATCAAACCCAACATATCTACAACCTGTTCCACTCTTTCGATATCCCATTTCTCACAAATCTTTTTAGCATCTACAATTTCCTCCTTATTGCCAAAAGCAGGAGGCTTCCATATGTAGACATTGGGTTTTACCAAAAGTTGACCATAGTCCTTGTCTGGGGTAACCATATACACTTCATAACCCTTATCAGCTGCCTGCCAGGCTAGTGTTCCAATGATGTCATCAGCCTCATAGCCATCATATTCAATTACTGGAATATTAAAACCCTCAATAATGGCTTTAATATGTGGTAAGGAAACTAATAAATCTTCTGGTGCCTCTTGACGATTGGCCTTGTAATCTGTAAAATCGGTATGGCGCTCTGTTGGTGCATGTGTATCAAAACAAACTGCAATATGCGTTGGGTTTTCTTTTCGAATGATTTCAAGCAAGGTGTTGGTAAAGCCAAATTGCGCATTGGTATTGATACCGGTTGTGGTAATTCTTGGTGTTCGTATAAGCGCGTAATAAGCACGATAGATTAGTGCTAGCGCATCCAATAAAAATAGTTTTTTAGACATGGTGCTAAGTTAACCAAAAAAACCTCCCCATTACAATCAGTAACAAGGAGGTTTTTAAAATGTGAAAATATTATTAGGTATTTTACCTATTTAATTTTGTACTTGTATTTATAGCGCTCGTACAATTGCTTGTGCTTGTTATCTAAGGAAATGTCTCTTCCTTGAATAAAGGCTTTGGTAAGCTGGTTACCACGCATGTCTAAAATATCCCCTTCGCTTATTATGATATTGGCATCCTTTCCAGCTTCAATAGACCCTGTCATATCATCTATACCTAAAATTTTAGCAGTATTTAAAGTGATTGCACTTAATGCATCTTCTTTATCTAGGCCATAGGCTGCAGCAGTACCGGCATTAAAGCTAATATTGCGTTGCTTACTTTGATCGTTGGCGTCATTGATTGCAAACAATACTCCGGCTTTTTTTAGTTGTGCTGGTAGTTTATACAATTGATCTACATCATCATCTTCGGTGGTTGGCAATGCGTGTTCGTTGTCTAAAATAACTGGAATTTTATTATCGGCGAGGATGGATGCAATTTGTAAGCTTTCTACTGCACCTACTATAACAATATTAAATCCAAATGTTTTACCTAGGTCAATGGCAAGCAACATTTGTTTTACCTCGTTGGCGCGAATGTATAATTTTTGCTTGCCATCAAACAAACCGCGTACCGCTTCAAATTTTAAATTGTTCGCAGCATGATTTTTTTCTTGTAAATAGGCTTTTGCTTCTGTAAAGAATTTTTTTACATATTCTATTTTTGCCAAACCCTCTTTAACCGGATCGCTGGCCTGTTGTCTCATAAAACCACGACCACCTCTTCTTGGCATTAAGGAAGGCATATTGATGAACATACCATTGTCTGATTTATATGCAGCGTCTTCATAATTCCATGCATCTAATTGAACTACACTAGAACTTCCTTCAATTAAATCACCAAGGGGTGCAACATGTGCGAGCAATACGCCATTGGCTCTTAGTACATTAATTACTTTAGAATCTGTGTTGTAAGAAACAATACTTCTAATGCTAGCATTGTTTTCTCCAATTTCTTGAAAATCATTACTACCTCTAACACCACTGTTGATTTCTCGAAGACCCAGGCTTGAGATGGGAACAATTAAACCAGGATACACCTGTTTCCCAGTAGCGTCCACCACGGTAGCTCCACTAGGTGTTGCTACACTCGTACCCACTTCTTTTATTTTACCATTTTCAAATAATACCGAAGCGTCGTTTAAAACAGTACCGTTGCCCACGTGAATCGTAGCGTGTGTAATGATGGTTGCTCCTTTTTGAGCAACCGAAGGATAAATTGTTTCTTGAGCTTTTGCAATGGTTCCGATCATTGCAAGAGACAATATAATGATTGATGAATATTTCTTTTGCATAGTTTAATCTTTTTGATTTTCGTAAATAGTAGCTAAGCCATCTTCGTGATCGTGATCACCACAAGCTAAAATAGTTTGAATACTAGGCGTTGCTGGTCTTGTAGCCCCACCTGTTTTTTTCTCACCCAACATTTTTTGTATCAATCTTGTTTTTTCAGCTGCAACTGTTTGGTGCATCGTAGCATCTTTGTCTCTATCAAAATAAACGACACCATCTACGATAGTATATAAAGATTTTGCATAAATACTTAAGGGATTGTCAGACCACAAAACCACATCCGCATCCTTTCCTACTTTTATACTTCCTACTTTTTCAGCTACGTGAAGGGCTTTTGCTGGATTCAGGGTAACCATCTTCAGCGCTTCTTCTTCAGAAACCCCACCATATTTAACCGTTTTAGCTGCTTCTTGATTTAATCTTCTGGCCATTTCTGCATCATCTGAATTGATACAAACATTCAATCCTACTTTTTGCATGATGGCTGCATTGTAACCAATGGCATCTTGCACCTCTGTTTTATACATAAACCAATCAGCGAAGGTAGAAACATTAGAACCATGTTTTTTCATTTTGTCAGCTACTTTGTAACCCTCTAATATATGTGTGAACGTGTTTACAGTAAATCCATATTTATCGCCAACGCGCATCATATACGTAATTTCTGGTTGAACATAAGAGTGGCAAGTAATAAATCTTTTTTTATTCATGATTTCAACTAGCGCGTCTAATTCTAAATCTCTTCTAGCGCTAGGATTTTCTTTTAAACCTTTTTGATAATCTACCGCTCTATCAAAGGCATCGTTTAAAACCTCTTCTACACCCATGCGTGTATCAGGGAAGCGATTGTTATTGGTGCTTGTTGTGCGCTTTACGTTTTCACCCAGGGCAAATTTTATAAATGGATCTGCACCCGCAAATTTTAAATCTTGATCGTTAGCGCCCCAACGTAGTTTAATTAATTGAGTTTGTCCACCAATGGTGTTGGCCGAGCCATGCAGAATATGAGAAGAAGTAACGCCGCCACTCAATTGGCGATAGATATTGATGTCTTCTGGATTTAAATTGTCTGCGATACGCACTTCAGAAGTAACAGATTGCGCGCCCTCGTTGATAGACAATGCAGCAATATGTGAGTGTTCATCAATGATACCAGCGCTTAAATGTTTGTTGGTTCCATCAATCACCCTAGCATTGGTTTCTGAAAGATGCTGACCAATTTTAGCAATCTTCCCATTTTTTAACAAGACATCTGTATTTTTTAAAACACCCTCTTTCTCGTTGGTCCAAACAGTTGTGTTTTTAATTAATATGGTTTCCTGTGTTGGAACGATTTCATTACCAAATCCAACAAAAGGATAGGTGATTTTTGCTAAAGCCTTTAATGTATCATTTGTTTTTTTAGTTTCAACGCTACTTGTTAAAGGACCAGCAAGACTTGCTGTCCAGGTTGTTTTATTTCCCGTTGCATCTGTTCCAATACCAGACCAATCTGCACCAAGCAATGTGCCGCTTAATCTTATTTGTTCTGCACCCCTTCCTTTTTTATTAGGGAAAGACAATTTTACTATAGATTCTGTAATGGTCAATTTTGCTGTCAAGGTATCTGCTCCAATAATAGAGGCAGATAAATCTTTTTTAACTTCTAAATTGTACTCGTTGCTTGATGTGCCATTTTTTACAGTTAGCTTATATTTACCAGCATACGTTTTCCATTCGGCAGCATTTACTTCATATTTATTTCCTTGTACCCAGTTTTCAATTATTTTAGCATTGCTAGCAAAAACCGCGTCGGTTGTTATAATAAAATTTGCCAATTTGCCTACCTCTAAAGAGCCCACTTGATCATATACGCCAAGTTGTGTAGCCGGTGTTTTTGTCAATGCCTCTAGTGCCTTGCTTTCTGACAAGCCATATTGAATGGCTTTTTTAATATTGGCTAAAAAAGTTTTTGAATCTTTCATATCAGCGCTTGTAATGCTAAAACTAATATTGGCTTTTTCAAACGCTGCTAAATTGGTTGGCGCCAATTCCCAGTGTTTCAAATCTGCTAATGAAACAAAACGCGCGTCGTTAGGATCTTCTACATCCATAGCAATTGGGAAGTCAACACCTAATATATAAGACGCTTTTGTTTTAGCAATCTCTTCTATTCTTTGGTAGCCATTGTCCCCACCTTTGATAATATATTGAACACCAAATTCATCACCTAAACGATCAGCCCTTACCGTACTCCATTTATCATCTGCTGAAAATATTTGTGGAAGGGATTGGTTGTTGTTCCAAGCCTCTAGTGATAAATTCGTGCCCTCACTTGCTGGTTTGTTTTGGTACCATTTTGCATCTAAATAAGTTTGTCGCAATAAAGCAATGCTACCCATTAAACTACTCGGATAGGATTGGGTAGAAGTTCCTTTTTCAAAAGAGTATACAGCAGCTGCTTTAGTTTTTAATAAAGCCTGGTTGTTGTTTTCTGTTGCCAAACTAACCACAGCCCCAGTTCCTCTTGCAATACCATCTTTTACATGGGTGAATACGGCACCAAAACCATTGCTTCTATAAGTTGCTGCTGCATTATCGTCAATATTAAACAGTTCACCTGCATTTATTTCTGGTTTAATCGCTTGATTCCAATTGTATGCGCCAGGTTTATTAGATACAAATTGCCCCGGAGCACCATAATTAAAACCACCGGCCGCGCGCTTAGGAGCACCAACTCCATAATCCGTAAATGGATCTATAAATGAGGGATAGATAAATTTTCCAGCACAGTTAATAATTACTGCCTCTTTGGGAATGACAACACTTGTTCCTACGGCTACTATTTTTCCTTGTTTAATAACCAGGGTTGCATTTTCTAATTTGTTTTTTTCATTCTGAACGATGGTTGCACCTGTAAATGCATATATCCCAGATCGAATGTCTCGAATACCATTTATTGGAAAACTTTCTTGTGCGCTTGCATTAATAAAAGAGCCCACTAGAAAAATCCATAAAAAAATCCTTTTCATACGCTTCGTGTTTTAGTAGTTAAAATGAAAGAAACTAAAGCTACTAAAAAGACTTTGTGAAAAAGCTTTTGCGGATTGTTTTTTTATGAGTGGAAATGCAAAATCGGGCTTGGTTTTAACGGCCAATAAAAACCATTAAAATTTGGATATCGCTAGGGTTAACGCCACTTATTCTGCTGGCTTGTCCAATGGTTAGGGGTCGAACTTTTTTAAATTTTTGAAGCGCCTCAATAGATAAGGCAGATAATTTATCGTAATCAAAATTTTCTGGAATCATTTTATTTTCAAGTGTTAACATTCGATCTACGATTTCTTTTTCTTTTTCAATATACCGCTCGTATTTAATTTGAATTTCGGTTTGTTCTAGATGATCTATGTTTTTATATGCTAATTTTTCTTTTAGTTCAGCACAATTATCAATCACCTGACTTAAGCTAATATTGGGTCGTAGCAAGAGTTTTGAAGCTTTTTGTTTTTCTGTAATGACAGCAGAATCAATACTATTTAAAAACGGATTTACTTCTTCTGGAACAATAGTTTGATTGGAAAGTGTATTTTTAATACTTTCTACTTCTTTAATTTTTTCTTCAACTTTGCGCATTCTTTCGGCACTTGCCAAACCAAGTTGATAGCCCAATTCTGTTAATCTTAAATCTGCATTGTCTTGTCTTAATAAGGTTCTGAATTCTGCACGAGAGGTGAACATACGATAGGGTTCGTTGGTGCCTTTGCTAATCAGGTCATCAATCAATACCCCAATATAGGCATTACTTCTTTTTAAAATTAGTGGTGCTTTGTCATTAATTTTTAAATGTGCATTGATACCCGCCATAATTCCCTGACAGGCAGCTTCTTCATAGCCCGTTGTACCGTTTATTTGACCCGCGAAATATAAATTATGGATTGCTTTTGTTTCTAGCGTATATTTCAATTGAGTAGGTTGGAAATAGTCATATTCAATTGCATAACCCGGTCGGAACATGCGCGCATTTTGAAAACCAGGCACTTTACGAAGAGCTTCGTACTGAACCTCTTCTGGTAAACTGGTACTAAAGCCATTCACATATATTTCAACCGTATTCCACCCCTCAGGCTCTACAAACAATTGATGGCGCTCTCTATCAGCAAATCGATTGATCTTATCTTCTATACTTGGGCAATACCTAGGACCAACACCCTCAATTCTACCTTGGTACATGGGACTGCGATCAAAACCCGTCTTTAATATATCGTGAACTATATTGTCTGTATAGGTTATCCAACAAGATCTTTGGTCTTTAGCTTTAACCCTTGGTATGTCCATGTAGGAGAAGCCTACAATTTCTTCGTCTCCTTTTTGTTCTTCCATCTTTGAATAGTCTAAACTACGACCATCTACCCTAGGTGGTGTACCGGTTTTTAATCTATCAGACGCTAAGCCAAAGGAAACCAATTGCTCAGTAATTCCAGTGGCCGCTTTTTCAGCAACCCTTCCGCCACCAATTTGTTTCTCACCTATATGTATAATTCCGTTTAAGAAAGTTCCACTGGTAATAACAACCGCATCAGCTGTTATCTTGTGACCCAAGCTTGTAATAACCCCACAAGCTTTATTGTTTTTAATGATTAACTCATTCACTGAATCCTGGTAAAAGTCGACATTAGGGGTGTTTTCTAGCATTTCCCTCCATTTGGTAGCAAACAATTGCCTATCATTCTGGGCTCTTGGACTCCACATGGCCGGACCCTTGCTTTTATTAAGCATTCTAAATTGAATTGTACTTAGGTCGGTGACGATGCCGCTATATCCACCTAAGGCATCTATTTCCCTTACTATTTGACCCTTGGCTATTCCACCCATAGCTGGGTTACAACTCATTTGGGCAATAGTTTGCATGTTCATGGTCACCAATAAAACCTTGGAGCCCATATTGGCCGCCGCTGCTGCTGCTTCACAGCCTGCATGGCCGGCACCTACTACTATGACATTGTATTTGGGAAACATATAAGTGTGCAAAGATAAGCCTGTATTGAATACCAAGCAATTCAATTAATAACAAAGGTTTTAAAAAAAACGTCTATTTCTCGACTGGTCGATCGCTTCGCTCACAAGACCAGCTCGAAACAGCATTTTTTCCAAAACTCAATACTACCATCTCTCTATTAGTAAATCGCTTCGCTCACAAGACCAGTTGAGGAATAGTATTTTATATTAACCTAATTCAAAATAGTTCCACATGGAACGTTTTCTAAGTTTGAGTCATTAAAATTAAAGAGTAAGGTTCCACAAGGAACGTTTTAGTTTGTAAAAGTGGCTCTATTCTATTTAAGCAACAGACTTTAGGTAGGATTTCAGCCACCTGTCCTCCTGAGCGCGCATTTTTTTGATATCTGTAGGCTTTTTGTCCTTGTAACCACAGAAATGGAGTGCGCCATGGAAAATTACCCTTAATAATTCTTCTTTAAACGAAGTTTTATGGGTTTTGGCATTCTCTTTTACTCGGTCAATGCTTATATATACCTCACCAATTAATTTGCCCTTGGTTTCAGATAGGTCGAAACTTATTATGTCGGTATAATAATCGTGTTGTAGATAGAATTTATTAATCCCCAGTAAAAACTTGTCAGAACAAAATATATATTGAAGCGTCTCAATTGTCAAGCCCTCTTTTTTTAAAGACTTTTCTATAAAAGCCTTTAGTGCCAGACGATTAGCCAGTGTAGTGCTTCTATCGGCCTTATTAAATGAGATGCTCAATGACATAAGATATTGTTTTTCAATGCTCCAAATTTCGTAACTATTTGTGTAAAACAGAAACTATCTTTGTAATATTAATATGAAGAAACTATCTGAGTTAAAAATGGGCGAGTCGGGCGTTATTCATTCTTTTGAAAATGATGAAATATTTTTGAAGTTAATGGAGATGGGCTGTATACCCGGTGAATTAATTACTGTTGAACAAATAGCGCCCCTTGGAGATCCAATCTCCATATCGGTGGCGGGCTATCAATTAAGCCTTAGAATGAACGAGGCAGATAGTATTTTTATCACCCCCAATATTGTTGTAAATAATTGATAATCAATACATTATAAAATGAAGATTGGTTTATTTTTTGGCTCTTTTAATCCTATACACAACGGACATTTAATGGTGGCAAGTTATGTGGCCAATCACTCAGACCTAAAACAAGTGTGGTTAGTGGTCTCTCCACAAAACCCATTGAAACCTCAGGGCAGCTTATTAAACGAATACGACCGCTTGCATTTAGCCAAGCTGGCTATTGAAGATGATATACAATTAAAAGTATCTGATATAGAGTTTTCTTTACCGAAGCCTTCATATACCATTGACACACTTATATATTTAGAAGAGAAATTTCCGCAACATGAATTTTCAGTAATCATGGGTGCCGATAGTTTTCAGAATTTACCGAAGTGGAAAAACTTTGAAACCTTAGTTAAAAATTATTCGTTCATTGTATATAAACGAGATGGCTTTGATATTAGCAATGAATATGGCGCACGTGTACAAATACTAGATGCGCCCTTGTTACAACTCTCTGCTACATTAATTCGAAACAATCGAAAAGAAGGAATCACGATTCGTTATTTAGTGCCAGAAAAAGTGCGCGAAGAAATTGAGAATAGTAATTACTTCAAGGACTAAATTTAAATAAGTTCTAAAATCATATTGCCATCTATTCCAAGCTTTTCGTGAACCGCTTTTAAAAATTGAATATCCGGCTCTCTTTTACCATTTAATATTTTAGAAATTTTTGAACTTGACATCTCGAAAAGAGCCGCCAGCTTATATTGTGTAATATTCATTTCGGCAATCTTTTTTTGAACCACATCATTTATAGTAATAGGGAGTGGCCAAATCTTAAGACTATTTTTTTCATAATCAGCTGCTAATAAAGTAAGTTGGTGAAGCTCCTCAGTATCTTTTTTATTTAAAGAATTAAAGCCTCCTCCCTTGGTGGCTTTTTTAATAAAAGCTTCAATTAGTTGGTGTACCTGTTCGTATTGGTTCTTATTTCTAATTTTATCAATCATAATTATATAGTTGAACAATTTATTTTATCATAATTCGCATGCGTCCCGATATATCTTATATAAAGGGTTCTTTTGTTAAAGTGTATTAATGCTACCAATCTAAAAACATTCCCCCGAATATTAAATACATATCTATCATTTCCAACGGCATCTACCGAGCCAAAGTCCCTTTTAATATCAGAAAACTCCTTCCAACTTGCCCCCCTTGTTATTTTATACCACCTATTTAGCGACTCAGCCGATTCGGGGTGCTTGCTTACAAAAGCTTGCACGATGGTAAAGCTTAGTATAATCATAAAACTAATAATTATTTCATTAAAAGAAAAATATTTCTAAAATAGAAATATTATGAATCATGCCATTGGCATAATTATTAAAACTTATGGTACAAAATCGCAGTATTTATACTTGAAAAACAGGCATTTAAAAAATGTAATTTTATTGGTAACAATTTTGTTACCTTTATAAAGACAGATTGAATGAATGCAAAACAAATTCAACAGATATTAATAAAAGATGGCTGGATTATTAAAAATCAAAAAGGAAGCCATAGACAATATATTCACGAATTAAAAAAGGGTAAAGTAACGGTACCCTTTCATGGCAAAGACGAAATAAACCCTAGCACGTTAAAAAGTATATTTAAACAGGCGGGGATTAAAAAAAAATAAAATGAAAAAAAAGATAATCTTAATCATTGATACCGAAGGCAAGGGACCACTATGGGGAAGGGTTCATTATGAAGATAATTTATTAGTAGATTCTGGGAAAACCGTGTCCCAAATAGAAATAAAAATGAAGAAGCTTTTAATAAACTTCCATCAACTAAAAGAAGATAAATTTGCTTTTGAAATTCAATATGATATTTCCGGCCTCTTTCAAGACAAAAGCTTTTTAAACGCATCGGTTGTTGCGGATAGGGCTGGGATTAGCCGAATCATGATGCGTCAATACAGGATGGGCAATAAATATCCAACCCTGGAAAAGCTTACTAAGTTAGAAAAGGCAATTAAAGATATGGGCACAGAGCTGAAGTCAATAAAATTAGCAAAGCACCCCTCTAAAAAAAGAGCATAAGACCGAACTATCTATTCATGCTGGCTAAAAACTCTTCATTGTCCTTGGTGCCGCGCATACGTTTTAATAGTTCATTCATTGCTTCATCATTATTCATATCATTAATGAATAAGCGAAGAATATTCATTCTACCCAATACATCTTTGTCTAATAATAAATCATCACGACGTGTGCTAGATCCTACTAAATCAATTGCTGGGAAGATACGCTTGTTTGCTAAACGACGATCCAATACCAATTCCATATTACCTGTTCCTTTGAACTCTTCAAAAATAACTTCATCCATTTTTGAACCTGTTTCAATTAAGGCCGTGGCTAATATGGTAAGTGATCCACCGTTTTCAATTTTACGTGCTGCGCCAAAAAATTGTTTTGGACGAAGTAACGCGGTAGCTTCTACACCACCGGATAATACTTTACCTGAACTTGGTGCCACCGTATTGTGCGCGCGCGCCAAACGTGTAATAGAGTCTAATAAGATCACCACATCGTGCCCGCACTCTACCAAGCGTTTTGCTTTTTGTAAAGCCACCGATGAAACCTTAACGTGTTTTTCTGCGGGCTCATCAAAAGTAGAAGCAATTACTTCTCCTTTTACAGAACGCTCTACATCGGTAACCTCTTCCGGTCTTTCATCTATTAATAATATAATCAAATAACATTCTGGATGATTGGCAGCAATCGCATTGGCTACCTCTTTCAATAACATGGTCTTACCCACTTTTGGTTGCGCTACAATCAAACCTCTTTGACCCTTACCAATGGGGGTAAACAAATCCATGATACGTGTACTGTAATTATTAGCTGAGGTATATAAATTTAATTTTTCAAAAGGGAAGATGGGCGTTAGATAATCAAAAGGAATACGATCACGAATTTCATCTGGATTTTTTCCATTTACCTGATGTACTTTGGTCAATGCAAAGTATTTTTCACCCTCTCGAGGCACACGAACCGTTCCATGAACGGTGTCACCCACTTTTAAACCAAATGCTTTTATTTGAGAAGGAGATACATATACATCATCGGGAGAGGATAAATAGTTGTAATCAGAAGAGCGTAAGAAGCCGTAACCATCGGGCATCATTTCTAAAACACCTTCAGACTCAATCACGCCATCGAACTCAACATTAAATACCGGTTCTTTTTTAGGTTGTGGATAACGTTGTGCGGGCAAATTGGGACCATTATTTGGAGCAGGATTTGTTCCAGGTTGACCCGTAGGCGCATTATTAGTTGCTGGAGCCTGGCCATCATTATTATTAGTTTGAGCAGGAGTATCTGCACTTGCAGCACTTTCATCACCAAATAGGGCCTGGGCTATTTTAGATGCTTTGTCGTCTTCGGTAGCATCTTTAACGGGCTCTACCTTTTTTGGAGGAAGCGGTTTTTTACTAATGGGCTTTTTGTCTGAACTACTTACTGGAGCTGCTTTTGCCGCAGGACTTGCTGCAACGGGTTTACGCCCCCTTTTTGGTTTGTCGTCTTTTTCTGGCACTTTGTAACTATGGTTTAATTAAAAATCGAATCAAGGGTTGGAAATATTTGAACGCTTTTATGAAATTTCGGTCGAAATAACTGAGACCGACAATTGAATAATGGGAAATTAGGTAGCAAGCCATCAACATATAAAAAATCACTTGGCGCTTTGCTAGTGCAATGTTAAGCAGATTTTTAACAAAAAAACAATTTTTTATCAGTTTTTATACCTAAAACAGGGTATTTGGCCCTCGAAACCGATTATCTTTGCCACTCGAAATCATTACTATGTTTAATCAAAGAATCAAAATAAAGCAATTGCTATCGGGCACCCCAACTGGGACCGAGGTGGTGGTTATGGGATGGGTGCGCACATTTAGAAACAACCAATTTATTGCTTTAAATGATGGAAGTACCAATGCCAATATTCAAATAGTAGCTTCTTTAGGAGAATTTGATGAAGCCATTTTAAAAAGAGTCACTACAGGTGCATCTTTAAAAATAATTGGAACCGTTGTAGAAAGTTTAGGAAAAGGACAAAGCGTAGAAGTAAAAGCAAAAACCATTGAAATTTTAGGAGACAGCGATGCGGAAAAATTTCCTTTACAACCCAAAAAACATTCTTTAGAATTTTTAAGAGAGAAGGCGCATTTGCGTTTTCGTACCAATACATTTGGATCGGTATTTCGATTAAGACATGCACTAGCTTTTGCAGTACATCAATTTTACAACGAACGCGGATTTGTGTATTTGCATACGCCCATTATTACTAGTTCGGATGCAGAAGGTGCAGGAGAAATGTTTAAAGTAACTACACTTCCATTAGAAGGCGCACCAAAAAATGATAAAGGCGAAATTGATTATACACAAGATTTTTTTGGCAAAGGAACCAACTTAACGGTGAGTGGTCAACTTGAAGGAGAGCTAGGTGCCATGGCTTTTTCAGAGATTTATACTTTTGGTCCTACCTTCCGCGCAGAGAATTCAAATACCACTCGACATTTAGCAGAGTTCTGGATGATTGAACCTGAAATGGCTTTTTATGATATTGAGGACAACATGAATTTAGCAGAAGCCTTCATAAAATATTTAATTAATTATGCATTAAAAAATAATGCAGATGATATTGATTTTTTAGATGCGCGTTTAGCAGAAGAAGAAAAACAATTACCTACTGAAAAAAGAAGTGGCCTTGGTTTAAGAGAGAAATTGGAATTGGTAGTGAATAATAATTTTGAACGCATTACTTATACAGAAGCGATTGATATTTTATTAAACAGCAATCATTATAAGAAAAAGAAATTCCAATACGAAGTGAAGTGGGGAATTGATTTACAAAGTGAGCATGAAAGATATTTAGTAGAGCAACACTTTAAAAAATCAGTGATCGTTACAGGTTATCCGGCGGCTATTAAAGCTTTTTACATGCGTATGAACGATGGTTGTGAGTCAGGCAAGGAAACCGTGGCAGCCATGGATATACTGGCGCCTGGCATTGGTGAGATTGTGGGTGGATCTCAAAGAGAGGAGCGCTTAGACAAGTTGGAAGCCAGAATGAAGGAGATGCACATTCCACTAGAGGACATGAGCTGGTATTTAGATACCAGAAGATTTGGCACCGTTCCACACGCGGGCTTTGGTTTAGGTTTTGAAAGAATGATACAATTTGTTACAGGCATGACCAATATTAGAGACGTGATTCCTTTTGCGCGTACGCCGAAAAACTGTGAATATTAATAATGGGAATTTTATTTGTCTTAATTGGTGCATTTTGTTTTGCAATAAGTAATGCGTATTGGAAAAAAGTAACGCAAACAATACCTTATCAAATAGGTATGTTTTATAGAGGCATATTCGCATCCACTATATTCTCCATTTTATATTTTGGATTTCGAGACAACGCTTTTTTTAAAGGGTGGACTGTACATACATTAAGTTTTGGTACTCCTTTTTTATTAACCATTGCACTAAGTGTATTTAATATTTTCGGATTGGTATTTTTTTTAAGAGGCATACAAAGAGCGCCTGTAAGCATTGTGGTGCCTGTATCTGCGATAAAATTGTTTACTATATTAACGGCTGTATTTATTGTAGGTGAGGTTTGGAAAATCAATTATTTATACGCCTTTATATTTTCAACAGCAGGTTTGCTTCTTTTATATTTTCAAGGCAAACAACAATCAAGCATTAGCGAACAAAAAAATGGAATGTTGTATGGAGTATTGGCTAGCTTTTTTTGGGGCAGCTCCTACGCATTGTATACTTATCCAATTAGCTGGTGGGGACCATTAGGTTTTAGTTTGGTTGTTGAAACAACTGCCATGTTATTTGGACTCGTATTGGTAATTAGAGACGGCCTATTGAAAAACTTATTGAACTATATAAGTGCAAAACATATTTTGACTTATTTAAAACTAGGCTTCTTACTTGTGGCTGGAGGATTGGCTATTAATATTTCTTATCAGTACTTGCCTATAATGGTCATTAATATTTTAATTATTAGTAGCCAGCTTTTATCGGTGCTCATAGGCTACTTCTTTTTCAAAGAAAGACTAAGTCCCAAGCAGTGGATGGGCCTGGCCTTAATTATTATCTCCTTTTTTATAGTGGCTACTTCGGCCTAGTAAAACACTGATTTTCAATAAAGAATCCATATTTTTTGCTATTTAAGGCCGCCTGGCCTATATTTGCTCCCCGGTTCATAGAGGTCTTAGGATGTAATAGTCTTATTATTTAACTGAACCAAAGGATGGCGCTGTAGCTCAGTTGGTAGAGCAAAGGACTGAAAATCCTTGTGTCCCCGGTTCGAGCCCGGGTGGTGCCACAAGCCCTCAACGAAAGTTGGGGGCTTTTTTATTGGAGATACTGCCAAGCAAAAGCCTAGCATTAAAAAGAGTAGCTTAATTTAGTGAAGCCTCTTAAATGGGTTCATTAAATATATAATTATGAATAAGCTAGCACTTTTCTTATTTTTTTCTATTAGCAGTTTAATAGCTGCAGCACAGGGTCCTAAAATTCTAGTGATTACTGCTCATCCCGATGATGAAACTACTTTTTCCGTTTCTTTATTTAAAATAACCAAAGAATTAAAAGGTACGGTGGATATGGCTGTAATGACCGATGGTGGTGGCGGCTTTGCCGATTCTCAATTAGGTGCAATGTATTTTGATTTACCTATTACAGATTCCATAGTGGCAAGAACACATCTTCCCATGATTCGCAAACAAGAAATTATAAATGCTGCTAAAATTATGGGCATTAGAAATATTTATTTTATGGAACAGCCCGACGATTATTATTCCACTAATATTGAACCATATATTTCTGGAAAAAATTGGGATATACCTTATGTAGAAAAAAGATTAGATATTTTACTTGCAGAAAGAAATTATGATTTTGTTTTTACACTATTACCAGAAGCAGGACAACATGGTCATCATAAAACAGCAGTTTTAATGGGATTGAGAGCAGTAAAGCGTTTTAAGGGTCCTAATAAACCTATTATTATTGCAGGAAGTACCAAGATGAATGGCAATAAGGACAGTGAATTTAGCATGCTTGCTGGATTTCCTGAAACTAAAATGAATGCTACAGCCCCACATTTTAGATTAAACAGGTCCTATAGGTTTGCTGAAAATGATAAACTAAGTTATAAAATTGTTGCTGACTGGGTAATTGCAGAATATAAATCACAAGGCGCTATTCAAGAGAACGCTATACATAAAGTAGATGAAGAAGTTTATTACTATTATGATATCAACGATATAAGCGGCCTTGAAAAAGTAAAAAAATTATTTGAAGACTTATCTAAGTCTGGATTTCAACCCAAGACCGTACCAATAAAATAGAAAATAGTTGAAATTATTTTATTGCTTATTTACAGTGCTTTTTATTAAATTTGTCCCTAACTAAAATTGAGCATGCCTGAAAATATTGAATTTAGATCCCTGTGCCCTGTTGCTACCAGCTTAGATGTAATGGGAGATAAATGGACGCTCTTAATTTTAAGAGATATGATATGGATGCATAAATCGATGTTTCATGAATTTAAAGAGGCACCCGAAAAAATGCCGAGCAAAATGCTTTCTAACAGATTAAAAAAATTAGAAAGCATGGGCTTTATTTCAAAACAAAAAGGCACGATCAATAAAAAAAGCATTTATTACTTAATGCAAGAAAGAGGCTTTGATACTTTTCCTATGATGATTGAAATGGCCATCTTTACCACAAAACATTTTTTTGATCATCTTGGAAACACGTATACGAAGGATGTTAAAGCAAGAATGTTAAAAGACAAACAAGTTTATACAAAAGAGTTAATCACGAATTATAAAAACTTTTCGAAAAAACTAGTTATTTAAATTTCTAAATTAATTTTAGAAGGATCTAAAATACAGATATAAAAAAGGCGACTCCAACGGGTCGCCTTTTTTTGAAACTATTTTTTTAAGGTTTTTTAAATTTTTGGTTCCCAACCTTTTTCGTATTGACGATCCCAAAGCTTCATGCCATCTTTATCTAAAATATGTCCATTGGCTGTATTGATATCATATGATTTTCCAATACGGTAAGAAATGTTTGCGTAATGGCACATCATTTGACTAATAGCACCCTCTTCGATAGGTGAGTTTAATTTATTTTCAGTACCACGGATAACATTAAAAAAGTTAGCTACATGGGTGTCGGTCATGTCGCCACCACCACCAAGTGTATTGCCAGCCTCAGTACCCTTTGACTTGCTATCCTTTATTTTTTTACCCACACGATCGAAAAGTGAATAGCCCTGTCTGTTTACAAAAACCGTTCCTTCGCTTCCGTAGATGATTGTACCGCGGTCACTTCCATAAGTGTTGTATCCAGAACGACTTTTCCCATCCCATTTGATTATTTTATTTCCTGGGAATCGATAAGTAGCATCCATCGTATCATACATTACCCAACCATCGTTTTTAAAATGTCTTTTAGCAGCTTCTACATCTACGTGTTCTGGATAGGTAACTTGTAAAGCCCAACGTGCTACGTCTAATTCATGCGTTGCATTGTTACCAGTTTCTCCAGTTCCCCAATGCCAGCCATACCAATGCCAATTGTAATCCCAAGTATTGTCATTGTATTCAACATGCGGGGCGGGTCCTTGCCATAATTCCCAATCTAAACCTTCGGGTACGGGTGCTTTTTTAGCAACGGGTACTTCTCCGCGCATATTAATATAGAAAGCCACCGCTTTGTATACATCCCCAATTACACCTTTATGAATTTCTCCAATAATCTCTTGAGATTCTTTGGCAGAGCGTTGTTGATTACCCATTTGAACTACTTTGCCGTATTTTTTTTGAAAGGCAACCAGTAATTCGCCTTCACGAGGATTGTGACTGCATGGTTTTTCGATATAAACATGTTTGCCTGCTTGCATGGCCATCCAGGTACCAGGAGCATGCCAATGATCGGGTGTTGCATTAAAAATAGCATCTACACTTTGATCATTCCAAACATCATGAATGTCTCCAATCAATGTCGCTTTTCCTGAAACTTTTCCACTTAGGTCTTTGCCCACTTTTTCGCGCTGCTTTTTCATCACATCACAGATATAAGCAACATCTACATTATTTTTTTTATCTTGAAGCGCAGCATAATAAGCGCTAACCCTGCGCCCACAGCCCATTAGCGCGATATTCAATCGGTCGTTTGCGCCAATAATTCTCGAATAACTTTTTGCACTGAAGCCAGAAGCAACGCCTCCAATTCCAATACCTGCAGCAGTAAACGCAACATTGCGCATAAATTCCCTTCGATTTGTACTCATAGTGTATAGGTTTAATAGTTTTAACAATCTGTTTTTAAAATATCGAAATCGTCTTTTAAAGTTAATAAAAAAATGGGCTGAACTAGGAATATGCATCATCAAATTCTGTTCAATAAGCCCTAATTTGCCCATGTTTCTACGAAAAGGATTTCGTTAAATGCCTAAGCCCAATCCATTTAAAAGTTTAATTTTATTTTTTAATAAAACCCAGTCATTACCTAGAGCAACGCGCTGGATTTTAAATATTCCAAAATAAAACCATATGAAGTATTTGTCAAAACTTAGTTCAATTATTCTTATTCTTTGTGCCATGCATTTAACTGTGCTTGCACAAAAAGAAAACTGGAAAAATTTATTTAATGGAAAAGATTTAAAAGGCTGGAAAGAGCTAAATGGTAAAGCGCCTTTTACGATTGAAAATGGAGAGATTGTTGGAAGAACCGTTCCTGATCAGCCCAATTCATTTCTTGCTACCGAAAAATTGTACGGTGATTTTATATTTGAAGTTGAATTTAAAGTGGATACCCATATGAATTCGGGGGTACAATTTAGAAGTGAAATAAAAGACGACAAAGACAGTTGTTATGTTACAGATAAAAAAACATTTCAAAGAGTACATGGTTATCAAATGGAGATAGACCCTTCTACAAGAGCTTGGAGTGGTGGTGTATATGACGAAGCTAGAAGAGGATGGTTGTATCCTATGGAATACAATCCGGCGGCAAAAACTGCTTTTAAAAACAATGCTTGGAATCATTATAGAATAGAATGTATTGGCAATAGCATTAGAACCTGGGTGAATGGCATTGCTTGTGCGCATGTGATTGACGACAAAACGCCTGTGGGTTTTATCGCTTTACAAGTACATGAAATAACCAATCCCAAAGACGCTGGCCAAGAAGTACGTTGGAGAAATATTAAAATACAAACAGAAAATTTAAAGTCATCCCCAGCAGATAATTTATTTGTAGTGAATATCATCCCCAACTCCCTATCTGATGAAGAAAAAAAACAAGGTGTAAAATTATTATGGGATGGCAAAACCACTAACGGATGGAGAGGGGCGTATAAAAATTATTTCCCTGACAATACTTGGTACATTAAAGATGGTACATTAAATGTGAAAGGTTCCAATGGGGCTGAAGCTTCTAATGGTGGAGATATTGTTACCAATGCGGAATACCACGCATTCGATTTACAGTTTGAGTTTCAAATTTCTGATACAGCCAATAGTGGCGTTAAATATTTTGTTACTGAAAAAGAAAACAATGAGGGTTCTGCCATTGGGTTAGAATACCAAATTTTAGATGATGACAAACATCCAGATGCAAAACTTGGTACAGGGGAAAATAGAACCATGGCTTCTTTGTATGATTTAATTCCTCCTTTAAGAGTGTATGGCAGTCATAAAGAAAGAAGAGATAAATTTCCTATTGGCGAATGGAATAGGGGTAGAATTGTTGTTTATCCTGATGGACGTGTCGAACATTGGATCAATGGATGGAAAGTAATAGAGTATAAAAGAGGCACACAATATTTTTATGCCTTAGTAGCACGAAGTAAATATGCCAAATGGCCCAATTTTGGAATGGCGGATAAAGGACATATTTTATTACAAGAACACGGCACACATGTGGCGTATAGAAGTATAAAAATTAAAGAATTATAATTTTTTTTGCATTCTTTTCTCTATTAAAATAGCCTGCACAAGATTAGGAGCAAATAAATTACGTTCTACTTTAAACAAATAAGGGGGTGCATGATCACCTATAATTAAAAAACAATGTATATTTATAATGATTATATGGTTTACTCTTTAAACAAAAACCCATAAAAATGAAAAAAGGACTTATCGTTTTAATTACAAGCATGGTTTACTTGATTGCTTGTAAGAATCCATCAACCACTGTTGTAAACAGATCAACAGATGGAAATCTAGACTCTCTTGCAGCCATCCATGCTATTGAAAAAGCGGACATTGCTTGGGATAGTGTATCTGCACTTAATTCTGCAGATGGTTGGTTAAGTTATTATACCGATGATGCAATTATGATGCCTCCTGGTGAAAAAGTTTGTGTAGATAAAGCTTCAAGAGCGGTATCTATCAAAAATATGTTTGCTACACCTGGTGCCAACATGAGGTTTGAGGCAACCAAGACAGAGGTTTCTAAATCGGCAGATATGGGTTATAGTACAGGTATATATCATTTTAAATTTAAAGATGCAGCAGGTAAAGATGCCCAAGAAACTGGCAAATTTGATGAAACCTGGAAAAAACAAGCTGATGGTAGCTGGAAATGCGTCGTGGATATTTGGAATGCAGATCCTGCAAAATAAGCTCAGCCCAACTAGATAATTAAAATAGGTATTTGTAAGCATCGATTCAAAAGAGTCGATGCTTTTTTTATGATCCAATGAGTAAATGATCCAATCAATTAATACAGATCTTCCATTACTATTTTATTACAAAGGTCTTACCCAAATATTTCTATAACTAATGGGTTCGCTCTTATCACCATGCGCTTGAAGTTTAATAGGTCTTGCACCATGTTTTACATATTCGGGTTGTCCTACATAGGGTGTATCACCTCTTAAAACAAAATTATTTTGAATTAAAATTCCATTATGCAATGCTGTAACACTTGCTGGCGTTTTTAAAGTTCCATCTGCATTAAAAACGGGCGCAGTCCAAATAACATCAAAGCTTTGCCATTCTCCAGCAGGCAATGCAGCATTTACTAATGGGGCTGCTTGTTTATAGATACTACCAACTTGTCCATTCACATAAGTTGTATTCGTATAATTATCCAGTACTTGTAATTCATAACCAGATTCGCCATTTCCTGGTCTTGGTGGCAACATGGCTAAAAAGATACCACTATTCCCTCTTGCTTGTCCAGAACCAGTAACATTACTTGGAATAATATATTCAATATGCAATTGATAGTTGGTGAATAATCTTTTTGTTTGAATGTCTCCATTGGTTTTGCTTACGCGCATGGTACCATCTATCAAATCCCATTTCTCTACACTGCCAGGATTTTTGAGTAATTCCCATTCATCCATATTGGTTCCATTAAATAAAACAATGGCATCAGAAGGTGCAGCTGTAATGCCTTTGGCGGGCGTTACTTTTTTTGGAACAGGTGTATAAAACTCGGTATCTTCTGGTTTTGCTTGTGCATGTAATCCAATGGTGATGACAATTGCAATGGCAAGTAATAGTTGTTTTTTCATAGTACTATAATTTTTATATTAATGAAGCTAGCTAAAACAGCGCTTATTCATAGGGTTGTAAGCATGACAGTTCTTTAATAAGCAATCATTAAATATACTTATTTTAAAACAATAGTTAAAGATTCTCTGAGTTGATTTATTTTGCCCTTCTTCTAGCTTCTTCTGCTTCTTTGTAAATTCTAATCCAAGTAAGTGAAATGTCAATCACGGCCAATAAGGGGCCTAATAATATTACCATAATTACCTCTAATCCGGGCGTGTAGCCAATGACTCCGTCCAAAGAGATGGATTTTGATCTTTTATTTAATTTATAAATACAGTAGATAGCAGATAAAATCCAAACAGCGATGATTATATTTTGACTCATATATAAATTTTATAATGCAAATATAATACAAATTCAACTTTTTAATTATAAATGATTCATGATCAAGGGTTTTATGTGCTTGTTATTTGATGCGTGCAATGTTTTTAAAGATTATTTGTTGTAAATTGTTATTCTAATTTTATATGATATGAAAAGATTTTACAGCTTGTTTTTATTGGTTTTTATGATGAATGCCCTACAAGGGGTAAGTGCACAAACACCTGCAAATTCAGGCTCTACATACAATTACCACGATGCTTTTGCCCCCTTCTTTTACACGCACAATGGTAGCGAATACAGAGCCGCTTCGGGAGAACCAGGGCCTAAATATTGGCAAAATAAAGCAGACTATAAATTAGCCGCTACATTAAATGAAGCAAGCAATGAAATAACAGGCACCGAAATTTTATCTTACACCAACAACAGCCCGCAAAATTTAAATTTTGTTTGGATGCAGTTGGATCAAAATTTATTTAAAGAAGATTCTCGTGGAAGCGCTATTGTACCAACAAGAGGAAGTAGAAATGGCGGTCGTGGACAAAAATTTGATGCTGGCTATAATATAAAATCTGTAACTATTTTATCTGGTGATAAAAACGAAATTTTTACCGACGTAAAATATATGATCGAAGACACGAGGATGCAAATATTTTTGCCAAAAGCAATAACAGCAAATGGAGGCAAAATAAAAATTAAAATTAATTATTCTTTTATTTCACCTGAATATGGTTCAGACAGAATGGGCATCTTGTCTACAAAAAATGGTAAAATATTTACAGTAGCACAATGGTATCCTAGAATTTGTGTATTTGATGATGTGATGGGTTGGAATACAGCACCCTATACTGGACCTGGAGAATTTTATTTAGAGTATGGTGATTTTGATATTACCATAACTGCAGCTGCAAATATTTTTGTAGTTTGTTCTGGTGAACTCACCAATGCCAAAGAAGTATACAATGCAGCACAGTTAAAACGTTGGGCTGCTGCTGCAAGTTCTGATAAAACTATTTTGATTAGAACTGCAGAAGAAGTAGAAAAAGAAAAATTAGCTGCCACTACTGCAAAACAAAAAACATGGCATTTTAAAATAAACAATGCAAGAGATGCTTCATGGGCTGCTTCTGCAGCATTTATTTTGGATGCAGCTAAAATAAATTTACCTGCTGGAAAAAAATCATTGGCCATTTCTGCTTATCCCGTAGAAAGCAATGGAGACAGTGCTTGGGGACGTTCTACAGAATATGTAAAAAAATCTATTGAATTCAATTCTGCAAAATGGTATACTTTTCCTTATCCTGCTGCAACCTGTGTTGCAGGCAATGTGGGTGGAATGGAATATCCCGGTATTGTATTTTGTGGTGCACGTGCAAAAAGAGCTGGACTCATGGGGGTGAATGATCATGAATTTGGACATACTTGGTTTCCAATGATTGTGGGTTCTAACGAAAGATTGTATGGATGGATGGATGAAGGCTTCAATACTTTTATCAATACATTATCTACTGCAGATTTCAATAATGGAGAATTCCATTCTAAAGAACCTATCAATAAAAATAATATGGCCAACATTTATACCAATCCTAGTTTGGAACCGATGTTGAGTTATGTAGATAATTACAAAGAAAGAAACAATGGCACACTTTCTTACAGCAAACCTGGCGAAGGGCTTACTTTACTGCGTGAACAAATATTGGGTAAAGAAAGATTTGACCGAGCTTTTACAACGTATATCAATCGATGGGCTTTTAAACACCCAACACCCGATGATTTTTTTAGAACCATTGAAAATGTTGCTGGTGAAAGCTTACAATGGTTTTGGAGAGGATGGTTTGTAAATAATTGGAGATTAGATGTGGCTGTTTCCGATGTTGCTTATGTAGATAATAAGGATATTTCAAAAGGTGCTTTAATTACTTTAGACAATTTAGAAAAGATGGCCATGCCGGTCGTTTTGGAAATTAAATTTGTAAGTGGAAAAAAAGAACGTTTAAAATTACCAGTTGAAATTTGGGAAAGAAATATTTCATGGACTTTTAAATACAACTGTACAGAGGCCATTGAATCGGTAACCTATGATCCAGATAAAGTCATGCCCGACCACAATGCAGCAAACAATACTTGGACTAAAAAATAATTAAATATATATTTTATGAAAATAGGTACACCTAAATTATTGGTCTTAAATATGATATTGCTTTGTTGTAGTACTGTTTTTGCACAAGAAGATTCTACCAACGTTTTAAAAGGAATGACTTGGAGAAATATTGGACCCAATCGTGGTGGAAGATCCTTGGGAATTTCCGGAAGTCCAAGCCGTAAAAATGAATATTATTTTGGAGCCGTTGGGGGCGGTCTTTGGAAAACCACCGATGGCGGTTTAAACTGGAAACCAGTTACTGACGGGCAATTGACCAGCTCTTCTGTTGGCGCTGTGGCCGTGTCTCCAAGCAATCCAGACATTATTTATATAGGTACTGGTGAAACTGAATTTCGTGGAAACATTATGCAAGGAGATGGCGTATATAAATCAATCGATGCTGGAAAAACCTGGAAAAATATTGGATTAAAAAATACGCAATCTATTTCAAGAGTGCGTGTGCATCCTACCAATCCAGACATTGTTTATGTATCGGCCCTAGGTCATGCATTTGGTCCGAATGAAGAACGTGGTGTTTTTAAAACCATCGATGGCGGTAAAACTTGGAATAAAGTTTTATATGTGAATGACAAAGCGGGCGCCGAAGATTTAGTATTGGATCCACAAAATCCAGAAACAATTTATACCAGCATTTGGGAAGTGTATAGAACACCTTATAAAATGTGGGCCGAAATAGGAACAGCTGCTTTGTACAAATCAAGCAATGGTGGTGCTACTTGGCAAATGCTTTCCAAAAATCCGGGCATGCCAAAAGTAGTTGGAAAAATTGGGGTAACCGTATCTCCAGTAGACAGCAATCGAGTTTGGGCCATTGTAGAATCGCCCGATGGTGGTTTGTATCGTTCAGATGATGGCGGTGCCAATTGGAAGCTGGTGAACAATGAAAGAAAATTACGTCAACGCGCTTTTTATTATTCAAGAATTGTAGCAGATCCAAAAGATAAAAATTCTATCTATGGATTGAATGTAAATTTTTATAAATCAACTGATGGAGGTGTAAGTTTTAAAACAGAAATAAAAGTGCCTCATGGAGACAATCATGATTTATGGATTGATCCTACAGATCCAATGCGCATGGCTACTTCCAATGATGGTGGTGGTTCGGTTTCCATCAATGGTGGATTGAGTTGGACAGATGAAGATTTCCCCACTGCACAATTGTACCATATCACAACGACTTCTGATTTCCCTTATCAAGTAGCAGCAGCACAACAAGACAATTCAACCATTGCATTGCCTAGTGAAGACTATCGACATAGAGCAGTAAGAACCAATTCGACCAAAGCAGGAATGGGTTTTGGTTATGATGTTGGAGGTGGGGAAAGTGGTTACATTACACAGGATCCAAAAAATCCAGATATTTTTTATGCAGGCAGTCAAGGTGCATTGTTAACGCGCATCAATCGTATGACGGGCCAAGTAAGAGATGTGCAAGTATATCCAAGATTTTTTTCTGGGGAAGAAGCCAAAACTTTACCTGAAAGATGGCAGTGGACTTATCCTATAGTTTTTTCACCTGTTGATCCTAAAGTTTTATTTACTTGCTCTCAACATGTTTGGAAAACCACCAACGAAGGTCAAAGTTGGGAACAAATTAGTCCAGATTTAACCTACAATGATTCTACTACATTGGGTGTAAGTGGTGGTGTTATTACTAGAGATATGAATGGTCCTGAAATTTATGGAACTGTATTTGCTTTAGCTCCTTCTTATCAAGATGTAAATATTATTTGGGCAGGATCGGATGATGGCTTGTTGCACATTACCAAAGATGGCGGCAAACATTGGATCAATATTACACCAAAGGATATGCCCAAAAATACACGTGTCAGTATTATAGAAGCTTCTCATTTTAATGCAGGCACAGCTTACGTTGCAGCCAAGCGTTATCAAATGGATGACCGCACCCCATATATTTGGAAGACCAGCGATTTTGGTGCTACTTGGAAAAAAATTATTACAGGCATTCGTGCAGATGATTATGTACATGCCATCAGAGAAGACATTACAAGACCCGGTTTATTGTATGCGGGTTCGGAACATGGCATTTGGGTTTCCTACAATGATGGAGACAATTGGGAAAGTTTAAGATTGAATTTACCTGATGTTCAAGTGTCAGACATTGCAGTTACAGAAAAAGACATTGTGATTGCAACACATGGTCGTTCTATTTATGTACTGGATGATGTGGCGCCTGTCAGAACCAAAGACAAAGGCATTCAAACAGGGCTTCATTTGTTTAAACCTTATTATGCAGTAAGAAATGTACAAAAAGCAGTTTTCCAATATTATTTAGACAAAGACATTAAAGATTTAAAAATTGAAATTTTAAATAAAGAAGGTGTTTTGATTCAAAGCTTTATTGGGGCCTTACCTAAAGAAAAAAAGGACAGCGCCTTGGTAGACGAAGATGAAGATGATAGAAAACCAGTAGCACCAACCATCAAACCTGGATTAAATACATTTGAATGGGATTTAAAATATCCAGGGGCTACTTATTTTAAAGGAATGATTTTTTGGAGTGCTCCAGTATATACAGGCCCGATGGCGGTTCCAGGCACTTATCAAGTGCGCATGACTGCAGGTGGAAAATCGGTAACAGAAGCATTTGAAATTAAATTAGATCCAAGAGCTACGGATGTTCGCATTGCGGATGTGGAAGAAAAATTTAAATTAGCCATACAAATTAGAGACGAAGTTACTAAAGCCAACGACGCGGTAATTAAAATTAGAACCATCAAAGAAAAATTAAATACCGAATTGGCAACTGCACATCCAAAAGTCGCTAAAGAGTTAAAAAATTCCATACAGCAACTTTCCGTGATAGAAGAGAATTTATATCAAGTAAAAAATCAAAGTGCACAGGATCCTTTAAATTTTCCTATTAAATTAAATAATAAATTAGCAGCTTTAATGCGTGTGGTAGAATCCGGCGATTACAAACCTACTGACGGCTCCTATAAAGTGTTCGCTGAATTAAAAGCTGAACTTGCTAATGAATTAAATCATTTGGATTTTTTATTAAAACCTAAAAAGGGGTAAAATAAAATTTACGCTATTTAAAATGCGAAAGCTTATTCAAAAATAAGTGTACCAAATTTTTCATAATCATGGAAATTTAATCTAGTAGGCTGCCAGGTCCAATAATTACTTCCTTGATCATAATCTATTCTGTAAAAATTAGCACGCCATTTCATGCCCGAAATGGGTGGCACATTTTGCAATGGATTTAATAAAGTATAAGGAATAAAAAACTCTGCGGTCCAAGACTGTACTTGTTCTCCTTGCTTTTGAATGGAAGTGGCATGCCTAGTTTTACGCTCATTTTCATAATGCCAAGGACGCCATCCTAAAAACTTACCTTTATAATTGGGTACCAAAATGGGCAATTCATAATTAGTAGGCGATAATTCGTATTCAAAATAAATTACCGATTTTTCATCAGGCCAAAAAAATGCTTCTACTACATCTTCATTGTACAAATCTGCAAAGTCTTCTTTTAAAGTGGAGGTGATTTTTGCATCTTCTGATACATACAAACAATAAATACCAGAATCAGAATATAAAATTTTAAACTTTGAATGATAGTTTAAGCTTCCCGGATCTTTTTTACTAAGCTTTACAAATTCAGTGTTATTCCAATTGGCTGTATTGCCTGTTCCAGTTAACGTAAAATCTTTCGTTTTTTTAACGAGTAGCGGACTATTATTATTGGTTTGAGCTATCAACCCATTCCAATTTAAAAACAGAAAAGCCATCAAGCAGCTACAACGAATTATTTTTCTCATCATAAGTTTTTGTAGGGTCAATTTATTTTATAAGCATTGGGAACAATCTTCTTATTTCTGTTTCATTAGGTTGGGCACCGTATTCACATATTTCAAAAGCTTCTGCATATTTAGCATCAGCAGCTCTTTTAGCACCATACCATTTTGCCATAGCCTCCCTAATATTTTCTTTCATTGGATGATCGTAGGTTTTTTTAAGCCATTGTAATCTTTCTACTTTTCCAGAAGGAACGTCTTTTTCATATCTTCCTATCCAAGGCATCCACTCATAAAATTGGGATACATGCGCATCAAAAGCTGAAATCTTTTTATCAAAAGTGGTGGTCACATCTATGACGATGTCTGGTCTAAATGGATTGGGTCTTTGAAAATGATCTTGTGCGTATAAAAAAACAGGTGTTTTTCTTAAGGCGGGTGCATCTGGTGCCACATTGGGTACTTCTACCATATAGGCTGCATCTTGCACTAAGACGCCGGTGTAACGATGGTCGGGATGGTAATCATTAGGTCTTGGTGCAATCACCACATCGGCATTCCACTCTCTAATTTTTTTGATGATTTGTAATCTTACTTCTAAAGTTGGTAATAATGCCCCATCGTGATTGTCTAATACATCATATGTGATACCTAATCTTTTAGCTACTTCCTGTGTTTCTAAATATCTACGCGCAGCCAGTTCTTTTCCTTTCATAGTTTGATGTCCTGCATCACCATTGGTGACTGCTACAAATTTGACAGCATGCCCCATGCTTGCTAGCAAGGCAGCCGTAGCACCCGCTTCATTATCACAATCATCGGGATGCGCACCAATTACAATAATTCTACTTTTTTCTTTGATAGTTTGTGCGATCACCCATTGACATTGCATTAATAGTATAATGCCTAAGAGCCATTTTATATTTTTCATTTTATTATTTTTAATCAACCGTACTATAGAAACTTTTTAATTCCTTTTTATTTTTTAATTTAATTATTATGGTTTCAACAAACTTTCAAACCACTCCACATTGGTTTGCATAGTTTTTAAAACCATTCTTGGTTCACTAGGTCCATGTGGTTGTCTTGGTAATACTAAAAGCTTCACAGGAATATTTCTTCTTCTTAATGCATTGTAAAACATAATTGAATTACCCAAAGGAACTCTTTGATCTGCTTCCCCATGTTGTAACATTACGGGTGTTTGTACATTTTGAACATATCTTAATGGGGAATGCTCACTAAACATAGACCAATTATTCCATGGATCTGATTTAAAATAAGAAGGTAAAAATCCTTCAATATCATCGGTCAAGTTTTGAAAGCTAAGATCTACAACTGGCGCACCAATGGAAGCGGCTTTAAAACGATTGGTATGGCCTACAATCCAACTACTCATAAAACCACCATAACTCCAACCCATCACACCTAAGATAGACTCATCCGTAACGCCCATTTTAATCACCTGATCAACACCATTCATTAAGTCTATATAATCTTTTCCACCCCAATCTTGTCTATTAGCCATTCTAAAGTTATTACCATAACCACTTGATCCTCTTGGGTTTGGTCTTAAAATAGCATAACCATCCTCACTTAAAGCAGCTATAGGATAAGTACCTTGATTCGTGGCAATACAAGTTTGAGCAAAATTACCAGCAGGGCCACCATGTACATTTAATAGTAAGGGTACTTTTTTGCCAGCAGTATAGTGTAAGGGATAGGTTAATAAACCTTCAATTTCTAAACCATCGGCTCCTTTCCATTTAATAATTTCGGTTTTAGCTAATGGCAATGAAGCCATACTTGCATTGATAGAAGTAATTTTCACAGGAGCATACTCGCTTAATTTGCTTACATATAATTCAGGTAGCTGTGAAGTGTTTTGTAAAGTGAATGAAATATAACTATGTGTTGGATTAATTTTAGCAGCACCTATATAATTTTTTTCCCCTTTACTTAATTCACTCATACTTTTTCCATCTACACTTAATGTATAAATAGTTGTCATTGTTTTATTCATCTCTGACCATACAATATTTTTTCCATCCGCTGTCCAACCTACAATAGCTCCATCTTCATTAGGGGTTGCTTTTAATCGCCAAGTTTTTCCATCGGCTACAGTATAAATCTGCGCATGTTTTGCACCAGGCCAATCGTTAGGGTTCTCAGTACAATAATAACTAATCATAGTTCCATCAGGACTAAACTGAGGAGCAGATTCTCCTGCAGGGGTATTCGCAATGTTTTTAATTACACCAGTTTCAATATTGATTAATGCTATATCGCTATAGGTATTATCATTGGCTTTGGTAGATTTGCCATAACTGTATACAATGCTTGTCCCATCTGCATTCCAATCAAACGCATACACAGAAATATTTTCTTTTGTCAAAACTTTTTGAATATATTTTTGAGCAGAATCTTTATGATGGATCCAATAAACTTGTAATCTATTTTGCTTTAATTCTGACTCATATATATACCAATCGTTTTTTGCTTTTTTATTTTTTTCTTCTTTATCTGTTGCGGCGTCTGCTACGATCACAGCAATTTTATTTCCATCATTGCTCCATTCAAATTCACTTACGCCTCCTTTGGTATCTGTAATTTTTTCTGCTTCTCCGCCTGCCACTGGCAAAATGTAAACATTGTTTTTTCCATCACGAGAAGAGGTGAAGGCAATAGATTTATTATCAGGGCTCCACTTGGGGTTTGAATTATTTTTATCTCCAGTTGTTAATTGTTTAGCATTTGATCCATCTATTGCGCTTATCCATATTTGATTTACATATTCGCTTCTATCATCTGTCATCATAGCTTCTCTAATGGTAT
>Ga0194047_10000276_pt1 | contig 35023 bp, 27 predicted proteins | sample JunL225m_MetaG_2_FD_160070 | JGI IMG/M metagenome (GOLD analysis project Ga0194047, IMG submission 160070) | Anoxic zone freshwater microbial communities from boreal shield lake in IISD Experimental Lakes Area, Ontario, Canada - Jun2016-L221-5m | ecosystem: Environmental > Aquatic > Freshwater... | reverse complement strand
GTTTCAGTCATGCCGTAAGTTTGGGTGATAGGGATATTCAGGGCAGCGCAACGTTCCAGTAAAGGTTTTGGCACAGGACCGCCCCCGGTCAGCACACAGCGCAAGTGGGCAGGGTAGCCACTATCGCTGCTTTCATCCATCATACGTTGGAGCATGGTTGCTACCACCGAAATAATTGTGACGCGATTTTGGATGATAGAGAGATTAATTGCGGCAGGGTCGAATGACTCATGTAAAACTACCGGGATACCGTAAAGTACGCTACGTAGCAGGATAGACATACCGCCTACATGAAAGAGCGGTAAAACCGCCATCCAGCGGTCATCCTGCTGCAAGCCAAGATTAAGGCAAGATGCCAGCGCATTCCAAAGATGGTTGTCGTAGGTAAGCATCACCCCTTTGGGTTTGCCGGTTGTCCCCGAAGAATAGATGATGCTGTGTATTTGGTCTGTGGCGTAATATTCAGCTTGTCGAAAAGTAACAGGCTCTGTTTCTGCCAATTCCTCAAGGCTGAGAATTGGGCAGGTTGTGTATGAAGCAAGTTCAATAGCTTTGGAGGCATTTGGCGCATCATACAGCAGCAAGGTAGGTTGCACATCTTCAAGTTGCCAGCCTAATTCAGCAAAGGTCAAGCGGGTGTTGAGCGGTACTACTATCGCGCCAAGTTGTGGCGTAGCATGCATGGCGCAAACAAAGGCAGGGGTGTTGCCCAACAGCAATGCCACTCGCGCCCCTGCTTCTACTCCTTGCGCTGACATCTGCCCGGCATACACCAACGCCTTGTCGTAAAGCTCTGCCCAATGCAACGCCTCATCCTTGAAGATAAGGGCGATATTGTGCGGGGAAGATTCGGCACGCCGCTTCAGCCAGTCCGGTATTAGATTTTGTTCCGGTGTTTGTGTCATTAATTATGATTTTAGGATATTGCTTAAAAACAAGGGGCTTATGAACTTTTAGAAATTAATCCGTAAATATGTAAGAAAACCGGGCGCATCGCGAACCGCCCCTACAAATCGGTTCTCATGAGGGTTGGTTCGTAGGGGCGCATCGCGATGCGCCCGCGTTTGATGGTGAAATCTGGTAGATTTACCCCAATACTCATTTTACGGTTTTAATTGTTAATCTTCATAAGACCCTTGTTTTTATTCCAAATTAAGGTAGGCGCGGGAACTTTTTGAAATTGGGCTTGCGCTTTTCGACATAGGCGGTTTTGCCCTCTATCGCTTCTTCCGACATATAGTAAAGCATTGTGGCATCGCCCGCCAACACTTGCAAGCCCATCTGTCCGTCTAAATCAGCGTTGAAAGCCGCTTTCAGGAAGCGCAACGCAATCGGGCTTTTGTCCAGCATTTCCAAAGCCCATTGGATAGACTCTTCTTCCAGCCTTTCCAACGGCACTACGGTATTTACCAAGCCCATCTGTAGAGCTTCTTGCGCGTTGTATTGGCGGCACAGATACCAGATTTCACGCGCTTTTTTCTGCCCGATGATGCTGGCAAGATATGAAGAACCGAAGCCGCCATCAAAGCTACCCACTTTAGGACCAGTCTGACCGAAGATAGCATTTTCGGCAGCGATAGTGAGGTCGCAAACCACGTGCAGCACATGACCGCCGCCGATGGCATATCCTGCCACCACTGCGACAACGGGCTTGGGCATTACCCGAATCTGGCGCTGGAGTTCTAGCACGTTCAAGCGCGGCACTCCGTCCTTACCCACATAACCGCCTACGCCACGCACTCGCTGGTCGCCTCCAGAGCAGAAGGCTTTACCGCCTGCGCCTGTAAATAGCACCACGCCCACATTCGGGTCTTCATGCGCGTCCTTAAAGGCTTCGCTTAATTCAAAAAGGGTATCAGGGCGGAAGGCGTTATGCACTTCCGGGCGATTAATTGTGATTCGAGCGATACCTTCCTCGCACTTTTCATAGATGATGTCGCCATATTCTCTTGCTTTGTACCACTTTACCAACGGCATTATTTTATCCTCCTTGTAAAAATACAGAACTCACAAACAAGCGTTTTTAAACCTTTAGGAAATCCAGTACCAGACGGTCAAATTCATCAGGTTTCTCCAAATGTACCGCGTGTCCTGCCTCTTGCACAATTTCGAGGCGACTTTGCGGTATAAGTTCGCGCATTTGTTGGGCGATTGCACAGAATTTCAAATCTAGCTCTCCGGCTATGAGCAGAATCGGCATTTTCAGGCTATGTAGTTTTGCATGCAAAGGTTCTTGCATTCCAGTTCCTGCCCCGCGCAAACTGTTAGCCAATCCGATTGGGCTGTTTTGCAGACGGTGCGCCCGTTGCGCTGCTATTATGGCTGGCGACAATTGTTTTTGGCTTTCAAAGAGCGGAATATTTTCCCAATGATTTACAAAAGCTTCCAACCCTTCGCGCTCGATAAAATCTGCCAGTTTGCCATCGCTTTCACGCCGGTTAGCCCGTTCTGCCGGGTCTATTATACCGGGTGTTGCGCTTTCTAGTGCCAATTTTTTTATTCTTTCGGGCGCGGTTGTAGCAATATGCAATGCTTGTCTTCCACCCATCGAATAGCCGAGCAGAACCACCCGCGCTAAATTCAGGGTGTCTAATAGCTTTAGAAAGGCTTCGGTAGTGTGTGGAAGCAAATACAAAGCGGAGTCGGCGGGAGTGGACGAATTGCCGTGTCCGGGCGCATCTATCGCCAGCACATCGGCAAAGCCTGAAAACGCAGCAATATGCGGATTCCAACTAGCCGCGCTGCCGGTAAAGCCATGTAACAGGGCGATGGTTGTACTATGCCCTTCACGGCGGTAGTTGTAGGCTAGAGCCTGCTCCATACCCCCGCTTTTATCCTCTCGGCGATAGGTCCCCAGAACCGACGGTGCTGGATAACATTTTGAGCGCGTGTAGTCGGGACTTCGATTATTTTAAGTCCGGTTTTTGCAAAACTGCCGCTGACCGCTTCTCGGAAGGTTTGCCAGTTAGTGGAAAGGGTGTATTCTGCGCCATACAGAGCCGCGACATGGCGGAAATCCAACCCATGTGGCGTGCCGAATAATAGCTCGAAATTCTCTGGGTAAGAGGCTTGCGGGAGGAAGGAGAAAATGCCGCCCCCATCGTTATTTATCAAAATGATGGTGGCGTTCAATTGGTGCAATTTGGCAGCCAGCAGCCCATTCATATCGTGGTAAAAGGAAAGGTCTCCTATAACTAGCGCCAGAGGCGCACCAATAGCCGCACCCGTTCCCAATGCGCTGGATACCACCCCATCAATGCCATTTGCGCCCCGATTGCACATCAGCCGGATGTTTTTATCAGTGCAGGAGAAAAAGGTATCCATATCGCGCACGGGCATGCTATTGCTGCTAAACAGGATTGCGCCTTCCGGTAGCAATTCGCGCAATTCGGTAAAGATTTTGCCCTCAAACGGTTCTTCCAATTCGCGCATAATTTCCCGAACGGTTTCATGGGAAAGCCGAGAAGCTTCCAACCAACTCGACAACCATCTATTTTCGGTGGTACTTTGGGAGTCGGCAAACTGCAAGCAAAGGTCGCGGCAAATCAAGGTGGGGGCGGCATGGATAATCTCGCTTGCCAACATAGTCGGCTCTTGCCAGCCATCCCCGCTATCCACTACGATTTGAGGACATTCGGAGAAGCGTTTGAGCCACAGCAAAACAGGTTTGGCAGTGGGCATTGCCCCGAAGCGCAGCACAAGGGAGGGCGCGAATCCTGCTATTACCGCCTCATCTCTTAGAAAGGCATCATAATTATCTATTATTAGGCTCTTATCGTGTCTGCCTGTACGCAAACCGGAAAGAGGGTCTGCCAGAATTGGAAATTGCAAAGCCTGTGCTAGTTTTACCAATTGCTCCGGCAACTCCGGTTCGTCAATTGCTCCGCAGATTATTACGCCTTGTTGGTGAGAGGACAGAGCTTGCGCTAAGCTTCCAAGCTCAGCATCGGCGAGACGGCGAGGGGCTTGTGATAGAGTTACATATGCCTTTGCATTGGCGCGTCCTTGCCATACTTCAGGATTGCGCGTCTCTACGGAGGGTAACGGCTGACCGGGTATGGGCGCAGGAATGAGCGGTTCGCGGAACGGGAAGTTTATATGCACTACCCCGGATGGTTTTGCCAGCGTAGTTCCGAAAGCGCGTCCGGCGATGGTACGGGCATATCTCAGCATATCGTCGTTGGCTTCGGGCAAAGCGGCTTCAATAAACAGCTTTACATAATCCCCATATATTTTAAGCTGGTCAATTGCTTGCGGTGCGCCGTTGTTGCGTAATTCGGGTGGACGATCGGCAGTAAGTACCAGCAACGAGACTCGCGATAATTGTGCCTCAGCGATGGCGGGAAAGTAGTTAGCGGCGGCGGTGCCGCTGGTACACACTAGCGCAACAGGCTTACGGCTGGCTTTTGCCATGCCAAGCGCAAAGAAAGCGCTGGAGCGTTCATCATATTGCATCCAGATTTTTATGCTGCTATTGCGGGCAAAGCTATAAGCAAGCGGGGTGGAGCGTGAGCCGGGGCTTATCACTACATGCTGCATTCCTGCGCGTGCCAGTTCTTCTACAAAAGCGTCAATATAGGCATAGGTTGGGTTTTCAGGTTCGCGATACATTTCAGCTATTCTCTATGGCGGATAACATTACTCGCATTTTCAAATTGGACTCGGCGTACTCGCTATCGGGGTTAGAATCGCCCATAATACCGCAGCCCGCGAAAAGGGTTGCTTCTTTACCATTGACCAACGCGCAGCGCAGCGCAACGGCAAACTCTCCTTCAAAGCGACGGTCGAGCCAACCTACAGGGGCAGCATACCAGCCACGGTCAAGTTGTTCTCGCTCGCGAATGGCGGCGATGGCTTCGCGACCGGGCAAACCTCCCACCGCCGGAGTTGGGTGCAATTGCTCTACCAGTTGTAGGATACTTTTGTCGGCGGCTAACCTGCCGATTACGGGGGTAAGCAGGTGTTGTACGTTCTTGAGTTTGAGAAGTTGTGGCATTTCTGGCACATTAACTTCGGAGCATACTTTCTCGAATGCCTCTTTAATCATGCCTACCACAATCGCATGTTCGGAGCGGTCTTTGCCGCTATTCATCAAGCTATCGCCAAGACGGTTGTCTTCTTCTTGGGTAACGCCTCGCGCCATTGAGCCTGCCAGTGCCATAGTTTGTACCAAACCACCCTGTAAGCGCACCAGCCTTTCGGGGGTTGCGCCTGCAAAACACTGTTCGCCCCGGCTTATTGCATAGGTTATAGCGGTAGGGTAGCTGGCTTCTAAGCGACTCAACATTCGCGCCACATCAATTTTGTTTTCGGCGGTAACGCGGGCGGCACGCGCCAGCACCACTTTTTTGAATTTGCCGTTGGCTATATCTTCGGCGGTAGTTTCTACGATGGTTTTCCAAGTACGCGCGGGTAACAGTTCTTCAAACTTCAGTTTGCCCGGTTCATAGTCACGGTGGGCGGGTTGTACCAGAGCGTTATAAAGCTGGATAATATCTTCGGCTTTATCCCATGTATCGGTATTGGCGTTAAGGTGGACGTTGGCGGTAAGGTAGCAGCGTTCCCCGCTAAAAGTTAGTTGTACTTTTGGAAGAATCAGCAAGCCGTCAGGGTAGCCCTTCCATAGTGAGGTTCGTTTGTAAAGTGGGTCAAAGGAGTAGCCGCCCATCAGAGCAGGTCCGCTACCCCAAATATCATCCTCATTTATAATGAGCGCGTCTTGCAGAAGTTCTCGCCATTCGCGGGCAGCGGTTTCAAAACGACTTTCGCCTTCGGTGATAATTTCAAAAGCACTTCCGGCTCCGACAAGTGTAAAATTGCTATCAGGGCGCGACCAGAAAAAAGCGGTTTGGTTGCGTTGGTGCGCTCGTCCGAATAGCTCTATTGGGTTAGCCGCTTCAATCGGCACGGTATAGCTGACGAGAATGGATTTACCCAGTTCCGCCGCTTGCCGCACTCCCCTACTGAAGATATTTTCTAATTCGGTTGTACTTGTAAAAATTTCGGTTGCAATTGCCATCGAAATAACTCCGATTTTGATTCATCTTACGAATTTAACCCGACACCGCGCCTTAGCAATAACCGCAAAGTGGGGTACGCATCTTCCAGATTGGCAGGTTGCCCGGTCAACACCCAGCGCGTGACTGTTTCGTTTACCGCGCCAAACCATGCGATGCTTGCCACTTGACTATTGATTGGGGCAACTGCCCCTGCCCTTACCAGTTCGTCCAAATAGTTCTGCACCAGCGCAGAGAAACGCCCGTGTAGCTCCATTATCTTGTCATTAAATTCGTGACCTGCGCCAAGGGCTTCTACCAGAAAAAGCTGAGTGAGATGGCGATGGCTCCCAAAAGTTTTGAGCATATTTAACAAGAGAGCATCACCTTTTTTCAACAAATCTGGTTCGGCGTTAAGGGCTTCTTCGGCGCGAGAATGCAGCAAATTTGCCATGCGGTCGAGCAGAGTCAGGAATATCGCTTGTTTGTTGGGGAAATGAAAATAAATGCCACCCTTTGAAGTCTGCGACTCCACCACGATGTCATCCACACCACTATCCCGGTAGCCTTTTCTGGAGAAAATCTCTACTGCTGCCTCTAGTATTTTTTCGATTCGGTTCTGGCTGCGATCCTGCCTGTCGGTCATCCTAATTCCTTATCATACTACTGCAAAAACCGACCGACCCGTCGGTTGTTGGAATTGTAACAAATAAAACGTTGGAAATCAATAAAAATAGCGAGCAGAAAGTAAAATTTCATACTCGCTTTCTGTGAAGTATTTGAGCTTTAGTCACTGAATTGGTTCGTAGATTTCGGGAGCGCGACTTTCCAGAATGTTAAAAAGTCCGCCTACCACATATTGCTGGAAATGTGGGGAGGCACGATGTGTATCTACCGCTGCAAGGTCGGTATATTGCTCGTACAGAAAGAAGCGGTTAGATTGCGTGGGGGAGCGGTGCGCTATGTATTGCAAATTGCCCTGCTCTTGGCGAGTTGTCTCGGTCATAATTTTTAAGAGATTTATTGCTTCTTCTTCGTAACCGGGTTTGATAATATAAGTAACCGCTAGACAAATCATTGTCACTCCTTTGTTTAATACAAGCCGTGAATAGCTCTTTCGTCAGTTCGTGAGGGATGAATCAACTCAAAAAACAAATCCCTACGTTTGGCAGGACGGGGAATACCCTCGTTGAAAAGGCGGTCTTCGAGGCGGTCGAGCGCCTCTGCGAGTGGGGCGGGTTTGCCTTTTTCTAACGCCTTTGCCAGCAATGGAACTACCTGTGAGGAATCTTCCAAAGTAGTTAATTCAGCCTCAAGCCAATGGTCGAGCGGAACCCAGCGCCATTCCAGCCCAAAAATCAGCCGAGATAACGCTTTAGCTCCTCGCGCGATAATTAGACGGTTAGAAGCTTCGTAGCCTCGATTGAGGGTTTTTTCGGCGCGGCGAGGCACAATCCAAGTGTCAATAGTAGAATGTAGTAGGCGCAAATGCCTAAACTCAGGAGTCATTTGTCCCGCTTTTTTAACTGCGCTAGTTACAAGTCCGTTACGGTCGTATAATATTTGCCCACGTTGGTAGGGCCAATGGGCAAGGTCATGGGAAGAAGCGGCTCTCTGTTGTAGGTAGGAAAGGCTGATGTATTGTACATCATAAATCAATTTTTTTTTAGATTCATTCACCAGTATTTCGCCACATTCGGCAGGAGAAAGGAGAGCATGCGCTTCATCGCTCAGCACTACTTCGAGGTCATCATCGGAAAGCGAATCGGCATGCCCGTGTCCTTTGGAGCCAACCAAAACTATTCCAAGTACGTCAGCTTGCGCTTTCCATTCTTCGATTCTTGCAAGAGTTTGAGGAAAAAGCTCAGGCATAGACTTTTCTCCGGGATTAATAAAACCCCCTTACCCCGATTGGGGAAGGGGGCAATAAGTAGCATAACAAGTTTTAAATTGTTCCAGATTGATTATCGCCGGTATAGCATATAACGCTTGATTTCCTCGATAGCTTTAGTTACCGGTATATCGCGCGGACAGGCATCGGTGCAGTTAAAGACGGTACGGCAACGGAATAGACCTTCTGCTTCTCCCAGAACGGCAAGGCGTTCTTCTGCGCCTTGGTCGCGGGTATCGAAAATAAAACGATGTGCATTTACTATAGCAGCAGGTCCAATAAAATCGCCGTTTGCCCAGTAAGGTGGGCAACTACCGCTACAAGCACCGCAGAGGATACACTTGGTAGTTTCATCAAACACTTCACGTTCTTCGGAAGATTGTACCCGCTCGGCGGCAGGCGCAACATCATGATTAATCAGATAGGGTTTGATGGAACGATATTTGGCAAAGAAAGGTTCCATATCCACTACTAGGTCTTTGATAATAGTAAAACCGAGCATTGGCTCAACCTGAATTTTTTTGCCTATATCTTGTACCAACACTTTACAGGCTAGGCGGTTGCGCCCGTTGATACGCATTGCATCGCTACCACAAATGCCGTGTGCGCAACTCCGGCGGAAAGTAAGAGTACCATCCTGATACCACTTGATATTGTGCAGCACGTCAAGGATTCTATCAAGTGGGTCTGCTTCTAGTTCATAGGATTGGAAATGCGCCTTTTTATCCTTTTCGGGGTCGAAGCGCAAAACTTTCACCGTTACTTGCATCTATTTGAACCTTTCATTGCGAATTGTAAAAATACGCTAGTATTTGCGCTCCTTTGGCTGGAACCTAGTTATGGTTACGGGTTTATAGGCAAGGCGCGAAACACCGCCATCCTCGCTACGATAAGCCAGCGTATGTTTCAGGAAGTTCACATCATCGCGGTTTAACATATCCTCGCGATAGTGTGCGCCCCGACTTTCTTTGCGTTCTAGCGCACCTTTGGCAGTAGCTTCGGAGACTTCTAGCAGCGAGCCAAGCTCTAGAATTTCCAAGCGTTCGGTATTAAATTTGCTGCTTGGGTCTTGCAAGCGCACTTTTTGGTAGCGTTCTTTCAATTCCTGAATTTTCGTCAGGGCGTGGGTCATGCCTTTTTCGTTACGTACTACTTTTACATTTTCTTCCATTTCGCGCTGTAATTCTTTGCGAATGTCGGCGGCGACTTCCTTGCGCTTGGGGTCGCTGCCAGAGTTAACCCAACCAAGCAATTGGTTTGCTTGCCCTTCATGATTAGACGGCAGTTCCTCGAAATCTACCGTTTTAATAAATTCGGAAGCATGTATTCCGGCACGCCGCCCAAATACCACAAGGTCTAACAGTGAGTTAGTACCAAGACGGTTTGCGCCGTGTACAGAGACACATGCGACCTCACCCGCCGCGTACAAGCCGGGTAATACGGTAGCATTCTGATCTACTATAACCTGACCATTCACGTTAGTGGGTACGCCACCCATCGCATAGTGAGCGGTGGGTTGAATCGGCACGCCTTCCTTATACGGTTCAACTTTCAGGTAAGTACGGGCAAAATCGGTGATGTCCGGCAATTTAGCATCAATGACCTCTTTGCCGAGATGATCCACATGCAGGTAAACAAAGTCTTTATCAGTTCCTGCGCCACGTCCTTCCCGAATTTCTTGCGCGATAAAGCGACTTACCATATCGCGAGGGGCAAGGTCTTTTAAGGTTGGGGCGTAACGTTCGCAGAAGCGTTCCCCCTGTGCATTGCGGAGAATACCGCCTTCACCACGCGCTGCTTCGGAGAGCAATACGCCGATGCGATAAAGCCCGGTGGGGTGGAACTGGTACATTTCCATGTCCATCAAAGGGATTCCAGCACGATAAGCGCTGGTCATACCGTCACCAGTGCAAGCGTGGGCGTTTGAGGTAACTTTCCAGGCACGCCCGTAGCCGCCGCTGGCTAGAATAGCTGCTTTGGTTTGAAAGGTGTGCAATTCGCCCGTTTTGATGTCAATAGCCGTAACGCCAACGCAACGCCCGTTATTGATTAATATATCCATCAAGTGAAATTCGTTAAAGAAAGTTACGTTATTCTTGATGCCCTGTTGGTAAAGGGTTTGAAGAATCATATGCCCGGTGCGGTCGGCGGAATAGCAGGCACGGCGTACGGGTCCTTCTCCGTAGTTGCGGGTGTGACCGCCGAAACGGCGCTGGTCAATTTTGCCTTCGGGAGTGCGGTTAAAGGGCAATCCCATATGCTCAAGTTCATAAATGGCATCAATTGCTTCGCGTGCCAGAATTTCAGCAGCATCCTGATCGGTCAGGTAATCGCCACCCTTGACGGTATCGAACATGTGCCATTCCCAGTGGTCTTCTTCGCAGTTGCCAAGTGCGGCGCAGATACCGCCTTGCGCGGCTCCGGTATGGGAACGGCTTGGATACAGTTTGCTGATTACCGCCACGTTACCCTTGCCGACCAGCTTTATAGCAGCAGACAAACCAGCCCCGCCTGCGCCTATCACTACGGCATCATATTTATGGTACATCTCAGACTTGCTCCTCGTGAAAGAGAATTATTTTACCTGCACAACCGGATTAAAAGTAATGATGACCTGTGATCCGATTAGTATAAAGAATATACCAACCGCATATAAGGTAGATAGGGCGAACATACGCCAGCCTCTCGCGCTGACATAATCATAAATCAGCACCCTTGCGCCGTTCAAGCCATGCAGAAGCGCTAGAAAGAGCAAAATTAGGTCGTAGGTGCGCCAGAGCGGGTTAGCCCAACGATTTGCAACAAATTGGTAATCTATCACATCTACATTATTGAGTAGGTGCATAATTACAAGGTGACCGAGCGCAAAAATGATTAACAGAATACCTGAAACCCGGAAGAAGTACCAGCTATAGAGTTCAAATTGATTAGCGGGTTTTGGACGCGCGCCTTTGGACGTATAGCGGCGTTTCTGTTCGGATTTAGCTTGAGTTTCGACTGCCATAGATTTTAAAACTTCCTTTTTCTAGTAGAAAATACGGATTTTATACCCGCCATTTCATTGAAAAACCGTCTTAACTAAGTCCATTTTACGCTACTTAGCATTATTATAGCAGCGGGCAGCCACAGCGCCAGAAAAAGAACTAGGGTGAAGTAAAAAAGCTGCTTATGGTATTTGATAGCAGATTCCCAGAAATCTAGTAGGATTATACGCAAACCGTTAGATGCATGGAACAATACCGCTCCTACCAAAAGCACTTCAATAATACGAAAAGGTGGGATTTTGTAAAGAAAAACTAGGTCTTCATAGAAAATCGGACCAAGCCCTACCAGATAGGTATCGGCAATGTGCAGAAAAAGGAAGCCCAGAATCCCAACACCGGTGAGGCGATGGAGTATCCAGAGCCACATACCAAATTGACCACGATACATTTTTGTAATCCCCTTTGTGAGAAGGTTAGGTTTCTGCGTTGAAGTCTAAAGCCGTCTGTATTATCGCAATGAGCCAAATTAAAACGTTGTGAACATTATAACACTCTGAATTTAGGCTTGCAATAATGGGCTAAGGCATTTGCTTTGTGACAAGCTAAAGAGTTGATAAGCACATTGTCTTTTCACACTACCGAGTTTTTACTGGTGGGGAGGAATCGTGGGCGGTTAAGTTCATTATGAAGCGCGGATTGCGGTTAGGCTTTGCGGCGGCACACGTAGATTAATTTTTCGCTACCCGTGTTGTATTCATCAAACTCATAAGAACCATATAAATCCTCAATAGCGAACCCGCTTTTGTCGAGTAGTAGTTCCGCTTCGTAGCGATAAATGTAGCGCAGGTTAAAAGAGGTTGTGGTACGCCTCAACCTATTATCAATCTCGATTTCATCGAATAGATAACGATAATGGCGTTGTTGTATAGATGGCTCTGAGGTGGCGCTCAGGAAAACCTGTACTAGATTGCCGTTTTGGGGATTCTGGAACTCGCTATCCAGTTCAAGCCTTCCATCGGCGGGGTATTGCTCCTTGATTTCCGGGTTTTGTATGTCAAGAATAAACAGACCGGCGGGCGCAAGATGTTTGCGAGCAGCGTTGAGGCAGTCTATTTGTTCAGTCTGGTTAAGCAAATGCTGGAATGAATTTAGCGCGATGAAAACAAAATCGAATTGTTCGCGCAGGTCAAAATCGCGCATATCAGCTTGAAAGAAGCGAGCCGTTTCTTTAAAGCCAATCGCTTTTTTACGCGCAATTTCCAGCATTTTTTCGGAAGCATCCAAACCGGTAACTCTATAACCTGCTTCTAATAGCGGAAGTGTAACCCGCCCTGTGCCACACGCCAATTCCAGCACACGCGCATTAGCTCCAGCGCGGCGTACCATCTCAATGTAAAAATCAAGGTCAGCGTCAAATTTCGCATACTTGGTATCGTAATATTCGGCGATGTTATCGTAGGGATTCACAATTGTTCCGGTTCTGCTTTCTGGCAAATATATATAATGCGTGGGCTTTCGGTGGCATACTCTTCAAAGTAATAACTGCCATAAGACTCTACTATTTTGAATCCGGCTTTTTCTAGCAGACTCTTTAGCTCGTCCGCGTAAAAATAGCGCAACTTAAGGGTGGTATTACAAACCAAATCGTTATTACCGCCCGGTAGCCTTTCGTAGTACATGTAGCGACGAGTGCGAATCTGGTGGTGAGGAAAGTCTGTGGTAATGACCTTCAAGGTGACGGAACTTTGACGTTCGGAATCATGCATGACACCATAAAGCTCGATTAGTTTGTTGGCAGGCTCTTCATCGGGGGTTGAATTATCCATTGCCAGCACAAAAATACCCTGAGATGCCAGCATTTCTCGCGCATTCTCAAGGCAAGCAATCTGATCTTCTTCTTCATGCATGTGTTGGAAGGTGTTGAAGCCCAGAATGACCATCTCGAACTTTTCAGAGCCAAGAACGGCGCGAGGGTAACGCATGTCGCCTTTAAGCAAGCGGGTACGCGCTTGAGTGCGTACAGGTAGGGCTGTTAACTTATTACGGGCGCGTGCCAGCATTTCATCGGAAAGGTCTAACCCGGTGACTCGATAACCTGCTTCTACCAAGGGCAAAAGCAAACGCCCTGTACCACACGCCAGTTCCAGAATATGCGGGTCAGCCCCTACTTGCCGAACGATTTCCAGATAAAATGGATGGTCGGCGGTTACATCAGAATAATACAGGTCATAATAGTAGGAGAAGCCCGCATATTCATCCAAAATTACGCTCCGCGCAATGCTTCCACCAAGCAGTCAATCTCTTCTTTGGTGTTCATTTCGGTGCAGCAAAAGAGCAAGCAATCGTCATATTGCGGGTACTCATTGCCAAGGGCATAGCCGCCGATTATTCCGGCTTTTTTACAAGCTGTTTGCACCTTTTCTACGTTCGGCACACGCACTAAGAATTCATTGAAGAAAGCGCCTGACAACGGCAAGCTGTAACCGGGAAGTTTGGCAATTTCGTTAGCAGCATAATGGGCTTTGTGATAGCATTGTTCGGCTACTTCGTGCAAGCCCTGTTTGCCCATTGCGCTCAGGTAAACGGTAACTATTAGTGCAATCAAGCCTTCGTTGGTACATATATTGCTGGTGGCTTTTTCGCGGCGGATATGCTGTTCGCGAGTCTGAAGGGTTAGCACAAAAGCGCGTTTGCCTGTTTTATCGGTGGTTTGTCCAACTATGCGACCGGGCAAGTTGCGGATATATTCATTGCGACAGGTGAAAACACCCACGTAAGGTCCGCCAAAGCTAGGACGCATTCCGAGACTTTGCCCTTCGCCTACCGCAATATCCGCGCCACATTCACCGGGCGGTTTGAGCAAGCCCAATGAGGTAGGATAGGCTGAAACTACAAACAACGCCCCTTTGGCATGGGCAGCATCCGCCAGCTTTTTCAAATCTTGAATCTGCCCCAGAAAATCAGGCTGTTGAACCAATAACGCAGCCGTCTGGTCATCAAGGGCGGCAACCGCTTCCTCTATGGTTTCGTATTCAGCGATAATAATACCTTGCGGTTCAGTGTAGGTGCGCGTAACGGCACGGGAGTCAGGATGAACTGTTTTAGGGATAATTACTTTGTGCCTGTTAGTGACGTTTACTGCCATAATGGCGGCTTCTGCCAACGCGCTTGCTCCGTCATACATAGAAGCGTTTGAAACATCCATGTTGAAGAGTTCGCCCATCATGGTTTGGTACTCGTAAATGGCTTGCAAAGTACCCTGACTTACTTCGGGCTGGTAAGGAGTATATGCGGTATAGAACTCGGAACGCCCAACTAAATGCCCGATTACACTAGGTACATAGTGGTTGTAGCTACCTGCGCCTAGGAAAGAGGCATGCTCTCCCAAATTCCAGTTACGGGAAGCCAAACCGTTCATCAGGCGAGTTGTTTCCAGTTCAGAAAGGGCTTTGGGGAGGTCAAGTTTAGGAAAGCGTACCTGTTGCGGCACAACCTCGAAAAGCTCTTCAACCGAATCTACACCGATGCTTTTGAGCATTTCTTGACGCTCAATATCGGAATGCGGCACATAGTTCATCTCGTTTACCAGCCTGTTTCTAGTAAAAGTATCCTTACCTATGGGTTATCCCATAGGTAAGCACAAAATTGATTAACGTTAGCGGGATTCTAGATAAACCTGCTATTTGCCGATTAAGGCGCGATAAGCCACTGAATCCATCAGATTATTCAATTCAGCCAGATTACTGGCTTTTAGTTTGATAAGCCAGCCCTCACCGTGAGGGTCTTTGTTTACCAGTTCGGGCGTGTCCACTACCGCTGCGTTAACCTCGATAACTTCGCCAGACAAGGGGCTATAGAGATCCGAAACGGTTTTGACCGATTCAATTACGCCGAAAGTCTGGTTTTGGGATAGTTGCTTGCCCACATCAGGCGCGTCCACATAAACAATATCGCCCAGTTCATCCTGTGCAAATTCGGTAATGCCCACGATGGCGACATCGCCTTCCACTTTTACCCATTCATGTTCTTTGCTGTACTTCAAATTTTCAGGGAAATTCATGGGATTAACCTCTCCTTACTTTTTTGCTTTCTTATAGAAAGGCGTTTTAACCACGACCGCCTCCGCTGGCTGGTCGCGTACCACTACCTGAAACGTTGTACCTACTTCGGCAAATTCTACCGAAACAAGCGCCAACCCGATATTTTTGCCCAATGATGGCGAAGGAGCGCCGCTAGTCACAAATCCGATTTCCTTGCCATCTTTGGTTATTTTGTAACCGTGTCGCCCAATTTCGCGACCTTTCATTTCAAATCCAACTAACTTACGTTTTACACCTTCTTTTTGTTTGGAAACTAGGTTCTCACGTCCTGAAAAATGACCCTTATCCAATTTTACGAAGCGCTCCAACCCGGCTTCTAGCGGGTTAACTCTGGCATCAATATCGTTGCCGTACAACGCCATTTTAGCTTCAAGGCGCAAAGTATCGCGTGCGCCCAAGCCGATAGGTTTTATGCCTTTATCCTTGCCCGCTTCTGAAAGTAAATTCCATAGATTTTCAGCGTCTGCCGCTTTCACAAAAATTTCGTAGCCATCCTCACCGGTATAGCCTGTGCGGGCTACTAACGCCTGTAGCTCGCCTACTTTGCCGCTGGCAATGCTGTAGTATTTCAAATCGCCAACTGCTACATCGGTTAGAGGGGCGAGAATTTCAAGAGAGCGTGGTCCCTGAATGGAGATAAGAGCGGTTCGTTCGGAAACATTCTGGATTATAACGTCGCTGCCTCGAATTAGGGAACATTCAAGCATCCATTTATGGTCTTTAGCGATGTTGGCAGCGTTTACGACTACATAATATTTGTCGGGAAGGCGGTAAACAATCAAGTCATCTACAATGCCACCGTCTGGGTAGCACATAAAATTGTATTGCGCCTGCCCAACTTCCAATTTAGATATATCATTGGTGCAGAGGTATTGCAAAAAATCCAGCGCAGTTGCGCCGCTAACTTCAAATTCACCCATGTGGCTCAGGTCAAAGAGACCGACAGCGGTACGAACGGCTTTATGTTCGTCTAGTATGCCGCTGTATTGAACGGGCATGTGCCAACCCCCAAATTCAATTAGACGCGCTCCGATTTGCTCGTGTACCGTGTGAAGAGGGGTTTTTTTCAAACTCTTGATATCGGTCATTTTGTTTTAGACCTCAAACTTTGCTGTCGTTCCGATTGTAGTTTTAACCTGAAGTAAAAGACTTTCTCTATTTTAATGTCCAGCCTCATCTAAGTCAAACCGCCTCAATGGCTGACTCAGGGCAATTCAGAGAATACTATTTGTAACTACTAGACCGGGAACGAAAAAGGGTGCAAAGGAAGGGTAGGGGTTAATAGTTACAAGCATCAGGCGAAAAGTAAGCTTTACATAACAATCCTATATTCCGAGCAAGTGATAAAGTAGATGAAGGGTAGGACTGAAAATTTCTTGTTCCAAGAACTCATTGATTGGGGTAGTTACGAGCTTTCTAGCGAAAATGACGTTAAGAGATTTAGCTTATTAGGAAGCTTTAAGGTCAAATCAAATTGTAAGAACTTAAAAGCTGTTATACTGTAATCGTTTATTGCCAACCTTAGACGGAGAAATTAGTTGAAATCTGACCCTTCTATAGCTCTTACCGAGCAACAGCAAACTATCGTCCAGCATAATTTTGGACCAGCACGGGTATTTGCAGTAGCAGGCGCCGGGAAAACTACCGCGATGGTGCAGCGTATTCGGCGGTTGGTAAAAGAGCAAGTCTTCCCGCCCGGCAGGATTTTGGCTTCCTCTTTTAATAAATCTACAGTTACTGACCTCCAAACCGCCTTACAAGAGTGTCCTCAATGCCATTTAGTTAAAACCCGCACTTTGCACCAAATAGGAAATTGGGTTTTGAAGGTAGCGCAATCACAGGGCTATTTAAATCCTACTGCTCAAACCTCTGAAGAACTTGAAATGCAAGGGGCAGACAGAAGAATTTTACAAATAGCGGTTGCCAAATCCAGAGAGCAAAAAGTAGCTTATTGGGAGAAATTGAATGACCTAGACCAAGAAGACTTCCTTAGTCAACTTGGTCAGTGGAAAGGAAACCTTCGTTATGCTAACTTGGCACAAGCCAACCTACCACCGGCAGCCTTAAAAATAGCTACTCAGGCGGTTGCCCCTCGCGGTTTCGAGTGGTATCTCGACCTTTATCGGCTTTTTGAAGATATTCGTAAGCAACACGGTTGGATTACTTTCGATGATATGCTTCAAACAGGTTGGGAATTGTTAATTCGTTATCCAACTTTGCGGGATAAATTAGCGCAGCAAGCTGATTGTGTATTGGTGGACGAGTTTCAGGACATCAATTTGGCTCAATTTGAAATTCTGGACTTGATGACTTCTGGTCATCGAAATTATATGGTAATCGGAGATGATGACCAAACTATTTATGAGTGGCGGGGAGCTAACCCCAAGTTTATATTGGAGGAATTCGGGCGGCGTTATCAGCCGCAGGATTATCTGATAAATGATAACTTTCGCTGTAATGCTGCTCAAATAGCCTTAGCAAACCGGGTAATCGAGCTTAACCAACAACGCCACCCCAAACATCTTAGCCTAACCAGAGGCTTCGAGGGTATTACCGAAGTTCATACTGAAAAAAGCAAAGAAGAAATGGGTCGCCACATAGTGACCAGAATCAAACAGGTTTTGGCGGGTGGCACAAAGCCTACCGAGATTGCAGTATTGGTGCGTTTGTATAGCCAAACTTCCTACATCGAGCAGCATCTTATAAGAGAAAAAATAGCCTACCGCGTAACCGGCAATTTACCTTTCTACCAACGACCTGAAATAGTGGCGCTGCTGGATTATTGTCGCTTGGCTAAAGTTGAGCATAACTTAATCCGTAATAATGGACTTACTCCAGCCGAAGTACAGGAGTTTGAGAATGCCTGGAATAATACGGGTCTTCCGCTGATACGCTATCTACCTAAAGAACTTAAGAAAGCGATTCGGTTAGCCGTAGTACAAGCTTCGCTACCATTAAGCTCAATATTGCTCGGTATGAAGGACGCAGTCGAGAAGCCGAGCATCGCCGATAACCTAGAGAAAATAGCTCTTTCGCTACAGTGGTTGGCGGCAGAATTGGAAAACCCTTTTGTTGGACAGATATTGGATGAATTGGACACCCGCCTGAAATATAAAGATTATTTGCGTCGCCAGAGTGGGTTTGCTGAAACCGGTGAGAACCGCGCAGTCAGTGTGGAAGCTTTTATTGATTATTCACGGGATAAGGGCAGTTTGCTAGAATTTATGCAGCATATTGTTGAACTTGGGACACGCAGGACGGGATATATCAGTAAAGAGCCACAGAAACAACTCATTATTAGCTCGATCCATCAGGCTAAAGGTTTGGAATGGCAGGTAGTATTTGTGCCAGATTGTAATCAGGGAACTATCCCGTTTGGGGTAGGAAGTAGCCAGTCAGGAAAATTAGAGGAAGAACGCCGCCTGTTTTATGTAGCGCTTACCCGGTCAAAAAGCGAGCTTAATCTGTATGTGGTTGAAGGTCGAGAACTGTCGCAGTTTCTTATGGAAGCCCGTTATCGTCAAACTTTGGAGGGAGTAAAAGCGATTGACGCTACCCTGAAATTATCGCCGGGCAGTTGGCAAGCGGGAGATGTATTGCCACTAGCCAAACAAATTAAACCCTTACATCTGGAACGTTATTTCAAATTGTGGTGGAAAGCCGAATCGGAAGAAAAACAGCAAATTGCTGACAAAGTTCAACACTTTTATACAGCGGTGAAGGGCTTAAAGGCTGAGGCTAAGCTAGGTTTGCAGTTAGGAGATTTGGCATTTTGGAAAGAAATTGCCCCTCGGCAAATGCCATTGTCAGGCTTAGAATTTCCCGGTCTGCAACAGCTTATAAGTTTTTCCACTCCGCTTGTGGAAAGCGAGAAGGTTGTTAACTTCAAATTCGGCGATGATATAAAACATCCCACTTTTGGCGTTGGTAAAGTGATAGCAGTGGAGATTTCAGAGGTTGACCAGTTAGTTACAATTCTATTTGACAAACTCGTTATACGAAAGATTTCTGCTCTTTATGGGAAATTAGAATTAGTTTGAGCTATTGCTATTACCCTAGCCCTGCTTTCCTCAATGCGAAAATTTGACACACCCCATATTACTTCAAATTGTGGAAAAGAGACCCGGACTATGCTATTATTCCTCTGACTATTTTGGAGTAAAAATCGTCTTTTTCAGGCTATTTTGAAGACTAAACCTAAAACCAACACTTCCCATTTTGAACCATCTGCACAGGGACTTCCACCGTACCCGATTCCGGATACGCGGCGCAGTCATAGGCTTATGCTTGTTTATGTCTCGCTGCTGGCGCTACTTTACTTTGTGGCGGCTCAGCCCATTGCAAATGCGCCTGCTAATTCGCGCAGCCTGTGGGGGTTGGCTTTTGCGCTGGGCGCTGAGCAAACGTTTATTATTGATAGCGCTGCTACCGGGTTGCATGGCTCGTCTTTGCTCAAGCCGGGAGATTCCCCCAATTCTGCTTACTTTGAGGGGCATTATTATTCGGGTAGTGCGCCGGGAGCGGCTATTGTGGCTCAACCCTTTCTGCAAATCGGGCGGTTGGTAGGCAACCCTGAAGCTTGGGGATTAGCCTTAACCGCTTTGCTGGGAGCGGCAACAATTTTGTTGGTATATGCCGGAGCGTTAAAGCTCGGTTCGTCACAGCAAAGCGCCAGATTTGCCGGGCTGGCGTTGGGTCTGGGGACTTTATTGTGGAGGGCGACGGGGCAATTCACCCCTTCAATTTTCTCTATTTTTTTATTAAGCGCGGCTCTATTGCTGGTTCTTCCGCCGTTGCCCCGTACTCTGGCGCAATCTGTTAAGCACGGTTATGAACGTTTAGATATATCCGAGAGTTTATTACTTGGGGCATTGCTTGGCTTTGCCGTTACGGTGGATTACCAAAATGCTTTATGGCTACCACTTTTTGCCGGATATATGTTTTTTATCAAACGTACTAGATTGCGTGGTTGGTTGGGCTTAGCGGGCGGATGGTTCGTTGGGTTAACGCCGCTATTTTTATATAACACCGCTATTTTCGGTAAACCTTGGGCTTTCAGCTATGGTTTTCTTTTAACCGATAAACAAGCTACTAGTTTCAAAGGTCAGTTTTTAAACGGGTATAACATTAGCCAACTCTGGCAAGCTTTTTTCGCATCTGGTCGGGCTTCCTTGGGCATATTTGTACTGCTTTTTGGCATTTGGGGATTAGTGGCATTGAGCGGTCAAAGGGGAAAGCGCGGCGCAACCTTGCTATTGGCAAGTTTGATTATAGGGATAGTATTGACTGGTTTAATGCGCCGCCCTATTGGGGAAGGCGAGGTAATGGCGGATTTTATCGCGCCGATTATTGTGCCGCTTGCCTATGGCAGCGCAATTTGGTTTGAGCGAATAATGTTTCTCACTCGCCTTGAATATCGAGGTCTGCCTACCTTTTCCACGCTTGGCATTGCGCTCTACTACCTGATTTCCCCGCCCGGTCCCGGCTTTCACAACATGCAGAATTTATTACCGATATTGCCGCTTATTTTGCTGGCGGCACTGGTTAACTGGCTTTTCTTGAGTAAAAAGAGACCTGTTTTTTTACAGGTTCGGTTCGATTTCAACTTCAAAGCCTTTCTTATCGGTGCTTTGATATTAATTGCGCTTATTCCAATCTTTATGTTTCCAGCAGGGAAAACTGCTTTTGCCGAAGGGCAAGGTAATAACTTGCTTTATAATCCTGAATTGAAAATAGAAGCCGGTAAGGCGGTAGGTTGGTACGGGTTGGTTTCAAACCAAGTGAAAGGCTCAGCGCAATTTCAACCTTATTTAACGCCGGTACTGGGGGGCAAGCTTTACGGACTGGAGTTCAGCGCGACAGGTGCAGGGGCTTTGAAGGTTAGTTGGATATGGAGCGATGAAGGGCATGAAGTTCTGAACAGTTTTACGAATGCTTTTGCCCTTAATAATTCCCAAACTTACCGAGATTTCCGGGCTGCCCCACCTGCCGCTACGTATTTGCAATTAGTGTTTGACCAAACCTCCGGCGAAATTGCCTACAATCATATTGCCGTTTTTGAGAATGGCGTTCGGGTTGAACCGCTGAAGAATTACGCTACTGCCGCCCTTTCCTTTAGTTTTGATTGGGAGAGCGCGATGGGCGGATTGGTACACAGTCGGGGTGGTGGGGCAAGTTCGTTGGGTGAGTCTGGCGGGGATGCGCTGACCGAGGAAAATAAAAAGGCGGTTTTAGATTACGCCGAAGAACGTGGCATGGCGATGCGACAGGGCACGGATAACCTACTCAACATTTTCCAAAAATATGGGGTATCCGGCACTTTCTATGCTACAGGTTATAACTTGCTGGATGGCAATACCGCTAAGCATACTTTCTCCGCTAACCCGATTTATCGTTGGGCTAAGACACCCTATTGGGAGAATGATTTCTGGGCGCGTAATCCTTGGTATGGCTCTGACCCTTATGGTACTTACCAATCTGACCCTGCTTGGTACTTTGGCGACCAAACCGACCGTTTGCAGCAAGGCGGACAGGAAATTGCCAGCCATACCTTTGGGCATTTGCTGGTTCGCGCCGCTACTCCTGCCGACCTTGCGGTGGACTTGAAAGAGTGGCTTACCGCAGCGCGGACGAAAAACCTAGCGTCCCCACGTTCCTTCGCCTTTCCTTGGAAGGGCAGCAACAGCCTTACCCCCGTATTTTATGATGTACTCTATGAGGCAGGTTTTCGCTTTATCACCCGCACTTACAACCTTGACCAAGGTTATGAGCAAGACTCTAAAGAGGGCTATATCTCTTATCTGAACTCACAGCGGGATGCCAACGGCAAACCCCTACGTTCTGCTACTCCTCCGCCCGATAATTATTATTTTTATCTTGACCGAGTGCATTATGCCATTACCAATACAAAAACTGGAAAAACCGAGCGTTCAACGGACTCGCGCTTTCTGGTATTGCATGACTATCAGTTGTTATCGTCTACCGCCAGTGAGCAGGTCTCTAACAACTTGGTAGATGAGCTTTTGCGGAGGCGTGGCGGTTATGGTAGCATCTGGACACATCCTGAAGCGGTCAGCAGCACATCGGATATGGCAGAGTGGGAGCGCGTGGTAGCTTACGCGGCGCAAATGCGCGAAAAAGGTTTGTGGGTGGCTGGAGTAGAGGCGATTATGCAATTCAGGGCTGATTCGCAACAAATTGGGGTAAAAAGCGAAGTTTCCGGCAAGCGCGTGAAGATTACTTTGCATAATCCTGTTGGATATGCGCTGGAAGGATTAACCCTGACTCTGCCCGCGCCTATCAAAAATGCCCCCGACGCGGTGAGCGTTCGTGGCGCTCAACTGGTTGCTCCTAAAATACCGGCAAATGACTCTATCACTTTGGAGGTAGAACTCGCCTGATAAGTGCATTTTTACATAAATATAGGGCGGGTTTGCTTTTTGGCTTGCTCATACTTGTTGGGTCAACCGCATTGCTAACATTGGCGTACTCGCTAAAAAGTGAATTTAGGCTGGCGATTGGAGAGTTTGGGGATGCTCCCTACCTAAGCGGTTTTAACAGCGATGAACCCGGCACCCCTCGCTATCGTTGGACTGGCGGTAGCCGTATTACTGGAGGGCAAACCTCCGCGCTTGTTAATTTCCCGTTCCTTCCGGCTAGTGGCGCAGAGAATCAGGTGAAAATCCAAGTGGGCGCGGCTTCGGCAAAAGATTCTGGGCAAAAGAACCCCCCTGTAGTAGCCATATTGGTGAACGGGGTTGAAATTGGCAAAGCGCAGATGCCGGAGGGAACGGTAAGCGACTTTGAATTTAAAGTTCCTGCTGCCGCGTTGCGCGATGATTATTTTCTGGTAGAATTGCGCTCCCCGATTTTTAGCGCGAGTGGGCGACAACTTGGCGTTAAGGTGCAAGAAGTAACCCTACTGACTGCCCCTACCATACGCATTCCCCCCTTTGAAGTGTGGTTCTGGGCGTTGGTTTATACAGCGGGTGACGGGTTGGTTGCCCTTAAAGTTGTACAAATGTGGCGCAAACGCACCGCTATTTTTATAGCAACGGTGGCGGGTTTGGCGCTTTTAGTTCCGCTGTTGGCTATACCATATATGCTGCCGCACAATATCAACCTGTGGTACGGTCCCTCAAACTCTACGCCCTATTTGGTGCAGGTGGCGGCGTGGGTAATGGGCAGCGTGGGTGTGCTGGCATGGGTTAGGGAAATCGGGAACTGGCTCTGGGAATTTCCGGCGAAACTTGAGGAGGGCAACCTTGCTCGTACTATTTTGCTGGGTTTCAGCGCTTTGTATGTGGTTTACGCCCTGCTATTTATCGGGCAAATGGATTTTATCGGGCATGCGGATTATGCTGATAATGCGGTGGTAGCGCGAAACTTGATACGCGGAAACGGGCTATCTGCCGATTATGCCGCTCAATTTTATACCCGCTATGACTTGCCGCGCCCTGCCGATACATGGCCCCTTTTGCAACCGCTTATGATTGCGCCATTCTTTTTATTATTTGGTCCTACCGCTTTTGCTGCCAAACTGCCAAACCTGATAATTGTGCTGACGTTGACATGGGCGCTCTATCGTTGGGGTACGCGCTACTTCAACCGCAAAACGGGTTTGGTCGCAAGTTTATTGAGCTTGTCCTCACCTGTTTTCTGGGAAACAGTGGCGTATCCGATAAATGACATCGGTTTTACTCTCTTTGCCTTTCTCGGTCTGCTGAACCTGTATCGTGCCAGCCAATATCACCCTTTATCCGGTGCAGCGGTTTCGGATACCGTCCCTGTTTATCGCGCTGTTCCTCGCCAAATTTACCAATGGCTGGTGTATCCGGCTCGAAAATATTGGCTGTGGGCGGGCTTATGGTGCGGTTTGCTGCTATGGAGCAAGCCTAGCGGTGCGGTTGTGTTGGTAGCAGCGGGCTTGTGGCTACTTTACCAGAAGTTTTTTAACCGCGAAATCAGAATCGAGTGGAAAAACCTGTTACTTTGGGGCATTCTGGCGTTGCTGGTTTTCTCCCCATACATGGCACGCAGCATGCTTATGAGCGGAAGCCCGGTTAATAGCACCGAGCGTTACGATGTGTGGTTGCTGGAATACACCCCTTGGGAACATATCTACGACCTGTATTATCCCGATAACCGTCCGTTACCGGAGCCTCGCTTACTAATGAACTACGGCTTCGATACGGTCTTAAAGACCAAATACACCCAATTCCGGGATGCCGCAGAGGATTTTATACAAGGGCGTTATATTGCTCCGGTAGTGTGGGTTTTTGCGGTAGTCGGTTTGTTCGGGCTATCGCGCCGCCGTTATGGGCTGTTGGCATTGCTGGCAAGCGGTTTCGTAATATATCTGCTTTTTATAAACCTATACTGGCATTACGAGATTCGCTATTTCATGGTTTGGTTGCCATGGTTCTACCTGCTGGGGGCTTATGGATTGGGCTGGCTCTATGACAAAATGCGCCAGAATGAGAATACTGCAAAAATTGGCAAGTTGGGCATCTGGGTATTATTTGGTTCGTTTCTGATAATGACGCTGCCAAATATCCCGCAAATTACCGATGCTGGTTATACCGGAAAAACCGGAATTGTGATAACCTCGGAGTGGATAAAGCAAAACACACCTGCCGATGCGGTTATAATGACTCGCGCACCTTGGGAACTGAGCTTCCATAGCGACAGGCGCAGCGTTATGATTCCAAACAATATCCAAACGCTGACGCAACTCAAGCCTGTAATTCGCGACTACAAAGTGCGCTATTTACAGCTTAATTATCTGGATACAGGCAATTCAATTTGGCGAGAGCGCCCTGCCCTCTGGAAATTGCTCAATCGTGAACAAGTTCCCGGCTTTAACAAGGTCTATGAATGGGGCGATTTTGTGGTGTATGAGATTACCGACCCGAATTTGCTCAAAGAAAATTAGAGGTTGGCACAATTCCCCACATCGTGGTAGAAATGCGCCTCTATGATTGCTTTAACGGGCAATTTACTCATTTTCTAGCCTTATTCTGTTACGCACGCCACTTACCTGTTCTTCAAGCATCAATCGTTTGCGGTATTCATTAAGCCATTGTTTGCCTTGAATAGCGCGTAAGTTATCAGGGTTGATTGTCAGGCAATTATCCAGCGCGGTTTCTATATCGTTCGGTGAGTCAACTGCTCCGCTCATCCAGAGCCAGCCTTCCTCGCTTAGTTCGTCCAGACCAAGATACTGCATAAGAAGTTCGCGTGCTTCTGCTTGCATGCCGTTAAGCACAAGACGCGCTCCATCAACGAGTAATCGCCGCGTTTCTACGTCCATTTCCACACAACTTTCTAAAATCTTGACCGAAACCTACATCGCAAAATAGCTTAGAGGCTTTCCATTGTCAGCTTTGCGCCACCCGGTACATACTTAAAGTCAATCGGATAATGTCCATTAAAACATGCGAGGCACAGGCGGTTTTTGTTGATACCGGAAGCAGTTACAAAATTATCAACGGAAAGAAAGCCTAGTGAATCGGCATCTACATGCTGCCGGATTTGCTCAACAGTCATATGGTTAGCAATCAGTTCTTCATAAGTACCGGTATCAATCCCCAATACACAGGGGTGGAGAATTGGGGGAGCGCTGATACGCAGATGAACCTCACGCGCCCCGCCGATGGTACGTAGCATACTGACAATGCCTCTAGTGGTATTGCCTCGCACAATGGAGTCATCTACTACTATCACTCGTTTACCTTCAAGGATTGGGCGGAGGGGATTTAGCTTTAACTGGACGCTACGGCGGCGCATTTGTGGGTCGGGTTGTATGAAAGTACGCCCGATATAACGGTTTTTTATAATCCCTTCACGGTATGGTAAACCGCTCTCCTGTGCATAACCGGCGGCGGCGGGAATACCGCTATCAGGTACGCCTATTACCAAATCAGCTTCTACAGAATGTTCTCGCGCCAGCCAACGACCTAATTCTTCTCGCACCATATAGACATTACGCCCCGAAATATTACTGTCAGGACGCGCAATATAAAACAATTCGGTGGCGCATAGCGCGGCTTGATGTTCTGGGGCTTCCCAACGTGGCAATCGGGAGATGGTTTTAGCTCCACTTTCGGACAATTCAAGAATTTCGCCCGGTTCAACATCAAACTCGTAACTGGCATCTACCGTGTCAAGAGCGCAGGTTTCACTGCAAACAATCCAGCCACCACCATCATTAAGTTGCCCGACACTGAGGGGGCGAATGCCAAAAGGGTCACGTATGGCATAAACGTGGTTTTGGGTCAGCACTGCTAGGCTAAAAGCGCCTCTCAGGCGTTTAGCTCCGTTATATAGTTTTTCATGCCAATTTGCGCCGGGGGCTAATGCTAGTATATGAGTTATAACTTCGGTGTCGGTAGTACCGCCTAACTTAACTCCGGCGGTTAGCAATTCTTCCCGCAATTCAGGGGCGTTTACTACGTTGCCGTTATGCCCTACCGCCACATAACCCAATACAGGGTCATGCGCTTCAAAGGGTCCGGCATTGGAGAGGTTGCTGCTGCCAGTGGTGGAGTAACGCACATGCCCTACACCCATGTAACCTTGTAACTGGCTGAGGATTCGGTCATCGAACACTTCACTGACCAATCCCATACTTTTACGCATTTGCAGTTCTTTGCCATCCCAAACCGCAATTCCGGCGCTTTCCTGTCCACGATGCTGAAGGGCGTAAAGCCCAAAGTGGATTAAGCGTGCTATTTGGCGTTTTGGAGCTACAATACCAAAAACGCCGCACTCATCGCGCGGCTTATCATCCAAAGAATCTCTAATAAGGGTATTATTATTAATTTGCAACACACGTTTCGAGTTGCTTTTTGCCACTACTTACACCCCCATATTTAAAGCTATTAATTGCAGAGTTTTCCAGCCTTCTTGAATAGGCATGGAAAAAGCCAGCAACTATTGTTACTCCTCTTCCCTCTGAGCGATGTCGTGCCGATATTGCATCCCCACAAATGCGCCCAAACCAGCATTAATGGCATTATACACTTTCTTACGGGCTAGTGAAATACTACTCTCCGTTGAAATTACGTTAAAAACTCTGCCGCCATTCGTCACGAGTTGCCCCTCTGGGTCTAGCGCAGTTCCAGCGTGAAATAGCTCTACCCCATCGAAATGAAGGTCAGCGTCGGTAATCGGAATGCCCTTTTTGTAAACGCCGGGATAGCCTTCTGCTGCCAATACCACACCCACAGAATATTTGCCGTTGTAGTTGAGGCTAGAAGCTTCGGTTAACCGTCCTTGTGCCGTCAATAGCAGATATTCCAGCAAGTCCGATTCTATTAATGGCAAAAGTGCCTGTGTTTCCGGGTCCCCAAAACGGCAATTAAATTCGACTACTTTTGGACCTGAATCGGTCAGCATTAATCCGGCGTAAAGGATGCCTCTGTAGTCAATGCCCTGTTGTTGAAATCCATGCAGAGCAGGCATCAGGATTTCGCGAAATGCTTGCGCTACCAAGTTGCTATCCATCAAACGGGTAGGCGCATATACGCCCATCCCGCCGGTATTAGCTCCCACATCACCATCCCCAATACGTTTATAATCGCAAGCGCCGGGGAAAGGAAAGATAAAACCGCTTTTGGTATCGCATAACGCCAGCACAGATACTTCCGGTCCTTGCATATACTCTTCAACCAGCAATATTGCGCCGCTATCTCCGAAGATGCGCTCTTGCATCACCTGTGCGGCAAATTGAAGCGCCTCGTTACGATTCTCTGTTACCAGTACCCCTTTACCGGCTGCCAAGCCGTCCGCTTTTAGCACATAGGGACCCGATTCTGAATACAGGTAATTTATAGCATCATTCAAGTTATCAAAGGCGTGACGGGCTGCGGTTGGAATACCGTACCACGACATAAAAGATTTAGCCCATGCTTTGCTGGCTTCAATTCGCGCACCCTGCGCTCCGGGACCAAATACATCAAATCCTTCTGCTCGAAGCCTATCAGCCAGCCCTGCCGCTAATGGAGCTTCTGGACCTACCACTATCAAGCCGGGTTTTTTTTCTTGTGCCAGCTTAACCAGACCTTCAATATCTTCGATGCCAACCGCGACATTTTCGCTATTGGCGAGACGCGCCGTGCCGCCATTACCCGGCGCAAATATCAAACGGCGTGCTTCCGGCGATTGTCTCAATTTCCAACCTAGGGCGTGTTCTCTACCGCCACTGCCCACAATAAGAATATCAATCAAGAAACGCTCCTCCTTATATCCGGGATAGACAATATAGCCGCTTTTTCCTTAGCTTGCTGATTATGAGTTAGCCGATTGCCGCTCTGCAAATCGCTGTATGTCCCATAACGCAGACCGTAACACTATAATACTCAGGCGCTGCGCCACTCCATTTTGCTACCCACATATAGCATTATTAGCGTATTAATCACCAATAGAATAACGACATCCAACCAGAATTTCTCGTTAAATTGACCAATCAAACTCAAGCGCAAGGCTTCAGCCGCATAGGTGCTTGGTAAAACTTTTCCAATCCACTGGACAACTTCAGGTAAACGGTCGGCGGCTATTAGGATGGGGCTTAAACCCATGAATAGAAATTGAAGCACTCCACTGATTGAAGTAGCCGTATCGAAATTTGGCGCAGTCACCCCTACCAAAGCTCCTACTGCCGAGAGTGAAAAGCTGGCAAGCGGCACCAATAATAAAAATAGTGGCGAAAGACTAATGGTAATATTGAAAATATACTGCCCCATTAGGACAGTTAGTAAAGCGGTTGGAAGGGTTAAAACTAGGAATCCGGCGTTTACCGCCAACACCAGCAAACCCTTGTAAACCGGCAAGGTAGCGTAATAATCCAGCACTCCGAAAGTACGCATAAAGGAGAAACGGGCGCAGGTTCCATACATCGTGGTAAAAAGTAGAGAAACAATAATATTGCCGCTCAACAAGTACAAATCTTGTTCAGCGTTACCCGATGTGGCTAACAGTTTGAAAAAAAAGAAGGTAGTAAGCGGAACAAGCAAGCCGTTAATTAGGGTCGCCGCCCACGACCAGCGCCAGTTAGCCAGTTGAATTAGAAACAAATCCCAAAAGTTGGAGAAAAAGCGTGTCACAGTTATTTTCTACTCGTCCTCATCCTCGATAGTGCGCCCGGTGAAAGCCATATACACATCTTCCAGCGAGGCAGTTTGTACCCGGAAATCCTCCAAGTTATCCAGCCGTATCCCACCTAATACCTTGTAAATATCCTCTTCGGCATTCTCGCGTGGCACCAGCACCACCCAATGGTAAGGTTTCAGTTGGCGAGCTTGCTCCAATGCAACTAGTTGGGACTCGCAGACTTCAATGCGGTCAGGTTTTATAAAAAGCTCAAGGCGCACGCTTTGGTCAATTTTGCTCTTTAACTCGCTAACCCGCCCCATCCCAACCATGCGACCCCTGCTCATAATCGCTACTCGCCCAATAACATGCTCTGCTTCCTGCACGTTATGGGTTACTAGTATAATAGTAGTACCTTGTGAGGTGTTCTGCTCTTTCAGATAATCCCACACCTGTCGCCGAAAAGCCGGATCGAGTTCATTGGTCGGCTCATCCAGAATCATCACCGGAAGGTCGCCAACCAATGTAATCGCAAGGCTGACAAGCCGATTTTGCCCACCACTCATATTGCGTACTGCTTTGCGCCGTACCTCGCCTAAACCCCATTGCTCAACCAACTGGGCAGCCGCTTTTTTAGCATCACTTCGGCTCATTCCACGCATATGCCCGGTAAAATAAATGGCTTCTTCCGCAGTCAAGTCTAGCAAAGCGTTAGGTTTTTGGGGCATATAAGCCACCTTGCGAGTTACTATCTCAGGTTTTTGGGCAATATCAACCCCGAAAAGTGAAATGCGCCCTTCACTTGGAGAGAGTAAATTTACCATTTGCTTAATAAGGGTGCTTTTGCCAGCGCCATTGCTGCCCAATAATCCAAATATTTCACCCTGCTTTATTTCGAGAGAAATATCAAGATTGGCGGGACGCGCCGATTGTGCTGCCTTACCTCGTCCGTAACGCTTGGTGATGTGTTCAACCGCGTAAACCGTTTGGTTTGGAGTAAATTCTAATCCCTGCAAATTTGCCAACTTTGTGTGAGTCATATGGTTGATTATAACAGCAGGGAGCGGCGTTTGTAAAAATAGCTTAAGGTTCAATCTGGTATATCTGCGTAGTACCAATTGTAACCAGATATTTGAGTCCGGGGGAAGCTTTATCTTGGTATAAGGCGGTCATAGCCGGAGTAGCGATGGGTTGTAGCAATAGATAACGTGCATCGTAACGTTTTGCCACCTGCAATACTATATCGAGGGGGTCAGAATTAATGATAATGGAAGGTTTGCGATTAGCATACCAGTAAGCGGTGGGGTCTGGAGTCATAACCATTAATCCGCGTGGAGTATTGGAATCAAGCCATTCATTTACCTGTTGCAATTCCCGATAATCAGTATCCCAATTAGCCGATTGTGAAAGAGTCCAGCCTATAGAAATTAGTATTGCTCCGAGCATCACCACAAACGCCAGAAAATTGCGGCGGTTCTGCTCTGCATGTGGGCGGCTTAACTTGCTCCACCAGCATGCCACCAAATCTATACCTGCGGCAATCGCCACAGAAATGTATGGCACTAACCCACCCCCTGAATGGTAAACACTCCCCCGATAGCTTGGAAAAGTAAAGATTAGAGACATAATTATATAAAGTATCAGGAGATATACTGTAAAAGGCAGTAATAAGGAATTGCGCCATAATGCCCCATTATATAGGGTCGCCACCATACTATTATCGCTACGCTTCCTGCTGAACAAGCCAATTAAGGCAAAGGGTGTAAACATTATTATGGCGGGGCGAGCAATTATTAGCAGGTTTTGCCATAACGCTTCTAACTTGCTCATGAGCAATGCGCCGATACCCCACTGTGGCGAAGGGTCTGTGATGTTCAGGTAATAGGCTAAATCAAGCGGTTTATCAAAGCTGAAAAAGTCGTTGTAATCCCTCAGAAAGATAGTTTTAGCGCCACCGCCGGGGAAAAGCTGCCCGCTTACAATGAAGTTTCGGGCATTCCATGGGATAACCGTCAAGGCTGCGACCCCAAACATCAGCGCTATTCCGCGCCAGTTTATTCCCTGTTTTAGCAATAGCAAGCATAGGGGTGGAACCAGCAGCAAAAATACTCCATCTACCCTAGTAAGATAAGCAATAGTTGCCAGCAACCCCAATGCTATCGGAATAAACTTGCGCGGCATTGGCAAAAGGCTGCCCGGCTTTATCCACTCGGCTGTCAACATTAGAAACAGCAAACTGATAAAAGCATAGGGCGCATGGTTATCGGGCATTGAAAAGACTGGGGCATAAAATCCGCAGAAAATAGCCAGCCCACCCGCTAACCAGCCATATCTTATTCCTCCAACCGCCATTCCCAAACGATAGCTGAGGGGTGGAATCAGAGCGGTTAGCAGCATATTGGGCAGACGACCAGCCCAGAAATTCTCTCCAAAAGTCAATGAATAACCCACCGCAATAAGCCATGAAGTAAAAGGCATCCAGTAGGAATGGCTAGGGTTGCCGATAACACTCTCCGGTAGCGGACGCGCTAGGTAATTCCAGATATAGTCATCCCGAAAGCCCTTGCCATTCCAGAATTGGATAGCCGAGTTCATATAGTAATAGGCATCGGTATAACCCGGTTGTGAATAGAAAGAGGCGGTAAAAATGCGGTAGAACAGGGCAGCAAAAAATAGTGTCCAACCCGGATGTAATCGGGCAAAAGCTATAATTGAGCTAAGCATTAGTCAGAAACCTGTTTAGAGGTAGCCGTTTCAGTATTTTTCTCGGTCTCATCAGGTCGAGAGTAATTATTAAGATTGCCCAATAGACGGGTGGTAAATTTGATATGGTTTAGGAAATCGGCGATTCGAATATTCTCATTAGAAGTTTGTCTTTGCGCCCCATCGTAATAAGCGCCAGTACAAATCAGGGGTAACTCTCCGAGAGTTTCTTTGAAGGCATACATCGGACCAACCGTTGGCGCAAGAGGAATTACCAGCGGGGCAAGGTCAATCGCTTGTTCGAGACTTTCTACTGCCAGTTTTACAAAGGGGTGATTTGGAGAGGTGCGAACAGGTTTTTCACTTACGCCAACCTGCCTTACTTCAATATCAGTGAAGCCGCGATTATATAGATGTTTTCGTATTAGGTCTAACGCAGTATCTGGGTCTTGATTTGGCACAAGCCTGAAGTCCAAACGAGCCTGCCCACTAGCCATCAAAACAGATTTAACATCATCGCCTAAATACCCGCCTTCAAAACCGATAATATTAGCGGTAGGCGTAAAAAACTCGGTAATCAGTAATGGTATGCTTTTTAACCCCATCAGATATTCGCTTACCCCAAACCGTGTAAGCCGCTCTTCCATGCGCTTTGTATAGCGTTTGGCTGTTTGCATGATAAAAGAGCTATCTTCATGGGAAGGAACTTGTATATCCCTATCAAAATCATCCACTTGAATATCTTCATTATCGTTCTTGATAGCGCTCATTGCCCAAATAAGCCGCCAACCGCCACTGGGCAAAATCCCGGCAAGGGAACTATTGCCATCCTGAGAAAGAGTTTTGCTGCGTAATTCAATACATAGGTAGCCTTTTTGCCCCAAACTTATTACGGGAATACCTTCTGGCGTATTTTCCCCTGAATCCCACAAACAAGCATCCGCTTTTAGGATTCCGTTTTTCTCGGCTAGAAGTTTGGAAGCAAGGCTTTGCCCATCACCGGTGCGCCCCTCTATCAGAAACTTAACGTTACACGGCACGCTGCCATACACTTCACGCCATGCTTCGTAGGCTGCCAACCGTGCAACCAGATTAGCGCGATTGTCCGCAACCCCTTTGGCATAGAGTTTGCCATCCCGCTCATTTAAGCCAAACATTGCGCTCTGCCATTCATCCATTTGACCGGGTGGCGTAATTTCATATGTATTATAAGAAAGCAGCGTGTTAGATTCAGTGCGCTGTTCCCCACGTGCAAATATAGCGCTTCGCTTATTGAGCGACCAGTTCTCCGTTTTCAAGCCACGCTCTTTTAACATATTGATAATAAGGCGGGCGGTATCGTCAGGTTCATTTTTCGAGCGGCGGGAAGATTGAGTGGTATTTGGAGAACACAAAACCCCCAATTCAGCGATGAAGCGGGGAAGATTTGTGGTTATATAATCGTCCAGTTCCCGTTCAATGTTTCCTACGGCTTCGGAGGACATTTCAAGACCCTTCCTGTCGATTCTGTGTAGCTTAAAAACCGATTATAAATTTAAGGTGACATAAATGAAATATTATTAAGTTTAGCCTAAGATTTGTAACGGCGCAAGTAGCTGATTTGTTGTTCTCCAATTTATCGCGGGTGCATGTCCGTATTTTGCGTGGTAGCATAAATCAAATTCTAGTTCTCCAACAATAGCAGCCCTGAAAAAAGCGTCTTGCGGTAGAAGTCACACTTCCACCAGTTTGGTATGGCTATGAGAGAGCTTGCTCCACATAATAAACATGGCGGAAAGAGTCAGAAAACAAAACGGGAATAGAGTCCATAAACCTGCCGATTGCATGAGATTACCCGCCATCCAAGGAAATAATGCTGCGCCACAATAAGCAATACTGGAAATAAAGCCAATCGCGCCGGTCAACAAACGTTGAGGCATATATTCTGGAACTATAGAAAGCGTAGTAGGGAAAAGTGGTCCGAAACAAAAGCCTGTAATCCACAAACCCAACGCAGACAGTACCCCGCCCGTTGAAAACCAAATCAAAATAATTCCGGCAATTGACCCCGCCATGCAATATTGCACTAGCAACCGCTTACCCATGCGCTCTACCAGAAAAGCCAGCAGCATACGCCCCATAGTCAAGCCAAGCCAATAACCGCTTACCATCCACCCGGCGGTTACTGTATGCTCACTTCTTGCTTCGGTCAGAAAAGTAAAACTCCAATTGCCAACGCTGACCTCCACCCCGACATAAAATGCCAGAAAAATTGTTGCAAACCACAAAGCTGGAATCCGCAGCATTCTAGTCATAGGGCTATTTTCATGCGGTGCGGACACTGCCATGCTAACCGGAAAGAATATCCCCAACCCTAAGGTCAATGCTATACATAAAAAGCTGATAAAAAGATAACCTATACTCCAGCCTAGCTGCAATTGAAGTATAAGAGTTGCCAGCAAAGGTCCGATAAAAGCTCCCACCCCGTAAAAGCCGTGCATATAGTTGAGCAACCGCCCGCTACTGGGCATTGGTGCGATATATGCATTCAACCCGGTACTCAACATCGCCATAGCGTAACCGATGATTGCCAGAATGAGTAAAAGCAACCAGAAGGGAGGTAATTGCCACACTAGAACCAGACAAAGGCTGATTAGCGCCCCACCCTGCAATATCAGAAAGCGCAAACCCATTTTTTGAGCCATTGCGCCACTGGAAAAAGCGGCTATTATATGCCCGATTACGCTTGCCATAAAAAGTAAGCCTACTACCGCTTTATCAATGCCGTAGTGCGTTTGCAAGCTGGGCAATAAAACACCCAAAACCCCATCGTTAATTCCCATCAAGACAAAAGAAGAAAATGCCAAAACCAAAATCATTTTTTATTCAGCCTGTAATAATAGCGCAAAAGACCCGCAACGCTCTTTGCATCGCAAATAACGCCATCTTCAATCATTTGTAAGGCTTCATCTAGCGTTACTCGTATAATATCAATTGCCTCGTTCTCATCTGGCTCTAGTTGGCTCTCCACCAGTTCTTCTGCTAGAAACAACCAGAGATATTCGCTGCAAAAGCCGGGTGCGCTGTAGAATCCGCCCATTCCGGTGAGTTTGCCTGCCTTGTACCCGATTTCTTCTTGCAATTCCCGGTCAGCGCAGTATGCCGGTTCTTCCGGCAGTTCAAGCGTTCCGGCGGGCAGTTCGATAAGAATTTTGTCCGTTGGTCTGCGCCATTGCCTAACCAATATAATTTTACCATCTGCATCCACAGGTATAATTA
>Ga0194047_10000275_pt1 | contig 35026 bp, 26 predicted proteins | sample JunL225m_MetaG_2_FD_160070 | JGI IMG/M metagenome (GOLD analysis project Ga0194047, IMG submission 160070) | Anoxic zone freshwater microbial communities from boreal shield lake in IISD Experimental Lakes Area, Ontario, Canada - Jun2016-L221-5m | ecosystem: Environmental > Aquatic > Freshwater... | reverse complement strand
ATATTAAATATGCTGTTAAAAAATCTGATTTTAAAAATTTCCTTTCTTTAATTCCAGCTATTTATTCTAAAGATTTTAAAGATATTCAATCATCGGGGAAGTTAGCTTTTGAAGGATTTGCTAAAGGCACATACAACGCAAAACAATTGCCAGCTTTTGCATTTAAATTAATTGTAGAAAATGGGATGTTTAAATATCCAGCATTGCCTTCTCCTGTAAATAATGTACAGATAAATCTTGCTGTTACAAATCCTGATGGGAATTTAGACAATACCAAAATCGATCTTTCAAAGATGCATTTTGAAATTGCAAACGATCCGTTCGATGCAAAACTTATTGCAACTAATCCTATAAAAGATCCGAGCATTGATGCTTCATTAATTGGTAAAATTAATTTGGATAACATGACCAAAATTGTTCCCCTCGAAAATGGAATGAAACTCAGTGGATTGATTACTTGTAATTTTGCGGCTAAAGCTAAAGTAAGCGAAATAGAAGCAAAAAAATATGAGAATGTAAATGCATCTGGAAATATTCAAGCACAAAATATTGTATTCGCTTCTAAAGACCTACCTCAAGGGATGAATATGAAAAATGCAGTACTTTCCTTTACACCCAAAATTGTGACCCTCTCAGGTTTTGATGCGAAGATTGGTAACAGTGATATGAAAATGGATGGGCAACTTGAAAATTTTATTCCTTATTTTTTCGGGAAAGGGATACTTAAAGGCGTTCTTGATTTTAGAAGCAATTTGATGGATGCTAATCAGTTTTTATCGAAAGACTCTGTAAAATCAACATCTTCAAAACAACCCGACACTTCATCAACCGATGCTCCGGAAATTCCAACAAATTTGGATTTTACTTTAAAATGTAACATTGGTAAATTGCTTTATACCAATATGGAAATTACCGAATTTAAAGGTGGTGTTCATATTGCCGATCAGAAATTAGAATTTAATAAAGTGGCGTTAAATACTATTGGAGCAGCAATAAGTATGGATGGCTATTATGAAACAACAAATCCTAAAAAACCATCTTTAAAAATGGATTTTGGAATTGAACATCTCGATTTTCAAAAAGCATTTGTTACTTTTAATTCAGTTAAAAAAATTGCACCAATAGCAGAAAATATGAGAGGGTCATTTTCTACAACATTAAAAATGAATACTCATCTTGATAAGAAATTAAACCCAGATTATGAAACACTTTTTGCTGAAGGTGTAATGAATATTCCTCATGCACAATTAAAAGATGTAAAAGCGATGAATTCGTTGGCAGATGCCATTAAGTATGATAAGTTAAAAGACCCCGCTATTAATAATGTACGCGTAGAATATAAAGTTGAAAAGGGGCGTGTTTATACGAAGCCATTTGATTTAGTTATAGCAGGACAAAAATTGAATCTATCAGGTTCAACTGGATTCGATCAAACAATTAACTATGTTGGAAAAGTTGGTATTCCTCGTTCAGTAATGGGAGGGGCAAATTCAGGTGTAAATAGTTTAATGGATCAACTCAACAAACAGGGAGGAACAAAAATAAAACTGAATGATATAATTAATGTTAATATAAATATTGGAGGAACATTTACTAAACCAACTGTTTCAACAAATTTATCTGATGTAGCTAAAAATGAAGCTAATTCTTTGAAAGATCAGGCAGCGGCCGAACTTCAGGCAAAGGCAAAAGCCGAATTAGATAGATTGAAAAAAGAAGCTGAGGATAAAGCTAAAGCGGAATTAGATAAATACAAAAAACAAGGTGAAGAAAAAGCAAAAAGCGAATCTGATAAATTGAAAAAGCAAGCTGAAGAAGAAGCAAAGAAGAAGTTAAAAAGTCTTTTCGGTAAATAGAAAATATTGACAAAGTTGTCAGTTATCAAAACAATAAACTATCTAAATTAATTAAAAATGAAAAAACAAATCATGTTATTATTCTCGACTGCAACATTATTTGCAGCATGTGGTGGATCTGGCGAAAAAGCAACAAGTACTGAATCTGCATCAAAAGATCAAACAGAAGCAACTTCTGCAGCAACAACTGAGTTAACAATAAATGTTGTTGGTAACACTATGGATGAAATGAGTTATGACACTAAAGAATTAAAAGTGAAAGCAGGAGCCAAAGTGAAAGTAAATCTTACTAACAAAGCTACAGATGCAGCAATGCAACATAATATTGTTTTTGTAAAACAAGGAACAGAGAAAGATGTAGCTATGGAAGGCTTAAATTTTGCAAGCACCAATTATTTCAATTCGGCTAACGTAAATGTAATTGCTGGTTCTGCCATTGCCACTCCTGGTAAAACAGTATCTGTTGAATTTACAGCTCCTGCAGCAGGTACTTACGGTTTTGTTTGTACTTTCCCTGGTCACTTCATGAAAATGAATGGAGTGTTGATCGTTGAGTAATCAGTAATATTTTAAGAATATTAAAAGGAATCGTATTGCGATTCCTTTTTTTGTTGCACCTACAGCATTAAATTAATTTATAGTTGGTATTTCATTATTGTTTGAAAGCCAGTTTAGTAGGTGAAATATTTTGAAGTTTAATAGGGCAAATAACTGTTTAATAGTTGCTTGATTATGAAGACCTAACTATATTATTTGTTAATACTAAAAATAGTCATACTTTTGCCGTCCTTATTTTAAAACCCAAATACAAATGGCAGCTAATACAAAAAGCAAAGAGGTTGTCTTAAACAACTATGAATCTGTGATCATTTTCACACCCGTACTCTCCGAAGAGCAACTGAAAGAGGTTGTATCTAAGTATCGCAGCATGATTACTGAAAACGCTGGAGAGCTGGTTCATGAAGAAAATTGGGGCTTAACGAAGTTAGCTTACACGATTGACAAAAAAACTACAGGCTTTTACCACATTTATGAGTACAAAGCAGCAGGAGATTTCGTGGCTAAATTTGAACTTGCCTTTAGGCGTGATGAACGTATCATGCGCTTCTTGACTACAGCTCTTGACAAAGATGCTTTGATCTACAATCAACGCAAACGTAACGGAGAATTTAATCAACCTAAAAAAGAAAAACTGGAGGGCAAAGAAAATGGCAAAAAGTAATTCCCAAGTAAATCCGGCTATGGTTTTTAGTACCACGCCAGAAGCAAAGCAAAGAAAAAAGTACTGTCGTTTTAAGAAAAACGGTATCAAGTACATCGATTACAAAGACGGTAAATTTCTTTTAAAGTTTGTAAATGAGCAAGGAAAAATCCTTCCTCGCAGACTTACAGGAACTTCGTTAAAGTTTCAACGTAAAGTTGCATTGGCAGTAAAAAGAGCTAGACATCTAGCAGTTTTACCTTATGTAGCTGATGGCTTAAAATAATTTAGGAGGACAAAACAGATGAAAATAATATTAAAAGAAACCCTTAAAAATTTGGGTGCACAAGGAGATATTGTGAATGTAAAAGATGGTTATGCAAATAACTTTCTGTTTCCTAAAGGTTTTGCGATCATGGCAACTTCTTCAAACATAAAAATGCACGAAGAAAATAATCGTCAAGGAGCATTGAAGAGAGCTAAAATGAAAAATGATGCAGAAAGTATTTCTGAACGTTTAAAAGAAATTACTCTTACAATTGGTATGAAAGCCGGTAGTAATGATAAGATCTTTGGTTCGGTTACTCCTCTTCAGATTTCTCAAGTGTTAAAAACTAAAGGATTTGATATTGATAGAAGAAAAATCGAATTAGTAGGAGATATCAAAACTCTTGGAACTTATAGTGCAATTGTAAATCTTCACCGCGATGTTGCAGTAAAAATTGCAGTGGAAGTTGTTGCTGAATAATTAAATTGATTACAAAAAAATAGCTAAAAGCCATTCCTTAGTTGGAATGGCTTTTTTCGTTTATATAAAAAATAGATTATTTGAAGTTGCTAAATCCATCGAACTGGAGTGTTTGGAAACTTCCAAATGTTGTTTCTCCCTTTTTAATTAGGAATGAGAATTCGTTTCTTTCATTTATTGAATTATTTGCGGAAGATGTAACCAGGCTAATTTTATGAAATGCTGCAGGAATATTAATTCGAGTGTAATTTATTGAATACGGGAGTAACTGCCAGTTGCGAGTATCTGCCTGTTCAGTTGCTGCATTAATAATACTTAATACCATTCCTGCTCCTTCGTTTTGTTTTCTTAGTTCAACTTCGGCAACTTGTTTTAAAGCTACTCTTAATAATGCTTCTCCCAATTCTTTTAATCTCCTGTCTTCAAGAGACCTGAATGCTATAGCATTAATATCTTCCCCTACTTCTAAATTAGAACTGATAGACAAACTATCGCAACTTAATATTCCATGCATATATAATGGCCTTCTGGAAATATATTTTGGAAATGCAACTCTTACAATTTTTAATTGTGAAAGACTGTTCTTTTTCTTATCATCTTCTCCAACATAAAAGTCAAAAGATAAGTTTAGTTCAGTATTATAAAATCTAACCCAACCTTTTTGAAGCGGCATGATGATGAAATTGATACTCCACTGATCTTTTATAGGCCCTAATCCATTATTCCAGAAAAAAACTAACGAACCAAATTCGGGGTTTAATGGTTCATATTTAATTTTAAAATCGCTTTCATATTTCTGTGCTTCTTCTGTAAATCCTGTTAAAAAAGCTGTTCGGATGATGTCTTTTTTAAGTTGTAGTGGAATTGATGTTCCTAATATTGATTGGTAATCATCTCGATAAATTTCGTAAGCATTTCTATATGCGATAAATGCATTGTTATAATCTTTTTGGGCATCATAAATTATTCCCATCAAATTATGTGAAAAGGCGTCTCGTTTATATTTGTTTTTTCCACTATAAAAATCGGTTATTTTAATAAGCTTTTGTTGCATGCGTTTACACTCAATCAATGCATCATCAAATAAACCCAAGTCGATATAATTAAGAGTTGAATAATAATGTAAGAGTATTTGTTCAAATCCCTCCCCGTGATATGGTTCAACATTAGGGTTAGTTAATAAACTGATTGCAGATGCTGCATAGTTTTTATGAAAATCTTCGACATAAAAATCAGCTAACTGAAAATATCTATTACTTTCAACCGGCTTTTCGTTCATCCATAAAATTGTTCCTTTATTGAGATAATATAATAGAATATTCTTTTTCTCTTTTTCTAATTTTGGGTCATTTAAAATAGATTCTGCAACATCTAGTTTGCCAGCATAAACGGCTTGCATCAGAATAATATTTTTTTCATAATACGAAGCACAAGCAGCTAATAAAAACAGCATACCAATAAGGCATAATATAGTTATATGTTTTTTTGAAAACATCATTTAGTAGAAATGCCCATAACTAGTGAAACTTAATTTTTGATAAATTTCTTGATTTGCTTTTCACCGATCCAGACTTTTTCGTTGGTCTCTAAATCAGTTAATTCAAGATTTATTTGGTAGGTAACCGTTTGTTTGTTTTTGTACTGATCAATAATAGCCGAAATAACACCGTTTAAAATAAAATCGGCCCCTTTCTCTTTTCCCCATTGTTTACGTGATTCTTCAGAAGAGAACGTTTGTTGGTCATTTCGCTCATCTCTTGCCTCAGATCTTTGAGCTCCTGATTGAACAACCGAAACATTATCGGAATTAATAAATGCTCGTTCCAGATTTTTAATAAAAGTAATTGGGTCGATATGCTCGGTGGTTTTATTTTTAATGCTTCCAACTATCACTACAGGTTTGCGATTTGCTTTAGCAGAAAAATTACCACTCCATGGTTTTTCAAGAGCATCTTTTAACATTTCATCAGCAACTAATTTTGAATCAGTGTCGTTCCATCTCCCGCTTAAGTCAATTTGTTGGTTTGGATCAATTCGAGTGATCTTTCTGTTTGCGCATGAACCAAGTAATAAAAACGATATTACCATTGGTATAAATAAAATTCTTTTCATCATGATTCGATTTTTTTAATGTGAACTTCAAATAGTGTTCCATTATTAATATTAAGCTTGTGCAATTTCATATGAATGGATTTGTTTTTTTATATCAATCAAATATTAATTGAAATTCTTTACGTAAAAAATCCAAGGCTTTATTAGTAGGAACAGTTTCCATTTTTATTAGTGTTTCGAATATTGCTCTGCTCAAATCAATACCCACGGCATTTGGTCCTAATCCACTGTATGCTGTATTAATAATGTTGATCATTTCCTCTTTAACGATTCTAACTATTTGCCATGCTTGATGCGATACATAAATTTGTTGCGATACATTATGATTGTATTCATTATTAATGTCTTGAATTAAATCGATTTTTAATTGAGAAGCTGAAATACCTGGTTGGCTAATTCGGAAAATTAAATTGTTAGGTGTCATTCGTTCCATTAAAATGGTAAGCCTTTCATAAGCTTGAAGTTTTAAAGGAGTAATAGTTTTCTGTTGCTCGATTCTGATTTCCAATTCTCTTTTTTTGTTTTCGTTATCAAAAAAACTTTTCAATAAAAAATAGACAATCAAAAAAATAATTAATGCCGGTAAAACATATTTAAGTATTTCGAGCAAGTAGCCAATAAAATTAATTTCCATGTTATTTAAATTTGTATAAGCAAAAATACATTTCCCAATCATACAAACAATGGTAAAAGGACAGGTAAGTCTAAATTTTCAAATTAACTGTGTAAACGTGGGAAACTTAATTGGATTAATTTTTATCGAGAATTAATTTTGCTTACCAAGTAATGAAAAAGACAAAGCAAAATAAGATTAGTTCAGTTGGAGAAGTTCAACCTGACTTTGAGGAAAAGGAAATTCAGGAAGAATTGCAACAGCCTTCAAGCAACGGTCGTTTTGGATTTTTGCATGATGAACGATTGTATAAAATTTTAGGACTTGCATTTGCTCTCAGTGCATCTTTTATGCTAGTTGCATTTACTTCATTTTTGTTTAGTTGGGAAAAAGATCAAAGCTTGGTTGAAAATTTAAGCTGGGATATGTTTAACCAAATTGATGCTGATGCTGCAAATAATCTTTTAGGTAAAATTGGAGCATGGGTTTCTTATGTATGTATTTACAAAGGGTTTGGTGTTGCTTCATTTAGCTTTGTCTTAATTTCAGTTGCCATTGCTATAAAGTTACTCACTTCATTTGAACCAATCCGAATTCTTAAAACCTTAAAATATTCTTTCTTCATTTTAATTTGGACCTCACTTGTTCTTGGATTTGTTTTTACTGATAACATGCAAATTCTAGGTGGGGCATTTGGGCATTTTGGTTTTTTGTATCTCAAAGGATTAATAGGAACTGTTGGCACAGGATTTCTTTTAATTTTTTATAGTTTGGTTTTCCTGGTTGCTGTTTTTAATATAAAGTTTTATCAGCCCAAACCTGTCGAAATAGAAAATAGTGATGCTGAAAACACATCTGAAATAATAATTCCTTTTGTTACTGAAGAAGCAAAAGCATTCGAAAATATTCCATTAGATCCTGAAGAATTTATTTTAAAAGAGAATACTGTTGAAGAAACTATTTCGGATATTGAATTAAATCAAGATGATCTTGAGATAAAAAAAAACGATGAAACTATAACGGAGGTTATTCCGAATACTGAAGATATTCCAGATGAAGAAATAATTTCAATTTCTCCAATACCAATTATCGCCTCAGAAATTTCAAGTTTAGCATCAACACTTGCCACCGATAGTGGACTAGTTTTAGAAGTTCAGGAAACACCCGTTGAAGAATTGTTAGAAAATATTGTCGATAAACCTGAATATGGTTCATTAGATTCTGAATACGACCCAACACTCGATTTTTCAAATTATGAATTTCCAAATCTTGATTTACTAAATGATTATGGAGATATAAAAGGAACTGTAGAAAGTGAAGAACTTCAGGCTAAAACAAATATGATTGTTGAAACGCTGAAGAATTATAATATTGGAATAAAGAAAATTTCAGCAACCATCGGGCCAACTGTTACGCTTTATGAAATTGTACCTCAGGATGGAGTACGTATTGCAAAAATTAAAAATCTTGAAGATGATATTGCATTGAGTTTGGCTGCTTTGGGGATTCGTATTATTGCTCCTATTCCCGGGCGTGGTACAATTGGAATTGAAGTGCCAAATGAAAAACCTGCAGTAGTTGCAATGCGTTCAGTATTGGCAAGTCCGAAATTTCAAAATGCTGAAATGGATCTTCCTATCGCGTTTGGAAAAACAATACAGAATGAAGTGTTTGTTGCCGACTTAGCAAAGATGCCACATCTTTTAATGGCTGGTGCAACCGGACAAGGAAAGTCGGTTGGACTAAATGCAATTCTTATTTCACTACTCTACAAAAAACATCCATCGCAAATAAAATTTGTATTGGTTGATCCGAAAAAAGTTGAGCTAAGTATTTATAAAACTATAGAACGACATTTTCTTGCCAAAATTCCAGGTGATGCTGATGCTATTATTACCGATACAAAATTGGTTGTGAATACGCTCAATTCTCTTTGTGTTGAAATGGATAATAGATATGATTTATTGAAAGATGCTCAGGTTAGAAATATTAAAGAGTACAATGCGAAATTTGTTTCAAGAAGGTTGCCTCCAAATGATAAATACGCTCACAGATATTTGCCATACATAGTTGTTGTTGTAGATGAAGTTGCCGATTTAATGATGACTGCCGGAAAGGAAGTTGAAATGCCGATTGCCAGAATTGCTCAGTTAGCAAGAGCTGTTGGTATTCATTTAATATTGGCAACACAGCGCCCAAGTGTAAATATTATTACAGGAACTATTAAAGCAAACTTCCCGGGAAGAATTGCTTTTCGTGTTTCACAAAAAATTGATTCACGAACAATTCTTGATGCAAATGGTGCCGACCAATTGATAGGGAAAGGGGATATGTTATATAGTTCAGGAAACGATTTGATTCGTTTGCAATGTGCATTTGTTGACACTCCTGAAGTTGAAAGAATTGCAAACTTTATTGGTAATCAACAAGGGAAAGAACCATATCTTTTACCTGAGGTGAAAACAGAAAGTGAAGATGGAGGTGGAAGTGATTTTGATCCACGTGAACGTGATGAATTATTTGAAGAAGCTGCAAGTATTATTGTGCAACATCAACAAGGTTCAACTTCTTTATTACAACGTAGATTGAACTTAGGTTATAACCGTGCAGGAAGATTAATTGACCAATTAGAAAGTGCCGGCATAGTAGGACCGTTTAAAGGAAGTAAAGCTCGCGAAGTGTTAATTCATGATGAATTACAATTGGAAGAAAAACTCAGACTTTTAAAAGAAGGAAGAGAAAAGTTTTTGTAGAGTTAAGTTTTAACTATTTTTAAAAATAATAAAACTTCCTAATCCCATTTTTTGCATTCTATAGATGATTGAAGTACGCATTACTCCTAAACCATAAACACTGCTTCTTTTAAAATTGATAGATGATGCCTCCGGGAAATATTTGGTAGGACAAGTTACTTCAGCAATTTCAAATCCGTTATAAAATATTTGTGCTGCCATTTCATTATCAAAAACAAAATCGTCAGAACAATTTTTGTATGGAACTTTCTTTAATACTTCAGAACTGAATGCACGATAACCTGTATGATATTCTGAAAGTTTTTGTCCCATCAAAACATTTTGAAACAATGTTAAACACCTGTTAAAAATATATTTATACAAAGGCATTCCTCCTTTTAGCGCACCCATTCCTAATATTCTTGAACCAAACACTGCCGGATAAACATCATAAGCAATAATGCTGCTCATTGCCATTATTAGTTTAGGGGTATATTGATAATCGGGGTGAACCATGATAACAATATCGGCTCCTAAACTGAGTGCTTTATCGTAACACGTTTTTTGATTGCCTCCATATCCTTTGTTCTTTTCGTGTTTGATAATATGTTTGATACCAAGTTCTTTTCCAACTTCTGATGTATTATCTTTACTTGCATCATCAACTAATATCACATCATCTACAATGTCGAATGGAATTTCGCTATAAGTTTTTTCAAGAGTTAATCCTGCATTATAAGCAGGCAGCACTACTATTATTTTTTTGTTATTTAACATGATTCAAAGAAAACAGAATTTTTTAAAATGTTGTACTTATTTATTGAAGCAGTTTCGTGTATTTGTTATTCGTATCTTAAAGCTTCGATTGGATCTAAACGTGATGCTTTAATAGCTGGATATATTCCTGATATCAATCCAACAATATAACATAAAATCAAACCAGAAATAATCCAAAGCCAAGGAATAATAAATCCTCCATTCATGAGCATCGAAACGATATTTCCAATACTAATTCCCAGAATAATTCCACCTATTCCACCTATCTGACAAATAACAATTGCTTCTATTAAAAATTGCTGTCTGATTTCTTTTCCTGTAGCTCCAATTGCTTTTCGTATACCAATTTCTCGTGTGCGTTCGGTAACTGATACCAGCATTATATTCATCAATCCAACTGCCGCTCCAAGTAAAGTAATAAAGCCAATTACGGTTGCAGCAATTGTTACATAACTTAAATTATCGATTAATTCCTTTGCAATATTATCACTCTTCATAATGTCAAAATTGTTTTCGGAAGATGCTGTCAGTCGTCTTACTTTTCGAAAAACAGCAGTTGCTTCATCAACAGCTTTTTCAATATTTGGAACATCTGTAACTGCAATAGTTACAACAAAACTCATATTAGGTTTTGCAAAAGTTTCGCGGGCATTTTCTAATGGAACAATAACTATTCTATCTCCTCCAAATCCCATTGCCGAGCCTTTTGATTTGAGCAAACCAATTACACGGTATTTTGCACCTCCAACAGAAATGCTTTCACCAATTGGGATTTTGTTTTTAAAAAGTTTAGTTCTGATTTCCTCGCCAATGATGCAAACATTTGACGAATTTTTAATATCCTTTTCTGAAAAATTTCTTCCATATAAAATATCATAACCCGAAACTTTTAAATAATTTACATCACCTCCCATCACCATAACATTTGGTTCCGTTTTATTGGATTCGTATTTAATGGTACTGTTAAATGATGCGTTTATTGATAAAGATGTAATTGAAGGATATTGGAAGTTTTCGATAAACTCGTATGCTTCTCCTTTAGTAATGGAGCGATATTTTTTTTGTTGTTTACCCTTTACACCGAAATGAACATTGTTCCCTCGATTTTTAATATTAAAAGTATTGGCACCCATATTCGAAAAACTATCATTGATAGATGCTTTAATTCCGTCAATAGCAGTAAGAATTCCAACCAAAGCCATAATACCAATAGAAATAATTAATGCAGTAATGATTGCACGTGTTTTATTTCCCTTAATAGAATCGAATGAAATACTTATGTTCTCTTTTATATTCAACTTGTTACCTGTTTGTTTTCAACGAAAGTAAATCCTTTTCTTCCATCTTGCTCAACAAAATCTATTTTCATTCCGGCAAAAAAGAAAATTTCTCCTTTTGAATAAATCACTTTCATTCCTTTAATTTCAACTTCGCTGTCTTTTTCTGTTTTCTCATCAAAGCCAATGATTAAACGTTTGCTGGCTTCATTTTTTTGACGTATTCCTACTCGCAAAAATTGATTCTCGATATGCAATTCGTCTTTATATTTTTGTATTGCCTCGATGGCTTCGGTTGTAAATTCGATGATATCCATTTAACTGTTATTACTGAAATTAGTATTTAGTGAGAATGTATAGTTTTTACAATTTTTTTAATAAGCCAAGGTCCTTCGTAAATAAATGCAGTATAAAACTGAATAAGTGTTGCACCGGCATTAATTTTTTGTTGAGCGGTTTCAGTGTCATGAATTCCTCCAACACCCATCATGGCAATTGTTCCTTTTGATTGTTTGTTTATATAGCTAATAACTTCTGTACTTCTTTCGGCCAATACTTTTCCGCTTAAACCACCTGCTCCAATAGCTTCAATTTCTTCTTTCGAAATAATTAAATTCTCTCTGCTAAGTGTAGTATTTGTTGCTACTAAGCCATCAATTTTTGTTTGATGTACTATTTCAATTATATCATCCAGCTGTTCGTTTGTAAGATCGGGAGCAATTTTTAACAATAATGGTTTAGTAGGTTTATTGGCAAGAGTAAAGTTATGTCTGATATTCATGAGCGATGAAAGTATTTTCATTAACGGCTCTTTATCTTGCAACTCTCTTAAACCCGGAGTGTTTGGGGAACTTACGTTTACTACAAAATAATCAACATAGTCATATAATTTGGTGAAACATATTTCGTAATCGCTTATTGCATTTTCGTTTGGAGTAATTTTATTTTTCCCAATGTTTCCACCTACAATTAAATTTTTAGGGCGTGTTTTTAAATTTTCAATAACAGCATCAACCCCTTTATTGTTAAATCCCATTCGGTTAATAAGAGCTTCATCTTTTTTTAAACGGAAAAGCCTTGGTTTATCATTGCCATTTTGAGCAACGGGAGTAACAGTTCCAATTTCGATAAACCCAAATCCAAGAGCTTCAAGTTCGTTTAAGTATTCGGCATTTTTATCAAATCCGGCAGCTAAGCCAACAATATTTGAAAATCGAAGACCTATAAAATTAACAGGTTTTTCTAAATAGAAAGTGCTTTTTAAAATTGATTTTACAAAAGGTATTCTTATAATTAACCGCAAAAGGTGCATCACAAAATGATGTGCATTTTCAGGGTTCATTAAAAATAAAAAGCGAAGAAGAAGTTTATAAAACATAAAAATATTTAAGATTCAAAAGTAATAGGATGATTGAATTATGTAATGGAAATTGCAAATATTTTTAATAAAAAAAAGCATGCTCGATATCGAACATGCTTTTAGGGTAAGGTTTTTTATAAAAATTAAATACGCTCTACATTTACAGCGTTCATTCCTTTTTTACCTTTTTCTAAAGTGAATTGTACACGGTCGTTCTCTTGAATTTCGTTGATTAAACCTGTTTGGTGTACAAATGTTTCTGTGTTTGAATCATCATGTTTGATAAATCCAAAACCTTTTTCTCTGTTGAAGAACTTTACAGTTCCTGTTTGTGTTGATTCCATTTTGTTGTTTGATATATATAATTTGAGTTACTTAACTCCTTGTTTAAAGCATACAAAACAATGTGTGATGTATGTGTGGTATTCTAGAAAAGCATTGTTGATCGTACTACTTAGAAGGGTTGAATTAACTTGCCCGTTGGTGTTTCTGAAGAATAATAACTTTAAATGAACTGCACAAATGTAAGCCAATTGTCGGGTTTAAAAAATTATTTTTCAGGGATTAAGGATTAGGAATTTGTGGTTTAGGGTATGGGGTTTGAAGTTTGAGGGTGTTTTTTGTGGAAATTATAGGCATTACAAAAAGCACGATAGGTGTAATATTTATAATAGAAAATGTATTTACTTCAATTTAAATAAACAACAAATACATTTATCATATAAGATGTTAAATATCTCAAATATGTTTTTAGAATTGTTTTAGTAAGTTCATATTCTGGAAAATGTGAATTAAAAATTGTAAAAGTATATGAAGACTAAAATATGTTTCCATGGAGGGAAATCCTTTGATGCGATAGGCTCCGATTTTTCTAAACTCAAAAAAAAAGATTCCATCATTCGTGCTGATGTAACCGATGCCTGGTATGACCCACATCCTGATATTGGAAAAATAATTTCTAAAGATTTAAATTGGTTTATTAAAAACTCACCACCAACCCAGTCAGATGGATTGATCAAAACCATTTCAGAAATCAGAAAAATCCCAATAGAAAATATTCTTATTGGTGGAGGCTCTTCGGATTTAATGTTTCAATTATTTCCTGCTGTTTTAAAAAAAGATGATGAATTAATCATTCTTGATCCTATGTATGGCGAATACGAACATATATTAAAACACGTGATTGGTGTGAGGATTTCCAAAATCAAACAAGACCGTAAGGATAATTTTAAAATTAGCATTGAAAAAATTTTAGAGAAGGTAACAGCAAAAACTAAAATGATCATTTTGGTGAATCCTAATAATCCTACTGGTCAGTACCTTAAAAGAAAAGATATGCTGCAACTTCTTTCAAAAATTCCAAAGAAAGTGTCGCTATGCATTGACGAAACTTACATTGATTATATTGGTAAAAAGGAATCACTTGAAAGAGAAGTTGATAAACATATTAATCTCATCATCATAAAATCAATGTCAAAAGTTTATGGATTGAGTGGGGTAAGAGTTGCTTATTTAGCAACGAGCAAAGTGATGGTTTCAAAATTGAAAGTGTTAAGCCCACCCTGGAGTATTGGTTTAATTGGTCAAATTGCCGGAGTTATCGCCCTTAATAATGAAAATTATTATGAACAAAAAATAGCAGAAACAAAAATGATCAATCAGTTTGCAATCGAAAAGATTTTGAAAATTCCGGGTTTGAGGCCAATTAAATCAGCAGCAAATTTTATTTTAATTGAATTGCCGAGTCATTTGAGTGCTGAAAAAATTTGTATGAACTTAGAAAGTAAGGGGGTTTTTATCCGTAACCCTCAATCTCAAAGTACTCAACTTGATAATTTTATTCGTATTTCAATCAAGGATAAAAAAACAACTAATAGAATTCTATCAGAACTTAAAAAGGAGATTCAATAAATATTTCCCCGCTAAAGATTAGCTTCTTCGGCATTTGATTCATAAAAAAAATCGGGATCAGATTTAAATTAAAAATTAGCACTTTTCTTAGTTTGATTTTACAGTTTAAAAGTTATTTTTGCGGCTCTTTTAAGAAAAAATAATTAACTAAATATATGTCAAAAGCAGGAGTAGTAGCTCAAGTAATCGGTCCGGTTGTGGATGTTCGTTTCTCTGACGAAAGCGACCATTTACCAAAAATTCTTGACGCCCTTTATGTGAACAAACCTGATGGTTCTAAAATTGTTTTAGAATGTCAGCAACATCTTGGAGAAAATATGGTTCGTACAATTGCGATGGAAGCAACTGACGGATTGGTTCGTGGAATGGAAGTTCATCCTACAAATTCACCTATTTCAATGCCTGTTGGTGATGAAATACGTGGACGATTGTTTAACGTTATCGGACAATCAATTGATGGAATGACTACAGTAGAGGCAGGCGCAGATGCTCGCCCTATTCACCGTGATGCACCAAGATTTGAAGATCTTACAACAAGTGCTGAGCCTTTATATACCGGTATCAAAGTAATCGATTTAATTGAGCCTTACGCAAAAGGGGGAAAGATCGGTTTGTTTGGTGGTGCTGGTGTTGGAAAAACCGTGTTGATTATGGAGTTGGTAAACAATATCGCAAAAGCATACGAAGGTATGTCGGTATTTGCTGGTGTTGGTGAGCGTACACGTGAGGGAAATGATTTATTGCGCGAATTCATCGAATCAGATGTAATAAAATATGGTAAAGAATTTAAACACAGCATGGAAGAAGGTGGATGGGATTTGAGCAAGGTAGATTATGCTGAATTAGCAAAATCACAAGCAACGTTGGTGTTCGGACAAATGAACGAACCTCCCGGAGCTCGTGCTCGTGTAGCTTTGTCAGGTTTAACAATGGCTGAATATTTCCGTGATGGAGATGAAAAAACAGGTGGACGTGATATCCTTTTCTTCGTTGATAATATTTTCCGTTTCACTCAAGCTGGTTCTGAAGTATCTGCGCTTTTAGGTCGTATGCCTTCAGCTGTAGGTTACCAACCAACTTTAGCTTCAGAAATGGGAGCGATGCAAGAACGTATCACTTCAACAAAAAGAGGTTCTATTACTTCAGTACAGGCGGTTTATGTTCCTGCTGATGATTTAACAGATCCGGCTCCTGCTACAACATTCTCCCATTTGGATGCTACAACAGTATTGAGTCGTAAGATTGCTGAATTAGGAATTTATCCTGCGGTTGATCCTTTGGATTCAACTTCAAGAATTTTATCTCCTGCAATTGTTGGAGATGCTCATTATAACTGTGCACAAAAAGTAAAATCAATACTTCAACGATACAAAGAGTTGCAAGATATTATTGCAATTTTGGGTATGGACGAACTTTCTGAAGATGATAAATTAGTAGTATCGCGTGCAAGACGTGTACAACGTTTCTTATCTCAACCGTTTCACGTTGCTGAACAATTTACAGGATTAAAAGGTGTGCTTGTTCCAATTGAAGAAACTATTAAAGGTTTCAACATGATTATGGACGGAAAAGTAGATCAGTATCCAGAAGCAGCATTTAACCTTGTTGGTACAATAGAAGATGCTATTGCCAAAGGAGAAAAAATGTTAGCGGAAGCAAAGTAAAAATAAGTTAATAGGTTATTAAGTTGATAGGTTTTTTTCTAATAACTCAATAACCCAATAGCTAATAACCAATAACCAACATGCAATTAGAAATATTAACACCCGATAAAACAATCTTCATAGGCGAAATTGATTCAGCTACCTTTCCGGGAAGCAAAGGGCAATTTCAGGTTTTTAATAACCACGCTGCTATAGTTTCAAGCCTTGATAAAGGTGTGATAAAAATAAAATCGGCAGAAGGTGCAAAACAGTTTGAGGTTGATGGTGGAGTTATTGAAGTTCTCAATAATAAAATTGTAGTGTTAGCATAACTAACTTTCAGAATATTTTAAAAAAGCTTATCGTCACTGATAAGCTTTTTTTGTTTTAAGAATTTTGCATACTCCTCAAAGGTTTTTTGCATCTTGCATAAAATTTTATAATTATGGAAGAATTAGGAATAGGTTCACGAGTTCGTCATTCTCAATATGGCGATGGTGTTGTAGTAAATGTTAAGAGTAATTCTTATACAATTACTTTTATTTCTGAAGGAAGAAAAGAAGTTTCACGAGAACATAATTTGCTTGAAGTGGTTGAAGCGATTGAACCTCCCGATGATATGATCAGTAATGCAGATATGGAGCGAACGCTGATTTCTATATTACGCAGGTGGACAGAAATTCCTGAACATGTTAGTTTAGGAGCAAAATGGACGGGAGGAAAAATGATTCTTCAGCCTGGAGATACGAAAGTTCAATCTAAAGAAATTCCTATTGATGCATTCTTTCACAAAATTGTGATGCTTCGTGATAGGCTGCGTGTAATGGAACAGCGCATAAATTCCCACGATAAATTATCAGATGAAGATAAAGTAAACATGCAGCAATACATTACAAGAATCTATGGTTCGCTCACAACTTTTAATGTGCTGTTTAAATTTCCTCATGATCAATTTGTTGGTGATAAGGGGAAAGACTAGTTGTTTGAAAAATATAATTATTAATATATCGAGCATTTAACTTGAAGTCTAAATTAAAATATCTCATTCTGTTTGTTGTTATGCTCACTGCTTTTAAAAGCAATTCGCAACAGCACTTAAAACCAACATTCGAAGGTTTATCTAACAGGTATGTTACCGCTTTTAATCAGGATAATAATGGCTTGATATGGATAGGAACAACAAATGGTTTGAACAGGTTTGATGGAAATTCGTTTAAGCAGTTTTTTGCAAATACTCCCGAACTTAATCTTGTTAATTCAACGATTACCTGTTTTCTTAATCTGGATGAAAATGTTTTTTTGATAGGCACAAAGGGTGGAATTAACAAAGTGCATTTCTTTTTAAATGATAAGTATAAAGTTGAAGTCATTTCCGACAAAGAAATTACCACCTTAATTCGTTATAGCAAAAATGAATTTTTAGCGGGTACTTCAAATGGTGAATTAATTTTATTTGACTCAAGTTTTCATAGCCATACCATTTATAAAGACAAGCAAATGGCATCTGTTAAAAACATATGCACAGATAGTAAAAACAATATTTGGTTTGGTACAAATGAGAATAAGAAAATTCATAAACTCAATGCTGATTACTCTGAACAAATCATTGATAATTTATATGGAAATTTTATCATAGATGGTGATTTGTTATTTGCAAATTTTGGCTGGGGTATGGGATTACAGTCCTACAATATATCAAACTGTAAAAATGCAAAAAACACATTTCTTGATTCTGTAAATTTATTAAGTAAATCGGGCTACGGGATTTTTAAAGACAGCAGAAACAATTTCTGGGTTAATTATAATTTAGGGAAATTATTAAAAATAAATATTGTCAATAAAACAATAGAAGATTACAGTTATCTTTTTAGTCAAAATTATTTTGGAAGTATTTTTAACTCTTTTTTTGAAGACAAAGAAGGAGTGTTATGGGTTGGTACCGATGGAGGCTTTGTCAAAATGCAGATCACCCAATACCCTTTTAAAACATATTTAGGTAACGGGCAAAAAAACGAAAATTTATTTTATAGTGTTAGAGGAATGCTGGAAGATTCTTTAGGGAATTTATATCTCGGTACCTACAAAGGTTTGTTTCATTTAAATCGTTCCAATAATATTCTTCAACCAGTTTTGGAAAAGAATAATGCTGTCAAAAAAGATATTAAGCCTTTGGTATGCCAAATGATAATTGACGAAAATGATATTTTGATGACCACCCACGAAGGAGAAATTGTGAACTATAATCTAGAAACTAAAAAATATGAAACCCTACTTCGAAATGTACTAAGTGATTTTTCTTCAATCTATAAAGATAAAGAAGGACTAATTTGGATAGGAAGAGGGAAAGGTTTTGGGATTCAGATTTTTGATAAACATAAAAAACAGTTTTTTTCTCATCCTTCAATTGCTTCAAATAAGGACATGCTAAATTGTAAATTGGTTTATTCAATTTCACAAAAAAGTGATGGTGTTTTTTTAATAGGAAGCAGTAATGGACTTTTTCTTTTTGATAAAAATAAAGGATCAATTAAGCAGTATAATGTTAAAACAAATCCTGCATTATCAGACAATGATATTTTAGATGTTTTATATGATTCGGATACTGCAATCTGGCTTGGTAGTAAAGGGGGAGGGTTGATGAAGTTAAATCTCATCGAAAACAAAATTATCAATTATAAAAAGAAAGACGGACTTAGCAGCAACACTGTTTACTGTATTCTAAAAGATAAAAGCAGGTTATGGCTAAGTACCGAAAATGGATTGTCAACTTTTGATTTAAAAACGAACTTATTTTATTGCTATTATGATAAGGATGGTATAAGCAATAATGAATTTAATACGGGCTCAAAAATAAAAACTATTAATGGTGAAATGTTTTTTGGAGGAATAAATGGAGTTACTTCTTTTGTTCCGAGTTCAATAAAATTAATTCCGGAATTGTCAAAAATTATTCTTACCGAACTAGTGCAAAACGGGCAAAATGATTTTTCAAATTTATTCAGGATAGATTCAACTACAGAAATTGTTCTTCCATACAATACCAATAATTTGTTTTTGAGATTTACCATTTCAGATTACTTACGACCAGAGCTTAATTCATATCAATATAAACTTGAAGGAATTGATAGTACTTGGACAAATATGGGTGGGCAGAATTTTTTGAGAATATCTAATATGCCCAGTGGAGAATATAAACTCCGAATAAAAGGTAAAAACATGAATGGTGTTGATACAGAAAATCAAATTGTATTGACAGTAATAATTAGACAGGTGTTTTATAAACAATGGTGGTTCTTTATTTCAATATCGATTCTCGTTCTGTTGCTCATCTATTTTATTTTTTATATTAGAATTAAAAGACTCGTTGAATTTCAAAATTTGAGAATAAAAATTGCCAGCGATCTACATGATGAAGTTGGAAGTTTGCTTACTCAAATTTCAATCCTTACTGAGTTGCTGAAATATAAAAATCAAAAGAATAAAGAGATAGATCAAATAGCTTCTGCTAGTAGGGAGGCAACCCGAACAATGAGTGATGTGCTTTGGACAATTGATGCACGAAACGATAAAACAGGAAACCTGATTGATCGTATGCATGATCATGCAGACTTGTTATTGTTGCCATTGGAAATAAATATTATTTTTAACACTAAAAATATTGATAACAACATCATCATCAATATGCAGGAACGTCAAAATTTATTGCTGATTTTTAAAGAAGCGATAAACAATATTGCCAAACATTCTAATGCTACAGAAGTGGAAGTACTTATCGAAAATTTTAAAGATATTTTTAGAATGATCATAAAAGATAATGGAACCGAAAATAAAAATGATTCTTCGGGAAGTGGACAAGGAATGAAAAATATTAAGATGAGAGCAGCGGCTATTAATGCTAAAATTGAAATAGATAAGGACAACGGATATACAATCATTCTTACACGAAAAGCATTTTCGGGTACCCACATGTTTGTGTAGTTGGATTAAAAAATACTTTTATAAATATTTGCTTGGATGTCGGATGACGAAAAAATAAGAATTGCAATTATTGAAGATGACCCTATCGTAAGAGATGGGCTTGAAACGTTTTTTCGTGCAGAAGAATTTTGTGAAAGTTTATGTGTGGTAGATTCGATGGAAGCTTTTTTCGAAAAACTTAAAGAAGGTTTTGTTGCCGATATTATTCTTTCAGATATTGGATTTCCAGGTATGAGTGGGATTGAAGGAATCAGATTAATCAGAGAAAAGTTAAAATCAGTTGATATCATCATGCTAACAGTTTTTAGAGATGAGGATCGTATTTTTAAATCTCTATGTGCGGGTGCAACAGGATATCTATTAAAAGATACTCCGTTCAATGAAATAAAAGAAGCCATATCCATAATCAGAAAAGGCGGAAGTTTTATGTCACCGGCCATAGCCCGAAAAATAGTAGAACATTTTAATCCTCAGCCCAAACAAGATGAACATAATCTCACTCCCAGAGAAAAACAAATCATTCAGGGTTTAGTTGATGGATTGAGTTATAAACTTATTGCCGACCGTTTAACAATTTCGGTTGATACCATCAGGTACCACATTAAAAAGATCTATACCAAACTTCAAATTAATAGTAAATCAGAGCTCATCAATAAGTCGCTCAAAGGACAACTCAACTGATTTTTTTATTTAAGCACCACTACATCTTCATGTAGTTGATAAAGGAGTTTAAACTTCATAGGTTCACGCATTCATATTTCTTTACATCCTTTTTTAATTTTTTAGAACTAAAACTAATATAAAATCAATTACATAAAATGAACAAACTACGTTTACTATTAACAAAAATTACCGTCTTCGTTGCGCTGCTATTTTCTGTTGCGCCAATGTTTGCACAAACAGGAACTCCAATGTTTTCAGGTGTTTCTGGTACATCATCAAATGCTTTTCCTTTTGGAAGCACCACGTCAAATCATTGTCAGTTTGTTTATACTGCAGGTGAATTTACAGGGGCAAATGCAGGAATGATTACAGCAATTTATGTAAAACCAGGTGCAGCAGTTACTACTACTACATTTACAAATTTTACTGTGAGAATGACTCAACAACCTGCTAGTTTTTCGGTTTTTGCAACTGGAACATATTTAACAGGTTTACAAACTTGCTTTGGTCCGGCTACAAAAGTTTTTACAAGTATTGGATTAGGAGTTTGGATGAAAATAGATTTAACAACTCCTTTTTATTACGACCCTACACAAGCATTGGTTGTTGATATTCAAGAAAGTGGTTATTCAGGAACACCCGCAGGTTTTTCAATTTATCATGCAGCACCTACTGGAAATAAACGTATTTATGGTGCTTATGGCGCAACAGCAGGAACGGCTGGAACAAGTTATGCATATATGGGAATGGATATTTCGGCAACATCAACAAATGATGCAGGAGTGCTTTCAATAGATTCACCGTATATTTTTTGTAGCACAGGTGTTAGAAATGTTGCTGCAACAATTCATAATTTTGGACGTAATCAAATTACAAGTGCTACTGTAAACTGGAAAGTAAATGGAGTAACACAAACACCCTATTCTTTTAGTGGAACATTGGATACAACCGGAGGAAGTGGTTCATCAAATGCTCAAGTAATTTTAGGGTCATATAGTTTTCCTGCAACAACAGTTTCTATTGTAGCATGGACATCAAGTCCGAACTCAGTTACGGATACTGTTCCAAGAAATGATACAGCATCAACAACAAAACATCCATCTATGAATGGAACATACACAGTTGGTGCTACTGGTGCAAATTACACAACACTTGCAGCAGCTGCTAATGATCTTAGCATGTATGGAGTTTGCGGTCCTATAACAATAAATGTTGCAGCCGGAACCTATGCAGGTAGAGTGTTTTTAAATAGTGTTATCGGAGTGAATTCTACTAATAGAATTTCAATTATTGGATCTGGTCCTTCATCCTGTTTTTTAGATGATAGTATTGCAGATGCATTGGTTGCACTTAGCCAAACGAGTTATGTAACTTTTAGAAATTTTACAGTAACCAACAGACATTCGGTATCAGGTGCGGGTATTGCAGTTGTTGGAAATGCCGCCAACACAAATGGTTCGGGAAGTTCTGTTATCAATTGTGTGGTTAATCTTCCAAATGCAGGAACTACCAGCACATTTTTTGGAATAATTGCTTCGGGTAGTGCAACATCGGGTTCAAACAATTATCTCGATTCAATTACTTTTGATAGTAATATAGTAAATGGTGGATATTACGGAATGGAAGTTTATGGTAATAGCACATCACCATCTTCTAACTATAACAGATTTCATCGTGTTAGATACAACACTTTAAACAACCCAGTAGGTTATGGTTTGTATATGTATTATATTTATAACGCAACGCAAGTGTTATATAATAATATAAATATGGCACCAACAGCTTCAACACAATATGCGTTGTATCATTATTATTGTCAAAATTCTTCAGCAACTCAGTCAACTCAAATTATTGGAAACAAAATCCAAAATCCTTCCTATTTTGGAATGTATATTTATTATAATGCTTCAACAGCAACCGCTCCACATAAAATATATAATAATGTTGTTTATGGTAACCAAACTTATTCAACAAATTATCAGGTATATTTATATACAGGTGTTGCATGTACGTTTGAATTTATCCATAACACTTTAAATACAAATGGATCGGCAGCTACTCAATACGGATTGTATTATTACAACTCACTAAACATTGAAGGATTAATTTGTAAGAATAATATTTTCTCAATGCGTTCAACTTCTGGAACAACATTGTATCCAGTTTATTTCAGTTCAAATCCCACAACTAACATTATCAATTATAATCAATATTATAATTCGCTTACCACAACTTTAGGTTATAGAGGAGCCGCATTTACAACATCAACATATAAAACAGCAACAACAGGTGGCGATTCATCATTTAATAAAGCCCCGGCATTTACAAGCAATACTAATTTAAGTTTAACCGATGGTTGTGTAACCGCATTTGATTTAACAAGTAAAGTTCCCACAGATATTATTGGAACTACACGTGCTACTTCTCCAAATCCCGGTGCATACGAATATGTTTCATACTCATTAGATATTTCTGCAAATACATTATACAGCCCTGTTCCACCTTTAACTTTAGGTGCTCAAAACTTGGTAGTAAAAGTAAAAAATTCGGGAAGTACAACGGTTACAAGTTTTCTGATCAGTTATAAATTAAATGGAGGAACTCCTGTAACTTTGGCTTGGTCGGGTACACTTAATGCTTGTGATACTGCTTTAGTTGTTTTTTCAGGAACCAGTCAAATCACAATCGCTGCGGGTGTAAATGCAATTAAAGTTTATACATCAGCACCGAACGGTTCACTTGATAATAATAGAAGCAATGATACCATTAGTGTATCTTATAATTATATCGCACCATTAAGTGGAACTTATACAATTGGAGGTTCTGGTTCAAATTACACAACAATTTCTGCAGCAACATTAGCATTACAAACTGCAGGTATTTCTGGTCCTGTAAATTTTGTGATCAATTCAGGAACATATAACGAAGCTGTTAGTTTAGTAGGTCCTGTTTATGGAACATCACCAACAAACACAATTACTTTTGATGGAGGAAATGCAAGTTCATCAATAGTTACTTCGAGCTCTTCATCACTTCCTGCATTTATGGTTAGTGGAGTAAGTTATGTTACCGTTAAAAATTTAACAGTTACAAATACAGCAGTTGGAACTTGTACCGGTATAGCAATTATCGGAAGTGGTTCATCAAATATTGGAACAGGTTGTACCGTTAAAAAATGTATCGTAAATATACCTAATAATGGAACATCAGTTTCATATGGTATTATCGTTACCGGTTCGGCAGCGGGTGTTGCAGATGCAAACCAATTAACCGATTCGATCACTATCGATAGTAATTCGGTAACGGGTGCTTATTATGGAATTCAAATTTCAACAAATGCTACAGCAAATGCCAGTGCAAATCGTGGTCATAAAGTAAGATGGAACATATTAAACAACGTATATTATTATGGTATCCGTGTTTATTATATTTACAATGCAGTTGATATTATTGGTAATACCATCAATATGCTTTCAACCAATGCAAGCAGTTATGGTATTTATTTTTACTATAACCAAAATACATTAGCAGGTACCAATTCGAAAATTATTGGAAATAACGTATATGCAGGTTATGCAGGTATCTATTTTTATTACTTCGCTAGTCCTGCAGGTAATAGAATTCCAATTATCAATAATATGTTTAAAACATATGGTGCAAGTGCTTATGTAGCTAGTTATATATACACAGGCGTTGCTGGAGGAAATGAAATTGATTACTACCATAACTCTAACAATACAATTGGAGGTTCTGCAACCTACGGTTTGTATTATTACAATTCGGTAGGAACAGGAACATCATACTTTAAAAATAATATTTTCTCTGTTGCAGGTTCTGGAACATACCCAGCATATTTTAGTACAAACCCAACTGGTAATGTGATCAATTATAATATTTATTACAATGCTGCTAATGGTAATCTTATATATAGAGGAGCTGCTTATAATTCTTCAGGTTATCTTTCGGCAACTGTTGGTGGAGATAGTTCATTTAATATTGCGCCTTCGTTTATCGCTTCAACTGATTTGCATGTTACCAATGCTTGTATCAGAGGAGTAAATCTTTTATCTACAGTAACAAATGATATTGACGGAAACTCTCGCTCATCATCGCCTGTAATTGGTGCTCACGAAACAGCAGGACTTGCAAGAGACATAGCCGTTACGCAAGTGATTTACACCACACCTATTACAACCGGACTACAAAATATAAAAGTAATGATTCGCAATTACAGTACTGTTTCAGTAACATCAATGAATATTTCTTATGTGTTAAATTCAGGAACTCCTGTTACAATTGCTTGGACAGGAACCCTTGCAGGATGTGATACTACATCATATACTTTTGTTGGTTCAAATCGAATGAATTTACCTGCAGGAGCAAATGTTTTAAAAGTATATACTTCTGCTCCAAATGGATTAGTTGATAATAATTTATTAAACGATACCATTACTTCGGCACTTACTACAATTTCAAAAATTGCAGGTAATGCATTTGTTGGAAATGGTATTGGTGGTAACCTTGTTAGATATGCTCATATGCCAAGTCAAAACCCAACAACAGCTATGACAGTTGAAGCATGGATTAAAACTACATCAAATACAACTGATCAAAAATTTGTTTGTAAGTCATCTGTTAGTGATGGTTTCTGTTTAGGTGTAGGTCCTGCATCACCAAAATTAGATCCTGAATTTTGGACTATTGCAAATGGTACAGGTTCTCTTAGAATGGTATCAGTTGGAACCTCATTACCTAATAATGTTATTCCTGCAAATACATGGACGCACGTTGCTGCAACTTGGCAATCGGGTGTTGGTGTAAGAGCATACATTAACGGACAGTTAGTTGGATATATTAATTCAGCAACGGTAACAACAATAACTCCTTCTACTTTCCCGCTTGTTGTAGGTGCAAATTCTTGGGATTTAGGAATTGCAACTCTTGGAAATGTTGATGAAGTTAGAGTTTGGAATGTTGCTTTAGATTCATTTGCAATTCGTAAAAATATGCACCGTACATTAATTGGAAATGAAACAGGATTGATTTCTTATCTTCAATTAAACGAACCAATTTCGGCAACATTATTATGCGATCCAATTAGCGGTGCTGTTGGAACAAAATTAACAACCGGATTGATCGTGCCTTCAACATTAGCTGTTGGCGATGATTCAACAACTATTTTCCCAGCAGTATCATTAGGTTCATTTGCACATAAAAATCTTTCGATGGTTGTATATAATGGATTTGATAGTTTGGTGGATCTTGCATTAACTGAAATTTCTCTTGCTCCAAATGTTGTTCCTACTGCTACTCATAATTTGAGTAAATATTGGGTAGCTCGTCCTTTTGGATATACTGGTACATTCTTGTCGAATCTTACTTTTACGCTTCCTTATGGACAGTTAATTACAACTGATGCAAACTTGAAATTGTATTATAGAGATTTTGGTTCTGATGGTGCATGGAATTTTAAACAAACTGCCAGCACTTCAAATATTACAACTACAACTGTAATGTTTACAGGAATTGATACTTTAGGTCAATTTACTCTTGCCTCAAATGGTACATCACCACTTCCGGTATCGCTTACTCAATTTGGAGGAAAACGTATTGGTGCTGATGTGAAATTAAATTGGCTTACAGCAAACGAAATGAATTGCCAAGGATTTGAAGTTGAAAGAAGTATTGATGCCGATCATTTTGATTTTATTGGAATGGTTTCATCAAAATCAATCAATTCAAACACCAACACAAATTATGTTTATGTTGATGCAAAAGCTGATCAAAACAAAACTTTATTTTACCGTTTAAAACAAATTGATTTCGATGGTAAATACAGTTATTCACCAATTGTAACAATTAGTGCTTCTACACTTTCTGTTCCGGTTTCGTTGTATCCAAACCCAACAAAAAGTGCATTCAATATCGATATTCAATCGGCACAACAAACCAATGTAACCATTGTTATTGTTGATATGCAAGGAAGAGTTGTTGTTACTAAAGAAGTACAAACCAACAAAGGAATGAATACCATTTCTGTTGATGAAGCTTCGGGATTAAATACAGGAGTTTACTTTGTGAAAGTTAAAATGGCAAACGATTCTCAAATATTTAAATTAGTTAAAACAAACTAAAACTAACTTATAAAATACCAAAGCCCGTCAATTATTTGGCGGGCTTTTTTATGCAATAAAAATGGGAAATTATTTTATTGATAATCGTTTATGAATAACAATTGTGTTTAGTTGTGAGTTATTGAAAAGAAAGGTATAGCCACAGATTACACAGATTTATTAAATAATTTGTGCTCGATATAACAGAACCAAAAATTAGTGAGGATATTTAAATGGATTATTCTTGTATTTGGATTTACAGCTAATTGTTTTCAAATAGATATATAACAAAAACTACTCTTTTACAAACTTACCTGCGTATGTATTATTACCACTTTGTATTTTTATAAAATAGATACCATTGTTTAAATCTGTTACAGGAATTTCAATTTCTTTTTGATAATTAAGCGTATTGTTAAAAACCCTTTCACCCAAAATATTTGTGATAATTATATTAAGAGTTTTGTTGCTTGTTTCATTTAACGAAAATGAAATTTTATTACTAGCAGGATTGGGAAATACACTAATTTTTTGAATAAAATTATTTACTTCATTTATACCCAAACTTAAACCTCTTGTTACTGCGCATAAATTATTGCGACTTACCCAACCCATTTTTGAAAAATAACCACCAACAATAACTGTATCACCATATGAGGCCATAGTTAAAATAGAATTACTCGCGTAAGGAATCCAAGTGTCTATTTTAGATCCGGTAACTTTATCGTAACTCTCAAGATTTGGGTTTACAACGAAAATGCAACTTTTTGCCGCACATAAAAGATTTGCACCTCTTGCACTAGGATTCCATGAAGAAGCATTACCATTGAATAAATCTAATTCAGCAATGAAATTCCGTAATTGGCTACCTATAGATGTGAATGCCCCTCCAGCGTATATGGAATTATTTCCCAATGAATAAATTAAATCGGTTGCATTATTAGGATTTGGATTCCACGAAGTTTTTTGACCTGTATTTAAATTATATGCTGAAACACCAGTATATAAAATGGAGTCTTTTATGATTAATTGATTAGCCTGTCCAATATTAGATTCTAAAATTGGATAGAAATTATTATTATTACCTGTGAAAGCATCGACCACTGCAAAATTTCTTTTGTATTGCCCATTCACGCTATCAAAATTACCCGCAATAAAAATATTGTTTTTGTATGCTGCTATTACCGTTGGATAAGGTGGATTGGAAATTGGATTATTAGTTGCCAATTTCGGTTGCCAATTTGTAATTATCCCATCTGATAAGTCTATTGAACGAATATTTTTATCGTAATTAAAATATAATTTGTTTTGATGAACCATTAAGAGCCATATGCTGGTATTTATAACAGGATTTAATGGAAGTACAATACCTGTTCTAATATTTATTGCCGCTAAATATTTTCTAGTTATACCTCCAATTGTCACAAAAGTTCCTCCTATTATTACTGTGTCACCAGTTATTGCAATTGCTTGCACTTTACCCCCTATACCCACGTTCGTTTCTGGAAAATAAGTTAATACGTTTTGAGAGAAACTTTTTTCAGAAAATGTAACCAGTAATAAAAATAAAATAATAGCACCATTTTTTTTAAATGTTTTCATGGTATTTATTTTTTAAGTTGGATGTTGTGTTAGCCTAATATTATTTCCTAATCGCTACTCAAATGTATATTTTATTGATGAATATGTTTTGCGAAAATATTCGCGGTATAATTATTATTAAAGCAATATGGAAATGAAAAGAATTGTTTTTTAGTTCATTCTCAAATGAAAATATGATGCGAAAAAATGTACAATAAAATACCGTGTACAGTTTTATCGATGGTAGTAATAAACGATTTATTGATCAGTACAATGAAGAGAAATATTCCTTTATTTTGTTGCTCCTTCTAAGCGTTTCATTATAGAGAAAATAAATATTGCTGAAATCATGCAGCAAAATAAAAACATTCCCCAAAGCATATACAATTCAATTTTCCCCCACAATAAACTTCCAACAAATAATAGTTTATTTCCAACAGCAGTTGCCAATAACCAACCTCCTTGCATTAAACCTTGGAAGCGTACCGGTGCAACTTTTGACACAAATGATAATCCCATAGGACTAAGAAAAAGTTCGGCAATGGTTAATACTAAATAACTATTCATAAGCCAATATGGAGAAACTCTTCCATCAGCTCCCGGAGCAACGCCACCTAATAAATATGGCGATACTAATTTAATAGAAACTACCAGTACAATTAAAAACCCTAAAGCAGCAATGATCATCCCTATTCCAATTTTTCGGGGAGTGGAAGGCTCAAGTCCCTTTTTGTGTAATAGGTCGAAAAAGCCCATAACAAGCGGTGTTAGAGCTACTATAAATAATGGATTAAATGATTGAAATACTTCGGGCGAGATTGGATTGTTTGCACTGTAAGTTCCAATCAGGTAATAACAAAATGCTCCAAAAATAAGGGTAACAACGGCTCCGATTATTTTTTTCTTTTTATCATTATTGCCACCAAGTACCATCACAATTCCACCAATAGTTGCAATCACACATAATATTGATTCGAGGTTAAAGAACAAAAATGTTATTGGTCCAACTTCTTTAACAGTATAATCTCGTGCGAAAAATGTAAGTGTGAGTCCGTTTTGATGAAACGACATCCAGAAAAATATGACCACAACATACACTAAAAGTAAAGCGGTAACTCTTGGTTTTTCGTCTTTAGTTGATGATAGAAAAATCCAAGAAGCAAATCCAAGAAACAACCCGATTGCTAAACCGAGTTTATAATTATCCATTAAATAATTAAACGATAAAGCAGAGGCAGCAATAAGTGAAATGGCAACAAAAATTGGAGTGATAGCAGCACCTGTCTTTTCGTTTTTAACTTCAGTAACAATTGCTTTTTCCTTATCAGGAATTGATTTATTAAAGAACACATAAACTAAAAGTGATATCACCATGGCGCATGCTGCAACAGCAAAAGCATAATGATATCCCTGAGCAAAAATATCTAAATATCTATCGGCAAAACCATTGAGGTTGTTTTTATAAGCGCCTGTTAAATCGGCCTTTGATGCAAGGTCTGCAAATTGAGAAGTATCGGTCATTGTTCCGTTTTTGAACTGATGACACAAAGCTGGAATACTTCCATCATGTAAAAATCCGTGTGATTTTAGCCACCAATTTCTAACACCGGTTGCAATAAATGGAGCGAAAAAAGCTCCGGTATTTATGCCCATATAAAAAACCATAAATGCCGAATCGCGCATCTTACTGTATTTTTCATTATCGTATAATTGCCCAACAACAGCTTGTAAATTTCCTTTAAAGAGACCGTTGCCTAAGGCGATAATAAATAATCCCAAAAGTGCAATTGTAAGTGGCATATCCGGAATTGCAATAATTGTATATCCCGCAAACATGATAATCTGGCCAAGCAAAATAATGAGTTTATATTTTTTTGTCCAATCGGCAAGAAGTCCTCCTATTAATGCTAATGCATAAATGGCAAAGTAAAACCAGCTGTAATAGTCGCCAGCTTGTGCTTCTGTTAAGCCATATCGTGCTTGTAAAAAAAGCACTAAAATTGCCATCATGGTATAAAAACCAAATCGTTCTCCCATATTGGTGAAGAAGGCAACAAATAAACCTTTTGGATGTCCTTTAAACATTTGTATCTAATTTAAAGGTTCAAAATATGTTTTTTATTGAGAGATGCAATAATGATTTTAAAATAAATAAAATTATTGATGGAGGATATTGATTTTGGAGATACTTATTGAAGTGGAAATAATAATAGGTTTATTGAATATCGACATCCCAAAGCATCACTTGTCGGTCGTCACTGCAACTCAAAAACTCATCATCGTTAAGCCATAATATTTTATTGATGCAATTTGTATGGCTTTCATTTCGTGCTTTGTCAATTACTTTTATCAGTTCAAAATTATCGGCATCCCAAATTTTTATAGTTTTATCCATACTTGAGGTAGCAAATAAATTTCCACTTGGATTATAAGCGATACATTTTATTTGAAGGGTATGAGCAGGAATTTCTAAAATGAGTTGATAGTTATTTTTGATGTCCCAAACATTAAGCATGGCATCTCTTCCACCCGAAATAAGATATTTCCCATCAGGTGAAAAACATAAGGCAAAAACAGAATTTGTATGTGCCTCGAGCGTATGAGTAAGTTCAAAATTTTCAGTATCGTATAAGCGAATAATAAAATCACTGTAGCCTACGGCAATTTCTTTTTTGGTAGGATTAACAGCAATTACTCTTGCACTTTTTTCTGAATGATTTATTTTTTTTAGGAGAGAAAAATTGGTCCTGTCGAAAATGTTTACGGTTCCATCACCACCACAAGTAATGAGATTTTCAGAAGAAAGTTTCATATCAAAAATCCCTAATTGATGAGCTTCAATATTTCTTACTTCTTTATTTTCTTTCAAATCTATCACCTGTAAATTCCCTGTTGATGTACCACAAATTAATTGTAATGAAGCTTCGTCAAGCTGCAATGAATAAACAGGTTTACCAATAGTTGCAATCAATTTACCATCATCTTTTTTTTCGGTATCCCATTCAACAATTAAACCATCTGCACCCGAACTATACAAACAATTTGTATGAATAGATTTTTGTAAGGTATAAACTGCTGCACGGTGACCGCTGAAATTTGCTACTTTTGTGATATTAATTTTAATCATGCCTTTATTTTTACATAAACAAGTAAGCGAAGATACAGTTTTGGCGATATGGAAAATCACCGAACACATTAATGAATTGCTAGAACTTATCAGTGAGCATTTTTATGAACTCGAAACCAGGAAAGAAAATAAGCATTGGCTAGCAAGCCGGGCATTGATCAATTATTTATTTCCCGATAAAAAAACTACACTTTTTAAAGATGAATTTAATAAACCATTTCTGAAAATTGAGGGAATTGATTACCATATTTCCATTACGCATTCTTTTCAATTTGCATCGATTTTAGTAAGTAAAACCAAAACCGTTGCCATCGATATGGAAAAGATTGATGAAAGGATTCAACGAGTAAAACATAAGTTCATGAGGGAAGATGAAATGGATTATCTTCAATCTGATGAAGCTTCAAAAATGCTGGTAACAATTTGGTCGGCAAAGGAAACTTTATACAAATTTTATGGTAAGAAGGAACTAGATTTTAAACTTCATCTAAAAATTGAAGCCTTTAAATTTGAGTCGAAATTTGAATTGGTAGGACAGATTTCAAAAGATAATTTGAAACAAAAGTTTACCATAAAAGTGGAGGAAATAGAAGGGTACGTGTTAACGTATATCAGTTAATTTTTTTCAACGGCAACTTCCTGTAAAATACCGGTCTCCTGGCTAAAAGTAAACCTCACGTATGTCAATGCATCATCGCCTTTGTATACACCATAAGTTTGAGTATACCCATTATTGCTTTCGGATGCTTTACGAATTTGAGAGTTTTTAGGAAGAGGAATATATTCTTTCATCAAACGATTAAGATCTTTTGCATTCACAATTTTCTCAATGGTATCGACAATAAAATTTGTTTTGTCGTTAATAAATAAGCTAAGGTCAAACTTTAAAACAGCGGCTTTTAATTCCTTATCCTGTTGGAAACTTTCGTGTAATTCGTTCTCTGAATGTTCATTGAGCTGGGCTTTTGCACCAATAAATACAAACGAAACAATTAGGCTTAAAATAATTTTCTTCATGAATTTTATTATATCAGAATTACGCCAAAATAGCGGGCGCTAAGATATTTCTCTCAAATTTTTACAGATAATAAACTTATTAACAGTGTGGATAGGATGTTTTTAAATTGGACTTATTCTCCAACTTTTTCATCCATCACCTTAAAAATGTCATGGCTAAATCCGGTTTGACTAAAACCTCCATCATGAAATAAATTTTGCATAGTTACCATTCTGGTATAGTCACTAAACATCGCGATACAATAATCAGCACAGTTGTCAGCATCAGCATTTCCTAAAGGAGAAAGAGCAGATGCATATGCAAAGAAATCTTCGAAAGCTCCTACACCGGAACCTGCAGTGGTTTTTGTAGGCGATTGTGAAATGGTATTCACTCTCACTTTCTTTTCTTTTCCATAACGGTAACCGAAACCTCTTGCGAAACTTTCTAATAAAGTTTTAGCATCACCCATTTCACTGTAGTGAGGAAAAATTCTTTGTGCTCCAATATATGTTAACGCGATAATCGAACCCCATTCATTTAAAGCATCCTGCTTCCAGCAAGTTTGCATCAAACGGTGAAATGAGATTGCCGAAATATCTAAAGTTTCGTGCATCCATTTATAATCAACATCAGTATAATCACGGCTTTTGCGGATATTCATGCTCATGCCAACAGAATGTAAAATAAAGTCAAATTTACCACCCAAAATTTCCAACGATTTTTCAATCAGGTTCTTCATGTCTTCATCTTTGCTCACATCACATGGAACTATTTGAGCATTGCCACATATTTTTGCCAACTCATTTATTTCACCCATTCTCATTGCAACAGGAGCATTCGTCAATACAAACTCGGCACCTTCTGCATGTGCTTTCAGTGCAACTTTCCAAGCGATTGAGTTTTCGTTAAGTGCGCCAAAAATGATCCCCTTTTTGCCTTTTAATATTCCGTTCGACATAAATTAAGTTTGATGAGGTGAAAATTGAAATTTTATAATGGTGCAAGTTTATGATTTTGATTTTAAATTTGGCGAACTATTTTTAATAAATTGAAAAGATTATTATTTCTAACATTCTCAATTACTTCACTTTCACTATTTGCCCAACAAAAACAGGCATTTGGTAAGCAAGAATATTTGCACGGAAAGCTTACGTCCCTTAGAACTTGCTTTGATGTGAAGCAATATGATATTTCAGTAAAAGTAGAACCTCAACAACAATTTATTTCTGGTAAAAATGTGATCACCTTTAAAGTGGTTAATGATTTTCAAAAACTTCAATTAGATTTTTTTCTTCAAATGAAAATTGACAGCATCGTTTTTGAAAACAAAATAATCTCGTATAAACGTGATAGCAATACAGTTTATGTAAATCTTGGTAAGAAAGTCAGGAAGAATGAATGGAAAAATCTCACAGTATATTTTAGGGGAAATCCTCCAGTTGCAAAAAATGCTCCTTGGGATGGTGGTTTTATTTGGAGTAAAGACAGCAGTGGAAATGATTGGGTTGGCTTGGCATGCGAAGGTTTGGGTGCAAGTTGCTGGCTTCCATGTAAAGATCATTTGAGTGATGAAGCTGATAGCATGAAAATGCATCTCATCGTTCCCGAAAATTTAGTTGGGGTATCAAACGGGAAATTGGTTTCTGAGAAATTTGTTGAGGCCGGTTTTAAAGAATACAATTGGGAAGTTCATAATCCGATAAATAATTACAATATCACTATCAATGTTGCCAACTATGCGCATATACATGATGTGTACGAATCGAAGGTAAATGAGATGCAAAAATATCTTCCATTGGATTATTATGTGTTAAAAGAAAATGAAGCTAAGGCAAAACAATTTCTTTCAAGTGAAGTAATGCGAATGCTCGATTGTTTTGAACTCAGATTTGGCGCTTATCCATTTTGGAATGATGGCTATAAATTGGTTGAAACTCCTTATTGGGGAATGGAACATCAGAGTTGTATCTCTTATGGAAACGGATATAAAGATAATCGCTGGGGCTTTGATTTTATTATCGTTCACGAGAGCGGACATGAGTGGTTTGGAAATAGTTTAAGTTGCACCGATCCTGCCGAAATGTGGATTCACGAATCGTTCACTACATACTCTGAAACGTTGTTTTTAGAATGCCAGTTTGGTTATCAAACTTCGTTGAAATATTTGCTTGAGCAAAAAAGAAATATCCAAAATATAACTCCGATGATTGGCCCATTTGATGTGTATTATCATGGCCGAAAAGACAATGATATTTATTACAAAGGTGCCTGGATTTTGCAAACACTTAGGCATGTTGTCGATAATGACTCCATTTGGTTTATGATGTTAAAAGA
>Ga0194047_10000273_pt1 | contig 35095 bp, 32 predicted proteins | sample JunL225m_MetaG_2_FD_160070 | JGI IMG/M metagenome (GOLD analysis project Ga0194047, IMG submission 160070) | Anoxic zone freshwater microbial communities from boreal shield lake in IISD Experimental Lakes Area, Ontario, Canada - Jun2016-L221-5m | ecosystem: Environmental > Aquatic > Freshwater... | reverse complement strand
TCCTTGTTCTGTTCAGCACAGCGGTGCCAATCAGTAATTTGAGGCAATTTAATTATACCTTTTTTTTCAGAGCCTGTACAGATAGTATTACGGGGTCAGGGCGGTTGCAAGAAACGATTTTTGGACAATAACCTGCTGCACCCGCCGGAGGGGAAAGGAGAGGATGCGTTCAAGGGGACATCCCTTGCGAACCATAGGGTTACACCCCTTTTCGACTAGGCAACCGCCTTGTCAATAATAAAATAATAAAATTTTAATTAGATTAATTGTGCAACATACGCTAAAATATAAATTCAGTATTTATCAGAAATTAATCTAATCTTAAAAAGACAAATTTTAGTAACATCTATTACTTGTAGAAAGCGCTGTGGCATTAATTTCAAATTCGGTAAGAAATATAGGCAACGTGCCTTTGCATTCTTTAAAACGTGGCTGTCCTAATAGCAACAAATGACAACTTACTAAAATTTCCGGGGGTATGTTTGATGACAACCGGCGACAACCCAGAACTAGCTACGCCTTACTCGACAACTGATAGTAACTTTGAGGAGTTATACTATCAGGCACTTGACATAAATCAACAACAAAGTATCCTGCTGGATATGAGCCGGAAATTGAGCGCCAATGTTTCCCTTGAAGTGGTTATAAATCAGCTTCTTAAATACGCCCGCCAATTTTTTAACAGCGATAGTATCCGAATTGGAGTTGCTGCCGAACTAAAGATAGATTATGCGGGTTTGGAACAGAAACAATTTTTGTTTGAGTTGGCTCCAGAATCCCGCTTTTTACATGATGGAATTGGCTTGATAGCGCAGGCTTACCATAGCGGCGAAATTTGTCATACCAAAGATTATATTAATGAACCGGGTATTGAGCATCATATAAAGCTGGATGTCCTCGCAAAAAAATTGAACGTGATAGCTTCTCTGGTCGCCCCTATCAAGCTGAACGATAAAGTCATTTCTGTGATATGGCTCAGTAAAAATTCGGTGTACCAGTGGAAGCCAGAAGAAATTGAGCAGATTGCGCGTTTTACCGAAACTGCCAGCGTTGTACTTGGCAATGCTAAACTATATTACGATTTGAACAATTCCAGATTGCACCTTCAGAGACGGAATCGCGAGCTTGAAGAACGCAATCTGGATTTTGAAACTCTTCAGGTTTTCAACAAGCGTTTGCGCGGACCTCTTGAGTTAAAGCCTACAGCGGAACGCGCGTTAAACCTTGTTTTGGAAATGGTCAAGGCTAATGCTGGTGCCGTCTATTTGGTTCGCGACAACAATCCCCAGAAATTGGAATTGCTTGCAGCTACACATCGGCATGAAGGCAATATTAAGTTAAACACTATTGATTGGGAAAAAGCAATTTTGCCCGCTGATATACTTTTTTCCAAAGTTTCAAGCACTGGAAAAAGTAAATTGGTAAATGACCTGAGCAAAATCTGGAGGAAATATGCTGCTTTTTCTCTGGAGCCTCGCCCAAATTGGCGTTCTGCTATTCTCATACCGTTGTTTGACGGTAAGGTAGCGATTGGAGTTATGGGGCTGATTGGGGCGCTTCCTAATCAATTCAATGAAGACCAACTCAAGTTTTGTGAAATGGCAGGGAATCAGATAGCTGCTGCCATAGTACAGGTCTCTCGCATTGAAAGCCAGAAAGAACAGGAGAAACTTGCGTCAGTGTTGGCGTTGGCTCGTACTGCCGCGCATGAGATAAACCAACCCCTTACGATTTTGCAAGGCGAACTTGAGCTTATTTCTATGACCGGGAAATGTCCCGCCGAAGATACGATGCAGCGAATGTTAAGAGCTATTCGCGAGATAAGTCAACGAATCAGAGCATACCAACAGATAATCGAAATCAATATGGTGGAATCTGTACCCGGTATCAATACGCTGGATACGAGTCGCTAACGGTTTGCCCGAAACTAAAGAGGGTAGCAAGGGGTTTAAAGCCCCTTGCCTGCAGCGAAAATTCTGCTAATTATTTAGGTTGAGCCGCTCAAAGGCTATATCAATGTATTTCAAGTGATAGGCATAATCGAAAACGCCTTGTAGTTCATCATCTGAAAGTCGGGTTGTGATTTCAGGGTCACTTCTTAGATTTTCGATAAAGCTGCCGCGTTCTCTCCACGCTTTCATGGCATGCTTTTGCACCAGCTTATATGCTTCTTGTCTGCCAAGCCCTTTCTCCACCAATTTTAGCAATATTTGTTGGGAAAAGGTTAAACCGCCGCTACTCTCAAGGTTGTAGAGCATTTGCTGAGGGAACACCACCAACTTGCCGATAATCTCGGTCATTTCTGCCAGCGCGTAATCCAGCAAAATGCAGGCATCTGGGAATATAACCCGCTCGGTGGAACTGTGGCTAATGTCGCGTTCGTGCCAGAGCGCCACATTTTCCAAAGCAGTAATGGCGTGACCTCGCAACATACGGGCAAATCCGGCAATGCGCTCAGAGCGGTGCGGGTTGCGTTTGTGGGGCATAGCCGAACTGCCTTGTTGTTTTTCGTGGAATGGTTCTTCCACTTCTCGTACTTCGGTACGTTGGAGGTGGCGGATTTCGGTTGAGAATTTCTCCAACGATGCGCCGATTAGAGCCAAAGTAGTAATAAAATCGGCATGTCTGTCACGTTGCAAGGTTTGGGTGGAAACCGCCGCTGCAGATAGCCCTAGCAATTCGCAAACATCCGCTTCAATGTCGGGTGGAATATTGGCATGGGTGCCAACCGCGCCAGAAAGTTTGCCTACCGCCATTGTATCGCAAGCAGCATCAAGGCGTTCGAGGTGGCGGCGCATCTCATCTACCCATACCGCCAGTTTATAACCAAAGGTGGTAGGTTCGGCATGCATGCCGTGGGTGCGCCCAATCATTATGGTATTGCGATGCTCAAGGGTGCGTTGGGTTATTGCTTCGGTAAGCTCAACTACATCCTGTCGCAATAACGCGCCCGCCTCTTTTACTTGTAGCGATAGTGCTGTATCCACCACATCGGTGCTAGTCAAACCAAGATGTATAAAGCGAGCGGCATCCCCTACTGTTTCGCCGGTAGCGCGTAGGAAAGCTATGACATCATGATCGGTTTCTTTTTCAATTTCCAGCATACGCTCCAAGCTGACGGTTGCCTTGCGTATAGCAGCCATATCTTCTTCTGGAATCACCCCTCGCGCTGCCCACGCTTCACAAACGGCAATTTCAACTTCAAGCCACTTATTAATCCGGTTCTGCTCAGACCAGATACGCCCCATTTCGGCGCGTGTATAACGTTCAATCATCTCTCATCCCCTTTATTAGCTTCCCAGCGGTGCGGAGGTTGGAACACGCCTTTGCCGGGTGTATGTCCGATTACGTGAAATGCGCTAATTCGGCTGGTATAGACATAAGCGCGGTTCCAGTTCTGCTCAAAAATACCCACATCCAAATAATAATAACCTTCTAAGAGCGGTAATTCACTAAAAGTCAGTGTAATACCACCGTTAGTTGCTACATCACCTACAGAAACATTATCAGCTTCTGTAGAAGCTTCATATATCTTGATTCCATCTTCCCGGTAAAGCCCTACCAGAAAGTTAGGTTCTGCAATCAATCCGTTTGGGCTGTATTCAATATGAACATTCAGTGGGTCTCCGGGCGAAATGGCATCTATCGGTTGGCGTTGCTCATTGGAAAGCCATACCCGCGTAAGCTCCATTTCCGCTGCACCCTCCCGGAATTTTGCCACAGGTCCCGAACTTTCTACTGCTACCTTGCTTGGTGCCAAGGTAACGGCGAAAGCCCTTTTCTTATAATTTTGTACTACTTCGGCGGTACTACCATACTCCCGAATACGCCCGTTTTCAAGCCAAAGTACCTGATCGCATATAGTTTCAATCTGATCCATCGAGTGCGATACCAGTATAATTGTTTTTCCGGCTTCTTTCATTTTGAGCATACGGTCAAGGCACTTCTTTTTGAAACGCAAATCGCCCACCGCCAACACCTCATCCACCACAATCAATTCGGGATTGGTACAAATGGCAGCAGAAAAAGCTAATCTTAGCCACATACCACTGGAATAGGTGCGTACAGCCGTATCAATAAAATCCGAAATCTCGCTGAATTCCACTATTTCAGGTAAGCGTTTCATCGCATCGCTACGAGTTAGCCCTGACAGCAACAAGGTAGTCATAACATTTTCGCGCCCGGTAAATTCAGGGCTAAAACCTGCGCCCAGTTCCAACAGGCAGGCAAGGTTTCCGCGCCGCTTTATTGTGCCTTTGGTAGGTTGCCCTAGTCCGCAAAGCATTCTCAAAAGGGTGCTTTTGCCTGCGCCGTTATTACCGATAATACCAAGCGTAGAGCCTTTTTTTACGGTCAGGTCTATTCCCTGCAAAGCCCAGTATTCTTCCGGCTTAGTTCTACCTCTTAGGCTAATGAGTAGGTCTTTCAACCCGCTGGAGCCTTCTTTGCGGGTATAACATTTTTTAAGACCCACTATTTCTATGACATTTTGCGAATCCATATTTTAAATCTCGTCCACAAAGTTATGCTTCAGGCGATTAAAAATCAGGTAGCCTATCAGTAATATTACAAGGGATACTATACTGACAATAGTTAGAGTCATTATATCGGGCATTTCGGTATTTACGAAAATATTGCGGTACATACCAAGAATCAGCGCCATAGGGTTAATATTGAAAACCCATTCATAACCGCGTTTTGAATCTCCAACTCGATAAAACACTGGCGTTATATAAAACCAGATAACTATTACCGCTGAAACGAGGTGCCCAATGTCTCGGTAAAATACGTTAAGCGCGGAGATAATAAGGGAGAGTCCCAGCGTAAACATGAATTGAATCAGCAGGATAAGGGGCAAAAATAGGTAATTCCAGCCCGGATATAGCCCATCTATAATTAACAAGCCTAGCAGTATGGGGAGCGCGAGCAGGTAGTTAACCATATTACTGGCGACATTTACTGCTACCAGTATCGCGGTGTTAAATTCGGGGAGGCGTACTAGTTCACGGTTAAATGTTATGGTATATGCTGACATAGTGATGCTACTGCTAAACCAGTTCCATGCAAGCACGCCACAAAAAACATAAGCGGAGTAATGTTTTATATTAAGTGGTACAACTTGTTGAAAGACAAAGCTAAATACTACCAGCGTAAGAAGCGGGTTAAGCAATGACCATAAAATACCGAGTACGCTGCGGCGATAATGAATCTTTACCTGTCGCAAGGTAAGGTCGATAAGAAGATCCCGGTAGTGAATTATCCTGTACATATAGTTAGAAACAAAAAAACAGGGACGCGCTTATAGCCGTCCCCGCGTAGCTTTTTTCTATCTGGCAACCGCACTGACAGTTCTTATATTCTTGCGACCTAAGAACCGCCCTATGTCGTTTTTCTCCCATGAAACCAAGAACATACTAGCGTTAAAAATCGAAGAGTAGGTGACACTAATCATGCCAATCATCAAAGCTAGTACAAACGTCCGAATGCTGGGACCACCAAACAGGTAAAGGGCAATGAGCGGAAAAATGATGGTCAGGTTTGTGTTAATTGAACGAGCTAGAGTTTGCCACAAGCTGTAATTAACTACGCTATCCATTGATTCGCCGGGATTACGCAATTCGTTTTCCCGAATCCGGTCAAACACCACGATTGTGTCATGGTTTGAGAAACCTACCACTGTGAGTAGGGCGGTGATAAATAGCGCGTCAATTTCTACTTGGAAAAATGCGCCAAGCACGGCAAAGATTCCGATTACCAACAATACGTTGTACACCATTGCGCCCACAGTTGAAGCGGCATAACGCAATGGTTTTTTCACATTTCGGAAGCTCCACGCCAGATAAGCGAGGGTTGCCAGCGAAATCAAGGTAATCGCTAGGAAGGTACGCACACCGATTTCGCTTGCTACCACCGAGCCTACCGTTAGAATACTGGTACGACCGGGGGTGTAATTTTCAGGATAGGCAGTTTTAAGAGCATTATCTAGCAAGTTGCGCTCATCGGTATTACCAGAAATTTCACTGGTACGCAGTATTATCAAGCCGGCATCGCTCGGCGTGGCGATGACTGTAAAAGCTTGCTCGTTTCGTTGCGTCAGCAATTTATTTTCTGCATCGCTGCGCGGTTGCTTGTTGCGAAGTTGGCTTAAATAATCGCTTTCGGCGGTTTTGACAACTTTTTCAACTTCAGCACTGACAGGGGTATTTTTGAAATAGAGGTCCCATGTAGAACCACCCGTGAAGTCTATTCCGAAGCGTAAACCGCCTAGCAGAATGGCTATAAGCCCCGGTAACACCAGCGTGAGGGATAATAGATAAAACCAACCACGCTTATTTACAAGATTAGGCATTTCTTCTTTCCGTGAGAGTTTATTTTGTCAGACTTCTAACCGTTAAACGGGGTAAATTATACCACGCTTCTACATCTGCGCCAAACTTTAAGGGGCTTTTTCGGCAGGGCTGTTGCATAGCCAGTATTTATATTTTCAACGGTTCCCCAAACCACCAAGAAAATCGTTTTTGTAGGGGCGGTTCGTACCCACTACGGGGCACAGGCGAACCGCCCTTCTTTTATTGCCACATCACCCACAAAAAACGCCACCCAACGAGGGCGTATCGCGATGCGCCCCTATCAATCCGAACCTATTTCTTTGTCACACCCCCTATAAAAAACGTTTCTTTTAATGCCCTGAAAGACTATGTTATCCGGTTTGCGCCTGACTTTACCATAGTGTAATATAATGGTGATTGCTTAAAAGCTCACAGGTTATATGGTTACGGTTGATAGCCCACGAGCCAGAAAAGGGGAATAGAATACTCTTGCCTTATAAAGTATTAATGGTTGCGCCTACATCGTTTTTTTACGATAATGGCTGCCATGTACGTATTCTTGAAGAAATACGCGCTTTGCAAGAGGGTGGTCACCAGGTTACTGTGTGTACCTACCATATGGGGAATAATATAGATGGTGTCGATGTTCAGCGCAGTTTTGATGTACCGTGGAAGCGTGGCGTACAAGTAGGTAGCAGTCGCCACAAAATTTACTTTGATGCCGTTCTCGCTTTAAAGACTTTTCAGGTTGCTCTTCGTCAGAAGCCCGATATAATCCATGCCCATCTTCACGAAGGGGCGCTGATTGGCGGTATTCTCAAGCTCTTGAAATTCGGGCGTATGCCTTTGGTTTTTGATTTTCAGGGCAGTATGACCAGTGAAATGGTAGATCATCATTTCCTGAATCCGGAAGGTTTTTTCTACAAACCGGCGGTCAAGCTGGAAAATTTCATCAATCACATCCCCGATTTAATAATTACCAGCACCTATAATTCGGCGAACATTTTAAAAAATAAGTTCGGGATAAACCCAGAGCAGGTTATAACACTGACTGACCGGGTAAATAGCAATATCTTCAAGCCTTACACCTCGCCGGAAGAGCGTGAAATCTCCGAACAAACCCGCCGAGAATTGAATATACCACCGGGCAAGAAAGTGGTAATTTATCTGGGAGTGCTTGCGCCTTATCAGGGTACGGATCATTTGCTTGAAGCCGCTACATTGCTCAAGCATGAAGCGGCTGACCTGCATTTCGTAATCATGGGCTATCCCGGTGTTGATAGTTATCGCGAACTAGCAAATTATTTGGGCTTGGGCGACAGAGTAATTTTTCCGGGCAGGATTCCTTATCAGGAAGCGGCGCGAATGCTTTCAATCGGGGATATAGCGGTAGCTCCCAAGATGTCGGCAACTGAGGGCGCAGGTAAAATTACCAATTATATGGCGATGGGTATCCCCACGGTGGCGTTTGATACCCCGGTTAGCCGCGAATTAATGGGTGAGGACGGTATATACGCCAAATATGGTGATGCGCGTTCACTTGCAAATAATATTAAAATGCTGGCACAAAATGAGGGTTTAAGGCAGTCTCTATCCCAAAAACTTCGTGCCAGAGCAATTACCGAAATGAGTTGGAAGCAAGGATGCGAACAGCTTGAAGGGATTTACGATAGAGCTATAAGTCGCTATCGGAAAAATGTAGGGCAAATCACACTTAGTAGCGAAAATAGTTCTAAACTTAATTTCTCGGCAGATAGCAGTAGTGAGCCAATTAGTGGTAAAATGTTGGAAAGAGGCGAAGCTTCAACTTCACTATAGAGTTAAAGCAGGGAAGTGTTAGGTTAAACTATGGCGGATGAGCTTATTCTGGTCGTTGATGATGAGGAAATAATCAGAAAACAGGCGGAGGCGGTGTTACAAAAAGCCGGTTTTCGCATATTAACTGCCCCTGACGGTAAAACTGCACTCGAATTGATAAAGCAACAACCCTTTGATTTGCTACTCTCCGATATTCGCATGCCCGATATGGATGGTCTCCAACTTTTTACCAGCGCTCGCAAACTTGTACCGGACCTGATAGCGGTCTTGATGACCGCACACGGCACAATTGATATAGTAATCAAGGCGATGCAATTAGGTGTTCAGGGCTTTTTGCAAAAACCGTTTGCTTCCTCCGAATTGGAGCGCGTAATTAACGATGCCTTAGACAAAAGCCATATGGCACAAGAAGCGGTGCGTTTGCGGGTGCTTTCCCCCCTGCTGGAAGCACGCAAAATGTTAATGAGAGATTTTGACCTCAACGCTTTCTTTAGTTCGGTTGTGGAAGTTACCGCACGTGAGTCTGCCACCGATTATTGTGCAATATACCTTGCCGATCCAAGCGCAGGTGATTTGCAGTCTCTAGCGGTTCATATTAATCCTGAAGCAACCCGCTATTTTTCTGCAAACAATTTCCCTGCCGATAAACTTGCCTCACGTTCTATAGAATTAAAACGCACAGTGGTATTACGGCGTAGCAATAATACAGAAGCTTCTTCTTCCGGCGCAGATGAAACTGTACCCGGTGTGGTTATGGGTGTGCCATTGTTATTGGGAGGCAAAGCGGAAGGCGCATTGTTGTTAGGACGTGCCGCTCTGGATAAAACTTTCGTGCAGGGTGAGCGCGAATTATTTGAGATAATCGCAGGGCAATTGGCTACGTTAGTGGATAACCGCCGCCTCTTTGAGACACTAAGCAAACGTGAGGAGCGGTTGCGGGGCTTTCTTGCGAAATTTGTTTCCATTCAGGAAGAAGAGCGCAGAAATATATCAAAGCAAATCCAAGAGGGGATAATTCCCGCGTTAACCAGCAGCAGACAAGCTTTGCAGAATTATCTGGAAAAAGTACACTCGTCCGCGAATCAAGAATTACTTCACACCGAGCAACGCTTGAAAGAAATATTGGGTGAAGCTAAAAATCTTGTGCAAACCTTGCGCCCAACCGAGTTGGACGAATATGGTTTGGGCGCCGCTATTCGCCTTTATGTGCGCGAAATTTCTGCTGACCCCGATATCGAACCAAAGCCGACCTTTCAACTCGAAGGGTCAGAAGTGCCTCGTCTTGGTAGCGCGGTTGAAACCGCCTTATATCGTACCTTTCAAGAAGCCCTTAATAATGCTTACAAATATGCTAAAGGTTACTCTATAAGCGTGCTAGTTAGGGTTGAAAAAAGCCGTAATAATAATCATAAAGTCACAATTGAGATCAGTGATAGGGGTAAAGGCTTTAATGCTGCTGCGCTACTCAGCGGTGAAATGGGCAGGCAAACCGGGATGTTTTTGATGCAGGAACGTATGGCGGTTATTGGCGGCACCTGTGAAATACACTCTACTCCCGGTAGCGGCACGGTTGTTGTTCTTACCTATGATACCGATATTCTTTAAATTATTTATTTGTCCATAATTTAACTCAACATTGCCTGTCGAGGCGGTATTTTATAGTTGCAAATTTTGTTATCGTACCTAGAAATTTTCCCTCTTGAAAGTTTTACCCTGTTTGAGGCTAATCCTTCTGAATACTCACTTTATTTATTACGCTTATGTAACATATCAGGAAAATAGATTGCATCAATAACATTTGCCCTGTAAAATTAAGTAAAAGAGTCAAGTTAATTAGAAGTAAAAACCAATTATTAAATCTTTGTATTGAGAGTGACGGTGGTAGTTTGAGCTTTTCCGCAGTAAGTTTCCGACAGAAACGTATTTTAAGTCTGTTCCTGATTTTAACCCTTTTTTCCATTCTGATAAGTGCATGTAGTAGCGCAGAACCTACGGTTCTTACCACATCCCCAGCCTATAGCTCAACTATAACCACCGCAACCGCATCTCCCTATGTTACTGTTGCTCCGACTCCAATCCAAACTTTGGAAGTGAGTCAGTCTTTAACGCTCGAAATAGGGGGTTTCTCATCTTTTGTATATTTTCCGGTTGGGTTGGATAAAACAGAACCTGCTCAGATATTGCTAGTGTTGCATGGGATGGGCGGTAATGGTCAAGCAATGGGGCGAATATTGACCGATTATGCCGATCGCTATCATATGGTGCTAATTGCACCTAGCCTTCAATATAATCAGAACTGGAAAGATATTTCGGTTATTGCAAAAGAAGACCCTGCTATTTCTGCCCAACTTCAAAATATGATTGACCAGATTCCCGCAACGCTTGGTTTGCAGATTTACCCCAAAGTTATGCTCTTTGGTTTTTCCAGAGGCGCACAATTGGCGCATCGCTTTGCTATGTTCTACCCTGAGAGGGTTTTTGCTGCCGCTATAATCTCAGCCGGTGGGTATTCACTGCCCGTTACCAACGAACCAAATGTAGACCAGAAAAGTCAGCCAGCTTCTAAAATTATGCCGTTTCCGTTTGGAGTAGGGGATATTTCACATTATACCGGGCATGTTTTTAACCGTGAAGCTTTCACAAAGGTGCAATTTGTGGTTGAAGTGGGGGAATTGGATAATAAATCCGCCGATGTACCGCGTGATTACGACCCTTATCTCGGTAATAATCGGCTAGAACGCGCCCGAACTTTCTACAAGTGGTTACAGCAGGTTGGCGTGCATGCTACTTTCAACACTTTCCCAAAAGCTGGTCACGAGATTACTCCTGAGATGGGGCAGATGGCTTTCCAGTTTTTCAGGAATGCCCAACAGGCTACCAACCGAAATGCAGCTTAGCAAATTTCAATTACCGTGCCAGTGGTAACGAAACGATTGCAATTGTACCCGCTTCTGGAGTGCTTATCAGGTTCAAGTTACCACCATAAATCTGGCATAACCGCTTTACTAGAGTTAATCCCAGACCGCCACCTTGTTGCTCGTGCAATTCCCGATTAAATTGAACAAACCCGGCTATAGAGCGGATTTGTTCCGGTTTCATACCATGCCCTTTATCCTGCACTTCCAGAATAAATTCGCCATTATCTAGTCGAGTAGTTACAGTTATTGGTGAACCGGGCGTAGAATAGCGAAAAGCATTGTTAATCAATTCTTCTGCAATTTTTGCTATGCGCGTTTCGTTGATGGCGACCTTGTATTTTTGACCGGAAAATTGCACGGTTAAATCTCCTAACCGTTCAAACCCTTCCGCTTCTTTTTTAGCAACATTGGCTAATATCGTTTCAGGTGAAATGCAAAGTTCACGTCGGAATAATTGGATTTTTTGCTGGTTTTCCTTGACAACTTCGAGTTCTGCGACCAATAAAAAGTTCTGGATAAGCCGATTCAGGCGCTGCGAGTTCTGATAAATGCCATTTGCCATCAACCCTATTTCATCTCTTTCAAGCGAATCTCTATAATCTCTCAGCAAAAGAGAATAGCCAAGAATTATGCTTAAGGGAGTTAGGAACTCATGCGGTAGAATTGTTGTAATATTCTGGCGCAATTCATTTAATTTGGCTTCGATTTGGTGTTTATTATTGAGATGCTTTTCAATCCGCGTGTTAACCGAATTAATCAAGTCTTCGATGGTGCAGGGTTTCACCAGATAATCATCGGCTCCAAGTTCCATGCCGATTCTCATCCGGCTGTGTTCATTAAACCCGGTTAGGAAAATAAATGGAATGGAGGAAAATTTAGGGTTGGATCGAACGGTTTTTAGGACGGTGTAGCCATCCATCTGAGGCATATTTATATCACATAAAATCAAATCGGGTTGGTGTTGTTCGAGTAGAGCAAGTCCTGTTTTACCATCGGCAGCCTTCATAACTTCATAATTTGCGTTGGAAAGCACCACTGCCATGGTGCTGCGAATCATTTCCTCATCATCAATTATCAATATTTTCATTTGCAACCAAGCTTAGACAAAATAAAACGACAATAAAACTTTACCAGTCCTATTTTAACATGATTCCTTTGCCAGATTTATAGCTTTGCTGGGGAAATTCATTTCAATATCATAACAAATTTAGGAATTCTCCAAAGAAACTCGCTAGGTGAAGGTTTCTATTTCTTATTTAGTTAGGAGCTTAATACTGGAAAAGCTGTTAGTTGTTGTTTTATTCCAAGCGCTGTATTTTGTAGGTCGGCGTGAGCAAACGACTTCCTATGGTTAAATTATTTTCACCCTGACACTGAATCTGGAAATTTTGTAACAATTCTGCTAATCTGAATTATTCCATAAAACCTCTAGCAGTGTTTATTGCTTTGGTAATTCGGTAGGAACCAACTTAAGGCTATTGACCAATTCATTGGCGGCTTTTAGGTTTTTCATAACCTTTTGCATATTGCCTTTTAGGCTCAATTTGCCGGTCATAATCGCTTGCATAGGGTCAAGTTCGTTGGTTGCTACTTTAAACCATGAATCAGTCGGTCCTTTGACAGTAAATTCAGGGGTGCGAAGGGAAGCATCTTCTATTTTAATTGCTTCAAGGCATTTACCATATTGTAGATTTAAATACATGATAATTTCATCAGTAGATGTTTCGTCTGGTAAAGCTATAAAATAAAAATCGCCTTCCCACTCTTTTGCGGCATCTTCATAACTCGCGCTTGCATTGAGAGCATTTTTGAATTCATTAAGCCATTCCTGTGTACCGAACAACGCCATGTAATTACTGCCTCCTTGTGTAGTAGAATGATTTAGGGATTAATAATTGTATTACCGGGATAAATCTGGCTATCGGAAAGTCTCTGCCAGTAATCCTTTATTTTGCAACCCATAATCAGCATGTCATGGGTTACGCCTTTTGCATCTTTTATGTAATCGGTGAGAATGCCCTCATGTACATAGCCTAGTTGCTTATAGATTTTGATAGCAACTAACTGATCGGCGCGTAATTCGGCGGATAGTTTTTCCATACCTAGGTTACGAGCAAGGTTGAATAATTCGCTGGCAAGTATGCGACCAAGCCCCAAGCCGCGAGTATTTTCACCCACTAGCATCCAAAATTCGCCAATATGTGCAAACCATTGGGTGCGATAGCCTTTTAGTACCGCAACGCCTACAATGCGTCCGTTAATTTCGGCACCAATTGGAAACACCTCATTCCAGCGAGGACCCCCGAACCAAGATTCTAGACTTTCACGCTCGGTTACATCATAGCGCAGAAAATTACGCTCATCTTCGAGGATGGTTAGGAAAAACATGATGAGACGGTCTTCATCTTCTTGATGCAATACCCGCAGGGTAGCAATCTGACCGTCACGCAAATCTATTTCTTTTGGATAGTCATCCAGCATTTTCTGGTGATTTAACCTGTCTAAAAAATTGATTAAGTAAGGCACGCCAGTTTTGGTGTTCCTTATTATTTTAACCCATGTGCATTCCGCCGTTGATGTTGATTTCCTGTCCGGTAATATAATCGGCATCAGCACAAAGGAATACAACCGATTTGGCAACTTCTTCGGATTTTCCCAGTCTTCCCATTGGAATTTTGGATTTAATCTGATCGAGGCGGTCTGCCGGAATTGCTGCCACCATTTCGGTTTCAATAAAGCCCGGACAAATGGAATTTACAGTAATCCCAGATTTGGCGGTTTCTAAAGCCAGCGATCTGGTAAAGCCCAGAATACCGGCTTTGGTGGCACTGTAGTTTGCCTGCCCAAAACCGCCTGCCTGCCCAATAACAGACGAGATGCTGACGATATGACCGTGTTTTTGGTTCAGCATATGCTGTAACGCGCTATGTGTACAGTTGTATAGGCTATTGAGGTTGGCATTAATAACTTCATTCCACATTTGCTCGTTCATATTCTTGAAAGATTTATCGCGTGTGATACCTGCATTATTAACCAGTATATCAAGTTTTCCGAACTCTGCGACAGTCTTTTCAATTAATGCTTTGGCATCCTCATAATTTCCAACGTCACCGGCAATGGCAATTGCTTTACCACCCTTTGCTCTAATCTGCGCTAAGGTTTCCTCTGCGCCTGCCGTATCACTTTTGTAATTAACAGCCACGCTGGCGCCCTCTAACGCCAGTTCGATTGCAATTGCCTTGCCAATGCCTTTTGAGCTACCAGTAACTATGGCTACCTGCCCATCCAGTTTGCCCATCCTTGTTCTCTCCATCTTTCTTCAATCAACTCTATATATTACTACTGGTAGGACTATTCTGGGGTATCTTCAGTTGATTTTCGTTTAGCCGATTTTTTGATAACCGGACTTGCTTCACCCAACGGGTAATAACCTGCCTCACCTTCAGCGGTTGCTTGCGCCTCCGAGACAGCGTTATCAGCGGTGGAGTCGGCTTGTAGGTGAAGCACCTTCATGATTTGTTCAAGAGTATTTTCTATTTTAGAAAGTCTGACTTCGAGATTACCCAAATGCCCGCTGATTTTCTTGATTTCAGCAGGAGTAGAATTAGACTCGATTTTCTCCTGAAGGTCATCAAGCCGAGCGTCAATATCAATGATTTGAGAAGAAAGTCGGGTGAAATCGTGGAGAGTGGGCAAACCCTGCAAATGCAGATATTTCTCCATATTATCCTGTAGGACCTTCTGCATTGTCATTGCGGATTCCATGTTTTTACCCATAGTTGCCGCGAAATTATCAGTGTTTACAAACTGGTTCATAGCATTGGAAGACATTTCTTCGCTGGCATCCATCATTTTTTTCCAAAAGCTGAATGGATCCATAGGCGAGCCACCTTTAGTTTCGTCGCTCATAGTATTAATATTCTCCTTTATCTCTTAACCTTGGCTTCTGACATTATTATGGAGCAGAAAAACACGATATGAAAAGGATACTATATTTTCGGAAGAGCCGCAATAACTATAGCTCTTCCGGAGCGCTCATACCCATTAAACTTAGCGCTCGTGCCAGCGTAATTTTAACTGCACTTACCAAAAGCAGCCTAGCTTTGCTTAAAGGCACATTTTCAGGGTCAATTACTCGATTATCGTGATAATAGGTGTGAAATGCACTTGCAAGGTCTTGTGCATAGAACGCTAGTCGGTGCGGTTCCAGATTACGCGCCGCTCCTGCCACAATTTCGGGCAGTAAAGTTAATTGCCTTACCAGATTTAAATCCGCATCATTATTCAGAAGGGTTATATCGCCGTCATCCCAAGTTTTAATACCCTTTTCAGGGGCTTGCTTAAAAATGCTGGCGCAGCGGGCATGGGCATACTGGACATAATAGACCGGATTTTCATTAGATTGAGCGAGCGCAAGGTCAAGGTCAAAATCAATTTTGGTGTCTTGACTTCGGCTTATTAAGTTAAAGCGTACTGCATCCGCCCCAACTTCGCTCATAACTCTTTCAAGGGTTATGATATTGCCAGCGGTTTTTTTCATTCTTGCGCCATTAACCATGACCATTTGCATAACGATAATGGTCAGGTCATCGGGATTCAAGCCGAGCGCGTTAAGGCTGGCTTTTAAGCGAGGGATGTGACCCTGATGATCCGCTCCCCAGATATTGATAACTTTCTGGAAACCGCGTGTTATAAACTTGTTATAGTGGTAGGCAATATCTGACACGAAATAGGTGGGTAAGCCGTTTGAGCGAATTAGCACATTGTCTTTTTCCTGCCCTAATGCGCTGGAACCAAACCAAACTGCTCCTTCACGCTCTGCTACGTGTCCTTTTTTACGCAATTGCTCAAGAGTGGCTTGTACCTCACCGCTATCGAACAGGCTTTGTTCCCGGAACCACCGATTAAATTTTACTCCCATGCGCTCAAGCGTAGCCTTAATGTCAGCTAATTGCGTTTCAATTCCAAGCACACCCACTTGTAAGCGTCCTTCAGAATCGGGTAATTTCAGGAATCGCTCGCCATATTCCTCGATAAGTAATCGCGCTGCAAATTCAGCGGCAGGGTAATTTTCTAATGGAGGAGTGGCAACTTCGCCTTGAAGCTTTCGATAATAGTACCAGCAATTGTTGTAAAACACTTCCATACGGCTACCGGCATCGTTTACGTAAAATTCACGTTCTACCTCATAGCCTGCCGCTTCCAGCACATTAGCCAAAGCATCACCTAATGCCGCCCCCCGCGCCGAAGCAATGGTAATCGGACCGGTTGGGTTTGCGCTTACGAACTCTACCTGCACTTTGGTTTGCTTGCCTAGCTCAACATTTCCATAACTCTGCCCGGCTTTGATAATTTCCAAAACCTGCCCCGCCAACCAACCTTGTTTCATGCGGAAGTTGATAAAGCCCGGTTGGGCAATTTCTACTGTCGCTATTGAATCATTTGGTTTAAGGTAATGACGGATAATTTCGGCAATACGCATCGAATTTGAGTTCGGCATGGCTCGCTTCAACTTGAGAGCTACATTGCAAGCGTAATCTCCATGATCGTACCGAGGGGTGCGCTCCACAAAAACTTCTGGCAGCGCTATTTCCGGTAACGCTCCCTTTTGTACTGCGTTATGGATTGCCTCTTTAACAAAAGAGGCTAGTTCTTCGTTTACAGTCATATTTTAGTATAGTAAAAGTATCTTGAAAAACATTAAAGGTCAGTAGAGAAAAATTATACCAGATTTTTGCTAAGTTATCTCTACAAACCCCAAGTCTTAATTTTCTGATAGTTGACATCGCTAAAAAAGGGCATATAATTAACTTATACAAAACATAAACAAAATATAAAATAAATTGGCACAAATATTAGCTCTATTATTTTCTACCTTTCCTAACTATAGATATAACTGCCTAGCTTAACAAGTCCACATCCACACTCATAGCACAGAGACCAACCTGAACTTAGGTTGGTCTCAATATTTTATAAGAAAATTAGGGTTCGATTAAGATACCCTCTTAGGGTCACTTTCTATTATTGACTTTTGTAGCTGCCTATGATACTTTTACATTTATAGTCTAGGTAAAAATTCAGTCAATAATTTTGTGTTAAATACCCAATATCTTGTGTTTGAAGGGAGATTAGTAATGGCTCGCGCTACCTTATCAACTGCCCCTGTGAAATCTATATCCACCGGCTTTGAACAGCATCGAAAATCTCCTTTAAAATCCAAACTCAAATTTTATTTGGTAGGCGTAGTTATCCTTGGCGCTGCTGCTTTCGTGGCTTTTAGCGCAATGCAAGGCGCAACCGTTTATTACTACGATGTCCATGAAGTAAAGGCGAAACTGGTAAGCGGCACTCTTGCTAACGAGTCTTTTCGTATGGCAGGGCAGGTCGTACCCGGCACCATACGCAAGGGTGATACAGCCGATACCTATATTTTTACCGTCTCAGACATGAAGCAAAAAGACTTAACCATAACCGCAACTTATAAAGGGGTTATACCTGATACTTTTAAAGATCAAGCGCAGGTCACTTTAACAGGAAATTTTAACTCTTCCCAATCTATGTTCGTGGCTACCGAATTACTGGCTAAATGCCCATCCAAATATTCAACAGCCGCTGAATAGTCCGGCAGTAGAAGTGAAGTGAGAGCGTTTTTGATATTTCAGCCCTTACATAAGGCAAACTCAATCGGTAAGTGTCATAAACGTGCATACAGAAGCTTAATAAGGTAACTAAAATTCCACCATGAATCAAATTGGCTATGTTTCTATGTTGGTGGCCTTTGCTGTTTCCCTTTACGGCGCGTTAGCGCTCGCAATTGGGTCTTATCGAGGCTATCCTGAAATGATAAAGAGCGGTCGTAGGGCTGCTTGGGTATCTTCCGCGCTAATTACTCTTGCCTCTATCAGCATCATTTGGGCGTTACTGAATGATGATTTCAGCCTTAAATATGTAGTTACCAATAGCGCTCGTGCGATGGAGTGGTTCTACAAAGTTTCGGCGATGTGGGGCGGGCAGGAAGGCTCACTCTTGTTGTGGGCTTGGGTGCTGGCAGGCTTTATGGTAATTGTTCTACTCCAGACCCGACATGCAGCTTATCGGCAGATTGCTCCTTGGGTGCTGGTAGCTATGCTAACGGGTGCTGCCTTTTTTGCGGCAATGTCTAGCATCGTTACCAACGTTTTTGAGCAGAGCGTGACAATTCCACAGGATGGGCGCGGCTTAAACCCACTGTTGCAAAATCCCGGTATGGTAATACATCCCCCCATGCTCTATGCCGGATACGTCAGTACGATAGTAGCGGCGGGTTACGCTTTTGGCGCATTGGTAGTTAACCGCTTAGACAACACTTGGATTCGCTTCTCGAGACGCTGGATTCTGTCAAGTTGGATTTTTCTTACGGTAGGAAACTTTCTGGGCGGTCAATGGGCTTATGTCGTGCTGAGTTTTGGCGGTTTCTGGTCGTGGGATCCGGTTGAAAATGCTGCTATTATGCCTTGGTTTATCAATACCGCCCTGATGCACAGCATCATGATTCAGCAACGGCGCGGCATGTTTAAAGTCTGGAATATTTCGCTGGCGTTTCTGGCTTATGGTCTTTCGCTGTTTGGCACTTTCCTAACTCGCAGCGGCATTCTCAGTTCTGTACATGCCTTTGGCGAAAGCACACTTGGCATCTACTTTATGGCGTGGATTGGTATCCTGCTGATAATTGGCTTTGGATATATATTTTTGCGCTTGCCCCAACTACGCAGCGAAAGCAAGTTGGATGGGCTTATCTCTCGCGAAACTAGTTTCCTTTTAAATAACATTCTGTTCTTCTTGTGTGTGGCATTTATTCTCTGGGGAACACTCAGCCCGCTGATTACGCAAATATTCACCGGCAACAAGATGGAAACCACCGCTGACTATTACCCGAAAACAATGTACCCTGTATTATTAGGGACGTTGTTCCTGATGGGTATCGGACCTCTCATAGCGTGGAGACGCGCCTCTCTGGAAAGTATCTCGCGTAGTTTTTGGATTCCGGCGTTGGCGGGTCTTGGCTTTGCCTTGATTGCTTACGGATTGGGAATGCACGAGTTTCTCGCGTATGTGGGTTTGGGCATTTGTGTGTTTACCGCTACCACAATATTTCTGGATTACTACCGGGGCATCCGCACCCGCCGCAATCATGGCGATGCTAATGTGCTGGTTGCAGCCAAAAATATGGCGCGGCGCAATGGACCCCGCTATGGCGGTTTGCTGGTGCATCTTGGCATCCTGATAATCTCAGCGGTAATTATCGTCAGTAGTGTATATGAAGCCAAAATTGAGTTCGTCCAACTTAAAGTAGGTGAAAGTGTTATTATCAAAGGGATACACGAATACAAGCTTACTTTGGTTAGTGCGGCTCGTATAAAGGGCGATATTAAAACCACTTACCCGATAAACCTAGCGCTTACCGTAGATGGTAAACCACAGGATTCCATTACTCCGGCAATGGAATATTATCCTAGCATTGACCAATTTGTAACAACAGTATCAATACGTCCTGATTTGCTAGAAGACCTCTGGATTACTACCGGTCAGCAGGAAATTGATTCATCTAATAAAATTGTAAGCGCACCCTTTCAGATTTTAGTGCGCCCGATGATGCTGTGGGCGTGGGTTGGGCTTGCCGTAACGATTGCCGGATTGCTGGTGGCTATCTGGCCCAATCCTAACGAGCAGGTCGTACAGATTCCAACTAAAAGCAAAACCGGCGAACCCAAGAAATCTGAAACGGTGCAAGTCTAAAATAGTGGCGAGGTATAAACCTCTAAGGTTTGAAATAAAAAATTGATTCTATATACTTTACATAACGTAATATTGCAAACGAGTCTGAACTCCAGTTCAGCCAAAGATTTGTCGTTCATCGGGTGGTTTATCGCATTTATGGTGGCTGTTGCGGTGGTTTTTGTAGTCGGGCAACCGTTGCTACAGCTTGAAACCGGGAAAAAACGAGACAGTGTAAGGCAGTTGAGCGATGCTCAAATTGAACTCGAAACCTTGCGTGAACGGGCAGGCGCAGAAAGGCTTTCGATAGAAGAACTAGAATTTGATCGCGAACTGGGCATAATCGAAACGCAGGATTATGAAATACTTAAGGAACGCAGCCGTAGTCGCTTGAAGACGCTCGAAGGGGCGGTTTCGGAGCGCGAGGAGGAATTGGTTGAAGGTGAGCGCGAGTTGAAGCGCAAGGCTCGCTCTGCTCAAACCACTGATTTATCCACAAAAAGACAAATTGCCGAGAAAACTGTCACCGATACGCGCTCGAAACCTCCGGTAAAAGAGAGTTTGAACTGTACCGAGTGCAACACACCATTTAAACCCGGCGATAAATTTTGCGCCAAGTGTAAAGCGCCGTTGCCTATAATTTGCTTGAATTGTGGCGGTGAAATCAAGGACGAAGAAGCCAGATTTTGCGCTCGCTGTGGTGTCACATTTGAGAAAAGAACCAAAAATGCGGAGGAAGCTAATTCCTAAGCGATGACCAACGCGGCGCATTCCGTCATGATACGGGCAAAAGGGTTGCACAAGAATTTTGGGAATCGTGCCGTTCTGCGCGGGGTTGATTTAGATTTAAGGCAGGGCGAGTTTGTAACCCTATTAGGACCAAATGGCGCAGGTAAAACCACCCTGCTGCGTATCCTCGCTACACTGGCGCGTCCTACCAGCGGCACAATTGAAATCGCGGGTATTGCACTCAAGGATGCACGCCCAACCATAAGAGGTCTGCTTGGAGTTATCAGCCATCAGACCTTTTTGTATGAAGATTTGAATGCCTTTGAAAATCTGCGCTTCTACGGTAGGCTATATGATGTGCCTGAACTCGAAAAGCGTATTCATGAAGTTCTGGAAAAAGTAGGATTGGAGCGTCGTGCCATTGACCGGGTGCGTACTTACTCGCGGGGGATGCAGCAACGCTTGAGCATTGCTCGCGCGATTTTACACAATCCCCCCATCCTGTTGCTGGATGAACCTGATACCGGGCTTGACCGACAAGCCTCCAACATGTTGAGCGGGCTTATCCACGAACTGGCGATTGATGGGCAGGAACGTAGCGTTTTAATGACTACCCACAACCTTGAGCGTGGGCTGGCGATGTGCGACCGAGTGGTGGTACTGGCAGGCGGTAAAATGGTAGCGGATCGCGCCGCAACCGGGTTAACGGCGGATGAATTGCAGCAGTTCTATTTCGACTCGGTGAGCAGGGGGCGTTGATTGGGTAACTACCTGCGAAAAGTTTGGGCGGTATTTGCCAAAGATGTACGCGCCGAACTCCGCACCAAAGATATATTCAGTGCAATGTTTGTCTTCAGCTTGCTGGCGACTCTAGTTTTCGCTTTTGCGCTACCCGGCAAATTGATGGAACCGAAAGAGGTAGCAGGAGTTGCTCCCGGTCTGTTGTGGGTGGCATACACCTTTAGCGGGGTGCTAGGCTTAAACCGCTCTTTTATCGTGGAGAAAGATCGCGGTTCGCTGGAAGGGTTGTTGCTTGCACCCGCCGACCGCAGCGCGATTTATCTGGGCAAAATGCTGAGTAATCTCACCTTTATGGTGTTGGTAGAAATATTGATTACCCCAATTTTTGGGGTGGTTTTTAATTATTCAATGTGGAACCCGCTGTTAATTCCTGTGGTGTTGCTTGGCACGCTTGGTTTTGCCGAAATCGGCACGCTTTTTGCGGCGATGGCGGTTAACACTAGGGCGCGTGAGGTGCTGTTGCCGGTGCTGTTTTTCTCGATAATGCTGCCGGTAATTATCGCTGCTGCCAACGCCACCACTGCTTTGCTCTCGAATCGACCTATAGAAGACATCGCAGGACAGTTACAATTTATAGCGATTTTCGATATTATATTCCTAGCATTGCCTGTTCTTTTGTTTGAATTAGTAGTTGAGGAGTAACCTCTGGAAAGTATTAGATATGGCAACCGCAATAAAATACACAAGACCAACTAAAGGGCTGGGATTGTCCAACGTGCTGTTTTGGGCAACGGTTTTTAGTTGGCCCATCTCGTTAATCTTCGTGCTTATGGCAGGAGATGATGTAAACCTTAAATACTCACAGCGCATCTTTTATTACCACCTTCCCGCCAATATTATGTGCTTTCTATCGTTCATGATTTATTTCATCGGCGGTATCGCTTATTGGCGAACTAGGAATCGCAAATGGGATATTGTGATGGTAGCCGGGCTGGAATTGGGTGTTTTCTGGGCAGTAATTGGAATAATTACCGGGGCAATTTGGGCGCGTTATGCTTGGGGCGCTTTCTGGACGTGGGACCCTCGCCTTACCACCGTTAGTATCATGATGGTAGTTTACATCTCTGGGGTAATGTTGAGGTCATCGGTAGAAGACCCGACTCGAAAAGCAGCCCTAACTGCCGCGTTTGGAATAATCGGCTTTGTAAATGTGCCGTTAGTCTATTTCTCTACCCGCTGGTTTCCGAAAGGGGAGCATCCGATTATCTTTGGAGGAGATAGCGGAACTCCGGTTGGTCTAGAAGGCTTTATGTTTCTTACATTGGGTGTATGCTTTGTGGCAGTCGGGTTGCTATTTGGCTGGATGTTACTAGCACGTATCCGATTAGGACAAATGCATGAAGAGTTGCAGTCACGCCGCATGGCGCTTGAAGGAATGGAAAACGAATAATGGCAAATTTAGCGGCAATCCTAGCACAGACTGTTACACCGCCACCTTCTCAGGAGCAGGTCAGTAGCGGTCTGATTTATGTTATCGCGGCTTATGCGGTTATATGGCTGTTTATAGCCGGATACCTCTATACTATCCAGCGTCGCCAAGCACAACTAAAGCGAGATATTGACCTTTTGCGAGAAGAAGAAGAGAGACAGAAACAAGCCTTCTATCGAAGTGGTCAATAGTTGAGTTTAGCAAGCGAGAAGAAAAAAGGAGGTTGGCATAACCCCCTTCCAGTTGCTAACGTTTGATTGATTAGTTTTTGTCTAGCTCTCGCGCCAGCAATATCGCTTCGGCGATTTCCTTCATTGATTTTCGAGTATCCATACTTAGTTTCTGGATACGACGGAAAGCGTCTGACTCTTTCAGTCCATATTGATCCATCAAAACGCCTTTAGCCCGCTCTATAACCTTGCGAGCTTCAAGGGTTTCGCGCAGGTCGCCGATTTCCTTTTCTAGGTCGCAGAACTCGCGGAAACGACTGAGCGCAACTTCAATAGCAGGTTGAAGTTCATCCTGCCGAAATGGTTTTACAATATATCCGATAACTCCGGCTTCACGCGCACCCGCTACTAGCTCTTGTTGGCTGTAAGCGGTAAGCAATAGCACTGGAGCAATTCGTTCTTCGGTCAATATTTTAGCGGCAGTTATACCGTCCATTTCCGGCATTTTAATGTCCATTATTACTAGGTCGGGTTTAAGTTCGCGGGCAAGGCTGACTGCTTGCTTGCCGTCACCTGCTTCCCCAACAACTTGATAACCTAAAACACTGAGCATTTCTTTCAGATCCATACGGATGATCGATTCATCATCGGCGATCACCACTCTTGTCTGATTCAATTTACGCACCTCTTTCTGCAGCATTGCATTTTGGGGTATCACAGGCATATTTATTTCTCCATTTAATGCTTTTATATATTACAACAAAATCGAACTTACGCAAATAAAATCGAAGGAATTATAGTAAGAAATGGGGATTTTTGCAAATCGCCCAAACTAAAAAAGCCTTTGTGCATTTGCACAAATTGACCAGCAGGTAAGGTTGAAATTATAATGTTCTTATGGACATACTACTAATAGGTCAGGGCTCATTGCCTGTTGAGACATCCGAAAAGCATAGCGCACCGGGTTTCAGAGCGTGGTATTTTGGACGGGCGTTGGCTGAAGCGGGACATAAGGTTAGGTTAGTGTCGCTCGGCTCTAACTCTATTCAAGTGCCTCGCCTTATAGCCGATAATCTCTTGCTTTACGCGATACCAGAAGCTATGATAACCGACCAAAATTATTTGGAGGAAATGCTTGCCGAGAGAATGCCGGATGCGGTAGTCGGTTCAGGTGTACGGGCATCTTATCTTGCTACCCTGTACTTGCCGCGTACCTTACCGCTTTGGTCTGACCTTTTCGGCAGTCCGCTGGCAGAGGCGCAGGCAAAAGCCGCAGTGTATCGCGATGATAGCGTAATCGAGCCATTTTTGCGTTTTGAAAGGGCAGTGTTGGAACGCGCCGATGCTTTCAGCGCAGTTTCAGTTGCTCAGCAGCACGCCATTGAGGGCGAGTTAGGACATTGCGGAAGGCTTAATGCTGCAACTTACGGTTATCGCTTCGTATGGTCTATTCCTGCCAGCGCCGATTTCACCGTTTTGCCCCATAATCGGAATATCCTACGCGGTAAAATTGTGCCTGATAATGCTTTTGTGGCTCTGTGGAGCGGTGGTTACAACACTTGGACAGATGTTGATACGCTCTTTGCCGGGCTTGACCACGCAATGGCGCAAAATCCAGATTTGCATTTTGTTTCCACCGGAGGGGCGTTACCACCTCACGATGCGGCTACCTATCCCCGATTCTGCCAATTGGTTGAAACTTCCGAATATTTCCAGCGTTATCACCTGTTGGATTGGCAACCGCTCGAAACGCTACACAATTTTTACCTTGAAGCAAATCTGGGTATAATATTGGATAAGTGGAGTTATGAAGCGGTGTTGGGCAGTCGCACCCGTCTGGTTGATTGGCTAAAATATGGTCTGCCCGCCATAGCTACGCGGGGCGCGGAACTTGTAACCGAACTGGAGAACGCCGGAGCAATTTATACCTTTCCGCATGGAGACAGTGACCGACTGGGAGCTTTGCTAGGTGACTTGGCAAAAAGCCCCCAATCTCTTAAAGCAGCGAGCGAGCAAGGGCAACGCTTTGTGCGGGAACACTACAATTACAAAGTGACTGCTGTCCCCTTGCTGGAATGGGCAGCAAGCCCACGCAATGCTCCCGCTTCTGGAAATAGCTCAGATAGTAGGCTAGATTTGGAGAAAAAGCTGGCGACTCTGGAAAACCAACTGGAAGCTAAAAACGCCCATATTAGTACGGTTGAGCATTGGGCGCACGAGATGGAAACACGTCTTAAACAGCTAGAAGCGTCACCCCTAAACCGTTGGTGGTGTAAGGTCAGGTCTAAATTTTCATGAGTTGGGAAATCTGGGTTAACGCCCTTTGCTGGCTTTATTTGATGTTTGCCGCTTATTGGTTACTTCAGTCGTGGCTCTCTCGTCACATACAAGGGCTAGGGCTACTGATATTCGGCAAGCCCGGACCTGCCTCAAGTTTCTATTTCTGGTTGCTGGCTCCCGGCGTAATTCTGCACGAACTAAGCCATTGGCTACTGGCGAAGGCGCTGTTTGTACCCACCGGAAATATGGCTTTGTTCAGCCCATCCAAAAATCGGGCGCAAAACAACAAAGTAATTCTAGGCTATGTTGAAATATATCGAACCGACCCCCTTCGCCAAAGCTTAATTGGAATCGCGCCGTTGCTAACCGGAATCGCGGCGTTGGCATTTATCGCGAATTTGCTACAGTTTCGCTACGGGTTTTCGGATGGGACGCAAATACTGCATATCTTTCAAAATCTACCTGCCGATTTGCTGAAAACAGTTTCGCAGCCGATAAACTTGCTCTGGTTGTATCTTGTTTTCACCATTAGCAACGGTATGTTGCCAAGCGCGGCTGACCGTCGTCCTTGGTTGCTCGGTTTCGTCCTGCCTGCCGCTATATTGGCGGCGCTGGGCTTTATGGGATTCCTGCCGCCTATTTCATTGGAGTATCAGCAAAAGGTTCTCGGATTTCTAGGCAACCTAACATGGGTTTTTGCCTTTGCCGCTGTTATCAACCTGCTGTTGGCGCTGGTGGTGCTTTTGCTGGAATATTTACTAAGCCGTTTGCGAAGGCGTAAGGTTGTTTATGGGAGAAAATAAAAATCGGTTTCGCTCGCTGATGGTATAATGCCTCAGTGAAAAACAATCCAAAATTATAAGCGGAGAACCCAAAAATGGCGTTGAACCAAACCAAAAGAGATTTTGACATATTTAAATTTCTATTAACTTTGCCTGGTATCCTGCTGGTTTATTCGGCAGTATTTACTACCTTCTTTTTGTTGCGGTTGGCAGGCGGAAATAACCCGATTGCACTCCAGTTGGGTAGCCTAACTTTTCGCTGGTATGGCATTGTAATTACAGTGGGCGTTGTTTTCGCCCTTTTTATTGCCCAATATCTGTCGGAACGGCGCGGTGAAGACCCGAACCATGCTTGGGGGATGTTGCCGTTTTTACTGATATTTGGCATCCTGTTCGCTCGGTTATGGTACGTAATCAACACTTGGGAGAAATATAAGGATTACCTTTATTCCTTTGGCGACCCACAGCATCCCGGTTTCTTTGAGGTGTGGCGTGGCGGTATCGCAATACAGGGCGCAGTAATCGGCGGTATCATTGCCGCGCTGATTTACCGGCAGTTTACCGGCATAAAATTTCTACGCTGGGCTGATTTTATTGTACCGGGTCTGATTGTAGCGCAAGCGCTGGGTCGTTGGGGTAATTTTTTCAATAACGAAGCCTACGGTAGCCAAACCGATTTGCCATGGGGCTTAAAAATCCCTTGCGATTATCGCACCAGCGGCTCTACTCCCGGTACAATCAACACCACATGCCTTGTACCTCAAGATGTTGATACTATGCTGTTTCACCCCACCTTTTTCTACGAATCAATCTGGGATTATGCGGTGTTTATCACCCTGCTGTTTATGATTATGTATCCGAAGCGGGTACAACGCGCCTTGAAACTTCGGTTGCGCGATGGTGATATTTTCCTTGCGTATCTAGTGTTTTATAGCATTGGGCGATTTATCGTTGAAGCAATGCGAACCGACTCGCTTTATATCATTGGTGACCCGGTGAATGGCGGTATCCGTAGCGCACAAATGTTGTCGATTGTTTCAATCTTTATCGGCTCAGTTTGGTTTATCTGGAGGCATCGCGCCCGTCCGACTCGCGATGATGAAGCCCTTTCGGTACGGGTTGCGCCACGCCCTCTGATGATAGATGCAGCGGAAAGCGAAATTCCAGAGGCTGAAGATTCCTTTGAAGAAAATGCGGAGGATAATACTTCGGAAGCCAAATCAGAAGGAGAGCCACAGGCTAAAGTTAAGGCAAGCGTTGGAGAGAGAGAAGCGCCAGAAGGGGAGACGAAGTAAGGGTAAATGCTCGATACATTTGTGATATAATGCCATTTAGTGTTCTTTCAGCCTAGATTTGAGGAGATGGATTTTCAAGATGTCAAACGTAATGTGCTATTTTGAGGGCAAATACGTTCCCCTTGCCGAAGCAAAAATCAGCATCATGACGCATGCCTTCAACTATGGAACGGCATGTTTCGAGGGTATTCGAGGCTACTGGAATGAGGAAAAGCAAGAGCTATATCTCTTTCGGCTGCGTGAACACTACGAACGCCTCTCAAATAGTGTGCGTATTCTAGGTTTCAAGTTGCCCGGCACTGTAGATGAATTGTGCGAAATTACTACTGAACTTGTTAGACGCGCCGGGTTCAAGGAAAATATCTATATCCGCCCAACCGCTTATATCGCATCCGAAGTAATCGGGGTACGGCTGCACGACCTAAAATATGAATTCTGCATTACCAGCCAGCCTTTCGGCGCATATGTCAGCACTGATGGCTTGAAGGTGGGGGTTAGTAGTTGGAAGCGTATTGATGATAATATGATTCCGGCGCGTAGCAAAATCGCGGGTGCTTATGTCAATAGCGCTTTTGCCAAAACTGAAGCCTTGCTAAACGGCTTTGACGAGGCAATTATGCTTACCTCTGATGGTCATGTATCAGAAGGTAGTGCCGAAAATTTCTTTATGTACTTAGGCGGCAAACTGATAACTCCACCCGTGAGTGAGAACATTCTAGTGGGTATTACCCGCAATACTATCATTACTTTGGCTGGCGAAGAAATGGGTATAGAAACTATTAACCGGGTGATTGACCGCACCGAGTTATATATCGCTGATGAAATTGTACTTTGTGGAACGGGCGCACAGGTTGCCCCGGTGATTTCGGTGGATCGTCGCCCCGTAGGTGATGGTGCTATCGGGGCATTCGCGCAGAGGCTACAACAGCTTTATGACGAAGTAGTACGCGGCAAAAATCCTAAATATTTGTCTTGGTGTACTCCGGTTTATCAGACTTCAGGAGCGGTTGCTCAAGTCTAAGGCGGAGTTTGCATCGGCTATTTTAAAATGAAAAACTGGAAACCTATTTCTTCGTTGGGTGGCGTTATTGGAATTATCCTAACGCTCCTCACGGTAGGGTTGCTCGGTGGGATGCTCTGGCAAACTATTGTATCAGCCCAAGCTCCTGACAGTACGGGAGCAAATTTCGGCACATTCGGCATGGGCTTGCTATGCTTTCTTTTGCTGGCAGTTCTGGCAGGGCTTGCCTTTCGCACCTTCAACTTCTACCGTCTTAGCTATAGCCTAGACCGAAACGCGATTGTCATTTTATTGGGTGATCGCAAACAGGTTATACCTCTCGCCAATATTGAACACTTGCTTCCTGCCAATATAGTTTTAAACGAAATTGCTCGTCAGAAAATAAATACTTCACAGGTTATACACGACCCAAACGAGATGGAAAGCGTTTTTGCCACTGCTGAGCCTGTTGCCAAAAAAGCTGATGTTGCTGCTGAGCCTAAAACAACTTCAGAAGACGAGATAGCCGAAGCGGTGGTGGTGCATGTAGAGGATGAAAAACCAACCGAAAACAACGAAACGCAAACGGCTTACAAAGCGGAAATGCCTCCGCCTAGAAAAACGCCACCGTTTGACGCTAAGGGCTTGCTCTTGCCTCGTATCAAGCCACGAATGCTGTTATTTTCTTACTGGACTGGTTATTATGTGAATCAAGGCTGGCTTGAGCCGCTTGGCGAAATCCAGTTCTATTCCACCGTACCGCTTGAGCAAACGCTGATAATACGTACCGCCTCTTCGGTTTACGCGCTCAGTCCACAAGACCCGCAACAATTTATAATCGAATACAAGCTACGCAAGAATTTAGGAGCGACAGAAAATGTCAAAGAGGAAATACAGGGCGGGCTGACATTAAACCACCCGCTCTGGCATGATTGGCTTGGTCGCAGTTTGATTGCGGCAGGTGTTGTCCTTAACCTGCTAATGTTTGTCTTTTTACTCTGGCGGTTGCCGGACTTGCCCGATTTAGTGCGCTTGCATTTCAATAAACTGGGCGAAGTTGACCGTATTTCTCCAAAAGGTGAAGTAATGTGGCTTCCCTTTATCGGTCTTGGCACAGTATTGCTCAACTCCATTTTCGGCTCAGTGATACACAAACGTGAGAGAATACTTGGTTTGATTTTCTTTGCTGCTACCCTGATTGTTCAGTTCCTACTATGGATTGCAATATTCACCGTAATTGCCGAGCGTGGGCTTGGCAATTAATTACCAGATTTGCACCTTGACCCAAATGTTGCCTTGCTCTATCCGCACTGGATAGGTTTCTAACGCTTTGCGGATTGGAGGGCAGGCTGCTTTACCTTCATTTTCAAGGTCAAATTTCCAAGTATGCGCGATACAAACCACTCTACAGCCTTCCACCCTACCGATACTGAGCGGGAGGGCTTTATGTGGGCATGAGTCACGGAATGCGTAAATCTTGCCGTTGGTATTGACAATCGCTACTTCCCAATCTTTTTCAGCGAGTATTACTTTCTTGATTGTACCGGGCGCAACTTCTGAAACACTTGCCAACAAACGATAACCATCATCATCTATGTTATAACTGCTAATATTATTTTGTTCAAGCATATTAAACCAACTTTTTGTTAAAAATAGTCTATTGTGTATTGTAAAGGGACTTTAACCTTATTTACCAATTATATACAAAGCTTGGACAAATCACAAACAATTATCATTTAATTAGGAATAATTCTTTGTAGAGATTTACTGTAGCTTTGCCTGCTGCTTCCCAGCTAAAACGCTGCTGTACCAGCTTGCGCCCGTTCTGTCCAAGCTCATGCCTTCTTACGGTTTCCATTTCGAGCAATGTTGCGAGACCTGCAAGCAGTGTAATTGCATCGCCCGGTAACGCTAACCTGCCGTTTTCAAATTCGCCCGTTTCAAAAACTTTATCGGGGATACCACCCGTTGCACTTGCGACTACCGGGATACCACATGCCAACGCCTCTAGTGTGACAAGTGAGCTACCTTCATACAGGGTGGGGTGTAGGAATACATCGGCGCTGCGGTAGTAGCCGTACAATTCTTCGTCCGTAACCTTTCCGGCAAAATAAACCCGCTCTTTCAAGCCAAGCCGGGCAACTTGCGCCTCTAACGCCTCTTGTTGGCTGCCCTCTCCAATCAAAACCCAACGCCACGCTTGTGTTGCGCTAATTCGGCTTAAAGCTTGTAAGCCTGTATCAAAGCCCTTATTCTGTTCGAGCCTACCCACACTGAGAATAAGCACAGTTCCATCCGGTTGTGAGGTTGGAGAAGCGTTGACAAGTTTTGCGTCAATTTCTTCAAGGTCAACCGCGTTTGGGATTAGGCGCGTTTTGCTGTCGGGTGTCTTTAGATAGCGCGAAACTTCGGGTATTAGCGCCCTATCGGTGGCGATAACGGCGGCGCTGCGCTGCGCTGCGGTACGTAACATGGCGCGAAAAGGGGCATAGGCGTTTTGCTTGAGCCGCGAGACGTTTTTAAATTCTTCCATGCCGTGTGGGTTTAGCGCCAACGGCACACCCGGTAACGGTTGCAGTGCCACACCGAAAGATGCCAGACCATGTGCATGGATTATGTCAGGGGCGGGCGCAAGGCGGCGCACTTCGCGGGCTAATCGCATGCTAAAAAGGGGGTAATTAATCAGCCTGTCGGGAATTGAGTTGCGGCGCAAAAGTTTTACAGTCTGATATGGCAAATAGTGATGCTGCACATCCCCGCGCCAGCGCACCGCTTCTTGTTGAAAATAAAAAGGGTCGGGGGGTTGCGTAAAAAGATGCACTGTATGACCAAGCCTCGCCAGTTCTTGGGTCAGCCGATAAACATGCTGCTCAAGACCGCCAAAGGGATGAAAGGGGTAGCAGACCCGCGCCAGATGCGCGATAATCACTGTTTTGCCCCCTTTTTCTGAGTCAGCAATTCATAATAGAGTTGCTCAGTACGGGCAATCACTACGGGCTGACTGAATATTTCACGGGCGACCTGTAGAGCGGCAGACCGCATCTGTATGCGCTTTCCGGCGTTCTCCGGCTTGAGCAATTCCTTAAGCTTTTCGCCCATTTCAGTAGGTGTGGCAGCCAATGCGCCGCTTACTCCATCCTCGATTGCATCGGGCGTGCCGCCTGTATTGATACCAACCACCAACGCGCCTAGCCCGATAGCCTCTAGTAGTACACGACTGAGCGGTTCGTGCCACAGCGAGGTAAAAAGCAAGGCTTCGGCTTTTGCCAACAACTTTAAAGCCTCATCGTGTTCTACCCAGCCCAGAAACTTTATATTCAACCCTTCGCGGGTGGCGGTTTCCTCAAGGTTAGCTCTCATGCTGCCCTCGCCTGCTACCAGCGTGGGAATAGCAGGGCGGGCGATGCGCAAAACATCCAGCAACATCCCTGCCCCCTTGTTTTCCTCCAACTTGCCCATATACAGCAAATAAGGTTCGCTAATTTTAAGGCTAGATTCCTGCCCGGCGATTTCCTGCAATTGGTCGAGGTCAACGAAAGTTGGTAGTACCCGCAAGCGTTCGGGTGGTACAAAGGGCGCGAGCTTGCTTGCCACGTAATGGCTGACTCCTAGCGTTGCATCGGCTTGGGCAAGCCACTTTTGTTTAAGGCGCAAATTGGAAGCCATATAAAGCGAAACGGGCGCGGCAGCAATTCCAAATGCGCCCTGATTTCGGTAGAGGCATTTCAGGCGGTTGGTGGGGCTGCAACCGGGGCAAACCTTATTCCCGCTCAGGTGAGTCGTCCAATAGCACACTGCCCAATAATCGCGGATGGTGGCTAGGCTGACTGCACCGCTCTTTTGCGCGGCAATTACCGCAGGAGGGATGGTCAAGTAGTGCTGCCCGTGTGCTACCTGAATTTTGTGCTGAATGAAAAAACCTTCTAGCCAGTTCGCGAAACGTGGATAAAGCCGCTCGTTGCGGGTGTAGTTGCGAGCAAAGGGTATTTTTACCGATGGATAAATAAACTCGGTGACGGGCAAGCCTTCGTATTCGCGGCTGTTTGTGCTGAAGGTTTTGCCCTCTTTCGGCACAACCACCTGCACATTATGACCGCGTTGTTGCAAGGCACGCGCCAGATAAAAGCTACTCCAACCGCTACCGCCGCACTTGGGCGGGAATACGTCACTGAGTATTGCAATGTTCAGGGCATTATTCATCTTTGGCTGTAATGCTCCTCGGATAGATTACGCAACTGCACGGCAGCGAGTTCAGCCGTGATGTCACGCTGGGGACCTCCCAGCATTTCGTAGCCTACCATAAATTTGCGGACGGTGGCAGAGCGCAGCAAGGGCGGGTAAAAATGGGCGTGTAGGTGCTGATGCGGGTAATTTTCGCCATCGGTAGGCGCTTGATGAAAACCCATCGAATAGGGGAAGGAAGTCTCAAACAGGTTGTCGTAGCGGGTTAGGAAACGTTTCAGCACATCGGCAAGCCCTGCGCGTTCTTCCGCTTTCAAATCGGTCAATGAAGCAGCGTGTCGTTTGCTCAGTAGCATTATTTCATAGGGCCAACTTGCCCAGAAAGGCACTACCGCCATCCAAGTATCATTTTCGCACACAATCCGCTCTTGTTCGCGTAACTCAATTGCCCCATAATCGCACAGCATACAACTGCCCTGCCGCTTGAAATACTCAAATTGGTTAGCCAGTTCCCGGCGCGGCTCGTTGGGTAAACTTTCTTGCGCCCATATTTGACCGTGTGGATGGGGATTGCTTGCGCCCATCATTGCGCCTCGATTCTCGAATATGCTAACATACTTTACATAATCAATAGAGCCGAGTTCTTGATATTGCTGCTCCCATGCCTCTACTACCTTTTCAATTTGAGCTTGCTTCATAAGAGGGAGCGTCAGGTCATGGCGGGGTGTGAAGCAAAGTACACGGGCAATACCGCGTTCGGTTGCTGCCACAATAATACCCTTCTCATCATGTTTAGACTCGATAGTATCAGGCAATAAACCGGGATAGTCGTTATCAAAAACATAAACCGAGTCATAAGCATGAGTATGATTTCCTCCGGCGCGTTCGTTGCCGGGACATAGGTAACATGCCGGGTCGTAGCTAGGTTTCTGTTCAATGACAGCTTTCTCAATTTGCCCTTGCCACGGACGTTGCAACCGTTGTGGCGAAACGATAACCCATTCTCCGGTCAGGGGGTTAAAGCGGCGATGCGGCTTGGTAAATAGCTCTTTATTCATCTCGTAATCTCTTGGTTAGTTATTTAGGTTTTCCAGTTTCCGGCGTGCTACCACAATTTTTGCGCCTAGTTTAGATAAATTAAGCGGAATGGATTTACCTATACCTGTGTCGCCTCCGGTTATTATCGCCACATGATTTTGCAAAGCGCTATCGGGCAACATTATACTCATTGATTTCCTCCTAATTTGGAAAGTCTCTGGGTTATTATGTGTATCTAGTTTATTCCAGAACGAGGGAGATTGGCAAATCGTTTGATTATGCCAAAATGGTGAAAAACCCCTATTGCAGCTAACGTTATGTAGCGTTGGATAGCCGTTTGGATGGTATCAAAGAAGCTCAAAAACCTAGCTCTGTATCACCACGGAGAAGGTAGAGGTAGCAGCCTTGCCCGACTATTTGTTCATTTTATTCTATGTTAACGCTATCTACTTTTAAAGTGTCCCTTATGATTTTACATTTAGCCTTAAATAGCTATAATTTGACTTATGGTAAATGATTTGTCAAAGAAGAATTTTGAGAACTATGATGAACTGCCGGGAGGAAGCATCGGTAAACTAGTTCGCGCCGATTATCTTTCACTTGGTCGTTATTTAAATCCCGATCAGATTGCTCGGCGCGTTTACGAAATCCTCTCTCAATTGCTCGGCTCGGACACTGCTTTTGTGCTGGTGCGTTGGGATGGGAAGCGTATCACCCCGCTGGTGATTAAAGCTCACCCCCTGACTGACAGTGTTTCATTGCTTGATATTGTAAAGACGCTACAAAATCAGAAAACCCCTTTGTTGCTTACTGACTCGCATGAGGTTGCAGAGTTTTCAAGTTTGCCTTTAGGCTATCATCTGGCTTATTACCCTCTTACCGATGCGATTGATTTGCGCTCGGCTCTATGTATTGTCAGTCCCCATACTATTTTCTCTCCTGCTCTGCTGGAAGATTTAGAAGCGCTGGTAGTGGCGTTGAAAAATGCGTTGGAAAACGCAGCAGAACATGGCAAAGTGCTGCGGGAATATTCTCTCTTGCAAATGGCAAAAAAAACGTGGGAACAGGTGTGGGGCGAAATCGAAGAACAGCAAAAGGCAATTGAGCGGTTGCTTGCACGTAATCAAGCGTTGCTAGATATTGGTCTCGCCATCAATAGTTCGCTCGACCTGAAAGATGTGCTAACCACGATTGTCACCGAAGCGGTCAAGTTATTACAGGTCAGTCGGGGCGCAATTGCGCTATGGGACGAGGGTAGGCACGACATCAAGGTGATGGCAGAGTATTTGCATGATGGTATATCTATGAATACGCCATCATTTCTTGAATTTAACCTTAATCAGGCTGAAACAATGGCGCTTCCTGCCGAAAATCGTTTGGTAGAACTAAACTTTCCCAATAGCTTGACTGAGCAGGATACCGAGAAATTGCGTCGCTTTTTGGCAGAATCATGGGATTTGCGTACTGGAAAGGTAGGCAGCATTCTAATAAGCCCTTTGCGCTGGCAATCGCAAACCATTGGCGTTATTATTCTAAACGACCAAACCTCCGGGCGTGATTTAAATAAAGA
>Ga0194047_10000272_pt1 | contig 35151 bp, 33 predicted proteins | sample JunL225m_MetaG_2_FD_160070 | JGI IMG/M metagenome (GOLD analysis project Ga0194047, IMG submission 160070) | Anoxic zone freshwater microbial communities from boreal shield lake in IISD Experimental Lakes Area, Ontario, Canada - Jun2016-L221-5m | ecosystem: Environmental > Aquatic > Freshwater... | reverse complement strand
GTAAATTTAGTATTCAATTACAACTATGCAAAAGGAACCCACCATTTGGGACTTTTTAGAAGAAAACAAAAAAAGCCTCAACGAATACATCGAATTAAGAATACAAATTTTTAGCCTTCAATTTACTAGAAAAGTATCTACTATTGCTGGATTGATTATTTGGATTTTGGTTTTATTAGCTTGCTTTTTTGTTTTCCTTTCTTTTGCCTGTGTTACCATTGGCTTTTGGCTTTCAAGCATTTTTGGAAGTTATATTGTTGGATTTGGATACACTACTGGCATTATAGCCATCATTACACTCTTATTGTTTTTAGGCAGAAAACAATTGTTCATTAATCCTATAATCCGATTGATTATTAAAGAACAAACTAGCAATCATGAGCAAGCATAAAATCCACAACTTAGATAGTTTAGACCTTCAGATAGCCGAATTGAAAAACAAACAATTATTGGTTGAACAGCAACTCGAAAATAATTGGCGCTACCTTAAATCAGATTACGGATCTATCATTAGAAATACCCTGTTTAAAAGATCTATTGAAGAAGGAAGGGGTAGTTTTATTTATTGGCTTTTGAATATTCCTGAGTTTAAAAATGCATTTGGCAGAACAGCTGAAAAGTTAACCATTAAAGCAGAAAGTTTACTGGTTAAGTTGTTTGATAAATTGGCAAACTAACTACCTCTTTAATTTCAAGAAAAAGCAACATCATTTTATTTATGTTGCTTTTTTTGTATGGTTAAATAATCTAAATAATAAATCAGCCTAACATTAAATTCGTTGCCATGCGGTTGTTGAAAAACCTGCGATAAATTTTTGGTATAATTCGAATACTGCAAACCATCAATAGGAAAATCAGATCCCAAAGCATTCTTCCATCCTACAATTAATTTGCTACCGTATTTAAAATCCCAAGTATAAAACATATCTAAATTAAAAGCATTGAAATTCTGATCCTTTCCATTTACAAATGCATGTGGTTGAAAATCTCCGTTAATATCTGTATAATAAAAATTACTATACAAAACTTGACTCCAATAATGGCGCGCACGCATGGTTAAATTCATTCTTGAAGTGAAATTATAAATACCACTTAAAACACTTGTAAAGCTTGTGTTTTTGCGTCTTCCAGCTATTGGCTCTCCATTGGCTTCTCTATAAGCATATCCATATTGCCCATGGTCTATTACACGATTTAAATCGAGGTCTAAACTAAAATGTTCATTAAAACGATAACGTGGTCCTATTTCAATACTGTTATAAGAATCTAAGGGGTAATTAGGTGCTTCTGCTATGCCAACATTATATCGAATAAAAAAACTTTTTCTACTATCACTACTTCCATTTAAGCCGGTATACCAATATGGCATACGTTTCATGGATTTGCCAGTGGTGCGCATTTCAAAAAAATCTTGCTGCCAAACAGGTTGATAATATGCCGACAAAGTTAAATCCCAAAAATTTCTAAAAAACCAAAAGCCGGTTCCTTGTAGTGTTACATTCGAAAATTTAAACGGCTCATATAAATAAATAGGTAAAATACTTAACGTATAATTCTGACTAATAAAATGTTTGGTTGGATTGTACATATAATATCCAATTTTCCCTATAGCAGAAAATTCATTCGAAGCTTTAATATAACCCAAATCGTTAGGGTCGTAATTATTTGACTCAAGTGTATTAGACACACTATATTGCCAATTCCCACTCACTTTTGCAAATTTTAAATAACTAGCATATCCTCCATATTTATTAGTACCAGTTATAGAACTATACCTAGTTCCCCAATTAAAATTAAATCGATTGTTTTTGTCGAATAAATTTAAATCTAAACCGCTTACATTAGAATTTCTAGATCCACCACTTCGAAGTACATTGGTGTTTGTGAAAGTAATTGATGACCTTCCTTTAAGCGCTTGATCTAATACAAGAATATTATAATTAGCAAGGGGTTCCGTTTCAATGGAAGTTCTTGTGCCTGTTGTTTTATTTTCAATTACGGCATACATAGGCGCAGTAATTGCATTGAAAACGCCAATCCCTAATTTAGATTTATTTCTTCCAGAAAATTTTGTGGCATTGTATAATTGTGTGATGCCAGGATTTGATATCATCCGTAAATTAGGATCACTATTTACTTGGTTATTTACCGCTTGATAATTTGTGGGTGTACTTCCTACCCTTCTAGAATAAAACAATCCAGCTTTATTAAACAATTCTAACCCTTCTGTAAAAAAAGGTCTGTTTTCTTGAAACTGTACTTCGTAAGGCGTTAAGTTTAATACCACATTATCTGAAACTACTTGACCAAAATCTGGAATTAATGTTGCGTCTAATGTGAAACTTTCATTAACACCATATTTTAAATCCATTCCACCATTGCGTAAAAAAGTGGTATTTGTTGATCCATTTGCTAGTGGCGTTGTTCTTACGCCAGAGGTTATATAAGGTAATACAGATAACCTAAGTGGCGGTACAATATTATTTACGCCTGTTAGGTTTCCAAATTGATTTACAAAGCCATTTTGTTTGGGATCTACTTTATTCCAAAAAGCACTTTCATTATTTCGTCTGGTATATCGTTGAAAATTAACACCCCAGTCTTGAATTTCTTTTTTAGAAAAACGCAAAGCAGAATAAGGAATTTTCATTTCAACAACCCAACCATCTTTTTGTATGGTTACCTTACTTTCCCAAACAGCATCCCAACTATAATCGGTTGGCAAGCCAAATTGCGAAACTTTATTTGCCACCAAACGCCCATCCGACTGTACGTTTCTGGCAGTAACTAAAAATTGATAGCCATTTTGATTGTCGTTATAGGTATCAAAAAAAACACTGAAATAATCAATATCTTGGCGTGACTCTCCGTCTCGAGCAGTTAATTGCTTACGTATTAATTTCGGATCATCAAACATATAAGCACCAACATATACTGCTTGGTCGCTATATAAAATTCTTACTTGTGATTTTTGTTTTGCAGGTGCTCCAAAACTTGGAGAATTGACTATAAAACTATCTGCTATTGCCGCTTGTTGCCAGTCTGCTTCGTCTAAAATACCATCAATTTTAATGGGGCTATTAATTTTTAATGCAGCAAGATTTTTTTCTTGTGCAAAAACAACGGTAGCAAAAAAAGCAACCCAAATAAAGGATATAAGTTTCTTCATAATAAGTGCGCAAAACTAAAGAAATCAACAGTATTGGTAACTGAAATAGGATAAATGGTGCAATTTCAATAAAAACAGCTATTTAAAGTACATAAAACAAATAGGCTGTATCAAACTAATGATACAGCCTATTCGTTAAAACCGTTTCAGTTCTAATTAAACTTATTCTTTAATGTAGTCACTTGCTCTTGTAAATTATTAACCATTCCTGCCAATTGACCAACATCCCATCTTGGGCCCGTATTGGCTTTTTGTAAGATGTATACCGCTTTCCACACTTCTAAAACATCTTCTGAACTAACAAAATATGGCTCGTATTGCGGATTGTCGCTGATAAAAGTGAGTTTGTTTTTGGCACGATTATTTTTCATTACACGCTTGTAAACAACCCCTTCATTTTTAGACAATACCACATAAGTATTGCTATTTTTTAACTCTTCGAGGTCTTCTACCCTTTCTCCTACAATCACACTACCGCTTGGTGTTGGCAGCATACTATCTCCTAAAATTTCAAAAGCACGATACTGACCTGGCGCTAACATAGGTAAGGTAAACGTATTCAATTCGTCTACAAACTCAGGATCGGCATAGCCTGCTAAATATCCTGCAGCAGCTTTAACTGGTACAAAACTTACAACAGCAGCTTCAGATTCCATTTTAAGCATGCGGCGTTTCTCTAAATAAGATCCACCACTTGGGCCATCTGATAAATCTTTAAACAAAAAGTCTTCTAAACTCAGTTTAAAAATATTACTGATGGCTTCCATCACTTCTAACCTTGGCTCTGCGCGTTCTTCTTCGTATGCACCAATCAAGGATCTTTTGATCTTTAACTTGTTGGCAAACTCTTCTTGGGTCCAGCCGCGCAGCTTGCGCAGGTAGCGTAAATTCTTTCCGGCGTTTGACATAACTAACTGATTTAGCTGCAAAATACTAATTTTTTTAGTTTTATCAAATTTATTTTTAGCAAAATGCGAATTTTTAGTTTAAGACACTATTTCAAATTGGCAAGTCCGTAACTTGCAGCATGTCTAAAGCAAAGAAAAAAGAACTTCCCATTATACTTATTACCAATGACGACGGCGTAACTGCCCCAGGCATTATTGCGCTAACTGAAGCCATGATTGGCTTGGGTAAAATTGTGGTAGTTGCCCCAGATAAACCACAAAGCGCCATGGGACACGCCATTACCATAGGACAACCACTCCGTTTGTCTAAAGTAAAAGGCGTAGAAGGCGCAGAAACTTATAGTTGTAGTGGCACACCTGTAGACTGCGTAAAACTTGCAGTAGATAAAGTATTACATAGAAAACCAGATATCTGCATTAGTGGTATTAATCATGGTGCGAATCATTCAATAAATGTGATTTATTCTGGCACCATGTCAGCGGCACTGGAAGCTTCGATTGAAAGCATTCCAAGTATTGGATTTAGTTTAATGGATTATAGTATTGAAGCCGATTTTACAGCAGCTAAAAAAATTGCCCGTCAATTGGTTGAATTTATATTGAATGGAAAAACACTCGACAAACATTTATGCTTGAATGTGAATATTCCAGCCATTGAAGAAAAATTAATTAAAGGCATTAAAGTTTGCAAACAAGCTTATGCCAAATACGACGAAAAATTCGATGAACGCAAAGACCCTCATGGCAGACGTTATTTTTGGCTAACTGGTATTTTTCAAAATTTCGATAAAGCAAAAGACACAGATGTATGGGCGTTAAAGCATAATTATGTTAGTGTAGTTCCTGTACAGTTCGATTTAACCAACTACGAATTAAAAAAGAAACTTGAAAAAAATTGGACTCTATGATTTTGAAAAAAGATAGCCTCAAACTAGGTCTAACACTTGGTTTCATTACCCCTATTGTAGGAATGTTTGCGTATTATTTTATTCAGTTTCGATTATTTACTTTGGCTGAATTTTTTGAAGTGATGTTTCAACAGAAGTCATTATTATCAGGCATCATTAGCTTATCACTGATTGCCAATGCGGTGGTATTCACATTATATATTAATAAACAAATAGACAAAACCGCAAGGGGCATATTTATTGCAACATGTATTTATGCTTTGGCAGCTTTGGTAGTGAAATGGGTATTATAAAACCTTTTATTTAACCAATTCAAAATCCGTCTTCATTCTTATATCTGCCGACGAAGATCCAATCATCAATTCAAAATCACCTGGCTCTGTAACCCAAGCCAATTGCTGGTTATAGAAAGATAATTTTTGTGCATTAATTTGAAAATGGATGGTTTTAGACGCGCCAGTTGCAATTTGTATTTTTTGAAAATCTTTCAATTCTTTTACAGGACGAACTACAGAAGCCACTTTATTGTGAAGGTATAATTGTACTACCTCTTCGCCATCATATTTTCCGGTATTAGTAATAGTTACCGCCACATCAATTTGATCTTTTGCAGTCATTTTATTTTTACTGATTTTTAAGTCACTGTATTTAAAATCAGTATAACTCAAGCCATAACCAAATGCATATTTAGGAAAAATAGACAAGTCGGTATATGATGAATTATAAATATGATTATTGTCGTTTGTAGCTGGTCTTCCTGTATTGAAATGATTGTAATAAATGGGCACTTGACCTACGCTTAATGGGAATGTCATGGGTAATTTAGCGGAAGGATTTACGTCTCCAAATAACACATCGGCAATGGCATTACCCGCTTCGCTTCCTAACCACCAAGTGTATAAAATAGCCGGTGCATGATCGGCAGTATAATTAAACACCAAAGGTCGTCCGGCATTGATTAAAACTACTACTGGCTTACCGGTAGCCAATAATTCTTTCAACAAATCTTCTTGCACGCCAGGTATATTAATATTGCTTCTACTCTTTGCTTCGCCACTCATATCACGTTTCTCGCCAATACTTAAAATCACTACATCGGCTTGTTTTGCAATGGCAATGGCTTCTGCAAAACCAGCTTTATTGTCGCCTTCAATATCACATCCTTTTGCGTATAATAATGTTGAACTAGCTCCTACTTTATTTTGTAAGCCTTTCCATTGCGATACAATAAAATTTGAATCGACACCTGGAATTGTTACATCCCAAAATCCTTTGTTTTGTAACAGTGGTTTTACCAAAGGCCCAATAAATGCAATGGTTTTGGTGCTTTTCGACAATGGCAATAAATGGTTTTCATTTTTTAACAACACAATACTTTTTGCTGCAATAGCTCTTGCTGCTTTTACATGTGCAGCATTATTAAGTGCTTGTTGTTCTCTGGTAGTATTACAAAAACGAAATGGATCATCAAATAATCCTAATTCAAATTTTTTGAGTAAAACACGTTTTACGGCATCATCAATTAATGATACAGGTATTTTATTATCCTTCACTAATTTGGCCAAATTGTTTTTATAACTTCTACTCTCCATATCCATATCACTTCCTGCCCTAATAGCAGACAATGCAGCTTCATAATCATTTTTTACATATCCATGATTCACCATTTCACCTATTGATCCCCAATCGCTAACTACAAAGCCGGTGAAATTCCATTTGCCTTTTAAAATTGTTCTTTGCAAATATGCATTCCCAGTTGCTGGAATGCCATTTACATCATTAAAAGAATTCATGAAGGTTGCAGCACCAGCATCAAGTGCGGCTTTAAATGGCGGCAAATACACTTCCCATAATTGCCTTTCACTCATGTCTACAGAATTATAATCTCGTCCACCAACTGCAGCGCCATAAGCGGCAAAATGTTTCACACAAGCCATTACCGCATCTAATCCACCTAATTTTTTTCCTTGAAAACCAGTTACCCTAGCTTTGGCAATTAAGGATCCCAAATAAGTATCTTCTCCTGCTCCTTCCATTACCCTGCCCCAACGAGGATCGCGGGCTATATCTACCATTGGCGCAAAGGTCCAATTGATACCACTTGCACTAGCTTCGGTTGCCGCAATTCTTGCTGATAATTCAATAGCATCCATATCCCAACTTGCGGCTTCGGCTAATGGAATTGGAAAAGTTGTTTTATATCCATGTATCACATCTTGACCAAACAGCAAAGGAATTTTAAGTCTCGATTGCATGGCCATTGTTTGCCAACTCCTAACACGGGTGGTTCCTAAACTATTTAACAAAGATCCTACTTGACCATTTTTTATTTGACTGGCTTTATCATTGTCAACTGTTGCAGGACCTGTTAGCGTTAAGTCGTCGGTGTATTGATTTAATTGCCCAATTTTTTCTTCAAGGGTCATTAAATGCAAAACAGAATCTACTTTCTTAGACCAAGTTTTTTGTTGTGCAGATACTGTAAAAAATATACTACAAAACAAAAAAGCACTAATGAAAAACTTGAGCGGCATACAATTTTATTTAACTATTGAACGGAATGTATAATTACTACTAATTGGCATTTTGTTTGATTCGATTGAATAAAAGTTCTGGTTCATTGGTAGTGATAAAATCAAATTGATTTGACAATAACCAATTCATCGTTTCCAAATCATTTACAGTCCAAGCATTGAGTATTAAATTATTTTTCTTTGCCAATGCAATCCAATCTGGATGGGCTTTAAACACCGAAAAATGATAATCAATACCTGAAATACCAGCTGCTTTTATTTCATCTGGCGATTTGTTTCCATCTAAATATTGCGTAATTGCAGTGGGATCAATGGCAATAATTTGTTTGAGTATTTCAAAATCAAAACTAATATACGTTATTCTATTTTCAGCTTTCATTGATCTAACCAAGGCTAACACTTTTGTTGCCACAATTCTTGCCCTATCAACACTTATATCTGAAGGCTTAATTTCACATACAAACTTAGTAGCGGTATTCTTGGTCATTCCTGCCTGTAGGTATTGTTGTAAAGTTGGAAATTTTTCGCCATTAGACAAAGGCAACTTGGCTAAATTAGCATAGGTTGATTTTTCAATTGGCAGATGATTGTAATTAGGATCATGGTTAATTACAAGGGAATCATCTGCAGTCATTCGAACATCAAATTCAGATCCAGCGCAATTGAGCGCAATTGCATTTCTTAAAGAAGCAATAGAATTTTCAGGTAAATTGTTTTTTTTCCAAGCACCTCTATGTGCCACCACTATATTTTTTGCAGGGGAAAAATGGTTCATATGGGGCTGTTTTGAAATGGCACAAGCTGAAAAACAGACTAAAAATATTAAAACAAGTACTCTAAACATAACCAATTAACTGAAAGTGAAGGCGCTAAATTGAATAGCAAAGTACATAAAATATGGCATAAAAAAGGTGATTGAGCAGAAACTCAATCACCTAAATAAAAAAAATAATATTTGCATTTACAACTACCTACTTAGGTTCCTGTTTTTTATTTATTTGGTAATCAGCACTTACTTTCACCGAATCTAACTTAGGAGTAGCCTGCTTGGTATGCACTTCAATTACCCCATTCGCCGCTCCTGCTCCATATTTTTCAATGGCATTTTTGCCTTTTAAAATATTGATTGAAGAAATATTACTGGGGTTAAGCTTACTCATTATTGCACTATCTGATTTTATGCCATCAATATAATAGGTGGCTTTAGATAGTCCAGTTTTTTCGTTACTACTTTTTATTTTAACAGAATCTACATTACCAGAAAATTTCACTCCTTCTACATGAATAGACTTATACTTTCCACCATTTCCTACAACAACTATACTATCTGAGGAAAATTCATACCCTTTAGTCAATTCAATTCCTTTAGCTCGGCTAAGTTTTGTTACAATAACAATCACCCCATTCTTTCCGTCTTCTCCATACAATGCTTTGGCTGATTCGTTTTTTAATACATCAATTGATTCAATATATTTTGGATCAATTAAATCCAAAATATGTTTGTCAATTTTTTTGCCATCTAATATCATCAATGGTTCGTTTTGACCAACCACCTTAACTGCAATTGCTGGCTTTATAGTAGTATCACTAATTACAATTGATTGCTCTTTAGCTGATAAATAATTTTCAATTCCTCCTACAATTAGTTTTGCAAAATTTGCTTGATAAGCAGGGTCTTTTAATTGTTTTAAATCAGAGCCATTTGTCATAAAACCCGCTTCTACCAATACCGATGGGCAATTCACAGATTGCAAAACCCAAATTCCTTTCTCCCTAGTTTTTACACCAAGCATATTTAAATTGGCTTGCTTTATGGAATTAGCAATTTGATTAGCAAATAATAAATTGGCCTCGTAATTGATGGCTTTTTGTTTATTAGCTATATAAATTTCAATTCCTTTTTTAGGATTAGTAATATCATTAGCAGTGTTGCTTTTTATTGGAGCCACTTGATTACAATGTAATGATATAAACAAATCGGCTTTTTGCGTATTGGCAAAATTGGCTTTGTCTACCACTGATTGAAACAAATCGGTATTGCGCGTTAAAACAATTTTAATATTGCTATTTTGATTGGCTGCAACAACTGCATTTGCCAATGCTAAATCTATTTGAGACTCAGTTGTAAGGCCGTCTAAACTAGTGGCGCCTTTATCTTGTCCACCATGTCCTGCGTCAATTACAACGGTATATGTTTTATTTAAATTAAATGCAGCGTTGTTATTAATTGCATCATTTGGGGTTGACTTACCAGTTATTTTATCAGTTACTTTTTCAAGTATTGTTTCAACAGAAATAGTATTGGCTGTTTTTAAATCTTTGGTTCTAAAAGCAAATAATACCACCATTACTGCTAAAACGGGTAGAATAATTAATCTTCTCATATAAGTAAATTTTGGGTTTTGTTTATTTGAAATCATTTGTAATCTTCTTTTAATTGGTGAAAAGAAAAAAGGTGTTGTTAGTAAATAATGTTGTTGTGGGTATGCTGCAGTTAACAGCATTTGGGCTAATGAAGCAGTATCTCCATTATTTATTGCTTTATTATCTGCAATAAATTCATGAATCATTTCCATTTCTTTTTTTAACAGCCAAAAAAATGGATTGAACCAGCCGGCTACTAAATTCATTTGTATTAATACTTTATCAATACTATGTTTTTGCTGTACATGCGTTAATTCGTGTGCTAGCATTTGTTTGCCCGCTTCACTTTTTAAATCAATAGACTCATGCCAAAATATAAATCTAAAAAAGGAAAATGGTGTGCCTTTTAATTGGGTTAAAATCAAATATACTTCTCCAACACTTTTACAAGCATGCTGTTTAATTAACCGATACAATCGGATTAATCCAAAAACCAGTACGCCTAACAAAATAGCCGAAACCAACAAATACAATAGCATTGCCGTTGTTTCCCAACTAAACTGAAAACCTTTCTGTACAAGGCTTGCGTCAATTTCAGCATTACCATCTGCAACAAGAGATAAAAAATTAATTACCTGTTGACTACTTGCTACAGGCTTATTCCACTGAATTTTTATCAATGGAATAATCCACGACAAAACGAGTACTGCTAATAAATAAAAACGGTTGTATTGGTGGAATCGTTTGTTTCGCAGAACCAACCAGTAATACCCCATCATTAAGGCACTACAAATAACTACTTGCAAAAAATAATAAGCACTTGACAGCATGGTTCTATTTTTTGTGTTTTTTAATTTCAGTAAGTAAAAGTTCTAACTCTTTTACACTAATGTCTTTTTGTTTCACCATAAAGCTCACGGCATCGCTAAAAGATCCTTCAAAATAGCCTTCCACTAAATTTCTTATTGAACTAGATGAATACTCCCCCTTAGACACCAATGAAAAATATTGGTGCACCCTACCCATTTGTTTGATGCCCACAAATCCTTTGTCGGTTAATATTTTTACTATGGTAGCAACCGTATTATTATGTGGCTTTGGCTCTGGCTGGGCATCTATAATATCTTTTAAAAACGAAGGCCCTAGTTTCCAAATACTTTGCATGATTTGTTCTTCGGCTTTTGTTAGTGGTTTCATGTAAACTATCTTTTTAGTTATACAAACTAACAACTAATTATTTAGTTTAACAACTATTTTTTTAGTTTAACATAATTTTTAGTAGAAAGCATGGGTACAATATCTTTACAGCAATGAAGTACTACCTTATTTCGGGCGAAGCAAGTGGAGACCTCCATGGCAGCAACCTAATTAAACAGCTAAAATTAATAGACAGCACTGCATCTCTTCGATGCTGGGGTGGCGATTTAATGGAGGCTGCTGGTGCTGAATTGGTTAAGCACTACCGAGATTTGGCTTTTATGGGATTTGCAGAAGTGGTTAAAAACCTTCCCACCATTTTTAAAAACATACGGTTCTGTAAAGCAGATATTCTAGCTTTCAAACCCGATGTTTTGGTATTAATTGACTATCCTGGTTTCAATTTGCGCATTGCTGAGTGGGCTAAAGCAAAAGGCATTAAGGTTGTGTATTATATTTCTCCACAAGTATGGGCTTGGAAAGCTTCAAGGGTAAAAAAGATGAAACTATGCATTGATAAAATGTTGGTGATTCTGCCTTTTGAAAAAGCCTATTATGCAAACAAATGGAATTGGGAGGTGGAATATGTTGGGCATCCTTTAATGGAAGCTATTGAAGCCAAGAAAAAAGAATTGGGATATACTGATGAAACAATCAACAGTAATCCTTCTAAAAAAATTGCATTATTACCTGGTAGTAGACAACAAGAAATTGCAAAAAAATTACCCATCATGTTATCGGTGGCTAAATATTTTCCAGATTATGAATTTGTTGTAGCAGAAGCACCAGGACAATTGCCAGAATTTTATCAACCATTTCTTGCGCAATACCAAAATGTATCTACTGTTAAAAATGCAACGTATGAATTATTGCTAGAATCCAGTGCTGCATTGGTTACTAGCGGCACCGCTACTTTAGAAACAGCGTTATTGGGTGTGCCAGAAATTGTATGTTATAAGGGCAGTGTTATTAGTTATCAAATTGCCAAACGATTAATAAAAATTAAATTCATTTCATTAGTGAATTTAATTATGGACAAATTGGTGGTGACTGAATTAATACAAGACCAATTAACCACCAATAACTTAGTTGCTGAATTAAAAAAACTATTAACCAATGAATCGCGCAAAGCAACAATAGCAGCCGACTATCATTTGTTAAGAGAAAAACTTTCGCAAGGGGGAACAGCATCTGCAAAAGCTGCAAAAAGCATTGTTGATTTTGGAAGAAAAAGTTAATTCAAATTGTTGCAGTATTTGTGAATGCTACACTACCTCAAGTTATTAACTATTAGCGTTGCTTTTATTTACGAATCAGCGGTAGAATCAAAGACTTAAATAAAATCACTAATAAAGCCACAATAAACATTAATAGCGATAAGCGATTCATTCTGTGCATGTATTTAGTCCAACCAACAGGCTTATCATTGGGGTCTCTTTTTTTAATGTAGAGGTATTCAGCAAATTGTTTCCAGATTCCCATAATTATCGTTTGTACAAATTAACAACAGTTTATTCATTTGTTACACCAAACATAATCTCTAAAATTTTGTAATAGTGTAAATTGCCCCATAATAAAGTTTAAAATCTTGTCATATCATATAAAAGCCTTGAAAATGTTCAAAAAACTGCTAGTAGTTTGTTTTTGTTTACTATCCCTTAATTCCCTTTTTGCCCAATTTGATCCTACAAAAATTGATATTGTTCGAGACAAATATGGCGTGCCACATATTTTTGGCAAAACCGATGCAGAAGTAGCATATGGATTGGCTTGGGCAAGTGCCGAAGACGATTTTAAAACAAGCCAACAATCGCTAATGGCGGGCAAAGCAGTGTTGGCTAGTTATAAAGGAAAAGAAGGTGCGCAGATTGATTACATTGTTCATTTATTACGTATACCTGAATTGGTTGCAGAAAAATACGATTCAGACCTTAGCCCAGATTTTAAAAAATTATTAGAAGGATATTGCGCTGGCATGAATGCATATGCCGCTAAACATCCTAAAGAAGTGTTGATGCGCAAAATTTTTCCGGTAACACCCAAAGACATGATTCAATATTCTGTATTGCAATTATGTGTGTTGTCTGGGGCCGATAAAGCACTTGGATCTATTTTTAAAGGAACCATTCCATTACTAGAAAATTATAAAGCAGCAGGCAGCAATGCCATTGCTATGAATAGCCGCAAAACTGCTGATGGACAGGTTTATTTAGACATTAATGCGCACCAGCCACTAGAAGGACCTGTTGCATTTTACGAAGCCCATTTATGTAGTGAAGAAGGATGGAATATTATTGGCGCCAACTTTCCTGGGGCACCATGTATTTTACACGGATGTAACGAAAACCTAGGCTGGGCGCACACCGTAAATGCTCCTGATAAATTAGATGTTTACCAACTTGAAATTAATCCTAGCAACAAACTTCAATATAAATATGATGGCAACTGGGAAACACTAGAATCAAAAACGGCTAAATTGAAAGTAAAAGTTTCTGGCATTATTTTACCCATCAATAAAAAAACTTATTGGAGTAAATACGGACCAACTATTATTACAGAAAGAGGCACATTTGCCATTCGTATGCCTGCTCAAATGGATATTCGTGGATTAGAACAATGGTTTCGTTTTAATAAAGCAAAAAACTTTACAGAATTTAAAGCAGCACTAAATATGCTTGCAATACCTGGCTACAATATTATGTATGCCGACAGGTTCGATACCATTTTTTATATTAGCAATGGACGTATTCCTATTAGAGATCCAAAGTTTAAATGGAACAACACTTTACCCGGAAACACAAGTGCCACAAGGTGGACAGCGCTTCACCCTTTAGCTGATTTACCACAAGTACTACAACCCAAAAGCGGTTTTTTATACAATACCAACCACTCTCCTTTTCATGCAACAGAAGGAACAGACAATGCCATTGTTAAAGACCCTACAATGGGTTATGAAACAAATGAAAATAATCGTAGCAAGAGAATGGCTGAGTTGATTTCGCAACACGATAAAATTAGTTTTGAAGATTTTAAACGAATCAAATTCGATCACCAATATCCTAGTCAGTTTGCATTTCCTACTAATATTGATAGTTTGTTTTTATTAAAGCCAACTGAACATCCTGAAATTGCAGACCTCATCAATCAATTAAATAGTTGGGATAAAAATGGCAGTGTGGAAAGTGTTGGCGCAGGTGCTTTTATATTAATAGAAGCAGCCATTTATAAAAACAAATCGCAATACTTTACCAATAAACCCATCACAACAGAACAAGCTGTAACCATTATTACTAGTGTTAAAGAATCGATGATGCGCGATTTTGGCAGAACCAATTTAGCATTGGGCGATGTACAAAAATTAGTAAGAGGCGATAAAGCAATTCCTTTACCAGGATTACCAGACGTGCTTGCCGCTATGTATTCTATTCCTTATAAAAATGGTATGCTAAAAGGGAATCAGGGCGATGCTTATATTGAATTGGTTCGTTTTACAAAAGACGGTCCAATCATTGAATCAATCAATACCTATGGTGCATCTGCACATGCAGACTCTCCACACTATACCGATCAAATGGAAATGTATACCAAACAGCAAACAAAAAAAATGAGCTTAGACAAAAAAACGGTCTATGCAAATGCAGAAAAAATATACCATCCTAATTAAAAAAATAGCTCAGAAAATTCTGAGCTATTTTTTTGTACTTATTTTTCTAACCAATGTATTAGGTTATTAGTAATCTGCGCGGTTTCAATAATAAATCCATCATGCCCATAAGCAGAATCAATTTCTACAAGTGTAGCATTCGTTAAATGATTGGCCATAAAACGTTGTTCATCTAGTGGACATAAAATATCGCTGTGAATGCCTATAATTAAAGTTTTTTGTTTAATTGATGTGAGTGCTTCTATTAAATCTACCCCGCGTCCTCTGCCTAAATGATGGCTATCCATTGACTTTGTAAGTAGCCAATAACTAAATGCATTAAAGCGTTTTACTAATTTATCTCCTTGGTATTGCAAATAAGATGATGCCCTAAAATTATCTATTTTTTCAGGATCAGGATCTGTTTGCTTTTCTTGATAAATACCATAATTACGATAGGTTAACATACCAATCGCACGTGCTGCTTTCAAACCTTTTCCGCCAGCAGTTTGGCTTCTGTCTTGCCAAGTACTATCTGCTTCAATAGCTAGTCGTTGAGCGGTGTGTACTGCAACACCCCAGGCACTTTCCGACGGTGAGGTAGCAATTAAAAACAATTTCTGAATCACTGAATTTTCCATCATACACCATTCTAAAGCTTGGTATCCACCCATACTTCCTCCCATCAACAAAAAGATTTGATCAATGCCAAGTGCTTTGCGCAATAAAATATGGGCATTCACCATATCACGAATTGTAACTGATGGAAATGATGCATAATATGCCGCGCCCGTTACAGGATTGTTACTGAGTGGACCTGTTGACCCATAGCAGGATCCTAGAATATTGGCACAAACAATAAAATATTTTTCAGGATTAATTAAATAGCCCGATCCTACCAAACCCTTCCACCAATCAGCCACATCTGCATTAGCTGTTAGTGCATGACAAATCCAAACCACATTGTCTTTAGCAGCATTTAAACTGCCATAAGTATGGTACCCAATTTGAATTTCTGGTAATACTGTACCGTTTTCTAGGCTAAACTGCTGCTTATGATGAAATATATTCATGTGATAATTTCCGTAATTCAATAGCAAAATAAGGGAATGGATAAATTACATTTGCATAAATTTTTAAAATGACCAGAATTGAACTCACTAGAACCATTGGAGATTATGGGTTTGAAGGCAAGGATAGTAACGGCCATTCCATACAAATGGATGCCGCTGCAGAAATAGGTGGCCAAAACGCTGGAATCCGCCCTATGCAATCATTACTGATGGGTTTGGGAGGTTGTAGTGGTGTAGATATTGTGTCTATTTTAAAGAAGCAAAAGCAGCAAATTTCATCCTTTAAAATGACCATTGACGCCGAAAGAGAACAAGGAAAAGAACCTGCGCTTTGGAAACATATTTTTATCCTTTTTGAGTTTTCGGGAGAAGTAGATGCCGAAAAAGCCCACAAAGCCTGTGCCCTATCCATTGATAAATATTGTTCCGTAGCAGCAACATTAAGAGCAGCAGGTGCCACTATTGAATGGAAATCAGTAGTTATCCAATAAATAAATTCGTTAAAAATAATTAGCTTCAGTAATGCCAAATCAACAAACACAAGCCATCCGCATTCAAACAGATCGAACAAACGAAATGGAACATTCTACACCCATGTTCTTAACCAGTAGTTTTTGTTTTGATACTGCCGAAGAAATGCGTGCTGCATTTGCCGATGAATCGGACGATAATATTTATAGTCGATTTAGCAATCCTGGTGTGAAAGAATTTACTGACAAAATGGTGGCACTAGAAGGTGCTGAAGCTGGCTATTCCACTGCATCTGGCATGAGTGCGGTATCGGGCTCTTTTATGGCTTTATTAAAGCAAGGAGACCATTTATTGGCATGCAACTCGATCTTTGGAAGTACCCATACCGTCATTTCAAAATACTTACCAAAATTTGGTATTGAATATAGTTATGTGTCTGCCAACGCAACTGCAGCAGAATGGCAAGCGGCTGTTAGACCCAATACCAAAATGATTTATTTGGAAACACCTACCAATCCTGGTTTAGAAATACTCGACCTTTCCATGATTGGGAAAATTGCCAAAGAAAACAAACTCATATTTAATGTAGACAATTGCTTTGCAACACCTGTAAACCAAAAGCCCATTGATTTTGGTGCAGACCTTGTGGTACATAGTGCCACAAAATGGCTAGATGGACAAGGAAGGGTTTTAGGTGGCGTAGTTGTTGGAAAAAAAGAATTGATTAAAGAAATTTATTTATTCTGCAGAAGTACCGGACCAGCATTATCGCCTTTTAATGCATGGGTATTAAGTAAGAGTTTAGAAACCTTAGATGTGCGTATGGAAAGACATGCATCTAATGCCTTATACATTGCGCAACAATTAGAAAACCATCCTGCAATAAAAACTTTGCGTTATCCATTCTTAGCTAGTCATCCACATTATAATATTGCCATTCAACAAATGCAAAATGGTGGAGGCATTGTATGTTTTGAATTAGCTGGTGGTATTGAAGCAGGAAGAAAATTCTTAGACGCTTTAAAAATGTTGTCTTTAACAGCCAATTTAGGAGACACTAGAAGCATTGCTTCGCACCCAGCAAGTACTACCCATGCAAAACTCACAGAAGCAGAAAGAATGGCTGTAAATATCACCCCAGGACTTATTCGTATTAGTGTAGGACTAGAGCACAAGGATGATATTTTGAAAGATATTTTACAAGCGCTTGCTTAATTATTTTTTATTCACTGCATACGCAATTGCGCCAGTTAAATGCTGAAGAAATAATGGTTCTAAAAAAGAAGCATCTGTGTGACCAAACTCAGTGTAGAAAGCCCTTCCACCTTCAAAATCGTGGTACCAACTCATTGGATGAAAGTCTACATTCATACCACCGGTATATGATTTTTCATCAATGGTAATTAACACGTGCAAGTCTGGTTGAATGCTAACAAAATTATACCACTCGTCGAAACGTTTCCATTCTTTTGGCAAATGCATAGTAGAAATATGAGTGCCATCAATTACATTTAAAGTAGCCTCTTGTGGTTTGGGATGCTTCTTAAAATAAGCACCTACTAATTGATTATACCAAGGCCAATCATGTTCGGTATCTGTTGCTGCATGAATGCCAACAAATCCTCCGCCATTATGAATATATCCTTGAAATGCAATTTGCTGTTGGTCATTTAAAATATCACCAGTTGTACTCATGAAAACTACTGCTGCATATTTTTTTAATTGTTTTTCATTAAAGAAAGTAGCATCTGTAGTAGTATCCACTTCAAATCCATTGTCTTTACCAATCTTTTGAAGGGCAGCAACACCTGCCGGAATAGAACTATGGTGAAATGCTTTTGTTAAACTAAACACCAAAATTCGTAACGGTTTTTTTGTGGTATCAAAAGACAAAAAACTACCTGCAAATAGCAGGCAAATAAGCATAAATTTAAACTGTTTCATACAAGTATTTTTTATCTGTTGATGCTATTTGATTAATAAAAGTAAATATCCGTTTTTTATCAGACGAAAAGAAAAAAAATCTATTTCTACTTAGCGTATCAAGGATTTAATTAAATTGTTTGATATTTCTAAACGAATAAATCTAATTCAATTAGAATTAAGCAAACACCCACTGCCATATGAAAACAAAAACAGGTTCATTACTCGCGTCTATGATGTTTCTAGAATATTTTATATGGGGAGCTTGGTATGTAACCATGGGAACCTATATGACGGAACACCTTCACGCTTCAGGCATGGAAATAGGAGCCGCATATGGCGCTTTGGCCATTGCAACCATGATTTCTCCATTTTTTGTAGGATTAGTAGCAGACAGGTATTTTGCCGCACAAAAAATTATGGGCGTTTTACATATCATTGGTGCCGTATTATTATTTCTTGCTACAAGAATGGAAACAAGTGGATTCTATTGGGTGGTTTTAGGATATGCATTATTGTATATGCCAACCATTGCGCTCAGTAATAGCATTGCCTTCTCTCAAATGACCGATCCAGGAAAACAATTCCCTTGGATCAGGGTATTTGGAACCCTCGGATGGATAGTAGCTGGTGTAACCATTGGCCAAATGAATATTGAAAAAACAGCCACTACTTTTTATTTAGCAGCAAGTTGTTCTGTACTTTTAGGTTTACTCAGTTTTGTTTTGCCAAATACGCCACCAAAAGCAGCAACAACTGATGCTTCAAGTGCTTTAGGTTCAGAAGCATTTGTATTGTTTAAAGACAAACCCTATTTGGTATTTTTTATTGCAGCCATTTTAGTATGTATTCCGCTTTCATTTTATTATGGATTTGCTAATACTTTTTTAAATGAAATTCATGTAGCAAATGCCGCTAGTAAAATGACGCTTGGTCAAGTTTCTGAAGCGGCTTTTATTTTAGCCATTCCATTTTTGTTTAATAGAATTGGCGTAAAGAAAATGTTGTTGATGGGAATGACTGCTTGGATATTACGTTATTTATTTTTTGCTTATGGAAATGCAGAAAGTAATAACTGGATGTTATATGCAGGCATTTTATTGCATGGAATATGCTACGACTTTTTCTTTGTTACAGGCTATATGTATACCGAGAAAAAAGCAGGTGATAAAATTAAAAATGCAGCACAAGGCTTATTTACTTTTGCCACTTATGGCGTAGGAATGTTTATTGGCGCACGTTACTCAGGATTCACTGTAGATAAATATAAAATTGGAACCGAACACAATTGGCAAAGCATTTGGTTCACTCCAGCGTATATTGCACTCGCAGCATTAATTTATTTTATGCTGTTTTTTAAAGAAAAGAAAACACAAATTAGTAACTAACAAATAAACAAAACATTCGTATGCAAAGAATAGCCATGCTTGGATCCGGTTTTATCGGACGATTTTATGCAGATGCTTTACAAGGTTATAGAACACGTGACAAAGTAGTAAGTATTTATTCGCGCAGAGAAGAAAGCGCACAAAAATTTGCCAACGATTACCAGTGTGCTCATTGGACCACCAATATGGAAGAATCCATTGCAAACCCAGATGTAGATATTGTTTGTATTGCACTACCCAATAATTTACACGAAGCAGCAGTAATGCTTTGTTGTAAACACAAAAAAGCGGTAATGACAACAAAACCCCTAGGACGCAATGCAGCCGAAGCAAAAAGAATGTTATTGGCTGTAGAAGAAGCAGGGATTTTTAATGGCTATTTAGAAGACTTAGTGTATACCCCAAAATTTATTAAAGCAGAAGCCAGCGTCCGCGAAGGTGCACTAGGCAGAATTCTTTGGGCAAAATCTAGAGAAACCCATCCTGGCCCACACAGTGAATGGTTTTGGGATATTGAACAAGCAGGCGGTGGCTGTATTTTAGACCTAGGTTGCCATTGCGTAGAAATTGCACGAAGTTATATTGGTAAAGATATTAAGCCCATTGAAGTAATGTGCTGGGCCGATACACAAGTAAAACCTATTGATGCAGAAGACCATGCTATTGGCTTAATTAAATACGAAAATGGCGCGATAGGTCAGTTTGAAGTTAGTTGGACTTTTAGGGGCGGATTAGACCTCCGAGACGAAGTTATGGGCACAGAAGGAACCATCTGGATCAATAGTTTTTTACGCACTGGATTTGAAATGTTTACAACAGGATCTGGAGGAGATTATATTGCAGAAAAAGCTGAAAGCAATACAGGCTGGCTATTTCCTGTGGGAGATGAATTAAATGAGCTTGGCTACAACCACATGTTTATGGATATGTTTAATGCCAAAGAAAAGGGCATTGATCCCAAAGAAACCTTTTACGATGGATATATTGTAAATGCCATTTTAGATGCGGCTTATGCTTCTGCAAAATCAAAACTTTGGGAGCCTGTTCAACTAGATATTTGGAGAGGAAAAACAGGTTTAAGCAAAGAAAGTCATTTGGTCAACTACGATGCAGAGCATTGGTTAATTAAAGAAGAAATGACGCATTTTGGCACCAAAAAATTAATATTAAAAAACAAACTATCTGGCTTAATTACTGAGCGAGTGATAGATTAAAAACGATTATTATGCTATCTCAAAACCAATTCATTCACCACGTGTATTTCTGGCTAGAAAATCCAACTAATACTGCAGATCATGCTGCATTATTAGCTGGATTAAATAAATTGAGTGCTGTAAGTACCATCCAGGCATTTCATATTGGCGTTCCTGCATCTACTAATAGAGGTGTTATAGATGCTAGTTACCATTTTTCTTTACTAACTATTTTTGCTACCCAAGCCGATCAAGATGCTTATCAAATTGACCCCATCCATTTAACATTTGTAGACACTTGCAAGCATCTTTGGAAAAAAGTAATTGTATATGATTCTATAGGAGCTGAATAATTTATTACGCAGCTTATTGACACAAATACGTAAACACTGTTTTACCATAGAACAAACCAAACCCTTGTTGTAAATCACCAGCATGTGTGGCTTGCGCTACATAACCATCGGCGGTTAGTGCATAAGACCCAAAACTACTTGTCCAAGTATCTAATACCGCGTTATTGGATGGATCATACAATTTGGTGACCATGGTTTTAACGGGGTATTTCATTTTACGCCCATAATTAAATATTGGCGAATACATAAAACTTTCAAAACCATCCGGAAAGCTATATAGAAAACTTTTTACAACCTGAGTCGTTTCATACGTTACGGTAGATTCTAATATCTTTAAATTAGAGGATGCCAAAACCATAGTACAACCTGTAAGTAAATAATTATTATCATACACATAATTGGTTTTATAGGTTGGTGTTTTGGCGCCATTGATGTATAAATTTTTTACTGTTAAATATCCTGAATCATTGTATAAATATTCATACACATAATCATCAGATTTTGGATTTGCTAAATCATATTTAGTAGTAAAAGTTCTTATCTGCTGCGTTGTTGGATCTATTTTAAAAGACTGGTACTGATCAATTTTAATTGCATCAGACTGATATACAAAACTTGCTTCGTAGTCTTTAACTTTCCTCAAACTATCATATAACACCATTCTTACTGGGCGATTTACATAATCGTAAAAAACAGTCATCGCATAATCACTTTTAGCCCCATTGTTAAATCGGCTAATACTTAAAACAGCACATGTTTTTGCAACAACCACAGGTACAGAAGTTGTATTAGGAGTAATAGCATTGGACGATACACTTGCCGCTCCTATCCCGGCACTATTGGTTGCAATTACAGTAAAAGTATAAGCTGTTCCATTAGTCAAACCCGTAATTGTAATAGGACTTTGCAAACCAGTTGAAGTTAAATTACCTGGAGATGAAGTGACGGTATATCCTGTTATCGCAGCGCCACCATTACTAGCTGGTGCCGAGAAACTAATAATAGCCAAAGCATTTCCTGCAACAGCACTAAGCCCCGTTGGTGCACCTGGTGGATTTATTACAACAACAGGTGGTGCAGGAGTTGGTGCTGGGGTCTCATTTTTTGAACAGGCAAAGAAAACAAAACCAATTAATAAAAATATTATGACTCTATTTAACAGTTGATGAATTATTAGTTTTTTCATAAAACTATTTTTATAGTGGCGTATACAATAATGCAATCGAAGATCCCAATGAAATCTAGGGGTAAGTTTTTGGGGGGAGGTAATAAACGGGGGATAAGTTCTGGGGGAATACTTCTTTCTACATTATCAGCAATTCATAGATAAGTATAAGAACGCTCAAAATTAAAACTAGATCTGATTGAATAATATGACATTTATCACTAATTCAAAAACAATCTAAAAAACAACTGCCACCAATAAAGTCTTTATTACCCCCCGGCATAAGAACATTATTTAGTGGCAGTTTATTTAAACGTTAATGCATTAACGCAGAACAAATGTCAAATGAATCAAATAATTTAATACGAAATAGGTAATCATGTAAGTGAAATAATACATCATTTCCTATTTTTATGTAACTTAGAATTTTACAAATAAGGTTACTTTCTTATTTTATTATTGATAATCAATGTTTTATGAATTTAAGATCAATTTGTCTTTTAATGGCAATTATGGGTGCTAACCTATCTTATTGCCAAGAACCAGACAGTGTTTTAGTAATAAAAAACAATGATTTTTTTAAAGATTTAGTAAAAAAGACTGAATATATACCCCCAATTTATATTGTTCCCAATGGACTTGTAACTCCTAATTATGTAAAATTCAAGTCAAGGGGGCAGCTGTTATTAAAAACCCCAAACCAATTGTATTTAACCTTTTCGGGGGGCGGGTGGCTATACCAACTAACCAAAACAACCCCAACAGAATTGGTATTTAACAGGATTGATAATTCCGAAAACTTCAATTATAATTTTGATGCTTTTTACTTTTCAAATAAAGAAAATATTTATAACCTAGGTGGTTATGGTTTTTGGAAATCAAATGGCACCCTTCGGAAATTCAACTTTACAGATAAGGTTTGGGATGTAGACCCTTTAAGTATAGAACTCCATACCCCATCATCCTATACACATATCTGGTTTAGTAGTAAAGAATCTGCTATTTATAGCCCATTTCACCAAATTATTAATACAGGTGTCATTGTAAAACCTTCCGAAAGCACCCTAGTGAAAGATTGCTATAAACTGAATTTAACTACCAATAGTTGGGAAAGATTGGGGGCGACAAGTAGCGAAGTGAGTGCATTAATAAATGGCACTAATTTAACCACTGCAACTGATCATGGCTTATTAACCAATTCTGAGTCTAGTATTTACCTAATTGATTTTGAAAATAATCTAGTAAGAACACAACGTAACGGGTCTTTGGTACAATCGCTTCAAAGGCTTGACCCAAGATTTTTAAAATACTACTTCCATAACAAAATCTATTTCTCTAATATAGAAAATGGCAAATACGACTCTTTGAATATTCCTTTAGATACACTCACTCTTACCAATTATAAAGTTTGGGAAAAATCATATACTGGATTAATAATAAGTTTCACATGTTTGCTTTTAATTGCCATTCTAATTTTATCTTGGAGATTAATTCGCAAAAAAAGAAAAAAAACAACTCCTCCAGAAATAGTCCTTTTTTCTTCACATGCCATCACTGAATTATCTGAAACAGAGCACCGTTTAATTGACATGCTTATCCATAACTGTAAACAAAACAAATCGGCTTCAGTTACAGAAATAAATTACATTCTTGGCACCAAGAATAAAAATGCAGGATTACAAAAGAAAGTGCGCAGCGATATTATTTCTAGTATCAATCAAAAGTATCGTCACTTAACACTTGCCGAGGAACCGTTGATTCAAAGTATACGAAACGAAGCAGATAAAAGATATTTCGAATATTTTATTAAGCTCGAAATGTGCGCTGAAGCAGAGAAACTTATTAGTGTTAAATAAGCAATTAATTTATTGCGTTACGAGCCCATTGTAATACCAGCATCAATTGAGCTTCTCTAGTTAACAAACTATTGTCTAACTCAATGGCATCAACTGCTTTACGAAGTGGGCTAACTGTACGATTACTATCTGCAGCATCGCGCATTTCTAAATTGGATTGTATTTCTTTGAGTGTTATTGTTGGATTTTTTTCATGTAATTCTTGATACCTTCTTTGCGCACGAATTGCAGGATCTGCAGTAACAAATATTTTCAATGCTGCATTAGGGAATACTGTTGTGCCTATATCTCTGCCATCCATTACAATCCCTTTTTCTATTCCCATTAATTGTTGTTGGGCTACTGCAAAAGTTCGCACTTGTTCAAGCGCCGCAACTTCACTTACTTTTTCACTCACCTGCATATCCCTAATAAATGGCTCTACATTTTCATCATTTAAATAAATATCTGATTGACCTGTTGTGTTGTTGAATTTAAACTGAAGTATAATATTATTTAAAGCACTTATAACGGCTTGTGAATCGGTACTATTTATTTGATTACGTAAAAAGTATAAAGCAATTGCCCGATACATGGCGCCAGAATCTATAAAAACATAGTTTAATTCCTTTGCCAATTGTCTGGCCAAAGTACTTTTGCCACAAGCCGAATATCCATCAAGTGTTATAATAATTTTCTTCATGCTTACTAATTTTTGCTGCTATAAATTGCAGCAGAAAACTGTTTTATTCTGTTACCGCAATCAATTGTGTTTTGGGCATATTGGCATTTCTCATAGCAATATTTCTTACCGTTGCAGAAGTGAAATCTCGGAATGCTTTTTTACTAATTTCATCGTCTCCTGCCATTGATGGAACACCCGAATCACCGCCTTCGCGAATAGATTGCACCAAAGGTATTTGACCAAGAAAAGATAAATCATATTCATCCGCCAAACGTTTACCACCTTCTTTTCCAAATAAATAATATTTATTGTTAGGCAATTCTGCTGGAGTAAAATATGCCATATTCTCTACTAGCCCTATAATTGGTACGTTGATTTGTGCTTGACCAAACATGGCAATTCCTTTTTTTGCATCTGCCAAAGCCACGTCTTGTGGTGTGGTTACTATCACTACGCCTGTTACCGGAACTGTTTGCATGAGTGTTAAATGAATATCGCCTGTTCCTGGTGGCATGTCTATTACTAAATAGTCTAATTCGCCCCAATCTACATCGGTTACAAATTGTTTGATAGCACTACTAGCCATAGGACCGCGCCATACCACTGCGTTTTTTTCATCAACCAAAAAACCTATACTCATTAAAGAAATACCATGTTGTTTCATTGGCACAATTAGGCCCTTCCCTTCATGCTCCTTCATCATTGGTCGTTCACCTCTTAATCCAAACATAATGGGCACGCTAGGTCCGTAAATGTCTGCATCCATTAATCCTACACTGGCGCCTCCTTCAGCTAGCGCTAGAGCTAAATTGGCCGATACGGTGCTCTTTCCTACCCCACCTTTTCCACTCACAACTGCAATAATATTTTTAACTCCACCTAAAACCGCTTTGTCGTCTTTGCGATTAGTGGTGGTATTAGAAGTGAAATTCACTGTAATCTGTGCTTCTTTATTCACCAAAAACTTAATTGCATTTTCACTTGCAGTGCGCATCATGTCTTTCATAGGACAGGCTGGCGTAGTTAATACGATGGTAAAACTAACCTTGTCTCCATCTACGGAAAGGTCTTTAATCATATTCAATGTAACCAAATCCTTACCTAAATCAGGCTCTTGTACATTACTTAATGCTTGTAGAACGGCTGCTTCTGTCATCACGAAAGTTTTTGTTAAAAAAGAAATTTGGGTGCAAAGTTAACGGCTAGCAGCCTTACTTTGTTCTAAATCATTTAGTTTAAAAAAAGAAGCTATACACCTTTGAATTTTGTGTTCAAACGCTTTGTATTTTTGATGCGCATGAAGAAATTGCTATTATTTGTTGTTTTATTGGCGGCTACCCTAGTATCTAACAAGGTATTAGCGCAAGACAATCCCTACCGCGATTCGGTGGTTCAATTTAATGGAGTGGTAATGACTGCAGATAGTTTGCGTGGTATAGCCTCTGCTAGCATTATTGTTGAAGGCAAGGGCCGAGGCACTATTACCAGCCCAGACGGAGTATTTTCAATTGCAGTTTTAAAGGGCGATAAAATAACTTTTTCATGTATTGGGTTTAAGAATTTTACCTTAAAAATCCCTGAAAACCTAACTAGCAATCAATATACTTGGATTCAACTATTAGTTACAGATACTGTTTATTTACCCGCTACTATTTTAAAACCACGTCCATCTAAAGAGCAATTTGAGCGTGATTTTGTAAATAATCGTATTCCAGATGATATGTACGAAATTGCTCGGAAAAATACCGACGAATCTCAACGCCGCATTTTATTAGCCACTTTACCTTCTGATGGTAGAGAAGCTGTGAACTTCCAAATGCGTCAACAGGCCAATAAATATTATTACAATGGGCAAACCCCTCCAATGAATATTTTGAATCCTGCTGCTTGGGCAGATTTTATTAAGGCCTGGAAAAGAGGCGATTTTAAGAGCAAGAAATAAGCTTGTATCTTTATTGTTCTTCAAACCTTGTTTTATGGACTATCAGCAAATAACTGTTATTGGCGCAGGCACAATGGGCAATGGCATAGCGCATGTTTTTCTAAAAGCTGGATATAAAGTGCATTTAGTAGATACCAATGAATTGCAAATCAATAAAGCGATTGATACCATTGCAAAAAACATGTATCGTCAAATAGCTAAAGGAGTATACACTCCTATAGAAAAAGAAACTGCGCTAAAGAATCTTACTACTTTTTCAAGCATTGCAGAAGCTGTGAAAAACGCTTTTTTAGTGATTGAAGCGGCCACCGAAAATGCCGATATTAAATTAAAAATATTTGAACAAATAGATGCGCACGCTCCTGCTGGCGCCATTTTAGCAAGTAACACTTCTTCTATTTCTATTACCAAAATAGCAGCTGTTACCAAGCGGCCAGAAAATGTGATTGGCATGCATTTTATGAACCCTGTACCTGTTATGGAATTGGTAGAGATTATAAATGGATATGCGACAGATGCTAGTGTTACAGAAAAAATTGTTGCCTTAACCAATCAATTAAATAAAGTTCCTTGTGTTGTTAATGATTATCCTGGTTTTATTGCCAATAAAATATTAATGCCAATGATTAACGAAGCAATCTACAGTTTGTACGAAGGGATTGCTGGCGTTACATCTATTGATAGCATTATGAAATTAGGCATGGCACATCCTATGGGACCTTTGCAGTTAGCCGATTTTATTGGGTTAGATGTTTGCTTAAGCATTCTTCAAACACTGCAACAAGGATTTGGAAACAACAAATATGCGCCATGTCCATTATTAGTAAATATGGTTGCAGCAGGCAAACTAGGCATTAAATCGGGAGAAGGATTTTATGTGTATACAGCAGGTAGTAAAGACTTAGTAGTTAGTAAACGATTTGCTATTTAACTGGCTTGATATCTACAGTATGTAAATCAGTTAATTTAAACAACACTTCTTGTAAACGCGCTTTTGGTATGCCAATTTTTAATAAGCAAAACAATTGCTGTTCTTGACCTATTACTGTACATCCAAATTGTTTACAAATGGTCATCACTTCATTTAGTCGGGTATAATCGAATTGTAATTCATACACAATTTCAATGGCTTTTTCAACAGTAGGCACTAATTGCAATGCCATTATAGTGGCTGTTTTATAGGCATTAATCAATCCGGGAACACCTAGTAGTGTGCCGCCAAAATATCGAACTACAATTACTGCAGTATCGGTTAATAGTTTACTATCAATCTGTCCTAATATAGGCCTACCAGCAGTTCCACTAGGCTCTCCGTCGTCACTTACCCTAAAATTATTGCCGTCTAATCCTAGTCGATATGCAAAGCAATGGTCTACTGCCTTTGGATGTTCTTTTTTTAATAGTTGTAAATGAACTTTAAATTCATCAACAGATTGTATAGGATAGGCAAATGCAATAAACTTACTTCCGCGTTCTTTGAATTCGGCAAAAGCTTTTTTTTCTATTGTTAAGTAAGCGTCTGCCATAATTAAAAATTTGCGCCAAAAGCAATTAAATAAATGGCAATTAAAGATAAAACAATCCCCATCCAATTAATTTTAGATAAGCGTTCTTTAAACAAAACCCAAGCGGTAACTGAACTAAATAAAACAATCCCCATATTGTTTACTGGAATACTGGCACTTGAAGGCCAAACCCCTGCTTGTAAAAAATGCACCAAACACCAAATAGAAAAATAATTGGGAATACCTATTAAAATTCCTGCTATTAAATTCTTTAATTGAAAAACTTGTTTCTTGCGAAGCATTTGAACCAACAATATTATTGAACCAATTGATGCAGCTGCAAAAAATCCACTAATTAAATAAGCATTATTGTTTTCGACACTTACATATGTTTGCTGTACATGATTTATTAAAGCATCTAATAACCCACTTCCTATAAATAAAATAATAGGCAATAAATAATTCCATTTACCAACCGGTTTTCCTGAGCCATCATTTGATTGATAACAGGTTAGCACAACAGCTACCAACGCTAAAATAACACCGAGCAATTTCCAAGACTGAACTGTTTCGTGGTATAAATAAACAGATAATACAACAGGAATAATTAGTGATAATTTATTAGAAACCGATGTAACTGCCACACCCATTTTTTGTGCTGTAATACCAATAACATTAAATGTAGCAATAAACATAATACCCATAACACAAGCCCACTGAAACCATTTGGCATGAAGGGTTGTAGCATTAATAGGAAATCCGCCATTTACAACACTACCCACTAATACACAGGTAATATAATTGTACACTATGGCTTGAAAAATAGAAATTTGATAACGCTCGCACAACTTAAATGCAAGGGTTAAATAACTCGATAAAAAAATACTTCCAAATAAATACAACATAGGCAATTGATAGCAATTATATGCTAACTGAAATTGGTTTAAAATAATGGATAGTATCTGAACCTAACTTGTTTGTTTGAATGAATCTTTCGTCTTTTAATACTGGGCTATTTAACCCTGTTTCAACAAACAAATTATTGTTGCGAATTACCCTTGCTTCATCCCAAATATTTAAATCAATAAATGATTGTAATAATGCAGCACCGCCTTCCACTAAAACACTTTGAATTTGTTGGTCATAACAAGTTTTTAATATTTGAGGCATCATTGGCAAGGATTCATTTAATTGAACATATTGCAAATGGTTTTCAACCGTATTTTTTTTATAATTAAATACAATTGTGGGCACTTGCCCATCAAATACATTTAAGTGCATTGGTAAGCGTAATGAAAGATCTATTACTAATCGTATTGGATTTTTTCCGGAGCCATACCGATTTGTTAAGGATGGATTGTCTTTTAATGCGGTATTGGTTCCAATTAAAATAGCCGCTTCCTCACCTCTCCATTGGTGTACTAACCGATTAGAATACTCATTGCTTATATGCAATCTTTCTGCTGTATTACTGGCTATTTTCCCATTGGCAGTTTCGGCCCATTTTAAAACAATATAAGGACGTTGCTGTTGCTGAAAAACAAAGAAGCGTTTATTTAAATCAATTGCGGCTTGCTCTAACACACCTGTAATTACTTCTATTCCTGCAGTAGTTAGTTGTGCAATTCCTTTTCCATTTACCGCCTCGAAAGGATCGGCACAACCAATGACCAATTTTTTTATTTGGTGTTCAATAATCAAATTAGAACAAGGTGGCGTTTTGCCAAAATGGGCACATGGCTCTAATGAAACATATAAAGTTGCTGCTGGAATAAGGTGTTTATTAAGGTCTGCTACGCTATTCAAACAATTGGGCTCTGCGTGTGCTTCGCCATATTTTCTATGACACCCTTCTCCAATAATTCGATCTTGGTAAACCAAAACTGCACCCACCATTGGGTTTGGCGCCACTTGTCCTGCACCTAACTGGGCAAGATCTAAACAACGCTGCATAAATTGTTGGTGATTATTATTCATTTGAATCAACAAAAATAACCAAATGGTGCTAACATTGCAGCATGTCTATTGAATTAGCCTATCAACAATTAGTAAGTTCTCTGCAAACCATCTACGAAAATAGAGAAGCAAGCACTATGGCTAATTGGGTAATAGAAAAACTTACTGGACTAAATAGAGTGGACCGACTGATAAACAAACACCAATCAATTAGTGATTCCAATAAGCTGCTGCTAAAAAAAATGACAGACGAATTATTGGCATATCGCCCAATACAATATGTGTTGGGAGAAGCCTGGTTTTTAAAACAATCCTTTTTTGTGAATGAATCTGTTTTAATACCAAGACCTGAAACAGAAGAACTAGTAGATTGGATTGTAACAGAAAACGCGCAAATGCTAGGGGTTCGAATTTTAGACATTGGTACTGGCAGTGGTTGCATACCTATCACACTAAAAAAACAAATACCTGCATCTGAAATTGTTTCGGTAGATATTAGTGCAGAAGCTATTTCAGTGGCTACTAAAAACGCCATTGATTTGGGTGCCAGTATTCGTTTTTTAACAATGGATTTTTTAAACGAAAATAACTGGAATGATTTACCCGAAACAGATATTATTGTTAGTAATCCGCCTTATATAAAGTTGGCCGAAAAAACAAGTATGGCCCAGCATGTATTAAACTTCGAGCCTTCTGTAGCTTTATTTGTGCCAGATATTGACGCACTAATTTTTTATCGTGCCATTGCAAAATTTGGCAAAACCCATTTAAGTTGCAATGGCTGTATTTATTTTGAAATTAATGAAGCCTTAGGTGCCGATACAATGGCTTTATTAGAAAGCAGCGGCTATTATTGCGAATTAAAAAAAGACATGCAAGGAAAAGACAGAATGATTAAGGCACAACTATTAGATTAACCCTTCATTTATTTTACCCCATTATTATCTACAGCCATTACGGGTGTTGCTCCAAGCTTTTTAATTATCTGCATGATTTTAATAGAAGTACCTAAATGAGAAGTACTATCTCCATTTATTACTACAGAAGGCTTGTCTGTTTCTTTGGCTAAAAATAATTTTAGGGCAGGCTCTAATTCATCCATGGTTAATTTCTGCGCACCTAAATACAATTGTTGGTCTTTATCAACGGTAATTACCACCGTTTGTTTCGACTTAGTATCTGATTTTGCCTTAGGGTTCGACACCTTAATTACATTCGGATTAGCTAGTGTAGATACAATTAAAAAAAACAATAATAATATGAACAAAATATCATTCAATGCACCTGTATGCACTTCGGGATGAGTTCTTAATCTTTTACGAATATTCATAACTAATAACAATTAGCTCGATGGCTATTAACGAGTTGGTTCTTGTAAAATATCTATGAATTCAGCACTAGCCATTTCCATTTTATTGGCGGTCTTGTCTATTTGTGTGCTTAAATAATTATGACCAACATAAGCAATCAAACCGATTATTAAACCAGTGGCAGAAGTAATCATTTTGGTATAAATCCCTCCAGCAATGGTGTTTAAAGTATACTCTCCTGAAGATGCAATTCCATAAAACAATTGTACCATTCCAACAATGGTTCCTAAAAACCCAAACATTGGTGCAATACCTGCTATCAATGAAAGAATCGATAGGTTTCTTTCCATTTGATACATTTCGAGCTTGCCCACATTCTCCATACTTTTTTCAATGGCATCAATAGGTTTGCCAATTCGTTGCACCCCTTTATCAATCATACGCGCAACAGGGTTGATGGTGTTTTTTGTTAAACTTCTTGCAGCAGAAACATTACCGGTAACAATATTGTCCCGAATAATCCGCATAAAATTGTCGTCAATTCTTGATGCCTTTCTTATAGCAATTAATCGCTCTACAAAAACAAAAATAGCCGCTGCTAATAAAATATAAAGCGGATACATAATAAATCCCCCTTTTTCTAACAAACGCCACATAGAAATTTGTTCAGGCGCAGGTAAAGCTGCAGCAGCTTTTTGTAGGGTATCTATTTGCAACAAATCAAACATCGATTGTAAATTTAAAGTGAGCTAAAATTTATAAAATAGTAAATTATTTTTTATCTGTATTCATTTTTACCATCCCCATTATTTGGTGCATGGTGTTTTGCATTCCTTCAGGACTGCCGTCTAAAAACAACATATTTCCTTTGCCTAATTCTGCAAAATTTTTAATGGCTTCGGTCCACATGCTAAATAAAATAACATTGGTATCTAAATTGGCTTGCTTCATTTGTTCTGCAGCCTGACTCATACCCTTGGCCACTTCTTCTCTAAACAATGCCACACCTTGTCCGCGCAAACGTGCTGCTTCCCTTTCTGCTTCTGCTGCAATTTTTATTGCATTTCCTTCTGCTTCAGCTGCTTTTGTTTTTGTTATTAACAATGCTTGTCCTTCATTTTCTGCAGCAGCTTTTAAATTATTACTAGCTACTACTCTACTCATGCTTTCCATAATCACTTGGTCGAAAGTAATATCATTGATTTGTAAATCTTGTAAATGATAACCCCATCCTTCTAATGACTGATCAATTTGTTCTTTTACAAATTCTACAATTTCTCTACGAAGCAATAAAATTTCGGCTTGTTTTTTTGTAGCTACAAATCCGCGAATACTTCCTTCAACGGTGCGAATTAAAGCTTGCATTAAATCTTTATCACTAATAAATTTAAATGCTACATTTTTAATAGACTCTTCGTCTTGATTAATTACCGAATACAATAACATGCTTTTAAAATACACATTCGCTTGATCAAGTGTAACCGCCTGAAATTCTAATTCAACAGAGCGATTTTGAATGCTCACCGTTTTAAACACTTGTTCTAAAAGTGGTAATTTGAAATTTAATCCTGGGCGCAAAATTCTCCGATATTTACCAAACATGGTAATCACTGCAATTGTGCCTTGATTAACTGTTACCAATCCGCTAAATATAATAAAGAGCACCGCTAATATCCACCAGTATTCTAATAATATGTTCATGGTTTTAAATTTTGTGTAAGTTAGTATTCTGCGCACAATTTTCAAGCACAGATTTCTGTTCCCAAACTTGAACTAGCGCTACCAATACTCGAATGGCTTTTTCCATATCACGTACACCAATCCATTCTTTCTTACTGTGTATGGCTTGCATGCCTGTAAAAATGTTGGCACAAGGCAGTCCAATAAAGCTCAAACGGCTACCATCGGTTCCGCCTCTAATAGGAATTTTAACAAAATCTACACCAACGCTTGCATACGCTTCCCTTGCATTTGCCTCCACTTGTGGAAACTGATCAAGCACTTCTTTCATATTTCTATACTGCTCTTTCACTTCAAATTCCATAGTTGCTTTGGGATATTGCTGTACTATTTTTTCGGCAATGGTTTTTAATTGTTGCTCGTAGTCCAACAATTTATTCGTATCAAAATCGCGTACAATTAATTCAATTGTTGCTTTTTCAGAAAGTCCTTCTATACTTACAGGATGTACAAACCCTTCTCTGCCTGCTGTTGTTTCTGGCGACCAACCATTTTTGGGTAAAGCTGCTAAAATTTCTCCTGCAATTTTTATCGCATTAACCAACTTATTTTTTCCATCTCCAGGATGCGCTATCACTCCATGAATGGTAATAATAGCGGCATCTGCACTGAATGTTTCGTCTTCAAAACTACCAATGGCGCCACCATCTAAAGTATAGCCAAAATCAGCACCTAATTTTTGCATATTTAAATGATCTGTTCCTCTACCAACTTCTTCATCGGGCGTAAAAACAATACGTATATCACCATGTATTATGGCAGGATTTTGTTGCAAGTGTTTAGCCAATTCCATGATAATGGCAACACCTGCTTTATCATCTCCTCCAAGCAATGTATTACCACTTGCAGTAATAATCGTTTGACCTATATGTTCTAATAAATAAGGATATTTTTCGGGCGATAAAACTTGTGCATTATCATCTGGCAAAACAATGTTTGACCCATTGTAATTGCTATGTATGATAGGCTTTACATATAACCCACTACAATCTGGCGCGGTATCTACATGCGCACAAAAACATACCACTGGTACTTTATTTGTAGTATTAGAAGGAATAGTGGCATACACATATCCAAATTCATCGGAATGTGCATCAACAACTCCCATCTCTACTAATTCTGTAGCCAATAATTTCGATAGATTTTTCTGCTTTTCTGTAGAAGGCACAGCTGAGCTTGTTGGATCACTCTGCGTATCTATTTGTACATATCTACAAAAACGGTCTATAAGGGTATTACTCGTATTCAAGTGATGTTGGTTTTACTTGCAAGATAATAGAGATTATTTATTGATTTGTACATAGTTGCTCATAAAAAAACTGCCCAACAAAACTGTTGGGCAGTAATATACCGAGTAAACGAATTATCGATTAAGGCATAATAATCATACTCTTTGCATCTATTGCTACTAGCTCTAGATCAAAGGTTAAATCTTCACCAGCCAAAGGATGGTTTGCGTCTAAAACAACAACTTCATCACGAACTTCCACAATTACTACTGGAAAGTTTTGACCTTCATTATTGCTCATATTCAACTGCATTCCTACTTCAGGAACCATATCGGCGGGAAAACGATCTTTTGGAAACTCCATCACCATATCTTCCTGTTTAGGACCATAGGCTTCAGTAACTGGGATCAAAATTGTCTTTTTTTCACCAACTGTCATTCCAGTAACACCGGCATCGAAACCAGGAATTACCATACCACCACCTACTTCAAACTCAAGTGGTTCGCGGCCTTCAGAAGAATCGAAAGTACTACCATCGGTTAGCTTTCCATGATAATGTACTTTTACAGTATCACCTTTTTTAACTTGTTGCATGTTTTTGATTTGTAATTGAAAGAAATACCAAATTCCGCGGCAAAAGTACAATCCAAAAACAAAAAG
>Ga0194047_10000271_pt1 | contig 35252 bp, 34 predicted proteins | sample JunL225m_MetaG_2_FD_160070 | JGI IMG/M metagenome (GOLD analysis project Ga0194047, IMG submission 160070) | Anoxic zone freshwater microbial communities from boreal shield lake in IISD Experimental Lakes Area, Ontario, Canada - Jun2016-L221-5m | ecosystem: Environmental > Aquatic > Freshwater... | reverse complement strand
ATCTCCTCCAACCCAACCCCCTTCCCAGGAAATATCCCTTCCTCCCTCAACTTCCCAAGAGCCACAACCCCAGCCACCCTCATTTGCAGCATCCCCCCCCCATTATTATAATTACCAGACAATCCCCAACTAGGGGACGACATTCATAACGTACAGTTGCCCCTCATTCCTCATCACACAATGCGAACTAGGGGACGACATTCATAACGTACAGTTATCCCTCATTCCCCAGAACTCATCACACAAAACATTCTTTCACAAATCCATAATGCGAAACCGTCTATAATGCGTATATTTACAAAAAAAAATTACTCTAAAAAAAGGTAAGACAAGCTCTGAATTCTATGGCATACTTTAAAAATCTCTGCCTTGTCGAGGCCCCCCAAACCATCATTGTACCCTTTCCCCGATTTATAACCGACTGCATCGGCGTCTGTTACCTCGCCGCCGCCGTCCAGCACGACGTCGAAAGCCTCGTCATGCCCGACAACTACTACAACTACGGCATCTTCGACAGCCTTCGCACACTCCTCAAAAAAAGTCCCATAGACCTCGTCGCCATCTCCTCCATGACCGGCGCCTTCAACCAGGCCGAACAACTCGCCCGAATAGCCAAAGAAGCCGGTAAATTCGTTGTCATGGGAGGCTTCCACCCAACCGCACTCCCCGAAGAGGTACTCAAACTCAACTGCGTCGACGTCGTCGTCATCGGCGAAGGCGAACACACCTTCCGCGAACTCGTCCTGAACGGCCCCTCCCGCGACGTCAAAGGCATAGCCTATCGCGAAGGCGGCGGCATCGTCTACACCAGCCCGCGCGACATCATCGCCGACATCGACTCCATAGCCTTTCCCCTCCGCTCTCTCCGTCCCCAGCGATACGGCGAAAAAGGCGACTCCTACTCCATCGACACCATCTACACCTCACGCGGCTGCCCCTGGTCATGCTCCTTCTGCGCCAACGACCAGATGCACAAAAGCTGGCGCGGCAGAAGCGCCGAAAATGTCGTCGAAGAAATTGCCCTTCTCCACGACCCCAAAAGCAAAAAACTTCTCAAAATCTGGGACGCCAACTTCCTCACCAACATCAGTCGTGCCGAAAAAATCTGCGACATGATGATCGAACGAGGCCTCACCAACTTCCGCATCATGACGGAATCCAGAGCCAAAGATCTCGTCCGTGCCGAACGCATCCTCGACAAACTCAGCCGCATAGGGCTAAGCAAAGTAGGCCTCGGCATCGAAAGCCCCAACGAAGCCACTCTTGCCCTCATGAACAAAAAAAACAGCCTCAACGACGTCGCCCGCGCCATCGACCTCTGCAGCAAAAACAAAATCGGCGCCGAAGGCTACTTCATCATCGGCCACTACACCGAAAGCATACAAGACACCCTTGCCTACCCCGAATTCGCAAAATCACTCGGACTCCGCCAGTCCCTCTTTATGGTCATGACCCCCTATCCCGGAACAGGCATCTTCAACGAATACAAAAACGAAGGCAAAATCCGCTCATACGACTGGGACCTCTACAACAACTACTGCCCCGTCGTCGAAACCCGCAGCATGGACAGCGCCACCCTCATCGACATGCTCGCATACTGCAACGTCGCCTTCAACCGCTACAAATCAGCCATGAAGCGCAATACAACCAACGCAGTACTCCTCAGCTTTCTCATAGACCTCTTCCAGCTCAGCTGGCTCATGCGCGTCAACAAAAACCTCACAGGCGCCGACATCACAAATATCCTCTTCAACGCACTCAAAAGATTCATCGACCACGAACAAGGCAAAGTAGAGCAGCCCGCCGCGCCCAAATGCAAACCGCTGCCACAACCCATTACCCTCCGCATCTGCCGCAAATCCGGCCAAAGCATCGACTACACCCTCACCCAAACCAACGGCAGCCGCGTGCTCACCATGGCACTCAACCAAACCGCCCAACCCTTCACCGGCCCCCAAATCAACCTCGACCAACTCGTCGAAACCGCCTGCGACGTCCCCATGGACAAGCTCATGGGTGTCCTCTACCGCAACGAATGGCTCAACAACAACAAAGGCAGAATAACCACCAAACTCCTCCCCGTCATAACCGACCTCGAAACCCTGACCTTCGCCGCAAAACTCATAAAACTCTACCTGACCTCAAAAAACTAACCCCCCGGCAATGTTTTGCAAAAAAACAGCGATTTAATCGCCATAAGTAGCTGAAATTTTTGTATACTAAAGATTAAAAGGTAAAAAAATTACACCAATTAACTCATCCCACAGTGTTAATTACCCCAAATCCCTCAGCACTCGTCCATAACAAAACTTCGTCCAATTTATAATTGGAATTAAAAAAATATATTATTTCCTTTTTATTAAGGTTGTTATATATAATATAATATATATATCCCATCCCTCACTTGTGACTCAAGAAAGCGTAGCTGTGTAAGAAGCCGTCAATCAAGTTGCCAACTCCCAACCGCTCACTCAATTGTCTATATATGAGATATAGATACATCTCCATTCTCCTACTATCCCTACTGGCACTCCCGGCCCAAACAAAAGCAGCCGAAAGTTCAAGCCCGGCAACAGCAACAGCAAGCTCCGGCGCTGCATATTTCACGACACCATCAACAGGAACACCCAACACCACAATAAGCACCTCAATCTCCGACCAGCGTGACGCCTCCGCCCGCGACACCAACACCCGCCCGGAAGAGCAGGACCAGAATATACAAGGCAACCCAGGCGCCGTTAAAAGCAGCTTTCAAATCTACGTCGAAAACTCAACCGGCAAAAAGCTCGACATCTACGGCCGCGACCTCTTTCGCAACGTCCCCAGCACCTTCGCCCCGCTCAAAGCCGTACAAGTCAACCCCGACTACATCATCGGCCCCGGCGACGCCCTCCAGATTCGCGGCTGGGGCATGGTCGACATCGACGTCAACGTCACCGTCAGCCGCAGCGGCGACATCTACCTGCCCCGCGTCGGCTCAGTAAAAGTATCCGGCGTCAAATACCGCGACCTCCAGGGCTACCTCAAAAAAGCCGTCGGCAAAATATTCAAAAGCTTCGAACTCAGCGCCAGCATAGCCCAGACCCGCAGCCTGCAAATCTACGTCGTCGGCCACGCCCTGCGCCCCGGATCCTACTCCCTCAGCGCCATGAGCACCATGCTCAACGCCCTCTTCGCATCCGGCGGCCCATCCCTCACCGGCAGCATGCGCAACATCAAACTCAAACGAGGCAGCAGCCCCCTCACCACCTTCGACCTCTACGACATTCTCCTCCACGGCGACAAATCATCCGACATCTCCCTCCAGGACGGCGACGTCATCTACATCCCCGCCGTCGGACCCCAGTTCGCCCTTCTCGGCGACATCAAAAAACCAGCCATTTTCGAACTCCGCCAAAAAGCCTCCATTGCCGAAATCGTCACCTGGGCAGGCGGCTTCGAATCCGTAGCCGGCCTCAAAAACGTCATTGTCGAAAAAAATGTCAACAGTCGCTATCAGACCATTACAGAACTCCAGGCCGACTGGGCATCAATCGAACAAAAACTCACCCAATTCGAAGTACAGCCGACCGATATCATCCGCGTCTTCGCCCCCGGAGCCGCCCCGCTCGAAGTCAAAGCCGAACGCGAATTCGTCCGCGTTGACGGCGAAGTCAATCAAAGCGGCGTATTCGAACTCAAAAAAGGCGAAACCCTCAAAGCCCTCCTCGCCCGCATAGGCGGCACAACCGAAAAAGCCTACATCTACGGCACACAGCTCAAACGCGAAAGTGTCAAAGTCCAGCAACAGCAAAAAATCGACGAAACAATCGATCGCTACGAAAAAGACATCGAAGCCAGTGCCAAACAACGCCTCAGCGGCCAAACCGACCCCGCCCAGGCCGCCACAGTAGCAAGCGAACTCGAAGCCCAGCGCAGAATTGCAGCAAAACTCCGGACAATAAAATCCGAAGGCCGCATCATCCTCACACTCAAGGACTATCAAGTCACCGTCAACGACCTCCCCGACGTCTCCCTTAAAGACGGCGACACCATCTACATCCCCGAAAAACCAGGCACCGTCGATGTCATCGGAGCAGTCTACCAGCAAAACTCCTTCATCTTCCAGCCCGACCGCAAAGTCAACCACTACCTCACCCTCGCCGGCGGAGTCAACATGACCGGCGAAAAATCCGAACTCTACCGTATCTGCGCCGACGGCACAGTACGCAGCAGCCACCACAGCGGCCTCGGCGGCCGAGTCAACCCCGGCGACGCCATAGTCGTCCCCGAAAAAATCCAAAGAGGCACAACCTTCATCCAGGATCTCAAAGACTGGACCAACATCCTCTACCAACTAGGCCTGGGCGCCGCCGGCCTCGCCGTCCTGAAAACGCTCTAACCCAACCCTCCCCATCTACGTAGAGGCAGGCCTGGTGCCTGCCCTCTTCCAGACCAACGAATTCACACACAAATAAATGCAAGAAACCCAACAACCCCCCCCAGAAGACGAAATAAGTCTCATAGACCTGGCTATAACATTAGCCAAACACAAAAAACTAATCCTGGGTCTTCCGCTAATCGTCGCGGTACTCACAGCCCTATACACCCTGATCATCCCCCCAACCTACACCGCCGACGTGCAAATGCTCCCCCCCCAGCAGCAATCCAGCGCATCAGCAATGCTCAGTCAACTCGGAGCCCTCGGAGGAATGGCCGGCGCAGCAGGCATCAAAAACCCCAACGACACCTACGTCGCCATGCTCAAAAGCCGCACCATACAAGACAACATGATCAAACGCTTCAAACTCCAGACCGTCTACAAAACAAAAACACCCGAAACCACCCGCAAAGCACTCAACGGAGCCACAACCGTAAAAGTCGGCAAAGACGGCATCATCGGCATCTCCGTCGACGACAAAAACCCACAGCGAGCCGCCATGCTCGCCAACGGATACGTCGACGAACTCCAACGCCTCACCCAGGTATTCGCCGTCACCGAAGCCTCACACCGCCGCCTCTTCTACGAAAAACAGCTCCTCCAGGCCAAACAGAACCTCAGCGACGCCGAAATCGCCCTCAAACAACTCCAGGAAAAAACCGGCATCATCCACATCGACTCCCAGGCCCAGCTCGGCATAGGCGCAGCAGCCAGCCTCAAAGGCCAGATAGCCATGAAAGAAGTCGAACTCGGCGCCATGCGCACCTTCGCCACCGGTAACAACCCCGACCTCATCCGCAACCAGCAGACAGTCCAGGCCCTGAGAGCCCAACTCGACAAAATCGAAACCGGCACCATCACCCCCGGCAAAGTCCCCGAAACCGGCCTCGAATACATACGCAAAACCCGCGACTTCAAATACGCCGAAACCATCTACGAAATGCTCGCCAAACAATTCGAAATAGCCAAAATCGACGAAGCCAAAGAAAGCTCAGTAATCCAGGTCCTCGACAAAGCCATCCCCCCCGAACAAAAATCAAAACCCAAACGCAGCATGATGGTCCTCCTGGCCACCCTGGCCACCGGCTTCCTCACCATCCTCTACGCCTTCATAAAAGAAGCCCTGAAAAACGCCCAAAACGACACCCAAACCAAATCCCAACTCCAAACCCTACGCCAAACCCTGAAATGGTCCTAACCCCCACCCCCCCAAAACTAGGGGACGACATTCATAACGTACAGTTCCCAACAAAACTAGGGGACGACATTCATAACGTACAGTTGATAGCCCACTGCCAGCTATTCATACTCATATTCCTGACAATACTCTTCACCGCCACCCCTGTCAAAGCCGCCGTAACCCCGGGCATCGACTCAATACAAGTCTCCACCGGCTTCATAGCCTCAAAACAAGCCCCTCCTCCATTCTGGATGTGGGCTAACAAGAATGGCCGCGTCAGCATGGACAATGCCAGCAGCATATTCACCCGTCTCCGCATAAATAAACACCCAGACGACGAAAAAGAGTTCGACTGGTTCTACGGCGCCGACGTCACCGCCCGCACCGGCTCACCCAAAGACATCGTCTGGACCGACGCCTACGCCGGCCTCACCTACAAAAAGTTCAAACTCACCCTCGGCCGCAAAGCCGAAACCTTCGGCCTCGTCGACAGCCTCCTCTCCGTCGGCTCCGAAGTATACAGCCAAAACGCACCCACAATCCCAAAAATAGCCATCTCCACAAACGGCTACATAGAACTCACAGAAAACCTCGCCTTCAACGCCTACTTCGCCAACGGATGGATGGGCACCGAACAATACGTCAAAAACGCCTGCGTCCAGCAAAAATTCCTCTACATACGCCTCGGCGACACAGACCCCGACCACGGCATCAACTTCTACGCAGGCCTCCACGACCTCGCATCCTGGGCCGGCGACGGTCAGCCATCATCATTCACCGACTTCTGGCGAGTCTTCTTTGGCCGTGCCGGAGGCAGTAACGCACAAACAACCGACCAGCAAAATGCCCTCGGCGACCACCGCGGCACCATAGAATTCGCCCTCCAGCAAAAAGACGTCGACCGCGACTGGTTCCTCTACGCCCAAACCATGTTCGAAGACGGCAGCGGTCTCCGCTTCTGGTACCCCGGCGACTTCCTCCTCGGCATCTCAATGGTCAACAAAGAAAAGGGAAGTCCCATCGCCCGCATAAACCTCGAAATCCTCGACACCCGTTACGACGGCAACTCACTCTCCGACATCGACAACTATTTCGCCAACGGCGTCTACAGCGGCTGGGTCCATCAGGGCTACGCCATCGGCACCCCATTCGTACCCTTTATCCAATCCGCCAACTACCAATACGACCCCCTCAACCGCGTACAGGTAATCAACGGAGCCATCACCATGCGCCTCACCAAACTCATCAACCCACGCTTCCGCATAGCCTACATCCAAAACTACGGAAGCTTCACCGAACCATTACCCAACAGCCAAAAAACCACAACCATAGCCACCGACATCACCAACACAACACCAATAGCACAAGGCTGGACCCTGACCCAACAAATAGCGCTGGACGCCAGTCAATCCAGCCACCCCAACCCAGCCATCGCCCTGACCCTCACAAAAACCCTGAACTAACCCCCTCTTCCTCTTCGTAGGGGCAGGCCTTGTACCAGCCCTCTTCCAAACTATATGACAGACTCTATGCCCTACATCCCAGCTCTGGCCACCGCTCTCATCGCCCTGCTGATAGTATTGAGCAAGCGATACCACGGCAAACACACCTGCGACCCAACCTGCGGCATCCAGAAATTTCACACCGCCCAAACCCCCCGCATCGGCGGCGTAGCCATCTTTATCGGTCTGCTCACAGCATGCCTCCTTTCATCAGCACCCGAAATACGCCTCCTCCAACTCATGCTCATAGCCAGTCTTCCCGCCTTTACCGCAGGCCTCATCGAAGACCTCACCAAACAAGCCGGAGTCAAACGGCGCCTCTTCGCCACCATCATCAGCGGCGCCACAGCCTGCTGGCTCACCGGCTACACCCTCAACCATATCGATATTAAAGGCATCGACACCATACTCTTATATCTCCCCGTTTCAATCGCATTCACCATATTCGCCGTAGCCGGAATGGCCAACGCAACCAACATCATAGACGGATTCAACGGCCTCGCCTCCGGCACCATAATCATCTGCTTCTTATCCCTGGGCATCATCGCCTTCAAAGTCGGCGACACCGACCTCCTCCACCTATGCATCACCCTCGCCATAGTCACCGCTGGCTTCTTCATCATAAACTTCCCCCTCGGCAAAATATTCCTGGGCGACAGCGGAGCCTACCTCCTCGGCTTCATGCTCGCCTGGACAGCCGTCATGCTCCCCATGCGCAACCCCACAATCTCCCCATGGGCCCCATTCCTCATCTGCAGCTACCCCATTATAGAAACCATCTACAGCATGGCCCGACGCTCACTCCACAAAACAAGCGCCAGCCAACCCGACATAGCACACCTCCACAGCCTCATCAAAATCAACGCCATCAACGAATACTTCCCCAACGTCCCAAAACACCTCCGAAACAGCATGGTAGCCCCCCTCTGCTGGACCCTGGTGCTACTATCCTCAACCCTGGCAATAACAAACTACACCCAAACCAAAACCCTGATAGCCTCAACCCTGGCCATCCTGACCCTATACACCCTGACCTACAAACGCCTCTCAGCAGCACCCACAAAACACTCAGCACTATCTTCCCCAATTCGTGAAAATTCGTGAAATTAGTGGACCACCAATCTTCCATCGTCACCCTCCTCCAAAGGCTCTGGCACCACATATCAACCCGCCGCCGATCCCAATTCGCAATACTATTAATCTTAATGGTAGCCGCCTCCTTCGCCGAAATCCTAAGCATAGGCAGCATCCTCCCATTCCTGGCAATCCTAACCGCCCCTCAAAAACTAATAAACCACCCCACAACCCAATCCCTAATCCACAAATTCGGCTACACAACTCTTAACTCTTCACTCACCACCAACGACATCCTTTTTATATTAACCGCAACCTTCGCCGCCGCCGCCCTGCTAAGCGGCGCCATGCGCCTAATTCTCCTATACGCCACCACAAGATTAAGCTTCGCCACCGGCGCAGACCTAAGCATAAACATCTACCGCCGCACCTTATATCAACCCTACGCCATCCACGTCGCCCGCAACAGCAGCGAAGTAATCAACGGTATCTCAGACAAAGCCAACGGCATCATCTACAGCATCGTACTCCCAATGGCGAACCTCATCAGCTCCACCATCATGCTCCTCGCCATCCTCATCGCCCTACTTTCGCTCGACCCCATAATCGCCCTCTCCGCATTCGGAGGCTTCGGTCTCATCTACATATCCATCATCAAGCTCACCCAAAACCAACAGCTAACCAATGGCCAGTGCATCGCCCGCGAAACCACACAAGTCATTAAATCCTTGCAGGAAGGCCTCGGCGGTATCCGCGACGTCCTCATCGACGGCAGTCAATCCGCCTACTGCCAAATCTATCACAACGCCGACCAGCCCCTGCGTCGTGCACAGGGAAGTAGCCAATATATAGCCACAAGCCCTCGATTCGCCATCGAGGCATTAGGCATGGTGCTTATAGCCATATTAGCCTACGCATTCTCCAAACAACCCGACGGCATAGCCAAAGCAATTCCAGTCCTCGGAGCCCTCGCACTCGGCGCCCAGCGCCTCTTGCCAGTCCTCCAGCAAGCCTACGGCTCTTGGTCAAGCATACAAACCGGTCAGGCCGGCCTGCACGACACACTCAACCTCCTCGACCAGCCCTTGCCCGACTATGTCGACCAGCCACCAGCTGCCCCAATCCCGTTCCAGCATAAAATTGACCTGAATAACCTCTCATTCCGCTACACCTCCCAAACACCACTGGTACTAAACAACCTGAACCTCACAATAAAAAAAGGCAGTCGCATAGGCTTCATCGGCATCACCGGCAGCGGCAAAAGCACCCTGCTCGACATCATCATGGGCCTCCTGCAACCCACTCGAGGCACCCTCCAAATAGACGAAGAGCCCATCACCACAGCCAACCATCGAGCCTGGCAGTCGCACATAGCCCACGTTCCCCAAGCCATCTTCCTCGCCGACAGCACCATCGAAGAAAACATAGCCTTCGGCATCCCAAAAAATAAAATCAACCACGAGCAAGTCCAGCAAGCCGCCCGGCAGGCACAAATAGCCGACATCATCGAAACCTGGCCAAAAAAATACAAAACCTACGTAGGCGAACGCGGCATCCGCCTCTCCGGAGGCCAACGCCAACGGATCGGCATAGCCCGAGCCCTCTACAAACAAGCCAACGTCATAATCTTCGACGAAGCCACCAGCGCCCTCGACAACAACACCGAACAAGCCGTAATGCAATCCATAGAAGCCCTGGGCCAAGACCTTACCATTCTTATCATAGCACACAGGCTTACAACCCTAAAAAACTGCGACCAAATAGTAGAACTAGCAGAAGGCGGAATAAAAAGAATAGGCACCTACAACGAAATCATCTCAAAAGAAAAAACCAACGGCCACGCATTCCCTCTCAGTACATAGCACTTTCTTCCCAATTCGTGAAAATTCGTGCAATTAGTGGACAAATTATTTCCTTCTTAACTAAATGAAAGCAGTAATCCTCGCCGGCGGCCTAGGCACCCGCATCTCCGAAGAGTCACACCTGAAGCCCAAACCCATGATCGAAATCGGAGGCAAACCAATCCTCTGGCACATCATGAAGCTTTACTCCGCCCACGGCGTCAACGACTTTATCATCTGCTGTGGCTATAAAGGTTACGTTATCAAAGAGTACTTTGCCAACTACTTCCTGCACATGTCGGACGTCACCTTCGACATGCAGAGTAATAGTATGCAAGTGCACGAGCAGAAAGCCGAGCCATGGAAGGTTACACTGGTAGATACCGGTGAGGATACAGCAACAGGCGGGCGACTCAAAAGGGTCGCCAACTATCTCGAACCCGATGAGCCCTTCTGTTTTACCTATGGCGACGGAGTTGCCGATATCGACATCACCAAAGAAATTGCCTTTCACAAAAAGCATGGTAAACTCGCCACCGTATGTGCAGTATTGCCACCCGGCCGTTATGGCGCTTTATTGCGGGACGGAAATAACGTAAAGGGTTTTCAGGAAAAGCCTCCCGGTGACGGTTCATGGATCAATGGTGGTTTTTTTGTACTTCAGCCTGATGTTTTGAAATACATAAAAGGGGACGCATCATCCTGGGAAGGTGAGCCGTTAACGCAGATTGCCGCAGCGGGCCAGCTCGCTGCCTTTGAGCACAGCGGCTTCTGGCGGCCAATGGACACTCTCCGCGATAAAACGCATCTCGAAGAACTGTGGGATAATCATAAAGCTCCGTGGAAAGTATGGTGAACAAACAGATGACTGGAATAAATCAGCACTTCTGGGCTAACAAAAAAATTCTCATTACCGGCCACACTGGCTTTAAAGGCTCATGGCTTGCCCTATGGCTCAACATGCTCGGCGCCGAAGTTGCTGGCTACGCCCTTGAGCCCCTTACCCCGAACGACAACTTTGTCCTCACCGGCCTCGACAAAAAAATCAATCACCAGATCGGTGACGTCCGGAACTACGACCTTCTTCAAGAGTTCTTTCATGCAGTCAATCCCGAAATAGTCTTTCATCTTGCCGCCCAGCCGCTTGTACGGGAGTCATACAATGCCCCAAAGGAAACGTACGACATCAACGTTGGCGGCACCGTCAACCTGCTCGAATGCTGCCGCAAGACGGAGTCGGTAAAGGTCATCGTCAATGTCACCACCGATAAATGTTACGAAAATAAAGAGTGGGTATGGGGCTACCGCGAAAACGACCGCCTTGGCGGCTATGACCCCTACAGCTCCAGCAAGGCGTGCAGTGAACTGGTCACCGAAGGCTACCGTAAATCATTTTTCAACCCCGAAACCCACGCTTTGCACGGCAAAAGCCTCGCTTCAGCACGCGCTGGCAACGTCTTCGGCGGAGGCGACTGGCAAGCCGATCGTATTGTCCCCGACTGCATTCGCGCCCTTGAGCAGAATGAACCCATTATCGTCAGAAGCCCACATGCCGTCAGGCCATGGCAGCATGTACTTGAACCCTTATCAGGCTATCTGCTGCTGGCTCAAAAAATGGCTGAAAACCCCGCACAGTACGCCGAAGCCTGGAATTTTGGGCCCGAAGAGTCAAGCTTTCTTCCGGTCGGCTCACTTGTCGACCGTATGGTCAAAACATGGGGAGAGGGGAGCTGGCAAGACCATTCAAAACCCGGAGCCCTGCACGAAGCAAACCTGCTGAAGCTCGATATCAGCAAAGCAAAATCGCAGCTCGGATGGTCGCCTCTATGGAACATTGACAAGGCAATTGCTGAAACCGTAGCGTGGTGTCAACAATACCCAACCGGCAACATGCATGATCTCTGCTGCAGCCAGATTATCGACTACATGAGTGATAAAAGCGATAAGGTTGAGCAAACCGGCAATGTAGTCACCACTTTCAGCCCCATAAAAGATAACTCTGATCAAGAGTTTAAAGCGCTCGGCCTCGCCAGCTTTTTTGATACCAACGAAGATAACAACGTAGACTGGGAGGAGATGTTTGATGTTAAGTGCCGGTGATATTGTCCTTATAGAATTCCCCTACATTAATCAGGCTGGCAGCAAAGTGCGCCCCGGATTGGTGCTAAGTGTCAGTTCACACCATCAACAGGATGATGTCAACGTTGCCTACATCACTTCCGAGCTTGATTATTATCTTTATGACCCCTCTGCACTCCTTATCACAGCGGGTGATATGGCACAAGGCACCCTGAAGCGCGAAAGCGTGGTTCGGGTAGACAAGGTTCTGACCATTCAAGGCAGCAAGTGCCGCAAGGTAGCTCGTCTCAGCAGCAACAAAATCGATGAGGCTTTACGAAAAGCAACGGCATTGCATGTTGAAAGCTTTGCCGCAAATAAGTACACGGAGCCAGTGTTCACCCCCGGCATCACCGCAATCCCGCCCTCTGGCAAAGTTATCGGTGCCCAGGAACTCAAATACATGGTCGAAGCCAGTCTGGACGGTTGGCTCACAACAGGCCGTTTCAACGCCGAATTCGAGAAAAAACTCGCCAGGTTTATCGGCACCAACCACCTCATCACGGTCAACTCAGGCTCCTCAGCCAATCTGGTTGCATTCAACACCCTGACCTCTCCCAAACTGGGCGAGCGGGCTATAAAAAAAGGTGATGAAGTTATTGGCGTGGCAGCAGCTTTTCCTACCACGGTAAACCCCATCCTGCAATTTGGTGCAGTACCGGTGTTTGTGGATGTGGATCCACTCACACACAATATTGATGCCAGCAAAATTGAAGCCGCCCTCAGCCCCAAAACCAGGGCGATCATGCTTGCCCACAGTTTGGGTAACCCATTTAACCTCGACGTGGTTACAGCCCTGTGCAAAAAGTACAACCTGTGGCTGGTAGAAGACTGCTGTGATGCGCTTGGCACAACCTACCGAGGCCAGATGGTCGGCACCTTTGGCGACATTGCGACGCTGAGCTTTTATCCGGCGCATCACATTACCATGGGCGAAGGTGGTGCGGTGTTCACCAATAACAGCCAACTGAACACCATTGCCGAGAGCTACCGCGACTGGGGCCGTGACTGCTATTGCCAGCCCGGAAAAGACAACACCTGTGGTAAACGCTTCAGTCAGCAACATGGCGATCTGCCTTATGGTTATGACCACAAATACACCTACAGCCATATAGGGTATAATCTTAAAATATCCGACATGCAGGCCGCTTGTGGCTTGGCTCAGTTAGAAAATGCCCCGCAATTTATACAGGCCCGCAAAGAGAACTTTGCGTATCTCAAAAACCGCCTGAAGAGCTGCGAAGAATTTTTGCAACTCCCCGAAGTCACGGAACACTCCGACCCTTCGTGGTTTGGCTTTCCAATCACCGTAAAAGCAAACAGCCCCGTTACACGCCTGGATTTGCTAACCCATTTGGATGAACAAAAAATTGGTTCACGCTTGTTGTTTGCCGGTAACCTGACCCGACAGCCATATATGAAGGGCGCCAACTACCGTATCAGTGGTGAACTGACCAATACTGATAACGTGATGAACAACACCTTCTGGATTGGGGTGCAGCCAGCGTTGACGCTTGAAATGCTGGAGTTTGCGGCTAACAAGATTGAGGGATGTTTGGGTGTGAATTGTTAAGCAGTGCCAGCGTTAACAGCGACCACTGTTTTCATCGCTAACTATTTACTTTGTAATCGCGAAACTGTGGTGTAAATTTCCATGGAAGGCTCATAACCAAGAGAAGTAGCCTTACGGAGCATTAAAATCATCCAATGCACAAAAGGAAATTTTATGTATGCAGAAAAATTGATATTAGAGACTGACCTGTCAGGGAAGTTGAAAAAAGTACCGAAATTACCACCCAACAAACAATTGGAGGCTATATTTCTGGTGATTTCAGATAGCACTTCAACAGTTGCGGTTCTTCGCACTCCGCATCCCGATATAGCTGGTAAGGTTATTATTAAAGGTGACATCATAAGCAGCGTTCCATCTTCAGATTGGTATTTGCCTCAATGATTATTCTTGATACTCATATATGGCTTTGGTGGGTAAATAGAGATACTGAAAAACTGAATCAGAGAAGACTGGAGCAGATAACAAGCTCTGGTATTGTAGCTGTATCAGCTATAAGTACCTTTGAAGTAGCATGGTTAGTGCATCACGGTCGTATTGTGTTACCAATAGGGACGAGAGATTGGTTTGATAAGGCTCTTGATGGATCTTGCATAAATTTAATTCCAGTTACTCCTGAGATTGCTTGCAAAGCAGTGGAATTACCCGATCATCACAGCGATCCTCAAGACAGAATTATTATTGCAACAGCACTTGTCAACAATGCAAGCCTTATGTCCTCCGACAAAAAATTTTCTTGTTACACAGAATTGGAGCAAACGTTGTTATAAGTCCATTGCACTTCACTGACAGACACTTATCACTACCAACTGATTTTTATTTGGCTTTCCAATCACCGTAAAACAAAACAGCCCCGTTACTCGCCTGGACTTGCTAACCTATTTGGATGACTATAAAATTGGTTCACGCTTATTGTTTGCCGGTAACCTGACTCGACAGCCATATATGAAGGGCACCAACTACCGTATCAGTGGCGACCTGACCAACACCGACATCGTGATGAACAACACTTTCTGGATTGGGGTGCAGCCAGCGTTGACGCGTGAAATGTTGGAGTTTGTGGCGGCTAAGATTGAGGATTATCTCGTTAAATGATGAAAATAATATTCCTCGGCACCAACGGCTGGTACGACTCCCCGACAGGCAACACCGTCTGCATCCTTATCGAAACCGATGAAGCATCAATACTCCTTGATGCCGGTAACGGTCTTTACAAAGCCGATCGCTACATAGGTTTAGACAAGCCAGTACACCTTTTTATCAGCCACACCCATCTTGACCATATTATTGGATTACATATCCTGAACAAATTCAAGTTTAAGCAAGGGCTTACCATACACACACAACCCGGCACAGCAACGGCATTGCAAACAATGTTCAGCTCAACCTACTCATTACCATTTGCAAACCTGAGCTATCCGGTAGAAATTGAAGAGTTTGAAGGTCTCTATAAAAACCAGAGCTTTGAGGTTCAAACAGCTAAAATGGACCACTCAGTACCAACAATCGGCTTCCGGATCAGCATCGAAAACAAAATAATTGCCTATTGCCCCGATACCGGCTACTGCGATAACGCCGTCAAACTCGCAAAAGAGGCCGACCTGCTCATTGCCGAATGCGCATTCAGGTCAGGCGAAGAAAGTGAGCATTGGCCGCATCTAAACCCTGAAACGGCCGCCAGAATAGCAGTAGAAGCCCAAACAAAGCAGCTTGCTCTCATCCACTTCGACGCACATCGTTACCCAACAATAGAGAGTAGGCAAAAGGCTCAGGGCACAGCTCAAGCCATTTTTCCAAAAACAGTGGCAACCACCGACGAGCAGTGTATAGAATTCCTATATTAACACCTCGAGATCACCCACACTCCGACCCCTCGTGATTTGGCGTGATGAACGACACCTTCTGGATTGGGGTGCAACCAGCGTTGATGAAGGAGATACTGGAGTTTGCGGAAAGTAAGATTGAGAGTTGTTTGGGTGTCAATATCTAAATTTTGATCGCAATGAACGCATCGGCTCCAAACTTTTCTGCTAAAGCGCTGCGTAAAACTGTGCTGGACATGGCTTACGTTGGCTCAGCCGTTCATATTGGCTGCGCATTCTCTATCATTGAATTGCTTGCAGTCTTATATCGAAATCATTTGCGCTACCCAGATAACGATCCTTTGGCAGCAAATCGTGATTACCTGGTGTTGAGTAAAGGTCATGGTGTTATGGCGCAATATGCATGTATGCGTGAATTGGGGTGGCTTCACAATGAGGCATTCACGGGTTATTTTGCTGATGGAAGTCTCCTTAAAGGTTTATCTGATTCACGCATTCCTGGCATGGAAGTCACTTCAGGCTCGTTAGGGCACGGTTTTTCGGTAGGTGTGGGTATGGCAATGGGTGCCAAGCTGCGCAGCACTGAACAGAAAACCTACGTGCTGGTTGGTGATGGCGAGATTAACGAGGGTCCAATCTGGGAGGGTGCGCTATTTGCAGCACAACATGCGCTCAAGAATTTTATGGTAATCATAGATGAGAACGGCTTTCAGGCCATGGGTAAAACAGAAGAGGTACTTAACCTAGGCAATATTCAATCCAAGTTTGAGAGTTTTGGTTTTGACGCTGTCACTATTGATGGCCATGATGAAATATCCATTGATAATGCGATCACCCATTTCTGGCAAAGCAACTCAACAGCTCCAAAAGCTCTTATAGCAAAGACCATCAAAGGCAAAGGGGTTCCTTTTATGGAACACAACAATATTTGGCATTATACCCGGCTTGACCAAGAGGCCTATACTAAAGCCCTTGAAGCAGTTGCAGGGAACACATTATGAGAGACGCATTTTCAGATTCAATAGTTCGCTTGGCAAAGAAGGATCCGAACGTACTGCTTCTCACAGGCGATCACGGCTACGCCTTGTTTGACGACTTTCGAAAAGAGTGCCCTGCACAATACATCAATGCAGGTATTGCTGAGCAAAATATGGTGGGTATGGCAGCGGGCCTGGCGCGAGCTGGCTTCAGGCCGATTGTTTATGGGTTGAGTGCATTCGTTCCGATACGCGTGGTTGAGCAGATCAAACTTGACATTGCCCATGATGAATTACCTGTTATTTTAATTGGCGACGGTGCAGGCTTTGTCTATAGTTATTTGGGTACCAGCCACCAATCGACCGAAGACATTGCTTGTACCAGAGCGATCCCCAATTTATCGGTGTATTCTCCCGCAGATCGTTTTGAATTGACTGCTTGTATGGATCTGGCTTACCAATCGAAAGCTTCGGTCTATTTGCGCATGGGTAAATCGGATCGAGGCGACGTGCATAAAGGTGCGCTGCAAGCCAAGGTTGGCCGATTGTTGGAGGTCAAGCCGGGCCAGTCTGGCGATGTTGCCTTTATTGCAACCGGGTCGCTCGTTCGAACGGCAATGGTTATTGCAGCAGATTTCTATCCCAATGCCGCTCTATGGAGTGTGCCTTTCATAAAGCCGATAGACAGTCAGCAGGTTGCCACAATCTGTGCTCAAAACAGGGCAGTGGTTGTGCTTGAAGAACATTCCGTGCTGGGTGGTTTAGGTTCTGTCATTACCGAGATTGCTTGCGAGCTCGCTCCAGTGCGCATCCTGCGGGTGGGCGTAAAGGACCGTTTCTCTGATCATTGTGGCAGCTACGAGTATTTGCTCAAAGAACATGGCTTGGATCGCCAAGCTATTGAGCAGCGGGTTCATGATTTCTTCAAAGAAACTGCTCTTTAACCCTTGGCTAAAGGGGATAGTAACTGGTAAAAATCTCAACACTTTGTGTCATAGGCGGCACAGGCTTTTTCGGCAAGTCCATTCTCGATTCCTTCAAGCGTGGTGCACTTAACAAGTAGTGGATTGATCGAATCACCGCCATGTCCTGTTCAATTTGCTGTATTTTCTGATAACAAAAAGTTTTGCGTAGAATTGATATGAGTGGCAGCATAATAATTGAGAATTCAAGGCAATCATGGCAAGCATAAAGCTTTTTGAGAACAAAAAAGTACGTTCCCAATGGGATGCTGTGCGAGAAGTGTGGTATTTCAGCATTGTTGATGTTGTCGGTGTTTTAGCTGAAAGCCCAAATCCAAGGAAATATTGGAGCGTCTTGAAAACGCGCCTCAAAAAGGAAGGGAGTGAGTTGGCTACAAACTGTAGTCAACTGAAAATGCTCTCTGCAGATGGGAAACACTATCTCACCGATGTTGCCGATACCGAGCAACTCCTGAGACTTGTTCAATCCATCCCATCGCCCAAGGCAGAGCCATTCAAGCAGTGGCTTGCCCGAGTAGGCTACGAGCGCGTTGAAGAGACCGAAGATCCCGAACTGGCACTTGATAGAGCGATGGAAACATACCTCAAAAAAGGGTACTCACGGGATTGGATCAACCAGCGCCTCAAAAGCATTGAAGTCCGAAAAGAGCTGACCGATGAATGGGAGGATCGTGGAATGACGAAAGGAAGTGACTTTGCCATTCTGACTGATGAAATTACCAAAGCATGGACAGGGCTAACAACACGCCAGTACAAAGAATTGAAATCGCTCAAGAAAGAAAATTTACGCGACCATATGACGAATATGGAACTTGTACTCAACATGCTGGCCGAAGCAACGACAACTGAAATATCCCGCGAGAAGCAGCCCGAGGGATTCGAAGAGAACCGGGAAATCGCGCAACAAGGCGGTACCATTGCCGGGAACACTCGCAAAGAAATCGAAGCCAAGTCTGGTAAATCAGTTTTAACAGCTAAGAATGCCCAGCGACTCTAATGAGAGGCTTAAACTGATTTTAGTACAGTTTGTTAAAATAGGTAGAACGTTATGTCAACACTTCTCATCATAGGGGGAACAGGTTTCTTCGGCAAGTCCATCCTTGATTCATTCAAGCGAGGCGGGCTTGAAAAGTGGGGAATTGAGCGGGTCATCGCCATGTCTGGCTCGATTGGTCTTATCTTCAAATAACAAAAAGCTGCTATGCGTCTTGATCGTATACATCTAAAAAACTATCGCTGTTTTGAAGCTCTATCAATAGATTTACACCCCCAATTGACGGTTCTCGTTGCGCCAAATGGTCAGGGAAAAACCACGTTGCTCGATGCCATTAAAGTAGCTCTTTGGCCATATCTTGCAGGTTTTGACTTGGGGAGTACCACCAACGATGTAACAAGTATTCAGATTGACGACGTTCGCCGCGAACAAGTGCAATCGCATGAAATGGAATGGCGTTTGCCTTCTGAAATTAAAGCATTCGGCCAATTACAGGTTCGTCAACTTGTTCTTGCGGGCATTCTGAAGATACCAGGATATGCAGCAAAAAATCTTGTAAACAATGGGGTCAACGAGCTCTCTGATGATGTTCCATGGCAGTGCGTGCGTTATCGCGACAAGGTAAAAAAAGGGACAAAAACCAAAGACTTGGCAATTGTCGATGCGTTGAATCTCAATGTGACTGCCAATGCTTTGGAAAAACGCATTTTTTCGGGTGACATTAAATTGCCTGATGATTTGCCAATGCTTGGCTATTATGGTACTGGGCGACTATGGGCACAAAAAAAGCTGACAGCCAAACATGCCCAAGCTGATGCCGAAACCCAATCTCGAACCTTTGCTTACCGTGATTGCCTCGACCCTGCATCAAGTTACAAGCATTTTGCTGAGTGGTTCAGCCGCATTCATCACTCTTATTTACAGGCTCAGATTCGAAATCTTGAAAAACGGCTGCCCTATGACGCCGACATTCCTGATGGTTTAATCGCACCATTCAAAGCTGTACAGAAAGCCGTAGATGCTATACTTGAGTCCCATACTGGCTGGCATAGTCTGCAATACAGCGTGGAGTATGAGGAGCTTGTGTTAAGCCACAACACATTCGGTCAGCTTAAGGTGAGTCAACTGAGTGATGGTATACGCAATATGCTTGCTTTAGCAGGGGACATTGCTTACCGTTGCTACAAGCTCAATGCTCATCTCGGAGAAGTTGCCCCACGCCAAACTCAGGGTGTTGTACTCATTGATGAAGTGGATATGCACTTGCACCCAGCTTGGCAGCAGACCGTTCTTCCTGATCTCATGGCGGCATTTCCAAAGTTGCAATTTGTTGCTACCACCCACAGTCCACAAGTAGCATCTTCAATATCATCCGACTCTATCCGAGTAATAAGCGATGGCAAAATATATGCTGCTCCTCCTGGTGCGCAGGGTGCTGAGTCATCTCGCTTGCTCAAACGACTGTTCGGCGTGGAAGTACGACCACAGAATAATGTTGCAACACAGGAGTTGAAGACATATTTGGAATTAGTTTATGCAGACAAGTGGGATGACGCGAAAGCTAAGGCTTTGCGGCAACAACTCGATAACCGCTATCAGGATGAAGAACCAGCGCTTACTGAGGCTGATCTTTATATTGAAAATCGTATTTGGGAGTCATCGATTGACGAAAAAGAGGGCGACCCACAATGAAAACAATAATAAAATCATTGCCACCTAATGAGCTAACTCTTTTTGTGGAGTTATATCCGGCTGCGGATTGGGAGAATGATTTTCGAAACTATTCAGTATCGCCAAATCCCGCTGGGCACGATTACAAGGAAATCAAGAAAAAATTAATTGTCGATCAAGGCGGTTTATGTGCCTACTGCGAAAAACCAATTCACAGTGATGGCGAGCATACGCAACGTGTTGAGCATATTCACCCGAAGTCAGACAACTCAAATCCAGCGGTTAATTGGGGACTTGTTTGGACTAATGTGCTTGCTGTATGCACTGGTGGAGAAACTGAAAATAAAGAGGTACACCCCTTGCCTGCAAATTTAAGTTGTGATGCGCACAAAAATCACTGTATGCAGGGCGAAAAGATTGTTATGCAATTACTTGACCAAATATTCAATCCGTTGCATTTACCCGTGTTTCCATGCCTATTTGATTTTGAGAAGCATACAGGCAAATTAGTTCCAAATGAAAATGTCTGTTCAGAGATCGACTCTCTATTAGAGCTGGCTATAGGTGACACGATGAATCGCCTGATAAAAACTATACAACTCTTGAATTTGAATTGTGATCGACTTACTACAGAAAGGAGATTAGTTCTCTTTCAATACAACCAGGAAGTTGCCAAAGCCTGTAAGCTGGATGACAATAATTTCAAAATAAAGCTGTCCCATAAATGGTTTAATAAAAAGTGGCCAAGCTTTTTTACCACCCGCCGAATTTTGCTGGGCAATGCCGCGGAAAATTACCTTCAATCCATTGAATATGCAGGATGAACCTCTTGAAAAATAAGGCTTCATGCTGGTGAACTTCACTCAGAACTCGGCATATAGAAACTGCAGTCTGCCAACTTCTAAACATATGCATCGTCAACTGAAAATAAAGTAATACAATTTGTCAACACTTCTCGTCATAGGCGGAACAGGTTTCTTCGGCAAGTCTATCCTTGATTCTTTCAATCGAGGCGCACTTGAACAGTGGGGGATAGAGCGCGTCATCGCAATGTCGCGGAACGCCGAAAGCCTGCGTAAAGAGGCTCCGCAACTTATCTCTTCAGGGGTAGAGTTATACTCAGCAGATATAACCACAACGGCAACACTGCCTGCGGCTGATATCGTCATTCATGCAGCAGCCTCTACCGATTCAGCCCGATATCTTTCTCGTCCGTTAGAAGAGCAACGAAACATTCAGGCCGGAATCTACAACTATTGCAACCTGGCCAAAACTTTTCATGCTGAGAGCAAGATTCTTTATGTAAGCTCAGGAGCGGTCTACGGTAAACAGCCGGAAGGTATGACGCATATCCCTGAAGAGTATGCTGCCAGTGACCTTTCAGAACTGCCTAACGGTAAACGCGACTACGCCATAGCAAAACGTGATGCTGAAGATGCAGTCAAGAGCCTTGGGCAACAGGGTCTTTCAGTAAGTATAGCCCGATGCTTTGCCTTTGTAGGCCCTTGGCTTCCTCGCAATCAGCACTTTGCAATAGGGAACTTTATCGAAGACGGGTTGCAAGGCAAACCAATTACCGTTAAGGCAAGGAAGGAGGTTTATCGAAGTTATATGTATTTTGATGACCTTGTTGAGTGGCTGATGACGATTGCACTTCATGCAAGTCCGGAGTGTCCAGTCTACAATGTCGGATCCGATCAAGCAGTCCTTATGGGTGATCTTGCAAGGCTTGTCGCTAATGAGTTTGGGGTTGATGCCCGCATTCCGGAAATAACAGACGCTGACGTGGATCGATATATCCCTTCAATAAACAAGGTAAAGCGTGAGCTTGGATTAACATTGCGTTATGATTTGAGTTCTGCTGTTCGTTTTACAGTTCGAGACATTCACAGAGCAATATAGTATCATCCGTATTGAGAATTCCATCACAAATATAATTCATTCTGCTTGCTTATACTGATGGGCTGTTTTTTAAGAAATATAGCCAGTCAAGTCTTTTACTGTTTGTGGATATTCGATCCATGCGTTTTCTGAATAACGGGTTCAGTTTTCATGAAAATGTTACAAGTACCTTGCCTGCTTTATCCATAATAATATTTAGAAAAATGCCCGAATATTGCGTAATCCACTTTAAGGTAAGCCTTGAAACAGTATGAAAATTATTTTTGTAGTTCCTAAATTTGAAATGGTACTTGTCGGTATTGGATATATTTTAGCTTTAATAAAGAAAGTAGTCTATAATGTTAACTGTTTATATAAAAAGGATATAAATGATATTGATCGGGCTTTAAAAAATACAAAGTTTAAAGCTTATGTGATTAATTCTAATAAATTTAAAATCTATTTTTGAAGTATAATCAATCAATATAAATAAATATTTTGTTACTCCTTTCTATTAATATGCCTACTTATGAACGATTTGAATCGTTTTCATTGGTAATAAATGAACTTGAAGTTGAAATTAATGGTCTTATCGAAGGCAAAAAAAATATTTTAGTTAATGTGTATGAAAATAAGATTGTGCCAGACGTGACATGGGTGTCAACAGCAAACGCAGTACGTTACGTTGGTGCGGTTCCGGTCTTTGCCGATATTGAGCTCGACACTTGGAACATTGACGCCAGATCCATTGAATCTCTCATCACATCCAAGACCAAGGCATTGATACCTGTTCACATGTACGGCCATCCGGCACGCATGAATAAGGTGATCGAGGTAGCGCGTAAGCATGGTCTCAAGGTGGTGGAAGACGCTGCGCCGGCTATCGGTGCGGAATGGCAAGGTCAGCGCTGCGGCTCTTTCGGTGACTTTGCGGCATTTAGCTTCCAAGGCGCAAAGCTCCTAGTGACTGGAGAGGGTGGCATACTCGTCACGAACGATAATGTGCTATACGATAAGGCTAAAAAGATATGGGATCAAGGGCGCAATCCCTCAAAGGTTTTTTGGATCGACGGCGAAGGAGTCAAATTCAAAATGTCAAACATCCAAGCCGCTCTTGGTCTGGCGCAACTAGAACGAGCAGACGAACTGATCGAAATGAAGCGCCGACTGTTTGGTTGGTACGAAGAAGGACTGAATAGCGTCCCGTTCGTAACGTTGAACAAAGAAATTGAGGGTGCAAGAAGCATCTATTGGATGAGTAGCATTTTCCTTGATGAAACGTCACCGATTGGGCGAGATGACCTCATGGCGCAATTGAAGACAAGAAACATCGATACTCGCCCAGTTTTCCCTGCCATAAGTCAATACCCTATTTGGCCGAATAAGCAAGAACCTCAGCCGAATGCCATGCGTGTAGGTCTGCGTGCAATGAATCTGCCGAGTGGCGTGTGCCTGACCAAGGATGAAGTAATGTACGTTTGCCGCAACATCGCTGGGCTTTTAAAGAGATGAACGAGATGTCTTCACCCGAAAGGGCACGCGCTATACGAAAAAATGGGTTATTGATGGTTCATAGAGCCAAAGCGTCTCACATCGGTAGCGTGCTTTCGATCGCGGACATAGTTGCTGTGTTGTACGACAAGGTCATGCGCTATGAATCGAAGAATCCGAGCGATCCGCTTAGGGATCGCTTTATCCTCAGCAAAGGCCATGCTTGTGTTGCTGTGTATGCTGCACTTGCAGAATTCAGCATTATTGGATACGAGCAACTTCTCACCTACGGTCAAGACTTTTCTGTGCTCATGAATCACATCAGTCACAAAGTTCCAGGTGTTGAGTTCTCAACTGGTTCATTGGGTCATGGCTTGCCCTTTGGTGTAGGCAAGTCACTGGCGGCCAAGCGCCAAGGTGCTGACTGGCGAACATTTGTGTTGATGAGCGATGGTGAACTTGATGAAGGCAGTAACTGGGAAGCTTTTATGTTTGCTGCGCATCACAAACTGGACAATCTTGTTGCTATTATTGATTATAACAATATGCAAAGTTTGACGACGGTCGATAAAACCCTACGTATCGAACCGTTAGCAGAAAAATTAACTGCGTTTGGTTGGAGTGTCTGTGAGGTCGATGGGCATGATCATGCAGAGCTTACCTCAGCCTTGAATACAATCCCTTGGGTGCATGGTCGTCCTTCAGTATTGATTGCTCATACGACAAAGGGAAAAGGGGTGAGTTTTATGGAAAATCAAGTTGAATGGCACTACCGCAGTCCAAATACCGAGGAGTTGGCAGTGGCCATGGCCGAAATAGAGGGTGCACAATGAGAAATTCATTTATTGAAGAACTTGTCAACCTAGCAACCGATCACGATAATATCGCTCTTATTGTTGGTGATCTTGGTTATTCTGTTGTAGAACCTTTTGCAGTCCGTTTCCCTGACCGCTTTATTAATGCAGGGGTGGCCGAACAGAATATGACCGGACTTGCAGCAGGAATGGCTTCAGAAGGTTACCATGTTTTCACTTACTCTATTGCTAATTTTCCGATTTTTCGCTGTGCCGAACAGATTCGAAATGATGTTGATTACCATAAGTTGCCGGTAACAGTAGTTGCCGTTGGTGGTGGACTTGCATACGGTGCTCTTGGTTATTCTCATCACGCTGTCCAGGATTATGCTTTGATGCGTAGTATGCCGAATATGCTTATTGCTGCACCTGGTGACCCGATGGAAGTACGGTCGTGTATGCGATATTTGGTTACTCATCCGCAACCATCATATTTAAGGCTTTGTAAGGCAGGGGAACCGTGTTTTCACTCTGCTCCACCTGTCGTTGCACCAGGGCAATGGCTGAAAGTTTCCGGCAGCAGAAAAGAATCAACGAAATGCCTTCTGACCACCGGAGCAACTCTTGATTTAGCTATGCAGTGGATAAAAACTGAAAAGTATAAGAACCACAGCGTGTATACTCTCCCGCTGTGGGGTATGGCAACCAAGCAAATGCAGGAAGCCCAAGTGTCCTTGTTCAGCGAAATAATGACGATAGAAGATCATTTAACCGATTGTGGGTTTGGGAGTTGGTTGCTTGAAGCTATGTTGCCTGGGCATGGCTGTCGGGATCGAATTGTACTGAAGGCACTTGACTCGGTAGTTTGTGGAACAGTGGGCTCACAGAAAGTTTTGAATGAGTTAGGGGGCCTCATAGTCAATGTTTAATGATGTAGCACGGAAAATCGTCGATTCCATTCACACGGCGCCCTCCAGTAAGCCTAAAAACCGCAACGGCATCTCGACCTGCAGCCGATATCGTAAAATAATTATGGATCTGGCGTGTTATATAAATGGGCAAAAAAAACAAAGTCTATATTAGCTAAGTAAATAAAAATTTAGCAGCAGTATGATTTTTTGCATTATTTAGAGTAACAGTTGATGGTTAATTGTTAAATCCGTAACGGAATACTGTGAAAATTTATACGTTATATTTTAAAATCTATGGTAAAATTGGTAATCCAGAAATGTTTAAGTGAGAATAATTAAGTGGATATTAAAGTTAATTGTAAACTATGAAGAATTTTAAATATGTGTTTTATCGGTTACTCAAAATTATCCCACCATTAATAGTATTCGTCAAAATAATAGATTATATAATTGAGATACTTGTAGTTTTTAAAAAAAATGGCGCCTTACTGTATAAGTATTTTGATATTAAGCTTCTTGAAAAATCTTCAAGTAGGTGGATTGAATCTTATGATATAATTAAGGATAATGAATTGGAAATATACAGATATAAAAAAATAACGGAATCGGGTTATGTTGATGTTCCGTTTGCTAAAATAAATTCTTTTTCTAAGGGTGGTGAACTGTCGATATGGCATGATGGAGTGACTTTATTCAAGATTGATAATGTGAGAGTTGAGCCGTTTTCTGATATAATTAAAACAGCAAATGGAGCTATATGGTTTAAAGCTAATAAAAAGACGATTTCCAAAGAACTCCCTTGTGATGTAAACATGATACATTATGATATGGGAGTTCGCAAAGTTTTTGCCATAAAAAGATTTAAAATTGTATGTGTTGATCAAGCGTTTAGTTTGTTTGGTGTTCATATTACATCATGGTCGCATTTTATAGTTGAGTTTTTGCCTAAAATCATAATTCTGAATGAACTAAGTAGTATTGATAATCTTATTGTATTAGTTCCAGAAGGGCTTGATGAACATATACGATTTCTTATTGAAGATAATCTTGCCTTTTTAAATATTAAGATATTATATGTCGACAGTAACACTGAGGTGAGCTGTAATTGTCTTTACAACTGTTCCCCAGTAGCTTATATCTGTAATCACGCAACCTACACTAGTGTTACTGATATTGTGATTCCAGACTACACAAGAAAAATAATAGCATCAGTTTTTATTCGCTATAAACCAGAATTCATTCAGCCGTTAAAAGTATATATTGGGAGAATAGGAGGACGTAATATAGGTAATCAGGCCGAAATGGAGTCCTTTTTAAAGGCTTCAAACTATCATATTGTTTTTCCGCACTTAATGTCATGGCAGGAAAAAATTAATATCTTTGGTAACGCAACCCATATCGTAGGGCCTGGATCAAGTGGGTTTATGAATGCTTTGTTTTGTCATAAAAAAACAAAAATATTAGCATTTATTAATTTTGAAAGATGTTTTGACCCTATATTTTCACAATTAATTAAATGCTATCCAGATTTAGAGTTTTGGTATTTGCTGGGTGATTTAGTAGGTAAGCAGGGTGTAAATTCAAGTTATGAAATCAATCTTGGAGAACTTAAACGGTTTTTGATTGAAACTGAATTTGATAAGGAGTTGCTCGATAAAATGAAAAATGAAAATTCTGTAATCAAAACTCAATAACCTGATCCTGTTAAATGCTTTTTCCTTCACGAAGAACAATATAAATACTATAATTAAATTATAAATTTTAAAATATGATAGCCATTAACAAAGCTCTTAAATTGATGCAGGACTCTGTCAACAGTATGCAGCGCTCTGGTATGATCAAAGAATTGATAGTGGTCAGCTCAGATACGGTTATTTTAGGCAAAGGCTCGTTTTTGGATTCGTTGGGATTTGTAACATTTATTTCAGATTTGGAAGAACGGGTCAGCGCTGATACAGGAAAAGATCATTATTTGATTTTGACAGATATCCAGGATGCCAATTCTTATCAAGCATTTCTTTCTGCAGGTGCATTGGCTGCTTATATTGAAAAAATCACGGTATAATAATGCTTGACGATCATAAACAGCAACCAGTGATGGTTATAACAGGAACAAGTAAAGGCCTTGGCTATGGAATTGCCAATTATTATCTTTTTAATGGTTTTTGTGTAGCAGGTTGTAGCCGTGGTGTTTCTGCTATAACGCATGAAAATTATCAACACGCTCAAGTCGATGTGAGTGATGAACGGCAAGTACAGGAGTGGGTAAGGCAGATAAAAAGGAAAAATGGTAGTATAGATGTTTTAGTGTGTAGTGCTGGTGTCTTGAATTCTTTTTTGCATATGGCACTTACCCCTGGCTCACTACTTCAATCGTTTCTTAACACCAATATAGCAGGTACATTTTATGTCTGCCGAGAGGTAGCTAAAACCATGTTGCTAAAGCGTAGTGGTTCAATTATTACCATCTCTTCTATAATGACTCAGTTACATGAGCAAGGCACATCTGCGTATTCTGCTTCTAAAAGCGCAATAACTGAAATGACAAAGGTTTTAGCAAAAGAAGTTGCTCCTATGAATATTAATTGTAATGTTATTGCACCTTCATTTATGCATACTGATGCGACTGATTCGTTTTCTGACCAATACTCTGTAGCTTTACTCGAAAAACAAACAATTAAGCGAGCTGTAACTATAGAAGAGGTTTGCAATATTATATCCTTTTTTGCCGCACCAGAGAGTCGTTGCGTAACCGGTCAAGTTATTCATATGGGGTTGGTATGCTGAATGATCAGCTAATTACGTTCAAGTATGAGTATGGCATGTGTCGTATTACCTGTCTTGTGACTGGGGGGCAATGGAAACAGAATACCTATATTGTCGTCCACAAGTCGTCGTTTAACTCTATAGTAATTGATCCTGGGGATAATGCCGCGTTCATCATCCGGCAGATTGAGGATGCAGGAGGGAGGTTAGCCCACATCTTGTTAACTCATCCCCATCATGATCATGTTGGTGCAGTATCAGAGCTGTCAGAATATTATGGTATCGATTGTGAACTGCACAAATTGGATGTTCGCCTGCTCATGCAAGTCTCCACCTATGCGTTAACTTTTGCAAATAAGATAATAGCACCGATAACTCGTTTTCAATCCTTCGAAACATTCTCCTTCATCGAAGAAGAACCTGTAGTTCGAGCACTCCATACCCCGGGTCATACTAAAGGAGGGGTCTGTTACCTTTTTGACGGATTTGTCTTTACCGGCGATACACTTCTTAACCGGTATATAGGTCGAACTGATTTGCCTGGCGGCAGTTTAACGGATCTCCATCGGTCTGTTACAGCTCTTCTTGCTGAACTCACTGATGATGCTGTGATATTTCCAGGTCATGGGAAGCCATGGTCTGCTGGTGAGGCAAAGAAGTGGTGGAATGAACACCAAGGTAACCCATCAGCTCATACTTCATTTCTGGATATAATAAACTGAACGTTAACTAGATACTTTATATGAATGAAACTGCTGGTATAGGAGTTTTAGGCACAGGTCGATATGTCCCAGAAAGATCAATCAGTAACGAACAAATTGAAAGGCAATGTGGTCTTGATGCAGGATCAATTCATAAAAAGACCGGTATTAAGAGACGATATATTGTGGAAGACCATGAGACTGCTTCATCAATGAGTGCTGAGTGCAGTAGACAAGCCTTGGAGGCAGCTAATATACATCCTGATCAGGTAGGTCTTATAATTTGTTGTACGTTCACTGGCGACTACGTTTATCCCGCACTTGCATGCAAGGTACAGTCATTGATTGGAGCAAAAAATGCTGGAGCTTTTGATCTCATGGCAAATTGCACAAGCTTTCAGGTTGGTCTGACTGTAGCTTCAGATCGAATGAAGTGCGACCCGACTATCAGTTACGCACTGGTCATTGGAGTTGCTTTACAATCCCGATATATTGATTGGAGTGATTCTGAGTCTGCAATTTATTTTAGTGATGGAGCCGGTGCGGCGATTCTTGGGAAAGTCCCTTCCGGATATGGTGTGCTTGCGAGTGACCTTTTCACGAATAGCAGGGTCTTTGAAGCAGTCAGGTTGAGAGGTGGAGGTTCAAGCCATCCCATGCGGCTAGAAAATGTTCAAGAAGGTCTTCAGTATTATGAAATGAATGGGCTTGAAGTGTGGAAGCAGGTGATGCAGTTTCAACCAAAAGCGGTTAAACGCGTATTAGCAAAAATTGGTAAAACAACGGATGATGTTGACTTTTTCATATTTCACCAAGCGAACCTAAATTTAATCCATTTTCTAATGGAAAGGATGAGGCAGCCCCTTGATAAAACATTAGTTAATGTTGATGAAATTGCAAATACTGCTGATGCATCGATGGCTATTGCTCTTCACGATGCTGTTGTTACTAAAAAAATAAAACGTAATAATCTTGTTGTAATTACAGGTGTCGGTGCTGGCTTTACTTTTGGAGCTATGGCAGTTCGCTGGTATTGATGATTATAAGGAAGAGTCTACGCTGAGGATATTCAAATTTAACTTTTCCAATAAAGGTTATATGTATTAACATACAACTAAAAATTTTTAAAAAATAGTCCAATATTAACTAAAAGATGACATTAAATTATTTCGATAATATAGTTGAGAAAGTAATTTTAAAATCACCTTTACAGAAAAAAAAACTTAAGCAGTATTTAGCATCAAAAGATGTTACCTTTTTTGCGGATGCCGAGAAATTTGCCCAGAACTACGCAGGTTATCTCGACAGTCAGCTTATTCCACTTGATTATGCCGTTTCTGCCTATACGGAAATGTGCGATAATATGATGAAATGCCAGATTGAGTTTATGAAAACTGGAAAATATACAGTGGATGAGCATCTTGAAGCCTATGAAAAGGTATACAGTAACGAAACAAAGATGAAATCCTATATGATCGGTTTAGCCATATCTCAGTTTTTGTGGTCAACTCATTATGAAATGTATTGTTCTTTTGCTGTTGGGATTAGGCGACTTAGTAACGGGATAAAATCTTATCTTGAAATTGGGCCTGGACATGGTTTGTATTTGCAAAAGGCAATGGAGTACCTACCTAAGGCGGCTAAGATTACACTAGTCGATATTAGTCCAGTCTCAATTGCTATTACAAAGTCCATCATGGATTATTTCAAATATGATTATATGTCTATTGATTTCCGTATGGGCGATATTCTGGATTTCGATAGTACTAATAAATATGATTTTATTACAATGGGCGAAGTCTTGGAGCATGTGAACTATCCAGAACGGCTTCTAATAAAGCTTTATGACTTACTCCAAAATAACGGTCGGTTATTTCTTTCGACTTGTGTTAATGCTCCAGCTATTGATCATGTCTATCACTTTAAGAAAGTGGATGAGATTGTTGATATGGTTCGAAAATGTGGTTTTGTAATTGAAGATGAACGCATTTTGCCAGTTGAAAACTTACCAATCGAATTAATTATTGAAAAAAAAATTGCTATCAATTATTGTGCTATTTTAACAAAAAAAATATGAGTTGTTTCGAAGATATTAAGGTTGGAGATAGCGCTGAACTTGTTCACGTCATTACTTCAGAGGATGTTGAAAAATTTGTTGCATTAACTGGTGATGATAATAAAATTCATATAGATATAGAATATGCAAGCCATACAACATTTAAAAAACCTGTAGTTCATGGAATGTTGGGCGCTTCATTTATTTCAACTCTTATAGGAACTCGATTACCCGGAGATGGAGCACTTTGGTTTTCTCAAAGTTTAGAATTTATTTTACCGGTTCGAGTAGGCGATAGTATAACCATAAGAGCTGAGGTAAAACGTAAGTTTGATCGAGAAAACATCATTGAATTACAGACTGATATATTTAATCAAAATCATCAAAAGGTCACTGCGGGTACCGCTAAGGTAAAGATTATTGAACAGGTGAGGTCCGAAATTTCTTCCTCGGAACATCTTTCGAGAAGAAAAATAGCATTTGTTGTTGGCGCAACAGGGGGAATTGGAAGAGCTGTGTCTGTTCAGCTTGCAGAGGATGGTTACGATGTAGCTTTGCACTATTTTAAAAACAAGAGAGGCGCAAGGGAACTAGAACAGCAAATTATCTCATTAGGTAGGAAATGTCACTTATGCTGTTCTGATATAACAGACGAGGACCAACTCAAGGTGAGTGTTGAGGATATAGTAAGAAAATTTGGTACTATTACGGTTTTAGTTAACTGTACGACTGTAAAAGTTATAAATAGTAATTTTATGCTTTTGGATTGGAAAGTTGTACAGTCTCACTTTGATCTCAATGTCAAAGGTGCTTTTCTCCTTGCGAAACTAATATTACCAATAATGCAAAATCAAAAGTATGGTAAAATAATACATTTTTCGACTCAATATATTGAGACTACTCCCCCTTCAGAGTTACTGGCATATGTTGTTGCTAAGTCGGCACTTCATGGTTTTTCTAAGTCTCTCGCTGTTGAAAATGCTTTTCATGGAATAACAATTAATATGATTTCACCTGGCATGACAGATACAGAACTTATTGCTGATATCCCTGAAAAGACTAGATTAATGACAGCAGCAAAAACCCCTTTACGCAGGCTTGCAAAGCCAGAAGATATTGCTGGGGCTGTAAGTTTTCTTGCTTCCTCAAGGGCTGACTACATAACTGGAGAGACCATTCGGGTCAATGGTGGCCAGGTAATGCTATGACGATAATGGGAGCAAATACATCTGAGAATGAGATCACTCTGTCCGGCATGATGGATCTGATCAATTCATCGGGAGATATCTCAGGAATCTCCACAACATTTAATTTTCTGCGGAACTTCACCATAGAAGGTATAGAACCTTTTATACAATATCATTGTCTTAAAAGCGGTCTCAAGCCGCAGGTTATTTTTGGCAACTACGATATGGTCCATCAGGAAGTTTTAGACAGAAGTTCACACCTCTATAGTTCAAGTCCTGATATTATTGTTTCAGCTCTTTACCTTGATACATACCTTCCAGATGGATGGCGTGCAAGCTGGATAGCTGATGACGTCATGACTCTTTTGTGCGGGCTTTTCACTGATATTGCCCACAATACAGATGCAATTATTGCGGTGAATACCTTTATACCTCCCTTTTACACAGACCTTGGCATTAGTGCAGTTAAGGATTCAACCAGTCACCATAATGAAGTCCTGAAACTTAACGAGTTTATTCGCGAGTATGTACATGCAAACCCCGCACGCTTCATACTGATAGACTGGGAGCGATTCCTTCGCATACTGGGAGCCAACGAGAGTATGGATTATCGATTCTGGTATATGTCTAAATCCCCATTCAAAAAGAGCTTTTTAGATATATACGCACAGGAACTGGTTAAGATAGCTAACGCACTGAAAGGTAAATCAAAGAAGTGCCTTATTCTGGATTGCGATAATACGCTTTGGGGTGGGGTAATAGGTGAGGATGGTTTACGCGGTATAAAGCTTAGCCGTTATTCCTATCCGGGTAACATATTTTGGGAGTTTCAAAAAAGTGTGCTTAGGCTTCAGGAACGGGGAGTATTGATTGCGATATGCAGCAAGAATAACGAACAAGACGTATGGGAAGTGTTCGATGATCATTCTGACTGCATACTCAAACGTGAACATCTGTCATCGTGGCGGATAAACTGGAATGATAAGGCCTCAAATATTAAAAGCTTGGCAGCAGAGTTGAATCTTGGAATTGATAGCTTTGTCTTTGTCGATGATAATCCTGTTGAGTGTGGACTCATTCGGGATATGCTTCCAGAAGTGACAGTGTTGCAAGTGCCAGATAAGCTTTATACATACCCACAACTTTTAAACCGAGATGGATTATTCGATACTCTTACGGTAAGTGCTGAAGACCGACAACGTTCAGAATTGTACCGTAATGAGGTAAATCGTAAACATGAGCAGACGAAATTTGAAACGATTGATCAATATCTGGCATCATTGTCGCTCTCTATAACTGTTCATCATGTTAAGGATGACGAAATCCCGCGGGTTGCGCAACTGACACAAAAGACAAACCAGTTCAACCTGACTACTCGCCGTTACTCTGAGGCTAAAATAAAAGCGTTATGTAACAACTCTGATTCGGCAGTCATGAGCCTTTTTGTACGAGACAAATTTGGTGAATCCGGATTGACAGGTGTTTTGATAGCCCGTCAAGAAGGGGATATTGGAATCATCGATTTGTTATTGATGAGTTGTCGAATTTTAGGACGTAACATAGAACATGCTTTTGTCCAACAGTCTCTTGCTCTTATTGAGCAGACATGGGGAGAAAAGAGATGGCGCGCAGAGTTCATTCCAACCCAAAAAAACCAGCAAGTAGCTGCTTATTGGCCATCAATAGGATTTATGGAACTCGATAGGAAAAATGGAAGTATTTTTTATGAATTGCCATGCGCTATAGATAGACTTGAACCAATATCGTACATCACTATAACTGATTGACATTAATATGCAAAAACAAGAACAAAAACTAAAAGAAGTACTTTCAAGGATATTCAACGTAAGTTTGGCTACGATTACCGAAGATGCTTCTCCCGATACTATTGAAAATTGGGATTCGCTCCGTCATATGAATCTGGTTCTTGCTCTTGAGGAAGAATTTGATGTTGAGTTTACCGATGACCAGGTTGTTGAAATACTTAGCTACAAGCTGATTAAAATTGTACTTCAGGAGCATGGCATTGAATTAATTAAGGGTACCTCTATTTAATCTTAAATGATATATCTTTATAAATATTATAGTGTTAGCGTTATAAATCGAGGGTAATATTTCGTATATTAATGCGACAATATCAACTTACCCTTTGTAATGAAACACATCAACCCGTTAGGCATGTTTGACGAGCATTTTTTGCTTGAAAATCTTACCAAACTCAATGATCCTCTGCTCAAACTTGAGGCACATATCGATTGGAAAATATTCGAACCCCTCCTTGATATTGTCTTCAATAAGCCTCAGAAAAGTGGTCATACCGGTCGGCCTCCATTTGATCGAATTTTGATGTTTAAACTTCTTATTTTGCAGAGTCTGTATAACCTCTCTGATGACCAGATGGAATATCAGATCACTGACAGACTCACCTTCAAACGCTTTCTCGGCTTGAAATCAAGTGATAGAGTACCTGATAGCAAGACCATCTGGAATTTTCGTGAAACCCTTATTCTGGAAGAGGTTATTGCACCACTCTTCTATCGTTTCAATCAAGCGCTTGATGACCAAAGTATCTTTGCCAGCACAGGCCAGATTGTTGATGCCAGCTTTGTCGAGGCTCCCCGGCAGCGAAATACCCGTGAGGAAAACAAAGAAATAAAAGCCGGAAAAACTCCTGAAGCATGGAAAGAAAAACCCCATAAGCTACGGCAGAAAGATGTCGATGCTCGCTGGGTCAAAAAGAACCAAATCCTTTATTATGGTTACAAAAATCATGTTAAAATCGACAGCGCGACAAAACTCATCACGACATACGCCGTAAGCAGTGCCTCACCTCATGACTCCCAAGAACTTGAAACTTTGATTGATAAAGACGATGCCGGTCAGATACTGTATGGGGACAGCGCCTATATCGGCCAGGAAGAAAGTATTGAGTGGTGTGGCATGACAAGTCAGATCAATGAAAAAGGTTTCAAAGACCACCCGCTAACGGATGAACAGAAAGCGTCCAACCGCCAGAAATCAAAGACAAGAGCTCTTGTTGAGCATGTTTTCGGCTTTATGACGAACAGTATGGATGCCATGCATGTTCGCACAATCGGTCTTTACAGAGCAGCGGCAAAAATCGGCTTGACCAATTTGACCTACAACATGATGCGTTGTGTACAGCTCAAGAAAACAGTCTATGCCGTCTTTTTACATGACCAGTATGCGAAGGTCATGGGATAACTGCGTCCAGTCCAAAACAAACAAGGCGTTTCTACATCAAAAATATGTCAAAGAGCAATGCTTTTGATACTATTGTGGAATAGTATT
>Ga0194047_10000270_pt1 | contig 35309 bp, 28 predicted proteins | sample JunL225m_MetaG_2_FD_160070 | JGI IMG/M metagenome (GOLD analysis project Ga0194047, IMG submission 160070) | Anoxic zone freshwater microbial communities from boreal shield lake in IISD Experimental Lakes Area, Ontario, Canada - Jun2016-L221-5m | ecosystem: Environmental > Aquatic > Freshwater... | reverse complement strand
AAACTACGCATCTGCCCGATTATGCTTACAATCCGGCTGATTTCCGTATCGGCTGCTTCAAGGTACTTTTGTTTTTGCTCGGCGGTTCGTTTCGGGCTTTTGCTCAATTCGAGAATAGTTCGGATGCTTTGCAAGGGGTTATTTATTTCGTGGGCAATCGCTGAAACAATTCGCCCGATTGCCTCCATTCTTACAAAAGCCTTTTGGTTTTGCTCGATTGCGTATATTTTGCCGACAGCGCGAATAACCGCGAGTGCGCCTGTCAGGGTTTGGCTATTACCGTACAAAGGCGTAACTCTTACACCCAATTTAATACTTACATTATCTTTTGGCGCAATGGAAACATCTTCAGCCGGAAAACTACGTCCTTTTTCCAGATTATCACGAAATAAGGGGGATGGCTGACGTTTATCACAAAAATCCCAAAGGCAAAGTTGACCAACCACTTCCGCTGCTTCGTAGCCTGTCAGTTCCAGAGCAACCCGGTTAATGAGGGTAATATAACCGTTGTTGTCGGTGATGATAATCCCCTGATCTAGGTTATCAAAAATTTCAGCTTGCATTGCGACTTCCTGCACATTAGTATTAGTTGCATGGCGCAATTTACCTAAAGAATTAAGCGGGTTGTTATAATGAGGCTGTTTTCTTACCATCAACATACTTGTCATGTGACCTACCACAAACTATATATTAGAGCTAAAAATTATCTTCGCCAGACTTTTATGGGTTGTCCTATTACTTATATTTTATCTCACTAAATAGAATATAAATATTCACGTTGATAACAATTTTAGTGAAAATTTGGCAAAGTTATCATTCTCTAATTAGGTAAAAATTCACCAAACGTTTCTTATAGCCGGGGCGTGGCGCAAATCGGCTGACAGAGCGCATCGCACAGGGGCAACCAAAAAGGGCGCATCGGAAGCGCCCCTTACGGAATTCTCTTTGGTTACATTCCCTGCCGCTTTATAACGAGCGGAAGGTGCCAGTTTGGAGATTGTAAGCTTTTTCCATTGACCTTAAAGCTTCTTCGGTTTGTCCTAACTGACTTAGCACCTGACCGTATTCAAAATAGGTTTGTGCTAAAATATCGTTTGAACCCGATTCTTTTAGTTGTTCAATGGCTTGCAAGAAATATTCCCGCGCTTTTTCATTATCCCCGTTTTGCATGTAGGCTTGACCTAATTTAGCATAAGACTGCCCGATTGTGGTAGTATCATTGCTAAATCTAGCGGTTTCGGCGCTTTCAAGGGCGTACTGCAAAGCTTCTTCAGGCTTGTTTAGCACCACCATGAGGCTGGTTAGATGTAGGCTGGCAACCGCCGTTAGCTTGTTATCGTGCATGCGGAGGGCAAGGTTACGGGCTTCTACCAAATATTGTTCGGCTTGCTTGTAATCATGCCGTTCATACAGCAAAATCCCAAGCCTTGTTTTAGAATTTATCAGGCTGCTCATACTCTCGATAGATTCGTATAGGGCGATTGCTTTGGCAGTAAACGCTCTTGACTGTTGCAAGTTATTGATTTCGCGGTACTGGTTAGCAGTGCGCCAAGTAAGCCGCGCCAACCCGTTGCAATCTTGCAATTCGGCGGCAATTCTAGTGGCTTCAGTCAACAAGCTGATGGAATGCTCAGTGTCTCCAAGACTTCTATAGCATTCCCCCAAATCAGAGAGGATTTCAAGTTTAAGTTTTATGTCTTTTACAACAAGGTTATCAATCAGGTCAAGGGCTTTTCTGAAATTTTCCAATGCCAGCATATACTTGGTTTGCGTCACGTAGATTACGCCCATACTATGGGTTACGCGGGCTTCCATTTCAAAATCACCTAGACTATGCGCCATTTGCAGGGTGGTTTTATATTCGGCAATGGCTGAGTCAACATCTGAGGCTAACAGATGCGCGTGTCCTAGCAAGTAATGAAATTGTTTTAGCTGGTCGGTGGATAGCTGCCGTGTTTTAACTTTTTGAATCAAAACGAACTTGGCTTGTTCCGGGTTTTCTTGGTAGAGCGCGACCCGCACTTCGTCCAGAACCATATCCCAACGGGAAAATATTTCTGGATCGCCTTCTAAACCGGACTGGCTTACTGCGCCGGGCGTTGCCATGCTTAAAAGCTGTTCTACCGTAATACTAAGCCGGCTCGCTATTACCCGGAGGGCTTTGGCTGAAGGCACTACCCTGCCGGATTCTATCAAGCTGATATAGCTTTTAGAAAAAGCCCCTTCAATTAAATCCTTTTGTTGTAAGCCTTGCTGTAATCGGCTTTCTCTAATTTTCAAGCCAATAACCGCTGCCTGCTCAGATGTAAGTTGGAATTCAGGCATTTGAGTTTTCTCCTATGAATTTCCACTAATCTCAAATTAGTAACAAACACAAAGTTTTTATTAGGGCAACCTATCTGAATTTGAATATTTTTGCTTAGCCTGTAAATCCTCAAAAAGTACAGCAGTTTGTTTACCCATGCCAAGCGGTTTTTTTCACTTTAAAGAATGTTGACCTTATACAGTAACCCTGTGAAAAAACAACCCTAGTAATATATAATATATCATTAACTAAAAAAAAATGCAATAGTCTAAACCGCAAGTTAGTATAAATTGCATTAAATTTTTCGGCTGTAAATTCATGTTCTGTAAAAACTGTTTAATATTTGATGAGGCTTATATTTTAGGGCAAGCTATAGATACAAGCTCTTTTCTTTGTGTAGGGATACTACATTGCGTCTATTTAAAATAAGTCTGTTTTTTCCTACTAAATTAAGCTCTAAAGCGGGCTTTCTACCCTACAGGTGGTTTTATTTATCCTAACTACCTTTCAATTGCGATGCAATAACAAAATAGAGTCATATTTGATAAAAGAAATTCTATAACCAACACTTTATTACCTTATAACTAATGGGTGATTAAATCTGTTACACTTTCCATACAAATCCTGTGCAAAAAGAAAGGTCTGTTCTATTTTAGGTTCGTTAAGCTTAATATAAAAATGCAATGGATTTATTATAGATAAACAATATAAATGGGGGGAAATTGCTCTGGATAAGGTTTTGCTACTGGGTTAGCAAGTTGCTATAATTGCAGTTCTAGTTCAACTCTATTAAATAGCAGCAATCTACGTATAATCTGTTTATCCTTTACTAACACTCTTTTTCTAGTCAAACCAACAAGGGCGCATCTTGTCGCAACACGGAGGTTGCTCTTACAGAACCTGAACCTATAATTTGGGAATTGTCAAGTGAGATTCCCACGGTTTTTGACCGCTGTTAAGATAAAAGCTTCTGTTTTCCTTAACGTAGAAATCGAAGTCGTTTTTCCAAGCATGCCGCTGGTCTTGCCCCAATAGCTCAACATAGCCTTGATAAAGAGCCGGATTTTGGCTCGCAAAATAGTTAGGATTTCGGAAAAACATCTCAAAATAACCGGCGCAGAACTCAGTGTCATTCTGGAAAACGTAGGGATGCCCAATCGGGAGCGGGTCATTCTCGGAATAAGCGCTATTAAACCTTTTAAGGTAACGCTCAAGTTCTATTCGTTTACCTTCAATAAAAAGTTTTCGGGCGCGAGGTGTATAGATTTTACCATCTGCCGGGCTTAATCCGGGCAATAAGCCTTCACTATCGCCCATTCTGCCCGCTCCGGCATTAAAGAAATCCAGCATATGCCCAAACTCGTGTAAGAAGGGGGCAACACCGGGCGTACTACCATAAAAGCCTTCGTACAAGCGAGAAAGCGTTAGTTGTATGCTCTCGGTTTCATGGTTATAATCGCCTCCGGCTAAACCGCCCTCCTGTTCAAAGGCTCTGGGGGAGGTATATAGCCAAATATGGCGGGGCGTGTATAGCAAGCGGGCAAGTATATCGCGCCTGTAAAAGAAAATCTCAGCCAAATGCCCACCTACAATAAAAGGAATATCGGCGTGCATCTGTGCGGTAGCATCGGTTTTATTTTCAGCTTTAAGTTTAAGGTCGAGGTTAGGATGCTGGATAATTTCTTGAATAAAGCGGTAAAAATCGCTTAACTCCGCCTCATTCAGCATATTTGTGATGGGAAAGTACCAATCAAGAGCTTGATACTTGCCGGTAACTACGAATGTTAAAGCGGCAAGCTGTGTCCAGCAAGTTCCAGAAGTTAGGGAATTATAATAGCTGGCGGCTTCTGCCAAGTCTTTTACGGCAACATTTCCGATAGGTTCTCCGAAGTTCAATTCTTCAGAAAGGCGTAACCTGAGATTGCCTATTTCAAGCATGTTGCCGTTCAAAAGCACACGTTTATTGCGAAGATTTACAAAATCGAGAGTATTCATCCGTTAGCCTTAATGTTGCAAATTGTTTACTACGGTAGCATATTTATCAACCAATTGTTGAGCTTGCTCATAAGAATGGGACTCTGCTTGAATATGGAAAAGAGGGCGATCGGGGTCAGGCAAAATTAATACCCACTCATCCCCCAAATTGATACGAATCCCATCAACCTGACGCACATTCGAGTTCTGGTATTTTTCATTCAGCAAGCGCATAACCCTGCCTTTATCTTCCCAGCGGCAGTTTACTTTAGAACGTACCTGTGTATAAGCCGGCAAATTGTTAATGACTTCACCGATACGCGCTTCTTGCCTAACGGTTAGTTCAATGATTTTAGCAATTGCGAACATACCGTCTGCTGCCGGTTGAAATTCTGGGAAAATGAAACTACCTTCACCATCTCCCACTAAGATAACGCCATTACGGGTAGCGGCTTGCATTTGAGCAAAAGAATTTGCTCTAGTGCGAATTACTTCCCCATTGTGTTCTGCGGCGATTCGCTCAATAATGCTAGGCGCGGTTACGGGTATCGCAATAATACCGCCGCTGTTGGCTTTTAACATTAGCTTGGCTACGGCTGCCAGCAATTGCATCGGGGGGATTTGATTTCCTCGCCCATCCACCGCAAAAATCTTTTCCCCGCCGGTATCAATTTTCACTCCAAAATCGGCATCGAGTGTATTAGTAATAACCCCCAATCGGCGCATATCTTGTTGGAATTGTTCGGGGGTGCGGAACAATTTTGTTTCGTCCACCGCCGCATTCAGGGCTACCACATCACAGCCCATTTTATCAAGAATTGTAGGCAAGATAGTTGAGGTGTTGGAAGAGCTATAATCTACTACCAGCCTACGCCCGCGCATTTGTATATTAGTTGGCAAAGAGTTGATTTTCTTCAAAAAATCGAGGCTGTAATGTTCGGAAGGATTGGGTAAGTATTCGATTCGCCCAATATCATCGGTATAAACCCGCCGGAAATCTTCGCGAAAGAAGATAATCTCTACCTTGCGCTCAACCCCCTTATCAATATCTATTCCGCGTTTGTCCATAAAGCGAATATCTATGGTGCGGTTGTCCACAGGCGAAAGGCGCACGTGTACACCGCCTAAGACATGTTCCGATATGCGGGTGATATACCGGGCTACCGGAATTGGACAGCTTCCGAGGTCGGCGACATTAATTCCCGCGCTCGGCAAACCGCTCAAGAGGGCGCGTTTAATCATACGGGGGGTGTGATGCGCTTCTCGATTTACTGTAACCACGCTGCCTCTAGGCAAAATCGCGCCATAGGATGCGCCCAGCCTTGCCGCAAATTCTGGGGTTATATCTACGTTCACCAATCCGGTAACGCCAAAACGCCCGAATAATACGCGCCGCCCCTGATTACCCCAAATGATGCTGGTATTTACTTTCGCGCCACGCTCGATTTCTTTGGAGGGCCAAATCTTTACATTTGGCTGTATAACGGCATTTTCACCTACGATTGTGTTATCGCCAACTACCGCCCCTTCAAAAATCATTGCGCGGCTTTTAATAGTAACTTGCCGCCCTATCATGCAGCCGCGTAGTTCGGCGCGTTCTCCAATATAGCTGTTGCGCCAGATAATGCTGCGGTCAATATTGGCGCGGGCTTCAACCATACACTGGTCACGGATAACGGTGGGTCCTCTTATAATTGCGCCGGGCTGTATTTTTACGCCGCTACCGAGATAAATGGGTCCGTATAGTTGGGCGGTAGGGGCTATTACCACATCGTCTTCTACCCAAATCCCGCCGCCTAGATGCTTTCCGGTGAGGGTAACGTTAACTCGTCCTTCCAGCAAATCGGCAGTGCTACGCATATAATCGGCGATACTGCCCACATCTGACCAATAGCCTTCCGCCACGTATCCGTAAACGGGCTGGCTTTTCTCCAGCAGCATCGGGAAAAGCTGTTGGCTAAAATCAAAGGTTACGTTTTTTTCGTAATATTTGAATATTTCAGGTTCAAGAATGTAAATGCCGGTATTAACCGTATCCGAGAAAACTTCACCCCAACTTGGTTTTTCCTGCATCTGCCGTATTCGCCCATCGGCATCGGTAATAATTACCCCATACTCAAGCGGGTTTGCCACTCTGGTTAGGGTTAGGGTCGCCACTGCCTTATGTTCTTTATGGAATTTAATTATTTCTTCGAGGTTAAAATCGGTGAGGGCATCCCCGCTTATTACTATAAAAGTATCGGTGAGCATCTCTTCTGCCAGTTTAACGCTCCCGGCAGTACCTAGAGGAATTTCTTCAATAGAATACTTTATATTGCAGCCGATTGACCTGCCATCGCCTAAATCATCTTGAATCACATCTGCCATATATTGCAGCGTTACAATGATGTCGGTAATACCATGTTTTTTCAGCAAGTTAATGATGTGCCGTAGTACCGATTGATTGGCAATTGGCACCATTGGCTTTGGGCGACCAACCGTTAGAGGGCGCAAGCGAGAGCCTTCACCGCCCGCCATCACCACCGCTTTCATTTTTGGCTGCCCTTCCACTTTCCAGTTCTAAGGTTAAAGTCAACTTTCACTATTGATGCTTATTGTAACAGACCGATTCACTTACACGCAACAGCCTTGCGCTTTAACTCTGTGGATTGGTAACACAAGCCAAAGAGGGCGCAGCTTGTCGCAACACGGAGGTTGCTCCTGCCAATCCGAACTATATTGAACCTACCAAATATAAGGATTATAATCAAAAACAAAGGGGGTTAATCAATGGCAATTGTGCAAGGGCAAGATTGGTTGCATGACTCCGGTTTCTCCGATTTTAATAGCCTATCCAGACCAGACTGGAAGCAAAAAACAATAGAGCTTTTGCAACGAATAAGCTTTGCTGCTCGTCTTTTCAATAACGGCATGAGCCTGAATTCGGCGGAGGCGTTGGCTGGCGAGCTTTACAAAGCTGCTAACTTTGCCGCCGTTGCAATAACCGAGCGACAAACCACGCTGGCTTACATCGGAACATCACGCAAGGGGGAATCACCTCATTTAGAGCATTTCTGCCCGGCAGTACGCCTCTGCCTAGAAACCGGAAAAGCCCAAACCTGCCGCCACAACACCGAAGACTACCTATTGTGCAATTGTTGGAATAATATCACGCGTGAAGAAAAGCAAGATTCGCAGTTCCCACAATGGCTGGTAGCAATTCCGCTTGAAAATGAAGCGGAAGTCTTAGGCGCACTTTTAATCTTTGGCAGTGAACTTTTACCGATACAGCCTAGCAACCTTGATTTGGCGCGATGGGCAGCACAAGAGGTAAATCTTAATCTGGAGATAAGCCGTTTGCGCGGTTCAGCAGGGCAGTTAGCCGAAGCCGAGTTAAAAGCCTTACGCGCCCAGATTTCACCGCACTTTCTTTTCAATACTCTGAATACAATCGCGGCTTTGGTGCGCGTGGATGCCGAACGCGCCCGCGAATTGATTGTTGATTTTGCCAGTTTCTTCCGGCGCACCCTGCGGCAACACGGCGAATTTGTATTACTTTCTGAGGAATTGGATTATGTAAAGCACTATCTAAGGCTGGAACAAGTACGCTTTGGCGCTAATATTCGGGTAAAATACGACATCGGGACAGGCACCGAGAAGGTGGTGGTTCCGGTGCTAACGGTGCAACCGCTGGTGGAAAACGCCATAAATCACGGGCTTGCCCCCAAGATTGGCGGAGGCGCTATTAAAATCCAAACCCGTACCTTAGCTGACGGAGATGTGCTTATTGAGGTGAGCGATAACGGCGTGGGTATGGAAGAAACCACACTAGCAAAAGTGTTGAAGCCAGAACATAGTGAAGGGTTGGGCATGGCGCTTAGCAATATTAATGAGCGCTTGCAAAAATTATTCGGCTCCGAATACAACCTGAAGATTGAGAGCCAGCCGGGTAAAGGCGCTACAGTAAGTTTTAGAGTACCTCGTGTAAAAAGAGTTTAGCAACGATGCCAAAACGACTAAAAATTTTAATCGTGGATGATGAACAATTAGCGCGAGCAGACCTCCAGTATATGTTAAAAAAGATGCCGGAGGTGGAATCAGTTTCAGAGTGTACCAATGCAACCGAAGCGTTGGAATTGCTAAATGGCGCTGTGCTTGACGCGCTCTTTCTTGATATTGAGATGCCCGGCTTGAACGGGCTGAAGGCAGTTAAAATTATTAACCAACTACAAAACCCGCCCTTGATTGTTTTCGTAACTGCCTATGATGAGCATGCCGCCAAAGCCTTTGAATTAAACGCGGTTGATTATTTGGTAAAGCCCTACAGCGAAAAACGGTTGGCGCAGGCGATTACAAAAATCCAGAAAGCGCAGAGCAGCGGAGCAGTTAATTTTACACAGGAAGAACAAGCCAATAAAGCGCATTTCAAGAAAATTCCTGTGCAAAAAGACGAGGGGGTTTTGCTGATAAACCTTGCGGATGTGCGCTATATCGTGGCTTATGATGACAGGGTTTTCGTCAATACGCTGAACGAGCAATTCCTATGCCGCTTCTCTTTAGCAGAGCTAGAGCAGCGGTTAAATACACAGGGCTTTGTACGCATCCATCGCAGCTATATTGCCAATTTGCAATATATTGTGGAGTTGCAGCCCTTCTTCAATGGAACCTACAACCTGATTATTGACGATAAGAAACATACTATTCTGCCCGTCAGTCGCTCGCGAATCAAGTTGTTGCGTTCGCTCATTGAGGTTTGAAAGCACCCTTTTCTTTTAATTCGGGATGGTAGAATTAACAAACCATTTCAAAGATTTTTGTTATTCATGGAGAGCCTACGGGCAACGCCACCACCAAACGCACACTATGTCGCGCTGCCCCGCTCATTTTAATTAATGCCGCTAAATTTCTTTCTTTACCCTTTTATTTAGCCAGTCCATAGCCATTACTAAGCCATCTTCCTTACCGGGTTCGCTACTGATATAAAAATAATAGCAACGCCCTGCCAATTTTTTACCGGGTACACTAAAATCTTGCGAACGGACACAATAAGGAAGCAAGCCAGAGGCAACAGCGCGGTCAAGCGCTATAATTTCTGCATTACTCCAACCGGTTATTGAAAATTTCCGGTTGTCACCAGTGTTACTTAATAATTCCAATTAGACCTCTTTTTCTACTAAAGTGATTATTTATTGCAATTAAAGAATCTTTGCGGTTCTTTATTCTTCCGGTAATTTCTTTGACCGATAAATTCTTAAGCAACTGGTTAAAGCTGCTACTCCGTTGATTTTAACACCGGAGGCTACTCGCAAATAACTCCAGTCGCTCTCACTATAATTGGACTGTACCAATTGCTCAAAATTCAGCAATTGTTCTTCTTCCGACTTGCTTAAGGAAATCACCACACCCTCTAGTAATAAACGGTCTGCTAGGGCAAGGCAGGTTCTTAAAATACTGGAGGCTTTAACCAACGAGTTCCGTATTTTAGGTTCTATTTCGCTCATAACACTTTTCCTCAGAATTGCTATAATTAGCGTTTGTTAGTACAAAATGCTAATCGAATTGTTTTTTTCATAGTTTGAACTGGCGCTGGTCATAAATTTGTTATCATTAAACCCTAATTTTTTGAATAAGGTACGGTACCTACCTGAATAAGCCTGTACAGTAACGCTACCAGCAGCGTTATCCCTCTTCCAAACTATCCCGGTGCGCTCAGATACCGCCGGATTTTTATTATCAAGAACGAAATTGCAAATTATAAATAAGGTTTGATTTATGGCTGAGACTGAATAAAACAACCCTAACTTGAAAGAAAAATCAGAAGACACAGAAAAGGGGCTAAAGATTTTAAATCCAGAATAGATTTAAGTGGAAAAACAGTGAAATGTATTTTGCAATTACCTGATAAAAATATATACTTCACCTATCTTACATATTATAGCGCCCTTTTCAATTCAATACAAACCCGAACCCCACCGCTGTTGCAAGATGTTGCAAGAAAGGAATTGTCCCCTATAAAACGGTTCTCAAAGAGGTTTGGGCAAGGGCGCGAGGGCGGTTCGCGATGCGCCCTCTTTGTTTGGGTAAATTCGGGCGTTCGGGGCGTTCTGTGAGAGCCGCTTTATAGCGGTAAATCCTCATCGTCTTCATCGTAGGGTTTTGGTTCGGGCGGTTTAGCGGGTTTGGCTCGTCTTTCTAGTCGCACTTCATTAACTTTGGCTTGCGCGTTTAATGCTGGAGAGACATCTTTATAGGCTGTGGGAGTAGCGACAGAAGGGGCGTTATCGCTTGGGGCGGTAGGTTTGGGAGGCATCGGGGTAAAGAAGCTGGCAGCCGCGGTTAGCGAGGTTGGTTCTAGCAAATCTTCTTCTTCCAGCAACACCGGGCGCGGTTTGTTGCCTTCGGAATGCCCGATTACTCCGGCTTGCTCTAGCTGTTCAATCAAACGAGCGGCGCGGTTATAGCCCACCCGTAAACGGCGTTGCAAAAGTGAGATTGAGGCGTTACGAGATTCGCGCACTAGCTGTAAAGCCTGTTCAAACAATGCGTCATTATCCTCGCTATCATCATCGCGGTCTGGTTCGACTGTGTTTAGCTCACCTGACCACAATTGTTCTTGCACAAAGTTTTTGGCTTCACCCTCTAGGAAAGTGGCTTGTTGGTCCCAGAATTTTACCAGCGTATCAATTTCTTCATCGCTGACAAACACCCCTTGCACCCGGATAGGCTTAGGCGCATCGCTTGGGAGGTACAGCATATCGCCCCGACCAAGCAACTTTTCTGCGCCTGACACGTCCAGAATTACCCGGCTATCGGTTTGCGAGGTAACGGCAAAGGTGATGCGAGTGGGAAAGTTCGCCTTAATCAACCCGGTTACAACGTCCACCGAAGGGCGTTGCGTGGCGAGAATCAGATGAATGCCAACGGCGCGGGCTTTTTGGGCAAGACGGCAGATACTCGACTCGGCTTCTTCGGGCGCAACCATCATCAAATCTGCCAGTTCATCTATAATCAGTACGAGGAAAGGCAATTTCTCCCAATCGTTACCGACTCCAACCGCTTTGTTATAGCTGTCAATATTGCGATGCCCTGCCAGCGAAAGGCGTTTATAGCGCTTTTCCATTTCGCGGATAGTCCACTTCAACACGCTCATGACGGTTGGGATGCGCGGTTCGCCATTGCGGGCGCGGTCTCGCTCTTTCTCCGGGTCAGCCTCAATTTGAATGACTACCGGGAAAGCCAAATGCGGGATGCCGTTGTAGGTGCTGAGTTCCACCATTTTAGGGTCAACCATAATGAACTTGAGTTCATCTGGGCGATATTGGAACAGCATAGCAGCAATAATCGAGTTGATACACACCGATTTACCGCTACCTGTCGCCCCGGCAATCAAAAGGTGGGGCATTTTGGCAAGGTCGGCGACCATCGGTTGCCCTGCCACATCGCGCCCCAACGCAATTTTAAGTTTGCCGCCCCTTTTATTGAAATCTTCCGACTCCATTATTTCTTTCATGCCAACGGTAGCAATTTTCAGGTTGGGTACTTCTACGCCCACGCGCTGCTGACCGGGTACGGGCGCTTCTATGCGGATGGCTGGCGCGGCTAAAGACAAAGCAAGGTCGTTAGAAAGGGCAGTAATGCGAGCGACTTTAACCCCAAAACCGGGTTCAAGCGCAAATTGGGTGACGGTGGGACCGGTATTTACCTCGCGCACATAAGCTTCAACCCCAAAACTGGAGAGTGTTTCCTCGATTTTCTTGGCTTTCTTAAGCAAGTCTTTTTCGTTTACCTCTATGCCGGAGAAATTTGCCAGCATATCAAGCTCAGGCAAACGCCATTCGCGGCGGGGCAGTTCGGCAGGCGCGGGGGAATCTTCGCGCTTCCAGTTCTGGGCGACTACCGGCTTTTTATCGGTTGGCGCGGCGGCATTATTCGGGACAAGATGCGCTCCGAATATAGAAGGGGTAATTTCAGTTGGCACATTATTACGATTGCCGATTTTGGCAGAATTGGGCGGCAACAAAAGACTATCCAGCAAAGCATCTTCTTCTAGTTTGCCCTCTTCGCGGTTTACTACGTAGCTACGGTTTGTCAAGTGCGGGTTAATTATAGTTGAATCCATCTCTATATTAAGTTCACCCGGTTCTTCTGTTTGGCGTGGGTCTGGGGTTGTTGTACCTTGTATAATCTGCCAAAGCTGACGGATGGATACGTTAAAAGCGATAATCAAGCCTACTATAAATAACGCCACCAACAATAAAAATGCGCCAATGCCCTGTAACATCCCGGCGAGAAAACCGCTGGAGTAGTAACCGATATAGCCGCCGCCGCCGCCCTTTTCTGCCAAATCTTTAGGGTTGGCATCTAATAGGTGGAGTAGCAGCACAAAGGCAAGAATCGAGAGAACTCCCCCTAACAAGCGCGTTTGATTAATAAATTCTCGCCGCTTTAAGCCTTCCCAAAAGAAGGTTACGCCTATAAAAGCCATCCATACGGGAATCAGGTAGGAAGCAAGCCCGAAAATGCGCTTAACTGCCATGCCCGCATCCGCAATCAAGCCCTTTTGCGAGAATAGCCCGAAGAAAAAGATTAGGGCAAATACTATTAGTAAGATGCCGTAGATTTCCTGACGCGCTCCGGGCGCAATCGCCGGCAATTTGTCATCCCGATGAAAGCTAGTCGGTTGAGTTTTGGGGGTGCGCTTGCGTGGGGCAGGCACAGAGGAATTACCCTGTGCTTGCATCTGTTCAGGCGCGGCGCGAGTGGGGGCAAGCGTAAGTTGAGCGGCTGAGGCGTTTCCTGCCATCCGCTTGCTACGTTTATTCTCTTTAGGCGCTTCCGCCACCGGGGCGGTTGGGTCTAGGGGTTGTACATTTATAACCGGTTCAAAGCTTTCGAGTTTACTCTTGCGTGGTGAGCGAGAGGCGGCGGCTTCGGTTGTCCCGGCAGATTCTTTCTTAGCCATAGGGCGTATCCTGACTTTGTCGGGTAAAGTCCGATAACTACATTTAAGTTGTCATAAATGATGTTAGCATTTTAGTTCGTTGTCGTCAAGATTAGAAAAGCTCCCTCCCATTTTGGATTGCCGATTTTGGATTGAAGCCCTCTCGCCAACACCAAGAGAATTAACCCGTAGGGGCGCTGGAGTCGCCCTTCTTTGATTGCCACCAATCCTATGAGACTTGCGCCACCGAACGAGGGCGATTCAAGCTTCGCCCTTCACGATTTTTATTCACTAAATGTTTGCTATATTCAATTGGATAATTTACCACCTTTCTATAATAATCAGTCTAATTATAATAAGCAAATTAAGTGAAATGATTAAATTATTTTAATAAACCTAGCGTTATACAGTTCCCAAAAAAGCCATTCATTTTGTAACTGTATCACCTGCTTAATTTGGTGGGCTACAGGGTAGTAGTAGTAAAGTATCATCAGAAAACCAAACGGCGCTGTTTGAAAGGGAAAATTAAGTAGTCAAGGGAAGGAATCAGTAATGGTTAATCAAAACAGTGTAGTAACAAAATGGAAGAAAAAAAGTATTCCAGCACGATTGCTGGCAGCGTTGGCGGCTATCGCCCTGCTGCTTTCTGCAAACCTATTCTCGGCACAGGCGGTGGATAACTGCAACTTGACGGCGCTGACAACTATCGTTGGCACAGGCGGTACGCTCGATTTTAACTGCGCCACCGATACCACCCTCACCCTAACTGGAACTCAAACCGTTGATGCAGGTCTGATTGTGACTCTGACCAACACGGGCGCTGGCAAGGTGACTATCAGCGGGGACAACCAGTACCAGATTTTCGCTGTCATCGGTACTGCCGAACTGTCCCTTACCAATCTAACTCTGAGCAATGGCAGCGCTAGTAAAAACGGCGGGGCTATTTTTAATAGGGGCGCGGTCACGATAACTGATTCCACCTTGTCCAACAATACTACTGTTTGGGGCGGCGGGGCTATTTATAACAACCCCGACAGCACGCTCACGATAATCAATTCCAGCCTGTATGGCAATACCTCCAAGGAGGTTGGTGGGGCTATTTTTAATAGCGGCGGCGCGGTCACGATAACCGATTCCAGCCTGTATAACAATACCTCCAGTAGTCTTTCTGGTGAACCGGGAGGCGGTGCTGTTTTTAGCGGCGGTACTAGCACGCTCACGATAACCAATTCCAGCTTGTATGACAATACCACTAATTGGAGCGGCGGAGCTATTTTGAACAACAGCGGCAGCACGCTCACGATAACCAATTCCAGCCTGTATGGCAATAACGCCAGTGGCGGTAACGGCGGGGCTATTGCTAACTACGGCAACGCGACTGTGCGTAATGCCACCTTCCTTGATAACACTATTTCTGATAAGGGCAGTGGCGGAACCATCTACAACTACCTTGAAGAGACGTTCGATATAAAGAACAGCCTGTTGCAGGGTAGCAACATTTGTAACGGCATCATCACCGATGGGGGCTATAACCTAGAGGTGGGCGCAGTGGGCAGCTACAGTTGTGATTTCCTCAGCGCCCGCGGCAGTTTTACCGCCACCGATGCGATGCTTGGCGCTCCCGGCGATAACGGCGGACCAACCCCTACCATCGCCCTGCTGTCCGGCAGCCCGGCGATAGATGCGGTTCCGTTGAGTGTCTGCAACGCCGCGTTTGGTATGCCACCCGCTAACGGATTGTTCCTAGCCTTTCCGAATGGTAACAGCGTGTACACCGACCAGCGCGGGATAAGCCGACCACAAGGCGCAGCTTGTGACATCGGCGCGTTTGAGCTTGTTCCTGTTCCGGTTGTCTCCGCGCGTGCCGCCGATTTGGTGCCACAGTTGCGGGTCAGTCCAGACAGGGTAGCAGCTACCAACCTTGAGAATCTCATTACTTTCAGCTTCAAGGTGAAGAACATCGGGGCTGGCAATGCGGGCGATTTGGTAATCACTCTACCGATACCGCAAGGGCTGGCTGTGGGCTATCTCGAGGGCGCAACCTCCGGCGTGTGGGTCAAGCAAGTGTCCGCTACCAGCGTAACGATTGGGCTTCCCAACCTTGAACCGGGCAAAGAAGCAAGCGGTAAGCTGGTATTCCGCCCCAACAGCAGCGCGGTTGCGGGAACTGAAGTTGCAGTTCGTTACACGTTAACCTACAACGATGAAGTCAAAAGCGGCAAGAGCCTTTTCAGCAATAGCGAACATTTTGTGTTCGGTTCAGCCGAAAGCAATCGCGATGAGAGCGAAGGCGCAATCCAGCGTGGGGCTGCCGTTAGCGCGATTGCTGGCGAGAAGGTCAGCATTACGCAAACGGGCTACTTGGCGGACGAGCTTGTCGCGCAATGGTACACCGCGCCAAATGGCACAACCGTGAGCTTGGGGCAACAACGCGCCAACGCGGATGGGGTTGTTACCATCGTGGTAAATACCGCCGGATTGTCTGGCGATTACGCCGTGGTAGGCTACGGCAACCGCTCGGAGTTCACCCAAGTGAACATTCTGACGGTTACAGCAAGTTAGGTTTTAACCTTGTAGGGGCGACGCTGGAGTCGCCCTTCTTTTTTTGCCCCAAACCCATGGGATTCATACCAACCGAACGAGGGCGCATCGAGCCACGCCCCTACCCAATTAAAACCATCCTCACCAACGAACGCCCCGAACCGCCCTTCCCATGATTGCCCCCAATCCCATGAGAATTGCGCCACCGTGTGTGCTTAAAGGCGGGTAGGTTGGTTCATAAATAAATACAATAACGCGCTCATCGCTACCAAGAGCGCGAACACCGCCCAATATTCAAGAGCTTTGCTGTTGCTGCGTTGGCGATAATCAGAGGGCAAGAAGTAGCCGAGAAAAAGCCCCGCCAGCAAGCCTCCCAAATGCGCCAGATTGTCCACTTGCGGGATGGAAAGCAAAATCACGAAGTTTATCACAGCGGTAAAAACTAGGCTGTTCAGTTGAGAACGCCCCATTTGCCCGAAAATAAAGCGGTGATTGAGGTAAAAGCCGATTAGCCCGCCCAAAAGAGCGAAGATTGCGCCGCTCGCGCCCACCGAAACTGAGTTCGGATTGCCCAACCCAAAACTTAAAAGGCTGCCGGATAAGCCGCCGAGAAAATAAATCAGCAGAAAACGGGCGCGTCCCATTTGCTGCTCAAGGTGCATGCCCAAACTCCACAGCGCCAATCCATTGAACACGATATGCAATAAGCTGGCGTGTAGGAACATCGCGGTGAAAAGTCGCCAGATTTCGCCCTGTCGCGTCAAATCTTTCTGAAGCGCCCCAAGATTAATCAGGGTGTCGAGATTAAAGCCGCCCAACGCCCCAATGCTGCCCTTACCCGCTTGTACCGCAAACTCTACCACAAATATAACGCCGATTGCGCCCAATATCGTATAAGTCACAATAGGGCTACTCTGCGCTTTTCCAACGGCGGCGGGTATCCCACCCGCTTGGACTGGCTGAGTATAGGGCTGGCTGTTATTCTGTCCGTAAGGGTTTTGCGGGTTATACAGTGTAACAGGCGGTTTGTAGGGGTTGAAAGCGGGGGCGACTTCCTGCGGTTCAGCCTTTATTTGGTAAGGATTAAACTTCCCTGCCGCGCTTGAAGGCGCATCCCAACTTTGCGGAGGATAGATGCTTTCCTGCCGGTATTCTTCTGGTACGGAAGGCGGGGTATTATCGCTATTCTCAGGTTTATATTCGCTCATGATATTCCTCTTATAATAGGCAAAAATTACTACAATCATTATACGACAATGCGATTCAATTGTTACAGAACCCGAACCGCACCGTCGATTGTGCTAAAATTAGCTGCTTTATTTCAGATGAGAAAATTATAAATACGGGGAGGATATTGTGAAACCTGCTGCTCAGAAAGTTCAACAAATCATAAACGAGTTGGGGCTGAATAGCCAGATAGTGGAGTTCAGCGAGAGTACGCGAACCTCTGCGGAAGCTGCCTATGCAATCGGTACCAGCGTGGCGCAAATCTGCAAAAGCATCTTGTTTGCAGCAGGCGACAAGGAAAACGCTATTCCGGTGATGGTTATTGCCAGCGGCGCAAACCGGATTGATACCCATAAGGTGCAGACGCATATCGGGCAGAAATTGCATAAAGCTACGCCCGAATTTGTGCGAGAGAAAACCGGCTATGCCATCGGCGGCGTTCCGCCCTTTGCCCATGCTCAACCGCTGACCATTTTCATAGATATGGATTTGCTCGCTTTCGAGGTGGTGTACGCGGCGGGCGGCACTCCTAACGCTATCTTTCCGCTCAACCCTGCCGACTTGGTGAAAGTAACGGGCGGCGCGGTAATAGACTGTAGAGTGGATAATTAGTGAAATTCCGACAAATTTTGTAGGAATACACTTGACAGGCGGGTTGGCGGGGAGTAGAATAAATCCGACAACGGTACTAGGATTTACAACTCACTTATATATATAGATTTATAGGCAATATAGCCTAAAACAGAATAGTTAAAAAGCTATCTGACGAAGCGGTAGGTGGCATATGATTTTCTCCACGCGAATAGAGTACGGCGTGATGATGCTAACCGATTTGGCGCGGCATTACGGTAAGGGTCCTCTTTCTCTTTCGGAAATCGGGGCGCATCTTGACCTTTCGGTGGCATATCTGGAGCAAATTGTACCAAATTTGCGTAAAGTTCAACTTATTGAAAGCATAAGAGGGGCTAAAGGCGGTTACATCCTTAGCATGCCGCCTAACAAAATTCGGATGGGCGCGGTAGTGCGGGCATTGGAGGAGCGCGAAGGCGGCTTTCGGGTGATGCGGTGCGCTACTTTGAGCGGTGATGCGGAAGTATGCAACCACGAAGAAATTTGCACTGCCCCCATTTTGTGGGTGCGGGTGCGCGATGCTATTTCTCAGGCGCTCGATTCTACTACGCTGGCAGACCTTGTGCCTGAAACTCGCCGTAGCTTGCCGATAAGTTTGGAGATTAAAGCAATACCCGGCGACCAAGAAAATAAAGTAATACTTGCGGTTACCACTGAAAACTAACCGATTCTGAGGAGTGGGAAATTATATGGCTGACGAGCTTATCATCAAAGACTTGCATGTAAATGTAGAGGACAAAGAGATTATTAAGGGGCTAAACCTCACTATCCGGCAAGGCGAAACCCACGTAATAATGGGACCCAACGGCAGCGGTAAAAGCACTTTGAGCAATACTATTATGGGGCATCCGCGCTATACCGTAACTGCCGGGGATATTATTTGGCAGGGAGAGAGCATTTTGGATTTGCCAGCAGACCGCCGGGCGCGAAGGGGTTTGTTCCTCGCTTTCCAGTATCCGATGGAAGTGCCGGGCGTTTCAGCCAGTAATTTCTTGCGTACTGCTCTGACCAATATTCGCAAAGGCGACCAAGCCCCCACCATTACGCCCGATAATTTAGGCGAAATTGGGGATGGCAGCGGCGGCAATGTAGCTAAAGTGGGGGGCGATGGCGCAAATATTGACCGCTCCAAGCGTCAAATACTTATTCCGCCCAAAGAATTCCGTACTATCTTGAAAAGCAAATTAAACCTTTTGCAGATGGACGAAAAATACACCAAACGCTACCTGAACGATGGTTTTAGCGGCGGTGAGAAGAAGCGCATGGAAGTTTTGCAGATGGCGGTACTGTCGCCAAAAATCGCTTTCTTGGATGAGCCTGATAGCGGTCTGGATATTGACGCTATCCGCATCGTGGGCGAGGGCGTAAGCAAGCTAAAGGGTCCCGATATGGGCATCGTGGTTATCACCCATCAGCAGCGCATCTTGAATTACCTCGATGTGGATTTTGTACATGTGATGATGCAAGGCTATTTGGTTAAGAGCGGCGGTAAGGAATTGGTCAAAGAAATTGAGGAGCGCGGCTATGGTTGGATTCGCGAAGAAGCCGGGCTTGCAGTCGGGGCGGAGGAGGATGTTTAATGACCAGCCCTGTGATAGAGAGCTTTTTAACGCTTGAGGCAGTGGAAAAACTGTCCGCTTCAAAGCAAGAGCCGGAATGGATGCTGGAGAAACGGCGCGAAGCCTTGAAGCTCTACGATGCCTTGCCGTTGCCGGATTGGACGCGGGGTATTCGCGGTTGGTGGACTAGCAACTTGAAAGAGCTAAGGCTGGAGAGTTTGAAGCCCTTCACGCCTGCCGGAGCAAATCTGCCCAACCTTAATTTGGATGGCAATGTGACCATCGAGGATGAGGAGGAGGGCGAAACCCGCGAAATCGTGGAGCAAACCGCCGGGGTTATCGTGCAGTATAACAGCGAAGTGGTACAGGTAGAGCTTTCCGAAGAAGCCGCCGCGCAAGGGGTAATCTTCTGTAGCCTTGATGAGGCGGTGCAGAAACATCCGGCGTTGGTGCATGAATATTTTATGACTTCCAATGTAAAGCCGGACGATAATAAATTCGCGGCTTTGCATGCGGCTTTGTGGAGCGGGGGCGCATTTCTGTACGTGCCTAAAAATGTCATTATAGACGCGCCTTTCCGGGTGGTGTTCTATGCCGACACTGCCAATAGCGCAATTTTCAGCCATGTGCTGGTAGTGGCAGAGCCTTACAGCCAAGTAAAAATTATTGAGGAACAATTAAGCGCGTCCAACCTCAAAGAGCAAGCTTTAGATGCTAATATTGTGGAAGTCTTTGTGGCTACGGGCGCAAAAGTGGAGTTTTATAACCCGCAAGAATGGGGCGAAAACTTCTTTAATTATTCCACCAAACGCGCCTTGCTCAAGAAAGATAGCATCCACCGCTGGATTTTGGCGGTTATGGGTAGCGAAGAAACGCGCCTTGATGTGGAAAGCGTGACGCTAGGCGAGGGGGCGCATGCCGAATCGGTTGGCGCGATTTTCCCCAATCACGAGCAGCATCTTGACCTGAAAGTGGTAATGCGCCATTCCGTACCAAATACCAGCGGAGATGCTCTGTTTAAAGCGGCGTTGCTGGATAAAGGGCAATATGGTTTTCAGGGGAAAATTCGGGTGGATAAGCTCGGAAGAAACACCGATAGCTTTCTCTCAGACCATGTTTTGTTTCTGAGCGAAGATAGCAAGGCGGATGCTCTGCCAAGCCTTGATGTGGATGCTAACGATGTGCGTTGCGCTCATGGGCAAACCATCGGCATGGTGGATGAGCAAGCGATTTTCTATCTGCAATCGCGCGGTTTGTCCCGCGAAGAAGCGGTTGGATTAATCGTACAGGGCTTTTTCGAGCAAGTGACCAATCGCATCCCGCTTGCCAGCGTGCGCCAGCGCATGAAGGAAATTGTCTCTCGAAAGATATATTAATTTGCAAAGGGCTTGCTCTCTGTAGTAGGGGTGCATCGTGATGCGCCCTTCGTTGGTCTAAATTATACTTGCTAAACTTTTAGAGAAGGTCGAATCTTATATGACAGAAATTGAATCTCTGGATCAAGAACGAGAGAAGCGAGCATTTGATATTCCCGAAATCAGGCGCGATTTTCCTATTTTGCAAGAATTAACCAACGGCAAACCTTCGGTTTATTTGGATAGCACCGCCAGCAGTTTGCGTCCCGAGCAGGTGGTGGGGTCTATGCTGGATTATTACCACAAATGTAATGCCAATATCCATCGCGGCGTATATCGTTGGAGTGAGGAAGCGACCTTCAAGTATGAACGCGCACATGGCAAAGTCAAATGGTTTCTCAATGCCCGTTCGCACAAGGAAATTATATTTACCCGCAACACCACCGAATCTATAAATTTGGTGGCGCACACATGGGGTCGCGCCAATATCAAAGAAGGCGATGAGATTGTCAGTACGGTTATGGAGCATCATTCCAATATCGTGCCGTGGCAAATGCTTGCTCAGGAAAAGGGCGCGAAGGTGCGCTATATCAAGGTGAACGAGGAAGGCAAGCTCGACCTTTCCAATATTGACGAAATCATCAACAAAAAAACCAAACTGGTAGCAGTTACCCATATGTCGAACGTATTGGGTACTATCAACCCGGTGGCGGAATTGGCAAAGAAAGCCCATGCGGTTGGCGCTCTTATTCTAGTAGATGCTGCCCAAAGCGTGCCGCATCTTCCGGTGGATGTACAGGCGTTGGATATAGATTTTCTGGCGTTTAGCGGACATAAAATGTGCGGACCTACTGGAATTGGCGTGCTATGGGCGCGTCGCCATTTGCTAGAAGCAATGCCGCCTTTCCTGACCGGGGGCGACATGATTCGGAGCGTTACGCTGGAAGGCAGCACATGGAATGACCTCCCTTGGAAATTTGAAGCCGGAACGCCCGCTATCGCCGAAGGAATCGGTTTGGGCGCAGCGGTTGATTATCTGGCATCTTTCGGGATGGACAAGATTCGCGCCCACGAAATCGAAATTACCCGCTACGCGCTTGGACAATTGCGCGAAGTACCCGATTTGCATATCTACGGTCCGCGCAAAGCCGAAGAACGCGGCGGGGTAGTGGCGTTTAATTTGGGGGAGGTGCATCCCCACGACCTCGCCACAATGCTAGATAGGGATGGCATCGCGGTACGCGCCGGGCATCACTGCGCCCAACCGCTGCATGATTTCCTTGACCTTCCCGCAACCACTCGCGCTAGTTTCTATATCTATAACACTTTGGAAGAGGTTGATAAACTGGTGGAATCGCTCTACCGAATCCGCAAAGTCTTCAAACTTGCATAGCATCTTAACTTGCAATCTAAGTTAATTCCTAGTAATATGGTAGGGATTAAAACATGCAATTTAGAGAGGTAATTCAAAAGTGGCTGAAGCTAGAGATGATTTAGATATGGAGTATGTGCTGGAACTGGCGCATAACTTTGATGTCGAACTAAAAAACCATCGGGTGGAAGACCCCACCATTGAACTTGAAGACAGCAACCCTTTGTGTGGGGACAAGTTTAAACTCCAATTGCGCGTCAATAGCGAAGGGGTGGTGGAAGATGTGGGTTTCACCGGGAGAGGTTGCGCTATCAGTCGCGCTTCTGCTTATGTCCTTTCCGATTTAATCAAAGGGCATAAGGTGGGCGAAGTAAAAGATATTACCAGCGCCCAAATAATTGAGGAATTGGGTATAGAGATAAATAGCGCGGTTCGCCTGAAATGCGCTTCACTGGCGTTGCGGACTACCCGCAAAGGGCTTGTTCTGGCGGGGCATGTTGCCGAAGAAGATGAAGATGAGGATGAAGAATAAACCCCCACAGAAGGGTTTCAGGCAAGGGGTTTAAGAAGATTAACAATTAAATCCGTAAAACGAGGATTGGGGTAAATCCACCAGATTTCACCATCAAACGCGGGCGTATCACGATGCGCCCCTACCCCGAACCACATCCGAACGAGACGGTTTTAATTCGTAGGGGCGTATTTGAATACGCCCTTCGTTGAGAGTCTCAAGAATAATAGTTTCACGCGCTTTGCGGGTGAAGCATAAACATAGATATACAAAGTCAACTCGTATTTGACGGCAGAATTGGCAAAAGGCAGTCTGACCGGAGGAGTATAGAAAAATGACTATAGATATAAACAAGGATGCCGAAAATAAAGTTGAATTCGGTACGCCGCTTTTGAAGGTGTGGAAGGCGAAGAAGGGGCTATCCCGCGAACTAATCGAAGACATTAGCTGGCAGAAGGATGAGCCGCAATGGATGCGCGAGTTTCGCCTTAAAAGCTACGATATATTCGAGTCGAAGCCGATGCCGAATTGGGGACCCGATTTAAGCGACTTGAAATTCGATGACCTTACTTTCTACACTCCCGCCGGCTCGAAAAAGACCCGTACATGGGATGAAGTGCCGGAAGAAATCAAGAATACTTACGAGAAGTTGGGTATCCCCGAAGCAGAGCGCAAATATCTGGCGGGGGTAGTAGCGGTATATGATAGTGAGCCGATTTATGAGGGCTTGAAGGAAGAATATACAAAACTGGGTATTCTTTTCACTTCTATGGATACCGCCATCAAAGATTATCCCGACATCGTAAAGAAGCATTTTATGACTAAGTGCGTGCCGCCTACCGATAATAAGTTTGCGGCGTTGCATGGGGCGGTGTGGAGCGGCGGTTCTTTTATGTGGGTTCCACCCAACACCAAAGTTGATTTGCCCTTGCAAGCATACTTCCGCATGGAAGGCAAAGAAGAAGGCACTTTCGAGCATACCATGTTGATTGTGGAAGAAGGCTCGGAAGCGCAATATATCGAGGGTTGTACCGCTCAGCAATACAGCACCAACTCGTTGCATAGCGCGGTGGTGGAAATCTTTGTGCGCCCCGGCGCACGCGCCCGTTATACCACCGTTCAAAACTGGTCTAGCGATATTTATAATCTTAACACCAAACGCGCCTTAGTTGAAGAAGAAGCCCATATGGAATGGGTGGGCGGTTCGATGGGTAGCAAAATCACTATGCTTTACCCTTGCTCGTATCTAATCGGCAAGGGGGCGCGGGCTGACCATCTGAATATCGCTTTCGCCAACAAGGGGCAACATAAGGACGGCGGCGCGAAAGTTATCCACGCTGCGCCCTATACCACCAGCAATGTTTTGTCCAAGTCCATCGCTAAAGATGGAGGGCATGCCGGATTCAGAGGGCTTTTGCGGATTGCGAAGGGCGCATACGGTTCACGCGCCAAGATTCGCTGTGACGGTCTGCTGATGGATGACCTCAGCCGCAACGATACTTACCCGGATATGCAGGTTCATCAGAATAATGTAACTATCGAGCATGAAGCAACGGTAGGGCGCATTTCTGAGGAGCAGGTATTCTACCTTATGACTCGCGGGTTGAGTGAGTCCGAAGCAATGGCAATGATTGTAAACGGTTTCATTGAGCCGGTTACAAAAGAATTGCCGATGGAATACGCCCTTGAGTTGAACCGTTTGGTGCAACTGGAGATGGAAGGCTCTATCGGGTAAGATTCGGGAAGGGCGTATTCAAATACGCCCCTACAAACGCATTTGCAAATGGCGCATAAACTCGTGATAATAAGGGTGGGCTGGAGCATCAAACCGCCCACCCTTTTCAAGATAAAGAATAGAAAGGGAGCGAAGGCTGATGGCGGTCGCGTCCGATGAAGAGATTATCAAAGCCCTAAAAACCGTAACCGACCCGGAACTGGGCGTAAATATAGTTGATTTGGGGCTGGTTTATCGCTTGGATATAGATGATACAGGCGAGATTGAGCTTTTTATGACGCTTACCACGCCTGCCTGCCCCGCCGGACCGGAAATTCGGAATGAGGTAAAGAATGTATTAAGCGAGCTTCCGGGCGTGAACGGTGTCAAAATCAATTTTGTGTGGTCGCCTCCGTGGGGGTCGCATATGATAAGCGAGCAGGGTAAAGAAGAGTTAGGCTGGATGGATGGAGAATTTTAGGTGGATAACACGTATCTGTTAAAAAAAGATGCGATGGTGGCGTTGCTGGCGGGAACTGGCTTGAAAGATGATGCCGAACTGGCTGCCGCTATTTTGCAGGATACCGGCTATGACTCGCAAAATCCTTCTCCTGAAGTTGAGGTGTGGCAAGCGCGGCGCATTCTGGAATTGATAGCAGCGCGAGTTTTGCCGGGTGAGGACTTGCAAGAATCTATGCGTAAGCTTGGGAAGATTAGCTTCGAGGGCTATGGCAATAGCGCGGCGGGCAAGATACTGCTGGCTGTAATAAAAGCGTGGGGTACTGGGCGATTGGTCAAGAATTCACCGCTGGTATATCAAGGCATTTTCCGCTATGGTGAGCGCAGCGCGAGAGAGTTAGAGCCTAATCGCTGGGAGCTTTTGCATTATGATGAACCCGGTTATATCGAGTTCATGGCTGGTATCACCGAAGCGGTAGTATCAGCTAGTGGGGCGCAAAATATACGGTTGGATATAGAAAAAATTGAAGATGAAAGCAAGCGGGATAATTACCGCTTTGAGTTAAATTGGGAGTAAAACACATGAGCTTGCCGACTGAAGAAGAATTAAAAGAAGCCCTTAAAACGGTCTATGACCCTGAAATCGGGATAAATATCGTGGATTTGGGGCTGATTTATGGGGTGGATATAGATGACGAGGGTTTGGTTGATGTAACTATGACGCTTACCTCTCCCGGTTGTCCGCTCGGTCATGTAATTGGGGCGCAAGTGCGCGAGGCGTTGGACGTTATACCCGGTGTCAACGATGTGAAACTTAATTTGGTGTGGTCGCCCTCTTGGAATCCTACTATGATGACCGAAGATGCCAAAGAAGAATTGGGTATTGACGGGACTTACTAGGGCGCAATCGAGGGCAATAGCCCTCTCCCACAGAAACCAACCCCCGAACCCTGATTGTAACAAGGGGCTTAAGCCCCTTGCCTGAACCCCTTCCCAATACCCCCGAAAAACGCCACCGAACGAGGGCGCATCTTGTCGCAACACGGAGGTTGCTCCTACACAATTAAAACCCTCTCACCAACGAACGCCCCGAATCCGAACCCGTAGGGGCGACTCAAGCGTTGCCTTTCTTTGTATATTTAAGCCGTGAACATTGGGTGGGCGGTATTTTTGATGCTATAATTATACCGCAAAAAGAAAAAGAGGATAGAAAATGACCGGCGCGTTATCTAAACACTTCTTCAGCCCAGAAGAATACTTGGCGTTGGAGGAGACCGCAGAATATAAAAGTGAATATTATAACGGCGTTATATTTGCAATGGCTGGCGGTTCACTTAATCACAACCGAATCACCAGCAATATAAATGCCGAGCTTAATATTGCGCTTAGAGGGCGACCTTGTTCGGTATTCAGCAGCGATATGCGGTTGCTGGTGAAGAAAAACGGGCTTTATACCTATCCTGATACCGCTGTAGTATGCGGCAAAGTCGAGTTGGTAGAAGGACGAAATGATACCATCACAAACCCAATCTTGTTGGTGGAGGTATTATCCCCTTCCACTAAAAACTATGATTTGAAAGGAAAGTTCGCCCTCTATCAGGCGCTTTCTTCGCTGCAAAGTTATGTAGTAATAGATCAGGAGCGAGTCTATGTGGAATATTATCAGCGCACAGGCTCAAATAAATGGGAACTGGAAACATACGAGAATCTGACGGACGCATTAAGTATAAAGATAATCGAGGTAAAGCTGGCATTGGAAGCGATTTATGACAAAGTAGAGTTTGATTGAGTTGTAAGTTCGGGATTTCCAACGTCTGCCCCAACCGTTAAGAAAAGCGTTTTTTGTAGAGGGCGGTTCGTGAACCGCCCTTCGTGTGTTGCCCCCAATCCCCATGAGATATGCGCCACCGAATGAGGGCGCAATCGAGGGCAAGAGCAACCTCCCACAGAATCCGAACCCTGATTGTAACAAAGGGCTTAAGCCCCTTGCCTGAAATCACCTTCTTGCAAAAGTTCTGATTAGACCCCCGTAATGGCTCTGCCTTGCGCTAGAATGGCTTCGACCTTTTCAGGAGAGGTGGTTTCGGTGTAGGCACGCATAATAGGTTCGGTGCCGCTGAAGCGAATCAGCAACCAACTGCCGTCCTCACTGTAATATTTGAAACCATCATCAAAACGGGTGTTGACGAGTTTTGAGCCAGCCAAATCTTTGGGCGTATTGTCGCGGATGCGTTGCATAATCTCGCCCCGTTTTTCCTGCTCAAAGGTAAAATCAATGCGGTTGTAGTAATGCGGTCCGACTTTTTCAAAGAGCCAATCAATCAAGCCGGAAACGGTTTTCCCGGTTTTGACCAACATATCCGCCAAAAATAGCCCACAGATGATACCGTCACGTTCGGGAATATGCCCACGGAAGCCGAAACCGCCCGACTCTTCGCCGCCCATCAAAGCATTTTCCGCCATCATTTTTGGTCCGATATGCTTGAAGCCAACCGGAGTTTCAAAGACGGGGACATTGTAAAGCTTGCCGAGTTGGTCAAGCATTGAGGTGGTGGAAAGCGACCTTACAATCATGCCGCGCTCGCCGCGCACTTCTAGCATGTAGAGCGCGAGTAGGGCGTACACCCGCAACTGGTCAACAAACTCGCCCTTCTCATCCACCAACCCCACGCGGTCGGCATCGCCATCGTTCGAGATACCGATGTCGTACTTGCCCGTTTTCATCAGTTCTATATGTTCGGTCAGGTTGCGGGCAATCGGTTCGGGATTATGCATGCCGGGAAAAATCGGGTTGCGCTCGTTGTGCATATTGGTGACGGTGGCAGTACCGCCGCTCAGGATGCGCGGGAAATAGCCTTGACCTGCGCCGTACATCGAATCCACCAAGATTTTAAGATTGCTCTTGCGGATTCCATCTATATCAACCATTCGTCCCAATTGCTCGATATAGCCTTCGGTAGCATCGAAATATTCCACTAATCCGGCTTTTACTGCGTCCTGAAACTTCATACGCTGTATCGGAGTGTCGAGCAAGCCCTCAATAGCAGTCACAATTTCGGGTGAGGCGCTACCGCCATAATGAGGCTTAACCTTGAAACCGTTATCGGTGGCAGGGTTGTGGCTGGCAGTGATAACTACGCCCCCGCCCGCTTTCTTCTCGATAATGGAATAGCTGAAAACCGGAGTCGGGGCGAAATTGTTACTCAGATAAACTTTTACGCCGTTTGCGGCAAAGACTTCGGCGGTTGCGGCTGCGAAATGCTCCGAGTCAAAGCGGGTGTCGTAGCCTATTACCAGCCCGTCTTTAGCGTAACCCTCTTTTTTGAAATATTCGCAAGTGGCTTGCGCTACTTTACGTACATTGTCGAAGGTATAATCTTCGGCGATAACTGCTCGCCAGCCGTCAGTTCCAAACTTGATTTGTGCCATGTTTTCCTCTGCTTTACATTATGTGACCTAACGAGGGCGCATCTTGTCGCAACACGGAGGTTGCTCCTACAGAACCCGAACGCCCCGAACCCTGCCCCATCTCCATGAGATTTGCGCCAACCCAACGAGGGCGCAATCGAGGGTAATAGCCCCTACGAAACTTGTCGGATAGCCGCCCGTATGTCCGCGATGTTTTGCGCTACGCTTTGGCGTTTGTTGAATACGGCAGACCCGGCAACGATTACGTTTGCGCCCGCTTGTACTACCGTACCGACATTTTGTGCGCCCACGCCCCCATCTATCTCAAGCTCAATCGCCGGATTGACCCGCTCAATCATGTCGCGCATCCGGCGAATTTTATCGGTGGTGGTTTCGATGTAGGATTGCCCACCAAAGCCGGGGTTCACGCTCATGAGCAAAACTAAATCAACATAGGGCAAGATTTCTTCCAGCACGTTAATCGGGGTGGCAGGGTTGATAACAACTCCCGCTTTCGCGCCCGTATTTTTGATTTGCTGGACGGTGCGGTGTATATGAGGGCAAGTCTCGTAATGCACCGTGACAATGCTTGCCCCCGCCTTTACAAAGTCCTCGATGTAGCGTTCGGGCTTTTCAATCATCAAGTGCGTATCGAAGGGAATGTCGGTTACGGTACGCAACTTTTCCAATATTATGGGACCAATGGTGATATTCGGCACGAAATGACCGTCCATAACATCCACATGTAGGTAATCTGCGCCAGCTTTGACCGCTTCGGTGGCGTGTTCGCCCAACCGGGCAAAGTCGGCTGAAAGAATAGAGGGGGAAAGTTTTATTTTATTTGTCATATTTAATATCCTCGTGATTATAACTTTTTACACTGTACCACATTACCGCGCGTGTCGGCACGATAATCATAGCGCACATTTTGAGATTTGATAAGCACCGTAATCTGATAGCCGGGCGTAAGCGCTTGTTGGTACGAGTAATCGGGTTGGGGGCAACCCATCGAGCTATCAGGGAAGGTGCGCGGCATTATCGTAACATATTCAAGGTCGGATGGGGCAATATTCAGCGAAGCTTTCAAGTCTTTAGCTATAGCGTTTTGCGCCAATTCAACTGCGGGGTCGGATGGGGCTGCGGTAGTAGCAACAGGCGCGGCGGTAGTCGCCGGAGCGGTTGTTGCGTCACCGCAAGCGGACAAAACAATCAGGGCGAGGCATAAGAGTGTGAGATGCTTAAATTTCATTGCAAATATCCTATCCAAGCGGACAAGTCCCCCAATTCTGCTCGTTGCAAAAGCTATGATGTAATTGGATTAATCCTTGCTGGCGCATTGCTCCGCCTATCAAACGAGTTAGCTTAACCTTTTGATTCTTGTCGCGGTATTCCTCCGGCAATTCGCCGTTTCCATCGAGCCAAAAGCGAAATACCTGCCGCGCTACGTTCTCCACCAGTTCATTGCTGCCCTTGCTCGGATAGCTATGGTACACGGTAAGGGCATTTCGCTCAAGTGTAACATTTTGAGTGTGGCGAGCATATGCCCAAAGAAAGGGCAAGGTGGCGTTTATGGTAATTTCCGCCGCTCTGTCCGCGCCGATTAGGGCGGGTGCGGTGCGGGCGTTATCGCTGCCGGGGAGCTTTTCAAGGGTGAGGTCGTAGCGTTGCGCCCAGAATTGGCGGCTGGCGCTTTCCTTTTCTGTTTTCAATAGCTCTACCACAAAGAAGGTAGCTAGAACTTTAGCAGCTTGCGCGGGTTCAAGCCCGGTGATTTTCGCTTCGAGCCTTTCAAGAAGGCTTTCTTCCTCCACTAGTTTAAGCGAAACCGCCCAACGCGCCAAACCTGCTATGCGCCGCGCCGGGTGATTTACCGGGCGTACTCGCGCAAAATTCCAATCTTGCTCGTTCATAGGCTGAAATTGATACGCGCTTTCCCGTAGGTAACGCTCCAGTAACGCCCAACGTCGGTCTAGTTCTTCGGCGTATTCGGCGGCAGCCCAATCTTCCGGGTCAATGTCATCTTTAGAAGGGTCAAAAAGCGGTTTCGGGCGCGGTTTGCGTTGGGAAGGCAATAGCCCGGCTGCGCCTAAAATCGCCGCTTCTAGGGTGATAATGCGCTCTTCGGTTTCGTCTTTGGCAGAATCATTCAGCAAATCTAGCAAGCTACTCAAGGGCAAAATTAGCGACAGGCGTTTGAATTGGGCTTTATTCTGAGAATAGCCCAACGCTTCGAGCAAACCGCTCCAGAAGGGTTGAACAAGGCTATCCTCCTGAGCGCAAGCTGCCTCATATTTCTGCCCTTTTTCCTTAAATCTGTTCTCGCCAAGTTCATCAATTCGCGTCAGCACATCCGCTAAATTGGGGTGATGCTGCGCCACCAGTTCACAACAGGGACCCTCGCTTTCGGAAAGAGAGCCGAGCCGAGTTCCGCTCGCTTGCGCTAATCTTATCGCTGCCAGCAGTTCATTTTCATTGCCGAAGCTTTCCAGCAAAGCAAGGGCGGCGGGGTTATTGCCGTTCAGGGTAGTTACTGCGCCGCCGAGAAGCGCCACATGCAGGATTACCTCGTTATAGCGGGAATCGGAAGCATGCCCATGCGCTTTCCAGTCTTGCGTGGATAGGTGCAATTCTACATCGCCCCGCAATAGCTCGCCCCCAAGGTCAATTATTGCGCCTCGAAAATCGGGTCCGAATCCGCCGCTCCATCTGCCGCGATATACGATTTTTACAGAACGCCCATCGCTTGCCGTTAATTTACGCCCCTTTTCCCAGCCTTGCGCGTTCCACAACTCTGCCAATTCGCGCTCGTTGAAAAGATGCGCCAGCCTTGCCATGTCGGCGATATTATCAGATTGCGCCTGTGCTGTATCCGGCTTGGCGAAAACGATAGAATCATTATGGGAGGTTGCGGAATCGTTGGGGAAAGACATATCCCCAAAGTTCGAGGAGTTCGGCAGGGAAGGTTTTACAACTTCGGGTGCAGCAGCGGGGCGCGGCAAAGCTGGAGACGTGGGAGATTTTCCTGCGGGTTTTTTCTCCGGGCGGCTCTTTTTCTTGGGTAGCGGATAAAGAAAGCGTCCTTCCTCATCGTATGGCATTGGCTATTGCTCTTTTAGGGCTGTAAACGCGCTTTCAATTGACCAATTACCTCGTTCGGTATCAAACGTTCGCCAAGATACACCTGACCGCCATCGTCTCGCCCGTGAAAATCGCTACCGCCGGTAGGCACAATGTTATATTTGTGGGCAAGTTCTAGAAAACGTTCCACCGTTTCATTGTCATAATGCCCGTAGTAGGTTTCGATACCCGCTAACCCTGCTTGCACGGTTTCTTCCAGAATCCGGTCAAGGTCATTAACATATGTTGGATGCGCCAAAACTGCCAAGCCGCCTACTTTGCGAATCATTTGCACCGCTTGAACCGGAGTAATTTTCTCTCTATCTACAAAAGCGGGTCCGCCGTTATGAAGATACTTTTCAAAAGCTTCGGCGATGGTTTGCACATAGCCTTTTTCTTTCATGGCTTCGGCGAAGTGAGGTCGCCCAATTGATGCGCCGTTTGCAATTTCCTGAACGCGCTTCCATTCAATCGGCATGCCTAGTTCCGCCAATTTTCGGACAATTAGTTCGCCTCGATTAAAGCGGGTGTCTCGAAAATGCTTGAGCTTTGTTTGAAACTCTTGGTTATCATAATTTAAGAAGTAGCCCAATATATGCACTTCGCCGTTGTCTTCCGCGCTAAGCTCAATACTTGGGATTACTTCCAAGCCAAGTTTATTTCCAAACAAGATTGCGTCATCAAGCCCGGCGGTAGTATCGTGGTCAGTGAGGGCGATGGTTTTCAAGCCGACACTGGCAGCCAAGCGGACTAATTCTTCAACGTTAAGGGTTCCATCTGAAGCGGCGCTGTGCATATGAAGATCTATAGTGCCGGGCATATTAAAGTTTAACCTCCTTGGAAATAGTCGCAAACAAAAAAGGCTCCATAACACATGAAGCCTTTTATCTATTTTACCACAACAATTTTACAGATTACAGCTTTGAAAAGGTTATTACACGAAACGTTTTTGGGGCAGTAAACGCTGATTCAGGGAACATCCCTTGCGACCTCTTACCCCCTGTACGAATTTGTAACAGCTTTGAAGAACTATTGAATTATTGGGGAAACGTTGGAGCCGCTAAAACCGGGTCTGCGCTCTACCAATAATTTAATTGCGGTTCGTTCTTCATCGTCTATTAGAACATCAATAAAAGCAGGGATACATACAATGTCAATACCGCTGCTTATCAAATATCCACGCGCTATGGCTACAGCTTTAATCGCTTGATTGGTAGCCCCCGCGCCAATGGCTTGGACTTCAACCCGTCCTGTTTGCCTGATGACTCCACTAATAGCTCCTGCAACGCTACTAGGACGAGATTTGCCAGATACCTTCAAAACTTCGACTTCGCTCACATTTGCCTCGTGTTGTTCGTTAATATTTCGTATTGGTGTACCATAGACACCTTGACGTTCTAATTGTTCCGCAATCGGTTCTGTTGTTCGATTGAAGGTAAACTTGGATTCCATAATTGTTCTCCTTATTGTGTTATTTTAGCGCGTTTGAATAGGCGTAAGAAAACCTTCTCTGGATAATAAAAATGGTTTACCTGTTTTATTTCAATCAACCGATGCCTTAAAAATACATAATATCCTGCATTCTTAACATCAAGTTTGCATTTTAATGTACTGTCCCAGAAACCAACTGAATTTGTTAGAAGCAATATCAATTATGCAAAAGGCTCTAATACAGCTAGTTTGGGTTATTCAATAAACAAAATACCCCAAAGAACTGTTATTCGATTGATTAACCTAAAACTAGATTGTCCCCTAACCGGGTCAACCTATTTAAAGTATAGCCTTCGCGCTTTCTATAAGAAACGGCAGAATAAAACAAGAACTTTATGCTGCTGTTCGTTCCATCCTATAGAAAGTTTGTATTTGAGTTTTGCCGCCACTGTCCTACTTGATAATCGGGTAAAATTTCTAGAGAAAGAAGCTCTCCTATATCTATCCATTATCAATAGTTCAACTATTCCAGTATTTATTAAAACTATTATATCAGAAATTAGGAAAAAGAGTCGTCTTTTCCAAGCTACATTTAGAAGAATTATTTAAATTGTAGGTATATTAAAGAATCGTTTCCAAACATATTAATAGCAGGAAGCATTAGATTTGATTATTTGGCATAATCTACCGCACGGGTTTCTCGAATGATAGTTACTTTTATTTGCCCCGGATATTGTATAGTCTCTTCAATTCGGCGGCTAAGTTCATGCGCCATCCGCATTGCTGCCACATCATCTATTATTTCAGGGCGCACTAGGATACGAAGCTCACGCCCGGCTTGGATTGCAAAGCAACGCTCTACCCCCTCTATGGAGTGTGCCAGTTCTTCCAAAGCGGTTAGACGCTTGACGTAGGTTTCGACTTGTTCGCGTCTTGCGCCGGGTCTGCCGCCGCTAAGAGCGTCTGCTGCCATTACAATCCATGCTTCGACTGATTGGGGGTCTTCTTCGCTGTGGTGGGCGGCTACGGCATGGATTACTTCTGGCGCGTTCATGAAGCGTTTTATGCGGTCTGCGCCGATGAGGGCGTGGGGACCTTCCATAGAATCTTGGTCAATTACTTTACCAATATCGTGGAGCAAAGCGGCGGTTTTAGCCACCTGCACTTTTGCGCCCAATTCGGAAGCGATGACTCCGGCAAGTTTACTGGCTTCAATGACATGCTCTAGTTGATTTTGCCCATAACTGGTGCGATAGCGCAACTTTCCAAGCAAATGAAGCAATTCAGGGTGAATACCTTGCACCCCTACTTCATAGGCGGCTTTTTCGCCGTCTTCGCGGAGTTGTTGTTCCACTTCCTGCTTGGATTTGTTGACCGCTTCTTCAATACGCGCTTGATGGATGCGCCCATCTGTTACTAACTTGGTCAAAGCGCGGCGGGCTACTTCGCGGCGGATTGGGTCAAAGCAACTAAGGGTGACTGCTTCGGGGGTGTCATCCACTATCAAATCTACGCCGGTAGCTTGCTCGAATGCGCGAATATTGCGCCCTTCCCGCCCGATGATGCGCCCTTTCATTTCATCACTTGGCAAGGGTACGGTGGTAACTACTGCATCGCTTATATAATCGCTGGCAATTCGGCTAACTGCTACCGATAATACTTTACGGGCTTTTTCTTCGGCTCTTTCGCGAGCTTCTTCTTCAATTTTTCTGACTCTGACGCTGGCGTATTGACGCGCATCATCTTCTATTTTTGCAATTACCAGTTCTTTAGCTTGCTCGGTTGTGAGTCCTGCTACTCGTTCCAGTTCATAGGCTTGGCGTTGTTTTAACTCGTTCGCTTGTAGTCGCACCTTCTCAATATCACGCTCACGGTCATTCAGATTACGCTCACGTCTTTCTTGGTTTTCCAGCTTATGCTCAAGGTTTTCTTCTTTTTGCTGGAGGCGGCTTTCGCGTTGTTGGAGTTCCACGCGCCTTTCTTTCAACTCGTTTTCGGCTTCTTGTTTAAAGCCTAAAGCTTCATCTTTTGCCTGTATAACAATTTCGCGCTGTTTGGATTTGGCTTCTTCTATAAGACGGTTAATATTTTCTTTTTCAAGAGCTAACTGGATGTTTGTTTTACCTTGTTTGTAAAATACAAATCCCAGACCGCAGGCGAGACCTGCCAGAGTGCCGAATAAAATGGTAAGAAGCGTCTCCCACATTGCTAAGCTCCAAATCTATGTATGTTTCAGAATTTATATTAATCATAACTACAAACCAAAATTAGAGTTTTACCCTAAGTTCCGCCACATTTATTTCGGACAATTATTACTGTCACAATAGGTGAAATGTCGGTGACCGGAGATGGTATCTTTGCCGGGATAGCCCGATAATTATTATCTATCCTATATCAGACAAGTATTTACTGTCAAGTTTAACACCTCTCTAATCAGGGCGGTTGCATCGCCAGTATTTATATTTTCAACGCTCCAGCCAAACCATCAAGAAAATCGTTTTTGTAGGGGCGACGCTGGAGTCGCCGTTGCCCAAACCCCTTTGAGAACCGTTTTATAGAGGACAATTCCTTTCTTGCAACTGCCCTGCATCTCTAATAATAAAACCCCCTCCCTCATGAGGAAGGGGGAGTTTGCATTCATAATGCTTTGTTCTGCAATTGGCTTACTTTTTCAAGTTTACATTGATAGAGAGAACGAAAGCTACCAGATTGTTGAGGTCAGTGTCGGTAATGGTATCTGTATCAAATGGGGTCATCAAGTTTCTACCATTGCGAACGTTGCCGCG